>Ga0172372_10004807_pt1 | contig 19073 bp, 17 predicted proteins | sample LakKiv5m_2_FD_114544 | JGI IMG/M metagenome (GOLD analysis project Ga0172372, IMG submission 114544) | Freshwater microbial communities from Kabuno Bay, South-Kivu, Congo - kab_092012_9.5m | ecosystem: Environmental > Aquatic > Freshwater > Lake | place: Democratic Republic of the Congo...
CTAAATATCAGCAAAGCGCCAATTACGATCAACAAGCCAAAACGCTCAAAAAAGCGAAATAATTGATGGTGTTGGGGTAAAAAGCACGTGATCATTCGGCCTCCATCAAGTGGCAAAATAGGAAGTAAATTAAATGCAGCTAGAATAATATTAATTTGAACTGCTGTGTTCATTATTTCAGTGCTAAAAATGCCAATTTTCCAAAGAATCCCCGCGATAAGAGCTAGGAAAATATTCATCAAAGGGCCAGCAAAAGCTACAAAGAATACGCCAATTTTTTGTGGCCTAAGGTTTGAAAAATTTACAGGAACAGGTTTTGCCCAACCGATCAGTATTGGTGCATGGGCTATAAATAATATGAGGGGTAGAAATATTGATCCTAGGGGATCGATATGATTAAGGGGGTTCGCACTCAGACGTCCTTCATGCTGAGCAGTGCGATCACCAAACGCGTAGGCCATTAATCCATGCCCTAACTCGTGCAGAACGATAGATACAACCAAACACAATATTTTTACTATAAATTCCATAATTTCGCCATTTTCGAACTTAAAAAATAATTTTATGAATTTTTAATGCTAACTCAAGTTTGCTTACACATCTTTTTTGTGAAATTCAAGACTTGAAATTCATCTTTTTTTGCTTATTAATAAGTCTACCTTCTGACGTTCAATGTACTTGATTCTTAAGATATTTTCTAAAGAATAGTGCATTTTTGTCGGCTGAGTGTGGTTTTATTTTTTTAGCAGTGAGGTTTTAATGAAAATACACCGTCGTTTTACGGTTGCTGGGCAATCCCCATATGAAGGAATTGATTTCCGCTTAACTGCTAGTGAAATAAAAAATCCTGATGGGTCAGTGGTTTTTCTTCAGGAAAATATTGAGGTTCCTGCTCATTGGTCGCAAGTGGCGAGTGACGTTATTGCGCAGAAGTATTTTCGCAAGGCTGGTATTCCAGATGAGCTTGTTACAGTAAAAGAAGATGGCGTTCCAAATTGGCTTCAACGCAAAAAAGCAAAAGCTGGATGCTCACTGCGTGGTGAAAATTCTGCTAAAGAAGTCTTTAATCGTTTGGCTGGTACCTGGACCTATTGGGGCTGGAAAAATGGGTATTTTGATACAGAAGAAGACGCTCTCGCTTTTTATGATGAAATGCAGTACATGCTGTGTATGCAAGTTGCTGCTCCTAATTCACCTCAGTGGTTTAATACGGGTATTTACTGGGCATATGGCGTTGATGGTCCGGCTCAAGGGCATTTTTTCGTTGATGAAAAAACAGGCCAACTAAAACAGTCTACTTCAGCGTATGAGCGTCCTCAACCTCATGCTTGTTTTATTCAATCAGTTAGTGACGATTTGGTAAATGATGGTGGTATTATGGACCTTTGGGTTCGTGAAGCGCGTTTGTTTAAGTATGGGTCAGGAACTGGGTCTAATTTTTCACGGTTGCGTGGGTCTGGTGAAAAACTATCAGGTGGTGGAGTTTCTTCAGGTTTGATGAGTTTCTTGCGCATTGGTGACCGTTCTGCTGGTGCTATTAAATCAGGTGGAACTACGCGCCGTGCAGCAAAAATGGTGGTTCTTGATATTGACCATCCAGATGTTATTGATTTTATCGACTGGAAAGTTATTGAAGAGCAAAAAGTAGCTGCTCTGGTAACTGGATCTAGGCTAAACCAGATTCATTTAAACGAAATTGTGACAGCCTGTATCAATAATGATTTGAAAGAAGCTGATCGCTTTGATGCGAAGACAAACCCTGGTTTAAAATCTGCAATTCGTGCAGCACGAACTGCATTGGTTCCTGAAAACTATATAAGACGTGCTATTCACATGGCTCAGCTTGGATATATTAGTTATCCATTTCCTACCTACAACACAGATTGGGATAGTGAGGCATATGGGACAGTTTCTGGGCAAAATTCAAACAATACAGTGCGTGTTACAAATGCATTCTTAGAGAGTGTTTTGGAAGATAAAGAATGGAGCTTAACATCAAGAACAAACGGGGAGGCACTGAAGAAGCTTCCTGCGAAAGAATTGTGGGATAAGATTGGTTTTGCAGCGTGGGCATGCGCTGATCCAGGTATGCAATTTGATACAACGATTAATGAGTGGCACACTTGCCCAAATAGCGGGCGAATTGACGCCTCTAATCCTTGTTCTGAATACATGTTTCTTAATGATACAGCGTGTAACCTTGCTTCAATCAATTTGGTTACTTTGTATAAAGATAATAAGTTTGATATTGGTGCTTATGAGCATGCTATTTCACTTTGGACAATTGTTCTTGAAATAGCTGTGTTAATGGCGCAGTTCCCTTCTCGTGCAATTGCTCAGCTATCGTATGATTTCCGCACGCTTGGGCTTGGATATGGAAATCTAGGCGGGCTTTTGATGGCTATGGGTATTGCTTATGATAGCCCAGAAGGTAGATGTATTGGCGGTGCACTTGCGGCAGTTTTGACAGGTGTAAGTTATAGAACATCAGCATTGATGTCGAAAGAGCTTGGTGCCTTCCCAGGATATGCAAAGAATAAAGAGCCTATGCTAAAGGTAATGCGCAACCATCGTCGTGCTGCTTATGGTGAGACACAAGGGTATGAAGGCTTATCAATAGTTCCCGTGCCACTTCGTGCGAGTGATTGTACTGTTCCTGGGTTAATTGAGGCAGCATGCCAAGCTTGGGAAGAGGCAGTATCACTTGGTGAGCAGTTTGGGTACCGTAATGCACAGACTACTTGTATAGCGCCAACTGGTACAATTGGATTAGTGATGGATTGCGATACAACAGGTATTGAGCCAGATTTTGCTCTAGTGAAGTTCAAAAAACTTGCTGGTGGTGGATACTTTAAGATTATCAACCAAATGGTGCCATCTGCGTTGAAAATTTTGGGATATAGCGCTGAAGAAATGCAAGATATTGCTAATTATGCGGTTGGGTATGGTTCAATTAAAGACTCACCTACAGTTAATTACGCAGCTTTGAAGGGTAAAGGATTTACAGATAAAGAGCTGAAATTGCTTGAAGGTGCGTTGAAAAATGTCTTCGATATTAAGTTTGCCTTTAATAAATACACGTTGGGCGAAGATTTTTGCAAAACAGTTCTAAAGCTAAGCGATGAGCAATTAAGCGATTCAGGCTTTGATATGTTGACTTACCTTGGATTTAGTAAACAAGATATTGAGTCTGCCAATATTTATTGTTGCGGTGCAATGACTCTTGAGGGAGCTCCTCATTTGAAAATTGAGCATCTTCCTGTTTTTGATTGCGCTAATCCATGTGGTCGTACAGGAAAGAGATTTTTATCATTTGATAGTCACATTGAAATGATGGCAGCAGTGCAGCCATTTATTAGTGGTGCAATTTCAAAAACTGTTAATATGCCAGCTCAAGCAACAATTGAGGATTGTCAATCAGCGTATATGAAATCATGGCGTTTGTGCTTGAAAGCAAATGCTTTGTATCGTGACGGCTCTAAGCTTTCTCAGCCCCTTAATAGTTTAGCTTTTGATGAAGACGAAGCTGAAGATATTGCGCAAATGCCACAAACGCAAAAAGCCCAAGTTATTGCTGAAAAGATTGTGGAGCGGGTGATTGAGCGGGTAGTTTACGAATCAAAGCGTCAAAAGTTACCAAACCGCCGCGGTGGATATACTCAAAAAGCTGTTGTTGGTGGGCATAAGATTTATATTCGTACTGGTGAGTATGATGATGGAAAACTTGGAGAAATCTTCGTTGATATGCATAAAGAAGGGGCATCGTTCCGTTCGCTAATGCATAATTTTGCTATGGCAATATCGATTGGCTTGCAATATGGAGTGCCTCTTGATGAATACGTTGAAGCCTTTACATTTACTCGTTTTGAGCCATCCGGTATGGTTGAGGGGAACGATTGGGTGAAAATGGCGACATCGATTCTCGACTATATTTTCCGTGATTTAGCAATTAACTACTTAGGTCGCAATGATCTTGCTCATGTGCAGCCCAATGATTTAACGCCAGACACGATTGGTGATAGAACCGATTACATGGTAAATCGTTCATCAGAAAGTGAAGGTTCATTGGTTGTTGAAGCAACAGTGATTCGTGATGAGGTTGTTTCAATGAATATGAATGGACAAATGGACAGCTTTGAGAATAAAGCGACCGGCACTTACGGGACCTCAAATGTTGTGTCTTACTCAACTTCGAAACGTAAAGTTGAGAAATCTGCTCAAGCAAAGCTTCAAGGTTATGAAGGTGATGCGTGTGGAGAGTGTGGAAACTTCACGATGGTTCGAAATGGTACTTGTTTGAAATGTGTGACGTGCGGTTCTACGAGCGGATGTTCTTGACACATCGATTCTTTCATAATGGCCGCATGTATATGCGGCTTTTCTGTTGGTATCAAAAAATAGAAAGAGGCATCGTTCACTAAACGTATGGTTTGAGCAACAAGGAGAACAAATGACCCCCATAAGTATTGAGTTTTTGGTTGTTATCATTGCTGTGGTAACGTATTTTTTTGCAGCAATTCCTTTTGGCTTAGTTTTCTCAAAGCTTTCAGGGCTAGGAGATATTAGAAATATTGGCTCAGGAAATATCGGAGCGACTAACGTTTTGCGTACTGGCAATAAGAAAATTGCTGCGTTAACGCTACTTTTTGATGCCATAAAAGGAGCCATAGCAGTGCTGGTTAGTGCTCATTTCATTCCTGGGCATGAATATGCGATTGGATTTCTGGCAATTTTTGCACATATTTTCCCGGTCTATTTAAAATTTAAAGGGGGAAAGGGCGTTGCAACTACACTTGGCGTGTATTTTTCTTGGAGCCCTTTATTGGGCTTTCTTGTGTTAGCAACATGGTTGATTACAGCAAAGTTGTTCAAAGTGTCTTCATTATCGGCCCTTGTGGCGGCAATTTTTGCACCAATTTTTGTTTATTTCTTAGGTGTTAATTCTGAGATGCTTCCTTTTACGGCGTTGATAACAGCCACACTTTTTTATACACACCGAGATAACATCAAAAGGATTCTAAATAAAAAAGAATCAATCATTTCTTAAAAAAGGGGTAAATATGGTTCAAATCACGCGTGTGTATACACGCTCAGGAGACAAAGGGAAGGCATCTCTTGGGGATGGAACTCGAAGAAAAAAGTCGGATATCCGCTTTGAAACGATAGGCACTATTGATGAGGCTAATTCCTACTGCGGACTGATAGTGCCGGAAGTCTCTCCGAAGCTTCAAAAACTTATTAAGCATATTCAAAATGATTTATTTGATCTAGGGGCTGATTTGGCTGTGCCTCAGGGTGAGGCGCTGCGTATTAGTGCTGACCATGTGGAATTTTTAGAAAATCAAATCGATGCTTTTAATGAATTCCTTAAACCTTTGGATTCTTTTGTGCTTCCGGGTGGAACTAGGGCGAGTGCATTGATGCACGTGGCAAGAACCATAGTAAGACGAGCTGAGCGCTGTATGGTGCTTTTAAACGAATATGAGCTTGTAAACAGCAATGCGATGAAATATATGAACCGTTTATCCGATTTGCTGTTCGTGCTATGCCGTCACTTAAATGACGATGGAAAGTCAGATGTTCTTTGGATTCCTGGTGGAAAAAGAAAGTCTTAGTACTTATAAAAATGGTCGGGACGAGAGGATTCGAACCTCCGACATCCAGTACCCAAAACTGGCGCGCTACCAGGCTGCGCTACGTCCCGAACAGCTTATACACTATCTGAAAAAAAAGAGATTGCCAAGCGAAATAACTGTTAGTTGGGTTTTTTCCTAGTTCAGCAGTTTTGAAAAAAATTTTGTTTAGAAGCATAGGCAGCCGATCCATACTAGAATTACCAATGCAAATGCTAAGAAAACAGCTGCAGACGCTGCATCTTTTACAAATCCAATGGCGAGATCATGCTCCATTGTGACTCTGTCAGCTAAGCGTTCTATAGCGCAGTTTATTAGTTCCAGACAAAGAACTAGCATGTATACAGATAGCATAAGAACTTTTCTGAAGAGGGTAACAGGTAAAAAGCCTAATGCTATTAATAAAAAAGGAAGAAGATATATTTCTAATCGAAAAGAGTAATCATTGTTAAATGCTGCTTTTATGCCAGTGCAGGAGTATTTAAAACTGTTTTGAATTTTTCTTATCATAGCGCTTACCATTTATTTACACTTACTTTGCTAAAGTTTTGAATAAGTAGCAAGAATTAGGTGTCATTTGGGAAAATTTTTTAATTCTTTGCAGAAATTATTGCGAGTAAAACGGTATTCTATTGATCAATTGCGTCGACAAGTAGCGTTACTTAATGAACAAATTGATTTGCGCCTTTTGGCAATTGAAAAAAATATCGCTTATATCAATACGGAGCGCTTAATTGCATCTGTTAATATCAATGGATCTGACACGCTTGTGGCATTTATGCAGCAAAAAATGCTTCAGAATAAGCAGTATGAAATGGAAAGAGAAGAATTACAAATGATGGTTAAAAAGCTTCAAGATCAATTATATGAAGCTTATGTGGAAGAAAAACAGCTTGAAAAAGTTCAATCTCAAGAAAAAATACGTATGACCATTGAAGAAAAACGTAGAGAAAACCAAGTAATGGATGAAATGGCAACCCAGACAAATAGAAAAAATTTGCTTAAATATTAAATAAAACTTACAATAAAGTGTAGTATTGATCTACATAAGTTAAATTTACAGCGTGAGGGTAAAGAAACTATGGGTAAATATCTTTCAGAAGTCTTAGGAACTTGTTTGTTAGTGCTTTTTGGTTGTGGAAGTGCTGTTTTGGCAGGAGGTCATATAGGGTTAGTTGGGGTAGCGTTATCATTCGGATTTGCGTTACTTATGCTTACCTACTGGTTGGAGCCAATTTCCGGCTGTCATCTCAATCCTGCTGTTACGCTAGTTTTGGCTTTTTCTAAGAAATTTCCAATCCGTGATATCGTCCCATATATTATTGCTCAATTAGTTGGTGGTATTCTTGGTGGGTACTTATTATTGCACATCGCCCAAGGCCATGCACATTTCAGTGTGGAGGCAGGATTTGCATGTAATGGATTTGGCGAGTATTCTCCGGGTGGATACTCAGAGCTTAGTGGTCTAATTACAGAGGTTGTCATGACAACTGTGCTACTGTTAGCCGCACTTGCAATAAAATGTAAGAAATTTCCTGTTGATGCTTCCGGGCTTTTTATGGGGGTAACGCTTGCATCAATTCATCTGTTGAGTCTTCCTGTCACAAATACTTCCGTAAATATAGCTAGAAGCTTAGGTGTTGCTGTAATTCATGGTGGATGGGCAATGCAGCAATTGTGGTTATTTGGGGTGGCACAACTTCTTGCTGTGGTAATTGCAGTTGTTATATTTAAAGTTTTAGAAGATGAATAAGGATTTTAAAATCAAGATAATCCCCCTTAAGGTATTAGAAAAGGGCCCTCATTATCGAGGGCCCTTTAATTATTAATTTTTTTAGTCTTCTTTTGAGCTTTGATTGGGCGTTCTCTTTTCTTCAAAGCTCAGGTCTTTTTCTTTAATTTTTTGCTGTTCAAATGAAGATGGTCCTGACAATAAAATTTCGAGGGCTTTGGCAATTTCGTTATTTTTACCTTCTTTTATAAACATTGGAGTATTCCTTTTGCAAATCCTGCCGTGAGGGTAAAAAAATTTTTCCTTAGTTACTACGTGGAATTTTATTGAAAATTCACTTTGCTATCTGATTTTATTCTGTTGTACACGCTCGCGATGTCCAATATCCCTTTAAGTATTGAATTTTGGGATTTTGGTTGCAATTTTGATGCATCAATAAAAGTCTTAATTAGCTTGGGGTGTCTTCTAAAGGGGTGTCAGGAAGCTTGCTTTTTAAAACCCCTGTATTATGAGATAAGTTTATTTCTAAAGACCTTGCTCTTTCTTCTCCAGTAGTTAGCCTGCTTTCCACTTCTTTAGAAAAAGTTTTAAAGGAATTTTGTAAGTTTGTAATATCATTCTCTATGACATCAAGTTTTCTTCTTTCCTCTTTCCTATTTTTCCATTTTTCTATGATGAGCGGAGGTAGTAATCCTGCAAAAAAACCAAGAAGGGCGGGTATTAAAATTTTCCAATCTAAAGACATCATCATCCCCTTTATTTTGATTAAAGCAATGACTAATAAGCCTAAGCTTAGATAGCACAATAAGGTCTTAGATACAAATCTTGGTGTGAATTTACAATTTAATATAACTGCTTAAATCAGGAAATGATCTTCTTCACACTCAAGTTTGTCGGAAAGAATGGTGCAACTGGTTAAATGTATGTTTCCTGTTTTTCCTGATTGCGTTTGAACTTCACAAAAGGTTCCAGCGCCGAAGTCAAAAACTCCTATTACGTGACCTAATATTTTATTATTTGCTATCAGCGGTAGCCCTATTAATTGTTCGTAATAGATTTCATCATCAGAAGGAGGAGGGAGCTGATGGTCAAAAATGAAAATTTTACTACCCTTTAAAAGTTCAGCCTGATTCCGGGTTGTTACTCCATCAATTGAAGCAATAGCAATGGTTGGGGCTTTGATAGTTAAACTTGTAATTGATATAGGCTCCTGCTTTTCATTAACAAGAGACCCGTACATAGTTAGGCTATCGGACGAGCTTGCAAAGATTTTAATTTTCACTTGGCCTTTAATGCCATGGGCTGCTGTGATTTGTCCAAGGCAAATCAAATGGTTCATTGGCAACTCACATTATCTTAAAAATGAATTTAGAAGGTTGGGGCAAAGATTTTTCTTCCTGATCTTTGAAAATAGGGTGAATATCCAGTGAGTAAGGTTACTATTAGCTCACTGGATCGCCCTCAGTATATAGTCTCGCAAGTAATCTTGCATAGGCTATATTTATTCGGCTGCTGGTGCTTCTGTAGCAGCTTCTTCTGTAGTTACCGGAGCGTCTTCTGCTGGTGCAGTAGTTTCAGCGGCTGGTACTTCAACAACAGTTTCTTCCGCTGCTTGTGCCGCAGCAGCAGTCGCTGCAGCAGCGGCTTCTTCAGCTGCTTTTAAACGATCTTGTGCTTTTTTCTTAGGCAGTGATTTCTTAGGAGTCACACTGTTGGCTGGTTTTTTCAACAGGTCGATATTCGCTAAAAAGCCAATAACGCGATCAGTTGGTTGTGCACCAACAGAAAGCCAATATTTTGCGCGATCAGCGTCGATTATAACACGCTCTTTATTCCCGTGCTCTAAAAACGGATTGTATGAACCAATACGTTCAACAAAACGACCGTCTCTTGGTGCAGTCGCTTCAGCTACCACAATACGGTAGAAAGGACGCTTCTTCGCGCCACCACGCGCTAAGCGAATTTTTAATGCCATGTGTATTACTCCTTAAACACTCTTTATATTCCACGCATCATTGCGCCTAAACCTTGGCGCATGAAACCCTTTTTCCCTATCTTTCCCATTCGTTTGAACATTGTTTGCATTTGTTCAAACTGCTTGAGCAAGCGGTTAACTTCCATTACTTGCACCCCAGCACCTAATGCAATACGCTTGCGGCGTGATCCATTTAGGATATTGGGAGTTCGTCGCTCTTTTTTTGTCATTGATCTAATAACAGCAAGTTGACGGCGAACAAGGCTGTCATCAAGGCCAGCCCCTTCCAGTTTATCTTGTATTTTGCCAATTCCGGGCAAAAAACCAAGCATACTAGAAAGCCCGCCCATTTTTTGCATGCCTTCTAATTGTTTGGCCATATCATTCAGATCAAAATGCCCTTTTTCTAATTTTTTTGCAAGCTTTTCTTGATCTTCACTTTCAGCAAGTGCAGAAGCTCTTTCTACTAAGGCAATAATATCGCCCATATCAAGGATGCGGCTGGCAACGCGATGGGGGTCAAATATCTCTAATTGGTCAATACGCTCGCCCATTCCAAGAAATTTAATCGGGCATCCAGTTACGTGACGCATAGAAAGAGCGGCGCCCCCGCGGCCGTCACCATCCGCTCGTGTGAGGATAATTGATGTTACGCCTATAGCATCATGGAAGCTTTTTGCGATATTTACAGCATCTTGTCCAGTGAGACTGTCAGCTACTAAGAATGTTTCTATAGGCTTTGATAGAGATTTTATTTCTTTTAATTCTGCCATCAATTCATCGTCGATGTGTAAACGTCCGGCAGTATCTAAAATAATAACATCTGTATTTTGGGTTTTTGCTGCAGTCATTGCACGCTTTGTTATTGCAAGTGGCTTCTCGCTATCAACAATAGGCAAACTCGGAATGCTCATTTGCTTAGCCAGCGTTTCCAATTGTAATTGAGCGGCAGGGCGGTATACGTCTAACGAGGCTAATAAGACATTTTTTCCAAACTTAGTGGTAAGTAATTTTGCGAGTTTTGCTGAAGTCGTAGTTTTTCCTGATCCTTGCAAACCAGTCATTAAAATGACCATAGGTGAAGGGGCAGCAAGATTGATGGGCTCAGGCTCACCACCTAAAGCATGAATCAATTGTTCATTTACAATTTTTACAACCATTTGGGCAGGATTAATGCTTTTGACAAGCTCTTGCCCAATAGCCTTTTCTTTTGCTTGTTCGATAAATTCTTTGACAACGGGTAAGGCTACGTCTGCCTCAAGAAGGGCAATGCGAATTTCACGCATCGCTGTGTTGACGTCATCTTCTGAAAGGGCGCCACGACCTTTTAAGCGATCAAAGATTCCGGATAAGCGATCAGATAGTGATTTGTACATATGCCCTCGTAAAATGTATTTTTAAAATAGGGAATATCAGGGGAAATTACAAGAATGAGTATACCCAATATTTCTAGTGCTAATCGTATTCCGTATCTACTAAATTATCCCAGTCAGGAAAATCATCATTGAAATTATTCTTGGCAAGTTGTTCAGATGAAATAGATGCTAATGTCTGAGGAAGAAGAAATGGGAGATCATCAGCTGTTATTTCATCATCGCTATCTTCTTCGCTTGAGGTCCAAGATTTTTGCTTTGATCTTTTTAGCAGAGAACTTCTTTTAAGAGTATTTGGAGTAATCATCTTTCCATTGTCACCGAATCCTAAGCTATTTCTTCTGCCCCGAAAGCTAAGTGTCTTATTTTTAAGCAACTCTATTCTATCTGGAAATTGAATACTGCGTGAGTTGGTTTTTAAAGCCTTTTCAGGCTCCAACCTGCAAGATTTTTCAATGCTGAGTTCTCCGCTGGCCTTAATTCCATCATGGATTATTTGTGGTGCCATATATGCACGAAACTTAGCAGTAAGAGCAACCATAAATGAAAACATAAAAATAGTGTATTTGGGTTTTTTTGATAGGTTCGGTATGTGTTGTGTGCAACCTTTTATCCAGATTGCTAAATTAGGGTAATGTGATTTGAATTCTTTTTTAAAATTTTGTAGTGGGTTTAAGTTAGCTGTATATCCAATAATATGGCGAAGAGCTAAGTTAAGCTCTACATCTTCATTTGTGCCATCTAGATCATCCCATATTTTTGAAAAGACTCGAGCGAAAGTTTCTAACTTCCATAAGTTTCCTGTATTTCTGTAAGGGTCTGGAGTGTTGATGATCTTTAAAAAAATGAATAATGTATTGCGTGTGATATCTTGTTCATACAAGGGATTGAAATATATTTGGGAAGTTACTTGCCGTTTTAAAGTGTATGCTTTAAGAATTTTTTCAGAAAGTATTTTTATTTCGTCAAGAACAGATCTTTGAGAAAAAATCTCATTAATAATTTGACCAAAAAGAGGCGTTTGTTCAAAATTTATAGCTGGGACTCGAGGAGCATGACTAAGTAGGTGTTGAAAAATAGCTGGATTAATAGCTATTTTTTCAGTCCAAAAATTGGGCATAAAAGTGCTAGGAACTGAGTGAAGACCCGCAACAAAGGGCTGCATAGCATGATTTTGATCTTGCTCAAATTCTTTGTCATCTTTTGCTTCAGCACTGTATAATGCGAAAACTATTACGATAGCTAAAAAACTTAGAATAAAATGTCTAAACATCTGCTGAGTGTGAATGCTTTCCTTACTAAAGTATAAAGTCCAAATTTTCAGATACTCAAGAAATATATTCTAGGTGGACGGTGCCACCTTGGCGTATTATCTGAAACAATTTTTTTATTTCTAAGATTGCTGCTCAAAAATTCTGTTCGTGGCATGATTTTTGTATATAGGAACGTACTATATAGTAAACAAAAGGTAGTTACATGCCTGGCGAAGTTAGCATGGGTAGAGCCATTGTGGATCCAAAAGGTCAAAAGCCTGTACGTGTTGGTATGAATCACGGTGGTTTTGATATGCAAGCAACCGGTAAAGAAATAAAAGAAGCTACCCTTGCCTCTACAAAAAAGCAAAGCGATGCTATTGAGAAAAATAAAACAGGGGTTCTTCCAGCTATCAGCGCTTTGCAAGAAAAAGTTAAATTATTACAAAGTGATGCTATTGCACTTAGTAACTACCTTGGAGATCGGCCTGGAATTGAAAGCAGTTTTAAAAGTCTTGTTCCTACAGTTTCTAAATCTGGAGAATTCTCAACAACTTCATTTGTGGACGTTACTCTAGATAGTGCCGTTGCTAAACCAACATCTGGATCAGTTTCCATGCGTGTTCTTCAGCTAGCAGTTGAGGACTCACGTATAACGGTAGATACAATCAAAGATTCAAGTAATAATCCCATTACATCAATTAACCAAGAGTTAGGCATATCAGGTAGTTTTACAATTAATGGTGGCGCCACAATTAATGTAAGAACAACTGATACATTGTACTCAATTGTTTCTGCAATTAACAATTCAAACTCAGGTGTGCAGGCAAATTTTTCCCAAAATGGTTTCGAATACTATTTAACATTAACAGGAACAAAACTTGCAAAGTCTCTCTTTTTTTCAGATAACGACGGCCTGCTACAAACTCATTTTGGTATCGACACGGGGCCTACAGATATAGGAAACTTACAGGCAAAAATAGAATGTGATGTAACCGATGGCAAAAGAGGTGTCGTCACAAAAACCTATGAATTTGACTCTAATATCGTTAAAGACCTAATTCCGGGTGCAACCCTAAAGCTTTTGAATACCACAAAAAATAGTGGTGGTGGTTATGACAATCTCAATATTAATATTAGCAATAATAGCAAAGAAGCATGCGACAAAATTCTCGCATTCTACCAACACTATAATGAGATACGAGAAACTCTTAACAGAAATCTAATGACAGATGATGATGGAAATCCCTTGGATCCAGAAGCTGTTATGGTAAGGTCGCCCTTGATTAAAAAACTTAATGAAGATTTGAGAGCGATTTCTCATTTTACATTAGTAGGCTCGGAAAGAGATGATTTTGTAACAGTTAGAGATATAGGAATCGTGCGCGATGAAACAGCTACAGGGTTTCAAGCGGGTATATTTACAATAGCTGATGCACAAAAACTTTTAGCAGCAATCCAAAATAATTTTGAGAAAGTCAAAAAGTTATTTGGAAATTACACTACAGTCTCAAATAGTAACTTTCGCGTAACGGATCTTGGTCCTTCGCTTGACCCTATGCTTGCGGGACGACCAATAACTGTTACGCTTAGCAATGTTGGCGGTAAATATTATTCCAGATTTTTATGCGGCAATAACGATACAGGGAATGTAGAGCAAAAATCCTCATCCCGTCTGGTGGGAAAGGAAAATAGTGTTTTTGATAAAATTACGATCGACTATAAGGGGGCTCCTGTTCAAGATGGAGATAGTGTTACCTTTACTTTGACAGCAACCCAAGGGCTTGGTGTCTCAGTTAGCAATACACTAGGAAGTCTTCTAACGAAAGAAACTATTGATAAAAAAACCGGTAGAGTAGTAGAGGCAGATGGCGATTTTTCCATTGAGGTAAAACGCATACAACAAAAAAATGAAAAATTAGAAAAGCAAGTTAAAAGGATTGAAAAAAATGCTGAACGTGAAGAAAAAAGGTGGATAGCTCAGGCTGCACGCTATGATGCAATGAAAGCCAGCTATTCTAGCCTTTCAAAGCAACTAGAAAGTATGTCGATGGCTCACAGAAGAGATTAGGACTTAATTATGTATAATCGCTATAAACAAACATCCGTCCAAGGGTTAACAGTTAATCGGCAGATTGCAACTGTCATAAAAGATATTCATATGAAGTTGCAAGAAAGCGAACGCTTGTTTAGAAGTTATAAATTAGCTGCCAGTATAGAAAGCGGTGAAAAAGCTGTTTATAAATCAATTGCTCTTTCAAATATTATGGAAGGGTACATCGATCAAACGATAAAAAAGAATCAAGGAAATTCAGAAGTTTTAGAGGGTCTGAAAGAGCTGCAACTGCATTTTAATAGTCTGCATCATACGATTAACCAATATGTTATCAAGCGTAATAAAGAGTTATATGAAAAAATAATTCTTAATTTAAAAGCAATGGAAAATTTTTGGAATGAATTGCCTGCTGTAGAATAGAAAGCTTTTACCTATCAATTTTTATTCCAAAAGCTTTTAATTCTTTAAGAATTGTTTGTAAATCTTGTTCAGTACTGCCTTCTGCTCTTACAATTAATGCACTTTGGGTGTTAGATGCGCGTACTAACCACCAGCCGTAAGTATTCTCAACGCGAACACCATCAATTTCATTAAAGCTTTTCCCTGCATCAGTTAGCTTTTTCTTTAAATCATGAATAATTTGAAGTTTCTCTCTTTCATTACAGTTAAGGCGTATTTCAGGGGTGCTGTAAGCTTTTGGAAGCTGAGCTACTAAATCAGAGAAATTTACTTCAAGTGTTTGAATATAATTCAGCAGGAAAATCGCAGCATACAATCCATCGTCAAAACCATAATAGCCATGTTTAAAAAACATGTGCCCGCTCATTTCACCAGCAAATATAGCATTATGTTGAATCATCGCCTGTTTTATCCAAGAATGTCCTGTCCGCTCCATCACTGGTTTTCCGCCAGCCGCTGTAATAGCATTGAATGTATGATTGCTGCACTTGACATCGGCAATAATTGTACCGCCTTTCGCATCTTGCAAAATCGCATGGCTTATAATCGCGACTAGCTCATCACCCGCAATAATATGCCCTGTAGAGTCGACAATCCCCACGCGGTCTGCATCACCATCAAAAGCAAAGCCAATATCACAATTATTTTCTTTTACAGCTGCAATAAGGTGACTTAAATTTTCAGGTACACTTGGGTCGGGGTGGTGATTGGGGAAATTGCAATCAATATTCGTAAATAATGGCACATGACTATGTTTAGAAAGGTCTTTGCAAAATGCTTCTATAACGGGTCCCGCAGCGCCATTTCCGGCATCCCAGGCAATTCTTAGCGGCTTTTTAAAAGTGTGCCTTAACAACACTCGTTTAACGTATTTATCAAAAACATCTTTGTGTTCTGTATAATTTCCACCAGGTTTTTTTGTCACTTCTTGCAGAAGTAGATTTTGAATTTGTGTTCCAAAAAATGGTTTGTTCCTTAAGGTGATTTTAATGCCGTTATCATCCTTGGGATTATGTGATCCTGTAATCATTAACGTTGCATCGGCATTTAGCTCAAAACCAGCGAAATAACTCATAGGGGTTGGGCCCACGCCAATATCTAGTACCTCAAGGCCACAATCTATTAAAGCGTTACATAAAACTGCATGAAGTGCTGGCGAACTACTACGCCCATCGCGGCAAACTACAACTGTTTTTCCACCATTATCGTGTAATAAGCTACCGAAGTGTTCACCTAACCACGTAGCATCAGCCTCAAAAAGGTTCTTGCCATAGGTGCCGCGTATATCATATTCACGCAAAATAATGGGGTTAGGCTGATACATGCTCTATCGTCGTTAAAAATATGGGATATTCTAAATCATTCACAAAAAAAATAGCAATAAATTAACTCGCTCAAAATTTTACAAAAAATAAGTATTGCAAAAAATTACAGCTATCACTAAATAATAAATGAAAGAAATCAGGCATTACAACAATATCAGCAACTGATGCAACAAATGGCTGCTCTACCACGAGCGTGTGATGTAGAAAATAATTTAAGCTGATAGAGGTATTTTAAGGCTTGTAAACGCAGATTCCAAATAAGGACGAAGTTCAGGGTCACTTGCTGCCAGGGCAAGATTTGCCTGTAACCAGCCTACTTTTGTGCCGCAGTCATAGCGCTCACCAGAAAAACGAAACCCCGTTAAAGGAACATTAGCTCCAAGCATCGATTGTAACCCGTCTGTTAGCTGAATTTCCCCTCCAGTACCAGCTTTTTTTAAGCCCAACGGCTCAAAGATTGAAGTGCTTAAAATATAGCGGCCAATAATCGCGGTTGAAGAAGGGGCTGTAGATATATCCGGTTTTTCAATAACGGCTTTTGCATTTACCTTTGCGCCTGGCTGCAACGCAATATCAAGAATGCCATAACGATTAACTTCATTTTTTGGTACATCAATTACAGCTACCATGTTGCCATCGTTTTTAGTGTAAGAATCAACCATTTGTTTTAGACAAGGAACTTTTGATTGAATTAAATCATCAGCAAGTAAAAGTGCAAATGCATCTTCTTGGATAAAATGGCGTGCACACCAAACTGCATGTCCTAACCCTAATGGTTCATGCTGACGAACGAATAATGCTTGCCCTTCTGGAATGCGAATTGAGCGAATTTTTTCAAGGTCTTCTATTTTTCCACGAGCTTGCAAAGTTGATTCAAGCCCGCTATGGCTATCAAAATGATTCTCGATTGCTTCTTTACCTTGAGAAGTTATAAAAATAAATTTTTCAATTCCTGCTGCTTTTGCTTCTTCAACTGCATATTGAATAAGTGGCTTGTCAACAACTACTAGCATTTCCTTTGGGATAGCTTTTGTAGCTGGCAAAAAACGGCTTCCAAGTCCAGCTACTGGGAAAACAGCAGTTTTAATCATCAGGCAACTTTCTTGTTTTGTTTCGGAATTTGAATCATTTCTAGCAGCTGGTTTAGTTCTTGGCGAGCAGCAACATGAGAAATATTCATCGCAACTCTTGCTTCGCGTAAATCAAGTAACGTAATTCCATTTAAAAATAACTCACGGAAAATTACACGCTCACCAAAACCTGCAACCAGGCGAAAACCTATACGCTTTGAAAGATTCTCCAAAGCTTTGCGCATTTCTTCCTTATTACGTGAATTTACAGAAGTTAAACGGTTGCGCAGCACAATCCAATCGATAGCTCTGCGATCACCGCGTATTGCGCGTTGTTTTTTTTGCTCCCATACCATTTCTGAATAGGTGCTAGGACGAACAACTTCTAAAGTTTCGGGGTTTAATCGCGCCAACATATCAAGATCGATAAAACTGTCATTTAACGGAGTAATCAGCGTGTTCGCAAAGCTATGTGCTAAGCGTGATAAATACATATCACTACCAGGTGTATCAACTACTATATAGTCACAGGCTGCCAGTTTTTCCATGGCTTCTTTAAAATTTTTTTCGTCTTCTGCTTGAGCTTCCTCAACTATAGATTTTTCTGAACGAAAAACTGGATAATGCTCAGGTAAAGGTAAGTGTTCATCAGGTTTAGCTTCACTTCGCAGGCGGCGATTCTCAACATAGCGAGACAACGTTCCCTGACGCGCGTCCACATCAATACTACCCACCTTGTATCCTTGGCGTAAAAGGGACGTGATAATATGCATTGCTGCAGTTGATTTACCCGTCCCGCCTTTTTCGTTGCCCAATACAACAACATAAGGATTATGATTTTCAGACACTTGATATTCCTTTGCTTAAATTCTGATTTCATAATAGAAAGAAATAAGGAATAAATTCAAGATTTTATTATCAGAGATTAAATATTGCTAAATTTAATTGATTGTTAATTTTAAATTTTAACAGTGCATTGGTAATTTAAGGTCTATGCTTAAAAAACAGGCCCTCACTGTTTAATGAGGGTCTATTTAAATAAACTAATTAGACTTCTTCATTAGCAACATTGTTAGCACCTGAAGTTGTTAAAAGAGCTGCTTCGTTTAATTCTTCTTCAGAAGATGTTTGGGGCAACTCCTTCTCGATAATTTTATGTTCAGAATCATCATCAATAACATCCAAATCTAGACGTATTCCAGGTAATTCAGAAACCTCTGCCAACGCACTAGTTTTAAGCAATGCCTGAGCTCCTAACATTTTTGCTAAAAAGTTAGTTGTTGCTGTTCTCAGGTTAATCATAAATTCTGAATTTAGGTCTATTCCAGTTAGGAAAACAGCATCATCAATCATGGAAATTGAGCCATCACTCTTTACAACTAATTTTTGCGAAGCAGAAGTTGATGGTAGAGTTCCGTGTAATGTATAAATTTTACTAGCTAGAATATTGGTGGGACTTTGATCTGTCACAAACGAAGTTGCTGCAGGAACAGTTGAGGGCTTTATCATAACCCCAAAAAGCGCATCAAAAGCTGCGTAAGCCAAAGTTTTTCTAACATCAAGCTCTCTAATTTGTAATACTTGTAAAGCATCTGGTTGTATTGAAGTGCTTAATCCTCCCCATGCAGATTTCGTAGCTGCCTTATTAACCTCTTGAATCTGCCCTAGAATTGATTGCAAATATTCACCAATTATTGGAACAATCCCGCGCATCTGCGGTATGATATTTACTAAAAAGCTTGCTCGTGCAAGATTCTCAGGTGCATTAGTATCGCAAGCAATATTACGTACGCACTTTAAAAGTGAGTCTAGTTGCTGATTCAGTGATACCGCAAGATCCACAGGAGAAGTTAGGTACCGGCGAATATTCGAAAAATAAACTTGTTCAGCAATAGGTAGAGAAGAAGTTTTTTGTTCTATCACAAGATACAATGAAGACAGTTGTCCTGGTACAACTTCGCTTTGTTCTGAAAGAGCTGAAAACGCATGTACACTGGGGCTTTGAAGTTGTTGATGGGCTTCGTGCACATCATCTTGTAACAACTCAATTTCATCGCTTAACTTATTTATTTCAGTCTGCAATGAAATAATAATATCATGATTTTTTTCATTGGTGCTAAGAATGCCTGCTTTTGCTCCAACGCAATATGATAAGCAGCCCTTAACTTTTGGTTTATTAGTTACAGATGCTTGAGCA
>Ga0172372_10004808_pt1 | contig 19072 bp, 21 predicted proteins | sample LakKiv5m_2_FD_114544 | JGI IMG/M metagenome (GOLD analysis project Ga0172372, IMG submission 114544) | Freshwater microbial communities from Kabuno Bay, South-Kivu, Congo - kab_092012_9.5m | ecosystem: Environmental > Aquatic > Freshwater > Lake | place: Democratic Republic of the Congo...
ACCTTCATCACCATGTCGGACAGGGTGGAGATGAGCACAAAGTCGATCTGTGTGAAGGAGAGGAAGAATTTGAAGATGTAGGACAGGTGCACGTAGCCGTAAAACGTCTCGATGATCAGCAAACAGGTGAGTTTGGAATACGGCAGAGTTTTTGATTTGGGATCCACTATGGTAGTGGTGGCCCACGGGATGGTGGCGTCGTGCCCAAAGCTCTTGATCAGCGTATCCACGCAGCAATACAGGCTCAGCATAAACCATTCGCCCCATGTGTCAATGGGCACTGTCATGAAATGCAGATTCTCGGACGGTCCGAATCGGAAAAAATTGCTGTGCAGTACACCCAATGAGAAAAAGATCACCAGCACCAGCACACACCACACTCCCATTATCAACGCAGTTAAGCGCTTGTCCGTGAAGAGGATGGCGGGGATCATTTATTACAAAGATAGCTGACAATATATGCAGTCTGTGTTGTTTTTTCCGCAATGGAGTCCTACACTTCACACTGAAACGAAATGACTCCGACCATCAGGACCAGACCCGACAGAAGCACGTGAAGGCGCTCTCCCGTCACCCGACACACGGTTGCGTGCGTAATGAAGCCCAACACGTCGCGCATGTCCCTGTGAATCCCGTTGTACCATCGTTTTCTTGCCCTCTGCAGCGCACCGAGGATTCTGTATGAAAACAGGGCAGTCTCGATTTGCGTGTACTTGTACGTATATCGCCATACGACCACGGGGAGCAAACAGTCGTTCAATGCGGACTGAAACACTGGGTCGTAGAACGGTGGGTTTGAAACCCCCTGAGCCAGCAAACTGGCCACCACGTCATCCCTCAATCGCATGCGTCGTTGCTGCCTAACACAGTGAATACGCCAGCCGCGCTCGCGCACCATGGCCATGCAATTGGCGAACCCCCCTGTCTTGCGTTCTGCAATCTTGAGAGCATCCACGAAATTCACAGGCGAGCGCAGCTTCACCACACAGTTCACAGTGAGAGGCAGGATGCGAACCAAATCCACCTTTCTCACAACGCTCTTTCGGAAAATGCACATGATAGCCTCTCGCTCGGGAATTCCATTTTTAAACTCTTTGCACACTAAACGCAAAATGCAGAATTCGTGCTTGGAAAGACGGTTCCAGAAATCTGGGTTGTAAAAGAGCAAGTCCCATGCCGAATGCATTTTTGAAAAATCAGCAAAAGGATTCGCTTAAAACCTTTGTTGTTGTTGTTTTTCTTGGCCAACCCCCATCTCCTCCTCCACACGCAGCCTCAACCCCTCAAGCATCACGACATCCAGCATGCACACTGGATGCATAAAGTCCCAGCGAGCCTTGGCGCGCGCGGTCCTGCCCATGGATTCCGCCCAGCACACGAGCCCGTTGGCGTGGTCGGGTGTGTAAAGCTGTCGGAGCTCCACGCGCTGCGTGACAATCTGCCCTTTGAGGTCATAGCACGCCCTTGACAATTCCGTCGCAGCAGCCATGTGCTTCTCACGCCCGTCGCGTGCCGAGTCCTCCAGACGCCGAAGCGCTTCCGCGTGGCGAGCGGTGCTTTCATCAGCGGCTGTGCGAACGATTGTGAGTTGAGAGTAGTTGTGGACCACTGCATCCATCTTTTCGGCTTCGCTCGTGAAGACGGGGAAAGTGTTAGAAGGAGGCGATGATGGGTCTGATTGACACAATTTAGACAGACGCTGAATCTCCTGGGCCACGAACGCGTTGTACTCCTTCCGTTCGTTGGCAGCACGCTTGGAATCGCTGATTGCGAGCTGGTAATTATGCTCGATGAGTTTCATGTTGTCACGATCGCCCCTCAACAAAAATCCCAAGCAGATGTTCTCGCATTGAAGCATCTGGACTCTGATGATCAGATTCGTGAGCTGCCTGCGATTGGCCACCTCCTCTCGCTTCAGCAACGCGCCGCGCAGACGAAGTTTTTCGTTGAGCTCGGCTTCCGATCGATCCAAACGGAGCTGCTCATACCTGAGCGCTTCAAATGAGGATAACACGAGCAGGTCGTTCATCGAGTGGCTTATTTTTTGAATTGGTTTGAGGAAAAAAAAATAATAAAAAAACCAACTTGGCATAACTCATCGGTTCAAAATGATGTCAGCCCTTCCGTCTGACACAGAGTCTTAAGTGAAATTGATGTCAACCCTTCGACCTGACATGAAGTCTTAAGTTAAATTGATGTCAGCCCTTCCATCTGACACCCAGTCGAGTATCAGACATTCAGCCAGACATTCCAGCGCGTCTGTATATAAACGACTATCCGCCAATAAAATGGACGGGAAATGTCACACACCGCTGCCAACCTGCTCGCCATGCTCTCCCCGATCCAGACCCGCAGCACAGACTTGCAGGTGGGCCACATAATTGAACCACGACTGCTGGCTGTTGCCATTCAATTTGCGTCCGACCCCACCTGGGCCATCGAGGAGTGCGGGCGGATCTGGAACTACCTGCATCGGATAGCGGTGGGGCTGCAGATCGTGGACGCGGCGGGGAAAGATCACATGGGGCCGAAGACAGTGCTGCTGCAATCGGTCAGGGACCAATCGTTTCACGCGTGTGACTGGAAGACGGTGCTGTCGAATTGGACCAAGATCCCTTCCCAACGCGACCCGGAGAACCCGTACACCCCATTTACGCTACAGGGGGTCGAGTACGTTTTGGCAAACGGCGCGCAGCGGCAACAGGCACGCGAGGCACTGCTGGTCCGGTACAACGTCAGGGAGGCGCTGACGCCCATCTTCATCGCCCAGCGATTCGAGGACGACCGGTGGGTGGATTTGGACGAGGAAATGGTGCTTCGGATCCTGAAGTACTGCACCTCCCAAGGACACCGTCGCCAACTGCGCCACGCACTGATTGAGACGCGATTCGAGTCCATTCAATTCAGGATCACCTCGTCTCGCGACGTCCGCACCATTGAGGCCAGGATGAGGGACAAGATGCTCAACCTCCGGATCCTCGACTCCGACGCGTTCGACATGCGCTTCCTGGAGCCGGTGCACCGGATGCGGAGCTTCACGGCGGAGTGCTACATCTGCCTCAGCAACGACTGCAACTGCAGCCCCACCCATCCGATCCACCTGACGGGGTGTGGCACCCACATCCACGGCTGCTGCTTTGGCAAATTCCTTGCCGGCAAACGCGACCCCTCGCTCCGCTGCGAGATCTGCAGGGCGCGCGAGGTGGACGTGGCCGGGTTCGAAACGTGAGGGCCTACGAGGAGTGAAGCTTCCTCTTTGCGAAAGAGGGCCGTTGCATCTCACAGACAATCTCTGCACCCCATGGGGCGGATTGGCGAATGATGTCCAATGAAAACGCATTTTCCTCATCGTCTGTCGCAACAGGGAGCGCTTTCGAGGCGTTGCGCCGCACGCATAGGTAGACCACGAACAGACAGAGCAAAAACACACACGCGAACAGCGTCAGAGGGGACCAGCAAGAAGCACAAAAAAATCCATCCGGAATGGCAATGCGCATGGCGTGTAGGCGAGCCCAGTGCGTTTTTGTATCCGAACGCCACCATATACCACAACGCCATCCCCGCTATACATAAACCCATCGACCCGTGTCCTCAACGATGCTATGCATTCTGAATACAGTGTTTGACGACAAGCGAATCGCCATCGGGTGTCTCATGACCTGGTTGATAATAGTTCTACTGGCCTTCAATTCCATAGGCCTCTTTCACTCTGACTTCACTCGGCTCGGCCCCTCGCCCACCACGAAAATCATGACACTCACCATAGACACCTGGGACCGGTGGTTTATGGTGGCGATTGCTAGCTTTACCAGCACGTGTTTCAATGATTTCTTCAGCGATTCGCTCACCCCGTTTTTCCTGAACACGATCCAAGACCAGAAGACCAAATACCTCCCGTACTCCAAGCTCACGTGCTACATCATCATGCAGCTATGGTCCGTTTACTGCGGCCTCATGTCCATTTTCAGCGTGGGGTTGCTCATGTCGCAGGTGGACTTTCTGCTCATCCGACTCGCCGCGGACCTCATGGTCAATTCATTCACCACGTTCAAATTCCTCCAAGGCAAAGAGGTCAATCGACGGGGGTATTACGCAGAAAGCCACATGAAGCTGGAGGACGACGACTCCCGCTGCAGCGAGGATCGTCACAAGCGCGCGGAGGAGATGACCGACATCCTGAGCGAACAGACGGAAGACAGGCCACTGAATCCGTCCAATTCGCCCTAGCACAAGGTCAGCAGCAGATCGCGAATGCTGTCGACCAATGCAATCCACCCCTCATTCCCGTCCCACACCACCCCGTTGTGCCAACCGAACCGCACGTTCACGATTCCCCTGCGCGACACGGTGACGGTGCCCATATCCGGCGCCTGGCATCCCTCAGGCACGCGGAAGCTGCTCCACTCGTTGATGTAGAATATGATGGCGTTGCACATCTCCTCATGCCTTCAATCAAAACAACAGCATGTGTTAATTAAATTTAATAAGAAACAAGAGACCCAGACCCACCGGTACATCACACGACACCATGCAAATCGCGAGAGCAGCTGCTCCATGAGGCACCCGGTGTGCACAAAGAGATTGCGCCGCATGTAAGCGGTGGCGATGATGAGATAGGCCTTGAGGACGGGTTCGGCGGGCTCAGAGATAAGACGCACCACCGTATCGTACACCCCGCTCCTCGAGGTTGCGCCCTTGAAAATAAGCTTGCCTCTCAAAAAGAGCAGATTCCCTCCGCGGAGCGAATACGCCTCGCGAAAGCAGCCAAGCGTGGACCGGACGCTGCGCCACGCCGGGTGTCGTTCGTGGAGAGAGGAAAACCCGACAACAAATCCACATACGTTGCTGATTTCCGTGGTGTGTTTGTTGAAATCAGGCAAATCAGACGGCAGGTATGGGACAGCTTTCATCGAGCCCACTGGAATCTCCATGGAAATGAATGGCGTACAGGACGAAGGCTTGAGGCGAAGCTGCCCGTCTTCACCAATCGCTTCCACATCGTACGCCGACCGCACTGCGTTGCCCACAGGGGTCGAGATGATCCATGCTGATTGCATTTTTTTTTTCGAATTCAGAGCTGATAAAAAACCGATATATAAGAGGCTGGAATGGGGTTTTTTAACCCTTGGTCGCGAAATGGTCAACGTTAAGCAAATCGGCCCGGTAATCACCGCGTATCTGAACGACGTTCATCGCGACAAGCCGGCTCCAGTCAAGACTGAAATGCGATCGGAATTGATCGAGATCGCAATGGGTCTCAAGTTCCCCGACAGCAAGGCGAAGGAACCAATCGACTACACGCGGTTCTCCACCGTCGAAGAGCCGACGCCGCTGCAGTTGGAGTTCGAGGCCTGGTTGGCGAGACGATATCCAGCGACCGCCTTGCAAGCCATCCCTGCACCCCCCGCGGTTGTGCACAACCCACCCCCCGCGGCGATAGCCCGGGAAACCTCAGACGAGCTCCGACTCAAGGAGCAGATCCGGGTCGCGCGACGCGAAGCAGCCGAAGCCGAAGCAAAGGAAGCCGAGGCGGCGGCCAGGGTGGCCAAAGCGAAGTTGGCCAAGGCAGAGGCAGAGGCCAAGGCCGCAGAGGAGGAGGTGTTGCGGGTGCAGGAGCAGGCGAGGCTGGCCAGAGAACAGACCGCCAAGGACAACCATGAGCGCAAACGCCGACGGGACGAAGAGATGGAGGAAGAAGAGGAGATCCGGCGGCTGGCCAGGCAGGCGAGGTTGGCTGAATTGCGGAAGGACACCAGAGCCGTCGAGCGCCCCGCCCCACCAATCGAGCGTCCCAGAGTCGCCGAGCGCCCAGCCATCCCCACCCCACCAATCGAGCGTCCCAGAGTCGCCGAGCGCCAGGCGGAACCGACGAGGCCGGTTTTCGAGTTCATGAACCCAAGCGAACTTACCCCTCCGATGCGCACGCTCGAGGTCGCCAAGCCGGAACCGGCAAAGAAGGACGACGACGACGACAGCAGTGGCCTGCGCGAGGCGTTTCACATTGGCGTTCAGTTGGTCGCAAAGCCGTTCAGACTGGCCGCCTCCGTGGTCGACACCCTCATCGACCGCAAGTAGGCCTCCATGAGGCGGAGGAGGTTCTGTGAGTAGAATACTCGGCCCTCTTGCATGTCCAACAAATAAACCCGTTTGCCCATGAGCATCCAATTCCATGCGCCCTGTTTGGGGGTGTCGTCCTCGTAGCATAGGTGGATCTCGGGATACATTTCGCGCACAGGTGCCAATAGGTTCACGGGGTGCCGACCCTCGCGCAGGGTTTCCAAATCCAGCTGCACCTTGCGTTCATAACTGGGGAAATGGAAATACACCGCCTGCGACACGCAGTGGTAGAAGCCGGCAAAGTCCTGCCGGTAGATCAAAAGGGCAGCGGGCGGAAGGTCGGCGTGCATCACATGCTTGTAGTATTCATCCGTGGATGATTGGACATGGAACTCCTGGATGGATTCCATGCACGCGTCCCCGTCAATCTCTGGCGGATCGATCCATCGGTGCAACAGATCCAGATGCCTGTACAGCACGCACATAATACTGATCAACCTCCGCACGCACAGCACATTCATGCGCCCCGGGTCCTTGGCATCGCGCATGCCTACGTCCTCATAGTGCGCAGGGTAGAGAAGGAAGAAACCAAAGCGCGTCAAGCACGCGTCGACCAATTCGGTCAGCTCGTCCACATCAGTCCCTTCTACGTATTCGCCCCAGTGCAGCTGCAAATCCTCAATCACATCCTTAACCTGCCGCGGCGTCATGAGCGCCACACGCGAAGCCTGATGCACCATGTTGGGCAGGGTGACACACACGTCCATGAGATGCGGCTCGCGCAGCGCCCGGAAGCGCGCCACCAGAACGCCCAGCAGGTGGGATTTGTTTAATAAACAGTCCACTGTCACCGGTTCGGCCAAATCACACCCCCACAGCCATTCGTTCCATATTTCCTGGGGTGGATCAGCCGAAGTGAGTTCAAACGCAGAGTTCATCCGCGACATCGCCATCGGTCGCTTGGTCTGTATTGGCTTTTGTATGGCGATACCCCCTACTCCCCAGACTGCAGTTACATGTGTTGCACAGACCCTCAAGCACAGCGTTCTCGTCATGGAATTTGCGCCACGCCTTGCCCAACTTCATCAACTTGAAGCCGTCGTTGCGCGATCCCCGGATTTTCAGGTCCCCCAGCACCAGGCCCCTGGAGGCGAGGAACTCGTCCACAATCTTCGAAAAGGGCTTCTCGGCGTGGTCCACCACGAGCTTCTGACATCGGTTCTTGCACCGCGCACAGATACTCCCGAGCTCTGCCCGCGCTTTTTGTATGGCGGTCGACTTGAACGCCTCATTGCGCAGCGCGTTGAGTGTGTTTTGCCTGTGCACCCGATCGCGATCATACCCACCATACAGATTTTCCACGCACTTGATCCACGAGAAATCCACATACCCGCCGCTCTTGGCCTCCACGTACAGTACCAACGTGAAGTACGGCTCACACCTGCGGAAAACAAACACGGCATTTGGAGGAAATCGCCTGTTGGGGTGGAATTGGCTCAGGGCCTGGAGTCGCACGTTGTCCTCCAATCTCGTCCCTTCAGCTACAGTTTTCAAATATGCGGACATAACTCGGCGAGCGGAGGTTTTGGTCTTGCCCAGCCATTCGGTGAGGAGCGCTCGCTGATCTTCGCTCATTTTTTTGGTTGGCATAAAAAGAAAACGAAGTATGCATAAAGGAATAAAAAAACAAGAAAAAAATCAAACCACACCGAGATTTATTGTTTCAAACCTCAACCGTTAAACCCCCTCCCCGATGGCCATGCGGCACATCTACTCATCCGCAATGAGCCTGCGCCGCTTAGGGTCCGCCGCGACCTCATCGTCGTCCTCCTCGTCACCCATGGGCCTGCGCTTGCGGATCACCTCGGGCGGAGGAGCGGCAGGTTGGTCGTCGGGAGCAGAGGGAGCCACGCGCCGGCCCGTGCGAGAAGTGCGTTGCTTGACGGGTTTCGCAGCGCCCTCGTAAGTAAAATGCACGTGGACGTCGGGGAGGTAGAACTCCTTTCGAAAAGTGCGCAAGCCATCCTTCATCTCGACCGCCGTACAGCGAGTCTCGGGATTAAATCCCACAATCACGCCCTCCCTGACGCCATAAAGATGGCCGTTATTAGGAACACCCTTGTCATCTCTCACGAAGCATGGGGTGGATTCCTTGATCTTCTTCCTGCCAAATGAAGCCTTGATCTTGGAGTTGATGTACCCCCTCCACTCATTTACAGCGGCAGTGGCCTTCTTGATCCGCTTGGTCAGGCGCACCTGTCGTTTGGATTTGCGCTGAGCGCCTTTGTTCCTGATGCAATCGGTCAGCATCCGCTTCCACGCCTTGATGCAATACATGTAGTTTTGCACCAGCTCAATGCCATCCAGAATGTTTTGATTGGCCCTATGAATGCCCCGCTGATTATCCCAAACGCGTTTTGGAGGGGGGAGACAGGTGATGAGGCCACGCACATTGAACGCGCCATCCGGAGTACAGATGAACCTGCCGTTGGGAAGCACCCCACCGACGAGCTTGTGGCTTTGATTCTCGTACTTCTCAATCACCGACATGAAGCGTGAGACGCCTGGGGAGACACCACAAGTGTCGCCAAAGAGTTTCTCTCGTTTGGTCTTGAGGTTATCCTGCCACCCCGGTTTCTTCTCCAGGATAATGTTATCCTCCTCGATCTCCTCCACCGCTTCCCAAGCAACCTCAACGACCTCCCCGCCACCACCGACGGAAATCCATTCGCCGTTGCGTATCTTGCGAAGAGCATTCCGCAGAGCCTGGCGGGTTCGCTCGAGCTGAAACGGACGACGGAGCTCTTCAAAGCGCGTCCTCACAGGAGGAGGAGGCCTGCGCGCCAGCCAGTCGCGGAAAATCGCACGGAGACGGGTCTTCTGCTCGGGGGTGTGGAGGAGGGCCTGCGCGACGGGTTCGGCAGAGACTTCGTCGTGGGCTGCAGAGGCCTCCTCGTTACGACGAGTCTTGCCCTCCAACCCCTCGAAAACGACCTCGAACCAACAGTGCTCGGGCAGGGTGCGCCACTCGCTGTGGCCAGTCGCGGGATCCGTATACAAGACGGCGGTGATGCGGAAGCCGGTCACCCCATCCACCTTGCGCAGAGAGACGCTAAAGTCGTGCGGCTGGTCAAACACCACCTCGGCATCGACAAACTGGCCGTTGACGCGCTTCTGGATGCGGCAGTTCTGCTTCACCACTCGCACCATCGCTGTGTTTTTCCGGTTGTTGGTCGACAGCACACAGAAGATCTCCTTCGACGCACGCGCGGGAGGGGGGTCGTCAAACAGATCGCGGCCGTGGACGGCGCCATCCGGCGCAACGGGCTTGCAGGCCTCGGCCCCATCGCAGCGCACGGTGGCAATGACTGGCAACATATCTCCCGTGCATGAGGCCACTGGCACGCATACTTATATACCGCATGTGTATATAAACAAAAGTTTTGCGCCACCCGAATGAGTGGACCAAACGTAGCAAACGCCACCGGCACGCGCCTTGATTCCGCCGCCAAGCACCAGATAGCAGTGCGTGCGAGCTATGAGCACCTGTTGTCGTGGGTCGGGTACGAGCAGGTCGTGCTGCAGAAGGAGAAGAACGCGTTTTCAATCGCAAAGGATGATATTACGGTGGGGGTCGCGAAACCGGTGCGCAAGAATGAGAACGGGAGGGGAAATCAACGCAACAAGGCCTACCCTTCCGTCGTCACGACCCTCGCGCGCATGGAGCAGCCCGCCAAGAACTACCTCGTCATGCTGTTCCACAACCCCACCACCTTCCAACAGCGCGACGCGTTTATTCGGCAAGTGGAGCTCCGGCCCGATGCCTGGGACCCAATGATGTCGGAGATCGCGAAGAAACAGATCGCCGAAATGCCCGAGTTCTACTTTGTCGGAGTGAGCGTGGGCTTCGCCTATCCCCACCCCTTGAGCGGCGATAATGTGTGCACCACCATGATGGGGGGGATGCGGACCATTATGAACGGCGCGTTTCCCGTGGATTCGGGAGACATTGTGCAGTGGTACTGGGACGCCGAGACCAACTGTTTCGACACCAACGGATGCCGCCTGGACCCCATCGACGACCAGCGCTCCCAGGGCGTGACGGCGTTTCTGCAGGGCCACACGCAATCCATCGCGCGCGACAGCGCCAGGCGCAGGAATTTCTACGAGCGTGGCAACGGCGTCTTCACGAATGCGCAGATTGACGGGAACGTGACGTATAATGGAAAGCGGGAGGTGGCGTTTCCGAAGACAGTGAAGCCGGGGAGGGACGGGAAGATCAGGTGCGGGGACAAGATGCGCGCACTCGGGAGGGCCGTGAGCGGCGCAAGACCGTTTGAGATGTTTGATATTTTGATTGGACGCCAGTCCATGTAGTTTTGAGTTTTATCAATTGTTCATTGAAACCCATAAAATTGAAAGCAATGAGAATTTACTCGTGGACTTCTTTTTCAAAAACCCGATGTGTTACTTTCCTGCCCTGGGTGTGATTTGCACTGCCGACGGGGTTGTTTATAGCTGCAGCGCCGACACGCGCGTTCAACTCATTTTCAAATGGACAAACTTTCCATACACTGATGTCAAAAGCATCTTGTTTTACGAAAACGGAGTACAGAAACTTCGCCTCCATTACAGTGATTTTTCCTGGCAGACAATCACCACGCCACAACTTCAGCCTGTGTTGCAACAGCTCAAATACATACAAAAAGCAGTGCGTGATTGGTTACACGGACGCAGAGTGCCGTTGAGAATGGAAATCGCCCTTTATCTTGATTCTATACTCCCTTGTGATTTGTCCAATTTGATTATTGTTGATACATAAAAAAGAGAAAAAAAGAAATGGGCTACAATTTCGAACTAGGCATGGTTTGCACAACCGATGGCAGCCTGTATGCCTGTGATTGGGCAACACACCACACAATGATTGTATTGACAAAAAGTTTGTATCCAGTACAAGACATGGAATGCGAATTGCAACATGTGGAAGATTCTGTAACTTTGGTCATGCAAGTTAAGAACAGCCATGCAGTCAAGATCTGGGGCATTAGGCTCAAGTGCATCATGCCACAGCTGACACGCATTCAAAACGCCGTGCGCGACTGGCTGCACAAACGCCAAGCGCCTACGCGTCAAGAAGCGGCGCTCTGCTTGCGGACCAAGCTCACAAAGGATCTGGTTGCATTGATCTTCGAAACCTTCCTTCACTGAACCCTTCTCCTTCTGCACGCATTCAATTCACGATGGCAGAATAGAACCGGTGGCACCTTGCGATGAAAGTGGCAGTAGTAGGCCATGATAAATCGCACCAGCCAAACAGGATCAGCGTCTATGGTGACCGAGTATGTCATGGGCGCCATGGGTGTGGCCTGGAAGCTTAAGACAGATGTTCTCAGATCCAAATAAACCCAAAAAATTTCATCTGTGAGCCGGGCCTGCACTTTAATGCGCCGGATGTTGATATGTCGGCGCGACATGAGATCCAAAAAGAGAAATTCATCCACATCCGCCGCCATCACCTCTGACACACCATAGCGCACGAAGAGTGGTTGAAAGCGCATCACGCCAAACGGATTGGCCGACTCCAAATCGTCCCATTCGTCGAAGAACGCCCGCAAATCCATGGTGTTGTTTAGCTGAAAGAATCAATCACCAGCAGAGGATTGTTGCCCTTCGCCACGTATTTCACCAAAAGGCTCTTTTTTTTAATGGGATGGTCAAAATGAAGGTGCAGATCGAAATCTTTATCCACACTCATCTGGCCATCAAACACAATGTAAGCCTTGAGCGCATCCTTTGCTGTTTTCATCTGTGCAAAATACTCAGTCGCCTCAGCCAACCCCAGCTTTTGAGATACGACCAAATCCGACCATATGAATGATCGGCTTGGGATCCTTTCTAGGAGGACAGCCTAACCCCCTTTTTCTCGAACACATCAGGGCACGCCGTCCCAGCCGACCCCCACAGCCATTCCGTACGCTGCTAGGAAGTTGTTGCGGGCGCCAGCAATCTGGCGGTCGATGCGCATGCCGCAGCGGGGGCAGGAGAAGACTTTGTCCCCGAGACGGAGAGCGGCGTTCCAGAAGCCGCAATTGGTGCAAGTCTTGGAGGTGCCAGGCTCCGAGGTCTCGTAGACGTGGCGTCCTGGATAACGAGCCGAGGCGGACTTCACTCGCTGCCTGAAGAGGTAGTGACTCCACGTATACATGTTCCTGGCCATGTCGTTGCCAAAGGCACGGCCGGCCTTAGCGGTAAGACGCTTGATCTGTAGCACAGGCAGGACAATGATGTCATACGACTTCAGGAGAAGGTTGGCGGCGTCGTAGTGCGCAGACTGCATCCAGCCGTGGAGGCGTCGCCGATCCTTGGCGAGCTTGCGCTGCAGACGTCGCGAGGTCCCGCGGCGCTTGGTTCTCCTGCTTTGACTGTCGCAGCGTGCCAGCATCCGCTGGGTGTGCTTCCAGTAATTGGGCGAGGTCTTGCGCACAGCGATGTGAGACTGCAATGCATCCAGAGCGAGGCACTTGGCCTTGAGCACCGTGCGCGCGCCGTCCAGGAGCCTGCCGAAGTTACCCGACGTAGGAGAGTACCACTGCTGAAACGGAGAACAACCAGGGTCCGTGGCCACGATGCGCTTGCGCTCGAAGGCGGGGTCGGGGTCGGGTAGATTGGGGATTGTGTAGAGGTAGATCAGGTAGTACGCCCCCGTCGCCTTGTGCCACTGGATCTTGGCGTTCTCCTTGAGGCACCGACCCTCCTCCACAAGTTTATCGATGACACGCTGCCTGTCCTGAAGCCTAATACCCCCCACCGCCGTGAGATTGTTGCCAAACACAGCCTTACACTCGGCCCTACCCTTGCGCACAGCGACCGACGGCGACGGGACAAATCCGCGCAGCGGGGAGCCCTTGCCCTTCTCGATGACCAGGGTCTCGGTTGGCGTGCGGCGTCGGCTGCGGAACTGAATGCGGAAGCGATGGGTTGGGTCCTTCCTTCGCTTGGCAAAATTGCTGGCGTAGGCGTCCGTAAGCTGCTTGATGGCCTCTGACGCAATTCGCGACGCCACCCGTGTTTCGGGCGTATTCGCGTACGGCAGCTCGTCCATGAGCTTGTTGGCCCTCCACTTGTTGCGCAGCTCGTAGTGATTCGGCCTCGCCAACCCCTCCAGCACGCATTCGTTCGCCCAGTTGTACGCGTACCGCGCCACCTTGAAGCATCGATCCAGCTCCGTTCGCTGTACCTTCGTCGGCCGCATTCGGATCTTGTAGGTCCTGAACTCGCCGTCCAACGCCTCCTTCCTCTTCTGCCCATTAGATGTCAGCTTTCGCCTCGGCTCTGACGACGGCTCCCGCTCGGGTCTGGCCGCCGCTCCGCCCGTCGTGCGCTGGCGCTTGCGGCTCGATGCGGCCTTCCTCGCTGGCTTCGAAGGATCGAATCCGTTGAATGGGCTCGAGAGAAAGTATGCCCCACCAGCCGGATATGCGTACCGCGCAGGCGCCTCGTGCGTGGTGTGCGTCCAGTCAGAGACGGCTGTCGTACTGATTGAAAACTCATCCTCGAGCACGGCATTGGCAGCATGCGATACAGACAGGGTCGGGATTATGCACGCGTCGTAAATTTCTTCCTTCAAAGCTCTGTTGAAGAAACGATACGGCGAAGGCACCATCACATCATGCCACCAATGCACCCTTTTTCTTTTTGTTTGCTCTTTTTATGTCGATTTTGTTGCAGTGATTATAATCCTAAAATGAAAAACTCAAAAAGTTTACTCAACTCGTGCACAAAAAAGAATGGTTGTATTTTGCAGGGTTTCAGTTAACCGTTGACACCACCGTTAGCTCTCCTTGGGGGCAACAAGCGGACCCCCGCGAAGATCCCGCAATACGCGAGTGCCTCGGTGGTTTTTCGCCGCATGAAATGGAACAAAAAAAAGACTGCGATGCCCACCACCGTCGAGAGATTGATGATGAGAAACAAAAGCTCACCGTGCTCCTGCCACACAGTGCGCGCGCGCCGTCTGGGGAGCAGCGGCTGTGGGATGGGCTCCACAGTCTGTGCAACCTGCACGGCAATCGAACGCGGCTGGAAGGACAGGTTGGTCAGCGTGGATTGCAGCACGGTCGACAGCAGGGGGGTGGACGTTTGGGTGCTGTTGCTGCTGGCGGTGGACACGGTGGATTTGCTTTCGGTGACGAGATTCACACCCGAACCGAGCAACCGGCGTGATGCATTGCACTGAGGACACTGATTTGAAACACACGGCTGACTGTCCAACACCGTCACCGACGTCACAAACACCGCCGAGCCTCGACTCAGCCCCGTCAACGCATCACTCATCGCCTTGAGCAGCGCCAACATGTCTGTGCATATCTGACTCACCGGGTTCTCCAACACCAACGCCGTCTCCACCACCACAACCGTCTGCGTCTGCTCGACCGCAAGGCACTGTGTGTCGTTGTACAGCACATACCCAGCACCACAGACGAACCCGCAATTCGCGCCTGTCCATGCATACAACCCACTGGGCGGCACACACGCGGCGCACGCAGCATCGGTAACACCGGTACACGATTTCAGGAAGTATCCCGGCACATTGGTGCAGTTGGTGATTGCGAAACACCTCCTGCATACGCCATTGTGGAGGTAATAATCCTGTCCACAGACAAAGTCACATCCATCGGTAAAAACAACCCCAACCCCATGAGAAGGACACGGGGCGCACACGGAGTCCGAAGTCGACGAGCATGGCACCGTGAAAAACCCTGGAGCACACACCCGCTCGCCAGTACACCGCATGCACGTAGCGTTCTGGCGGTAAAAGCCATTCAAACACTCGAACGCACAGCCAGCGCCCCACACCATTCCGTCAGACAGAGCTGATTGACACGGGGCACAGCGAGCGTCGGCGTTAGGCGTGCACTGGATGAGATAGGAACCCGCACCGCAGACCACGTTGGACGTACATTGCGCACACCCACTGTCTGTCTTGTAGTATCCCGAACCACATCCATACTGACACCCCGACGTCCAAACCAATCCGACGGAATTGAGAGGGCGCGGGCAGTTCAAGCATATGGAGTCTCCCGTTGGCGTGCAAGCAGTGGCATACTTTCCAGGCACACACACGGGCGAGGAGCAAGCAACGCAGGTCATCCCCGATAGAAAATACCCCGCATTGCACTGAAAGGCGCATCTTTCTGTCCACGAGTATGCTCCAACAGGGGCTGGGCAGTTGATGCAAAAGCGATCCGCATAAGCACTGCAGGCCACCGAATACGTTCCAGGTGCGCAGGTATCGGGGCTACAAGGCACACAGGCTGTGCCCACCTGATAATATCCAGCGGAACATACGTAATCACACCCGTTGGTCCATTCAGAGCCCACCTGATAATTGGTGCACGGGATGCACTGCACATCCTTGTCTGCAGTACAGCTGGATTGCGTGAAGCCAGGCGGACACTGCAGCGTGGAATGACAGGCGATACACGACCCTCCCTCGGCAAAATATCCCGTTTTGCATGTGAAGTTGCAACCAGCGGTCCACACAGAATTCGCGACGGGGGTGCACGGAACACACGCGGTGTCCGACGTTGCTCCACATGCCGATTGATACCTTCCGACTCCACATTGCAACTGACCGGAGCATCGCGTACACTCAACCCCGTTGTTCAACCAAAAGCCATCATTGCATCGAAAATTGCATTCGTTCGTCCAAGTGAACGACCCGTTCGATAATCCACCCACATCACATGCCAAACACACCGCATCACGCGTCGACCCGGCCCTGCACCCACTGGAAAAAAAACCAGGCAGACACGAGATCAGCGAACAAAGCACGCATTGCATTTTAAAATCAAAAATAAACGACTTGTATACCAAAAAAAAACGACTCCATGGAATCGTCACCACCAGCATGCACCAATCCCATCTGCGCTCAATTCCGCATCCAGCACCGAAATATAACGCTGAAGCGCTTGGAGCTGGAGAAAGAACTGGATCAAATGCGTCGCGCGCAATCCAACGAATTTAACCAGGCGGTAGAGACCCGGTCCATCACCCCCATGCGAGACGCGGTGACGGGCGACATGGGCCTCATGATGCGCAACGGCGAGGTGCTGACCCCCGATAAGATCACCAAACGCATGGAGATCGCCGCCAGATGCATGGAGACCCTACAGGCGTCGGAGAAGCAAAACAGGCAATTGAGCGAGGAGAATAAGCTCCTCAAGCAGAGCAATGAAACCACATACAACGAGATGCGCAGGCTGGAGCGCATTTTGTCGGGATTCGAAAAGGCCAGGCGATTCGATCATTTTACGGACGACCTTCAGCGGCAGACCGTGGAACGCAACGAGAAGCTCGCGGCCGAGGTGGAGCTGCTCGAACGGACCGTCCACGTGCTGCAGGAGGAGAACGATGTGCTCAAGCAAACCCACAAGCGCCAATCCGTCTGTGCCGCACGCGCGCGCGTCGAAGACGACGAGGAGAACCACAGCGTCGTGTCGTACATCACCAGCGACGGCCGTATCCCACCCGAGTGTCCGTGTGATGCAGAAGGTTGCGAGGAGCGTTACGAGGCGCAGGTCATTGGAAGTGAAAGCCCCACCGAGGCCTTTATATTGCACATGAGCAAGACGCACAAGGTGTGTTTGATTTTTTTCCGCCATGCTGGATTGTATATTAAGCACAAAACACCCCACGCAGTGCATCCACTGCAAGAAGTTCATCAAGGGCTGCAAGCACCACCACGAAGCCTCGTGCAGCCTCAAAACACTGGCCAAAATCCCGCGAAAGAAACCCAGGCTGGAGGATGATTAAAGGGCATTGTATAAAAGCCGTTGGCGGCCTCACATCGATGCGACTCAGTCTTCTACACTCGATCAACGCGCACCTTGACGTTATGCTGGGGCCTCCTTACCCCAAGACCCAGGCGGATAAAAAAATATGGATACCAGATTATGATGCAAATATTTCGTTTCCAGCACCAATACTGCCAAAGTGGATCCCTCCAGTATGGGTCCCACCCAGTGGAGACGGAGGATTTTGGTTGGCGCAACAAGTGATTTGCTACCAGCGCGGATACCACTCCAAAGAACTTTTTCATCAATACATGGAGGCGGTGGCCGTTTGCTTTGAGTGCAGTGTTCAGGAATCCATATACGGGATAGACCGCATAGCGTATGACTTCTTTGTAGCCGTGGTGTCGCACGACCATCAAGTAACCACCGCCTGTGTGGTTGAATTTCGCCCCTCCACGTCGCCCAACAACGCCCCATATTTGTACATCTCCACTCTGTGCACGAATCCAAAGTATGCCTCAAAGGGGCTGGCGCATCAGCTGGTGCACGCTGTGTATACTCTAGGCATGATTATGATCGAACAAAACACCACCGCACCTGGCATATGGAGGAATGCAATCCCCGACAAGCATCTATTCATCGGTCTAACGGTGGCCAAGACCCCCAATTCAAACGTGGCCGACCGCCTGGAGCACCTGTACACACAATGCGGCCTGAGATCACGCCCAGATAAGCCACGAATAGCTTACGAGTCCTTCACCCCATACAGCATATACGAATGGCAGATGGAAAACGAATGCACCAAATTCCCAATGTGGCAGTCCATAAGACAAAATGTGCTGTACGAGGATCACCAAGTGAGCATCTTACACCCGTCATGCAAAGATGGGTCCAGCATGTACCACGCCTTCCCCACCCAACAGCTGTCCGCCGTGCGCTCAAACGGGATCGTCCATCCCAAGCACACATTTCTTCATGAAGACATCAGCAACATATACACACCCGATAGAATTGAATTTCAAAAACAGGCGCCGACGCGTGAGGGTATGTTTCGAATTCAGATACAATCCGAGCTAGAAGTCTTTGAATTACGGATATCCGTGCCCGTCTGGTTTGCAACCGAGATAAGAAGGGTCAGCGGTCTTGTGCACTAAGAACCAAACACAACTTTATTAATGCGCACACCACCCATGGAAGTGGATGAAGGAGGCGGACAGCGGGCTACTCGATCCTCCTCCAACATCCCATCCACCACGAATAGCCAGAGCTGTGCGGCCACAAAGAGAATAAACGCGGCGTGCTCGAACATCCAGCCGAATTGAATGTGCTTGATGAAGAAACTGGCCACAAAGATACACCCAACCACAGCAGCCGACAAAAAACAGAAAATGGCCAGCCAAAACACAGCCCACTCGCGCTGCGACCACTGGGTTTGATAGAATATCAGCACGTTGATCACAATCAAAACGAAATACAAACCACACGCCGCGATGAAAAGGCCAGCGCCCAGGATGTGCCCAATGGTCATGTGGCCATTTGAATCCAAATACACGGAAGTCACAATCACCCAGCCCACCCAGGCAACACACAGCGTGAAGAGCTCCAACGCCATCACTGGAATGCAGCACCACACATGTCGTCGATTGAGCTGGACCACGAAGGCGGCACACACACACAGTTGAAGGGCAACCAGGATGCTGACTATGACTCGGTACGTATTCTCGTGAAATAGAAGATCCGAAACATAATTCTTATCATACTGCTTCACATTCACGTGCTCCAGATCAAACCACCGCACGCTCCACACCAACGGCCAATAGTATGTTATTAAAACAACCAGCTCCGCAACACTGGTCCAAATGGCCAGCGCCCGAATCCACCTATGTGTCATTTCATCCAGGCATTCACCACCCTTTAATGCGAATTCCCCGCAAATCGGATACACATGCAACTCATAACAAATCCCGCAATCCATAAGAGCAGGAAAAATGAAATTGGGTTCGACATAAACTCATATATAACACATGCGCGTCCATTGTCACCCCCAGTGAAATAGATGTCAATCAATCACAAAGCACAACTGCAAAGCGCTAAGGCTGATTTCGTAAAGAAGCTGACCAGCTTTTGAGATACTACCAAATCCGACCATAGTGATCGTTTTGGGATCCTTTCTCGGAGGACAGCCTAACCCCCTTAGCATGTCCCACTCAACTACCATA
>Ga0172372_10004809_pt1 | contig 19071 bp, 24 predicted proteins | sample LakKiv5m_2_FD_114544 | JGI IMG/M metagenome (GOLD analysis project Ga0172372, IMG submission 114544) | Freshwater microbial communities from Kabuno Bay, South-Kivu, Congo - kab_092012_9.5m | ecosystem: Environmental > Aquatic > Freshwater > Lake | place: Democratic Republic of the Congo...
AGCTTCATCAATTGTAAAATTAGATTGATCAATAATTAATAAATCAGCAGGTACTCTATCTCCTTCAGAAACAATAACATAATCAGTTGGTACAAGATACCTCGATTCAATTAGTGACTTTTTACCATCTCTAAAAACATCAGAGTATTTTTTTGTAAAACTTTTAAGCTTTTCAATTTCTTTAGATGTTTTATATGATTGTGAAACATTTATAAATAAAATAACAAAAGCTGAAGCAGTTAAAATTCCAAAATCTGTAAAATCTCCAATTACTAAATAAATAACACATGCAACAAAAAGAATTAATAGCATTGGCTCTTTAAATGCATCAATAATTAGTTTAAAAATAGAAATCTTTTTTTCAGGTTCTATTTCATTTGGTCCATAAATTTCATATAATTTACGGGCATCATCACTTGAAATTCCATTGTAGATCATCTATATATCCTTGTACGATAGTTTTTAATATTTTTTGAAATAATTTCTATACATTTTTTATAACCGTCCTTCATATGAAATAACACTAATGGATATTGTTTTTTTAAAAATTTATACATATCAAAGTATTTTAATTTAGGAATATCATAAAATATGTTAGACAATTCTATTTTTAATAGACAGGTAAGCTTCTTAATTTGCTAGTATTTTTATAAGTTATCAAGTCTTGGATATTCGAAAATGCATTTAATATGTTTTAAAAATTCTTTCTAATTCTTTAAAAAAAACTTCAGCCTGAATATCCCAGTCAAATTTATTGGAGTACTCCCACGAAGATTTTCTCAAAGTTTCGTCATTGTAGTATTTAATAATGTTTTCAGCCATACTTTCAAAATCATCATTTATTGAAATTTTCCCACTGATGCCGTCTTTAACTGAGTCCCTACAACCTCTCACATTAAACACCATTGCAGGCGTCCCCATTCTATTTGCTTCTATATTTACAAGTCCAAAACCTTCAAGATAGCTTGGATTTATAATTAAATGTGATTTACCAAGTAACTCAAATTTTTTATTTTCATCGATAAAACCTTCAAAAGTTATATTTTTTGAGAGATTTAATTCTTTTATCAATTGTTTAATTTCTTTTATGTAGCTGTCTTCACCTTTTCCAATTATCAATAGCCGAGCTTCTGGAATTTTTTTTTGAACTAATTTGAAAACATTGATACCTCTTTCAATTCCCTTCATTTTCACAATTCTATTTAAATAAACAATTTGTAAGTTTTTTTCTTTTTTTGGAAGATCAGAGACAGCTGTCTTTGGTGCTGTAACTCCATAGTATACAATTTTTATAATTTTTTTAGAAACACCAATTTTTGAAAGTAGATCATTTTCTGTAGATTCTGAGTTGACAATAAAATTTATTTTTAAGAAACTGTATATTTTCAATAACATTTCTTCTATTAAGTAGCCAATATTTCTTATAGGGAAGGGGTACATGATTTTCCAAATCTCACCAGCGACTTCGTGTATGTATACAACCTTTTTTTCTTTTACATATAATGGTGTTAAAAACGGTATTCCATGTACTTGATCAATTACAATGTCAACTTTACCCCTATATTTTGTAAGATACCTAAAAAAAACTTTTAAATAAAAAAACGGAAAAACAAAAAGCAACTTAATAACATTTCTAGTCAAAGGAAGACCTAAATAATCAAATTTTACCCCTTCAATAACTTCTTCTTCAATTTCACTACTATAATTGGGTGAAATCCATGTAACTTCACATTTATGTTTCTTAACCCACCTTTTCGAAAATTCAAAGGTAGCTCTTTCAGCACCTCCTTCCAAAGGATCTTTGATGGATCTCCAATTTATGATTAAAATTCTCATATTCAAATTATATCAATTTATTAAAACTTATTATGAAATAAAGAAATTACTTAATAATTTCTAAGGCTTTAGTTATTGTTTGAACATGGTATGAAACAATTTTCTCTCTTTCAATTTGAATCTCGTTAGGATTGTGGTAATTTATGTAACCTCCGCCTAATGTAACTAAAGTCTTTATATGATTTTGGTGACACATTTCAAAAACCTTAATTTCACGCTTAAGAAGGTCTGCCTCGGTAAATCCTGTAATTCCCCCCATTCTATCTGACTCTAAAACATCAACTCCTGCATAATATATTAGAAAGTCAGGTTTGTAATTTTCAATCTCTTTTAAAACCTGAGCAAACTTTTCGTTCCATGTTTTTAGATCGGTAACATAATAATTTTGATAATTTTCGTTTGATTCTAAGATTTCCCATTTTTCAATTTTCTTTCCCCAAATATCATAAATTTTTACATTTGGCATTTCAATAAATGAATACCCATTTCCCAAATGAACATCTAAATCCAAAATTACAATTTTTTTGTCTTTTAAAGCTTCCTTATGATTATAAAGAGCTGTACCAACCGGATTTATTGGACCAAAACCATAGGCATTGTTAGGAGTGGTGTGGTGACCTCCGTCCGCTATAACAATTTCAACCTTTTCACCATTTATTAAATTTTCTAAAGCCTTATTAACTGCTACAACACGGTTATACATTGCTGGGATTAAGATTGGTTGCCAAAAAACTCCGCTACTTTCTATATGAAATTCTCTATCTTTTCCAGTATACAAAGAGTTTACAAAATCTGAGGTATGAAATTTCAAAAATAAATCTTTGGGAATTTTTTGGGTAATATCATGAGAAACATCTTCAATTTTATGTCCCAAACTTTTTAATTTTTCATAAATCAGTGTCAACTTCCAAAGAGAGTCTAACTGATAAATTTCTCCTCTTCTGGAGTGATGTAAAACTCTATCTATTTCTGTCGGAAAATATATACCCATAGTGTTCTATTATACCAAGATACACTAAATTTTCAAAAAAAGTATGATTTTTGAAGGAAATTAGGATAAAATAAAATAATGAGTTGGATAATACTTGCCTTACTATCTGCCTTTTTTGCCGCTCTTGTTGCAATATTTGGTAAAATTGGTCTTGAAAAATTGGATACAACACTTGCAACTACTTTAAGATCTGGAGTAATGTTTGCTTTTTTAATCATTTTTTCATTTTTTACCAACACTTTTCAAAATATAAAGCAAGTAGACTTAAAATCTCTTGGAATTTTAGCTTTAGCAGGTGTTTCAGGAGCATTATCTTGGTTATTTTATTTTAGTGCTTTAAAGAAAGGGCCGGCATCTGGTGTTGCATCTTTAGACAGACTTTCAATAGTTTTTGTGCTTTTTTTAGCGATTTTATTTTTAGGAGAAAATTTAACTATTAAAACTTTTATTGGAGCTGTATTTTTAATAGCGGGTGTTCTTTTATTTACGCTTTAGTGGTGGTATATTTTTAATATGAACGACGAATACAATCATTTTGAAAATTTAATACGAGAAAGATATGGAGATGATTACGATAAAATAAAATCTGAAGGTAAGGGAAGTGGAAAAAAACATCCAGAAATTCATGGAAAAAAAACTAACAATGCAATCATAAATGAACAAAATTCAAATTCACACCATAAAAGAGAAGAATTTGCCTTAGATAGAATATACAAAGTGCTTTTAGGTTTTCCAGAACATAAAAGCAGAGAGCTTGAAGATAGATTTATCGATAACTACCTTAACTGGGTTAAATCTTGTTTTCAAGAAAATAAATTAAAACTTGACCCTAAAAACGATATAAAGCTTGAATTTTCTAGATCATCTGGGCACGGTGGTCAAAATGTAAACAAAGTTGAAACAGCAGTAAGAGCAGTTCACGAAATTTCAGGTATTAGTTGTCATAATGAAGAAAACAGGAGTCAAAGTGAAAATAGGGAAGCAGCTCTTAAACTTTTAATTTTAAAAATTCAAAATCATCTAAAGGATTGGAAAGAGTATCTTGATGGTAAAGATATAATTAATATTACAAGATATGATATTCTCGAAATGATTGAAGATTCTATGTCTAAAAAATAATTCTATAAATTTATCCAAAATTCTAAAATTAAAAAATATCTTGACAAACCTATAGTCTATGAATATAATTCAACTACGCTTCGCGTCGGATGACTAGGCTAATTGTGGGATCGAGGAGGATTACCATGCCGAAGTTTAGGAAGTTGTCGGAAGAAGAAGTTCGAGCTGAAGTGGCAAATACTCAAGAAGCTCAAGCGAGAGAGGGCGGTGCTGACTGGACGACAACCCAAGAAGGGATGGAGTTCCAGCCATCAAAAAGGGGGAGAGGAAGGCCGAAGATGCCTCAAAGTCTCCGTGACAAAGTTGTCTTTGATTACCAGGCACAAGTTACTGTCGGAGGTGTAGTGACATGGAGGTTCTCGGCATCAGAAGTGGCCGGGAGAAACAAGGTCTCGGTAACAACGATGCATGTTTTTCTTCGAGAAGCGGGAGTTCCTAATAGGGAGGAACGGGCGCAGAAAGGAGAGCCAAGGGAGCGTCATACTAACAGACTCGCGGACTTGGAGTGGAGGCTTAACGAAATCGCCGCTATGTACAACGCGGTAAATAGAAGGGGGGAGCGGACCTTCACACTCTCTCAGGTAGCGGAGAAATACCTGGTCTCTAACCAAACAATCGTGGATGCCTTAAAGATTGCGCAAAATAGGGGTATTCGGGTTGATTGGAGAAGGGAGACAAACTCTCGGATTGTGAGGAGTTAGTAAGAGGAGGGGAACAATAAGGCACGGGGCATTTCATGCCCCGTGCTACCACATTTAAAATTATCCAAAAAAATCTTGACAAAAAAAATATAAAAACTATAATTTTGTTTTCTCGGTAAAATACTGAGATGGTATATAGGGGAAGGAAATAAATAAGATTCCACATCATGTGCTTAAGACCTTATTCTAAACTCACATAATTGATGAGTTAAAAGGTTGTTGAGACAGATGTTTCATATATTCGAAGCGACTCAAAATGGAGGGTGCTGTGTTGTAGCTAAAAAGTCATACTTCAATCGAAGAAGAAGAAGGTCTTTGTCTTAAGTATTCGAATAAAAAGAAGAGGAATAGGATGTTCACCTTGTTCATCAACGCCATGACTGCCGTAATGTTGGTTTCAGGTTTTATGACAGAACCAGTAACTCTTGGAACAGCTTATCCGAATCATGAAACAGCTCCAGTGATGGACGGAATGACCGAGGAAGCTCAGATTGAAATCGTCAAACAACAAGTGCTCGACCATATGACTCTTTTAGGAAGGGAAGCCGAGTATAAATGTCTCGCAGGGATAATCTACGGAGAATCAAAATGGGATCCTAACGCTCGCGGAGACAAAGGAAGGTCGTGGGGACTCGTTCAAAGACATATTCCCGTACATGGTCTGCCAGAGCAAGATCCCTGGACTGTTGAAAGTCAGGTTGAGTGGGCTCTAAAATATGCAGATCAAAGGTACGGAGGTGCGTGCCCGGCCTGGAAAGCGTGGCGCAATAATATCGCCGTCTACGGTTGGGGATGGTGGTAATGATATAGATTCGGAGGCGCTTTTTTTAAAAGCGCCTCCTATACAAAATTTATCTCGAAAAATTTTCCCAATTTAATCTTAATTCAAAATCTTTAGTTACACAAAGGTTATAAAATAAAATTGATCTTTTAGAACGAATTAAGGCAAATCTGTAATTATCATAAATATTCAAAATCATCATGATTTCTAAACTTAATCCATTAATTCTAGGATCTCCAGCTTGAAAGGAATATATCTTCTCTGGTGATTTTTCACCATCTAAGGACACAAACTTTGCTTCCTCATTATATGGAACTGATAAAAGTAATAAAATCTGAGGTCGAAAATCGTAATTTTTGACAATTGATAATTTATTTCCATTTACTACAACTTTAAAAGCAGATTGTAAATACAACTTTCCATCGTAATCAGTTCTAAAATCTGTGTAATTAAAGTTAAGAAAAGGAATTAGCAACAAGTATTCAACAAGACCTTCATCAGAATCGTTTTGAGCAAGAGGGTAATTTAGGCCGGATTTAGTGATAAAACAATTTCTGGAAAAGTTGATCAAATACATCTTTCTCTCCTCAATCTACTTGATAATATCCAATTATAAATTAAATTAAATAGATAACAATAGAAAATTGATTATTGAATTAAAATATAATCAGATATATCATTTTGAAATATTATTTAATTGAAAGGAAATATGAAAAAAACATTAGTAGTTTCGTATACCCCAAGAGAAGGTTCTAATACAAAAAAATTGTTAGACCATGTAATTCAAATTATTAAAGATAAAACAGATATAACATATCTTGATTTAGCAAAAAAACCAGTTCCTATGTTTCTAGAAAATGAATTAAATGCTTATGTTAAAAGAAATTTTGGAGGTCAAGATTTATCAAAAGAAGAAGAAAAAATTCTTGAACCAATCGATGCTCTGTGTCAACAAGTTTTAGAAGCAGATTATGTAATACTTGCTTACCCAATTTACAATTTTACTTTTCCAGGACCAGTAAAATGTTGGTTTGATGCAATTATTCAATCAGGAAAAACTTTTCAATATACCGAAACAGGTTTTGAAGGTTTGCTTAAGGGTAAAAAAGCAATTGTAATTACAACTTCTGGAGGTGAGTACGAATCAAATTCTGCATGGGATTTTTCAACACCTTTGGTCCAGGGAGAATTTAGTTTTATAGGATTTGAAACAAAAGTTGTGAGTGCAGGAGGTATGTCTATGAGTTCTGAAAAAACTAAAGAATCTTTGGAAAGCGCTCAAGAAAAATTAGAAAAAATAGTAAATCATTGGTACTAGTAAGTGAGGCGAACGGGACTTAAAAAGTCCCGTTCGCTTTGTATCATAATCTCCTTAAGACTGCGAAGATGCTAAGGTCTTCAAACAAAATTTTCTCTGCTGTATCTTCATCAATTGAATTGAAAACCAAAACTGCCCAAGGTAATTCCCCATGCCTTCCTAATATTCCAACAGTATTTTCTTTGTGAAGGAATAAAGGAAAGTCCAAATGTTCGAAGTATTCTTGACCTACTTTCTTTGAGAATAAATACTCATAACACTCATCTCCGCGGACATACAAACGGAAAATCACTTCGTTACTCTCCAACAAAAATGAGGCTGAATACGACATGGTTCTCTCCTACATCAGTGTAGTCACCGCACAACATAGTACGGTTTAGCACATTATATTATATCAAAAAATGTAAATTTACAATAAGAGTGGACTATAGTTTTTAGTGCTTAAATTTTAATGTTACATTTTTAGTGAGTATTTTTAGAGATTTTAACAATTTCTCCGTCTTTTAATTCCAAAGTTCTGTCTCCAATTACAGCAAATTCTTTCTCGTGAGTCACCATAATTATTGTTTGACCTCTGTTGTTTAATTCAATAAAAGTGTTTAAAACAACTTTTGAAGTTTCGGTATCCAGATTAGCAGTAGGTTCGTCTGCGAACAAAATCTTAGGTTTTCCAGCTAAAGCCCTTGCGATACTGACTCTTTGCTGTTCACCCCCAGAAAGCATATTTGGTAAATTGTTATACTTTTTTGAAAGACCAACTTCATCCAAGGCCTCTCCAGCAGTTTTATAAGATTCAGAAATTGAAAAACCCTTCATAATTAAAGGCACAGCAACATTTTCCAATGCATTTAATGTAGGAATCAAAGCATAATCTTGAAATACATACCCTAAATTATGTAACCTATAATTTGTTCTTTCTTCTGCATAAAGATTAGTTACATTTTTTCCATCAATCAAAATCTCCCCACTTGTTGGGTGGTCAAGTAAACCCATTTGATAGAGAAGAGTAGACTTTCCGCTTCCAGATCTTCCAATTATTGACAAAAATTCACCAGTTGCAACCTCAAAAGATAAGTTTTTGTTAGCGATAAGTTCAGTCTCGCCGTTTATAAATTTTTTAGTTAAGTTTTTTACTTCAATCATTTTTTATCTTCCTAAGATAGCGTCTAATGTTTTTTGTTTTACAACAAGTCGTGCCGGGATATAACCAGACAACAAGCTTGCTCCAAACAAAACAGCAAATCTAAACAAAGAATCGTTTAACGGAGCATACAAAATTCCATCTGCAAAAGGAAAATTTATTGGATTTTGTAAAAAGTAAGGCTCAAAAAAAGTATACAGAAATAACATACCAATTAAAGAACCTGAAGTTGCATAAAAAACTGCTTGTAGCATGTAAGAAACCTCAATAGCTAAGGAATTAACTCCAATTGCTTTCAAAATTCCAATAAATTTTCTTCTGGTAATTGCGTTAACAAAAATTACAATAAAAACTGTAACCGAGGCAACTACTAAACCAATCGCTCCTAAAAAGTTTCCTAGAATATCAAAAGTAGTTCCAATATCTTTTAAAAACTGGGGTTGAGATTCCAAAGCCGTTTGAATCTTTGCAAACTTATGTAAACCTTCGTTGTAAAATTTATTTTTTACCTCTTCAGCCGAAGCGCCGTCTATAAGTTTAAAAGAAATTTCTTCAGGTCTAAAGTCTCTTTCACCAGAGACTCTCTTAAATTCTTTTATATTCATAAAAACTCTTCTATCAACCTCACCAACTTTCGATTTGACAACACCTCTGACAAAGTAAAAATGATCAATCCCACTTATCGTTAACTTAATTTTATCCCCAACTTGCAAATTTCTAATTGTCGATTCAGTTGGAGAATCGAGTGGAGAATACCTAAAAAGAAGAGAAGCTCCAACCATAACTCCTTGAGTATCATCTTCATCTAAATAACTTCCTTCAACTACAAATTTAGATAAATTAGTGACAGAATTTTCATTTAAAGGATCAATTCCAACAACTACACTCCCAGTCGAATCTAAAGATTCATCAGCACCGACTCTTTCTTTATACCCTGTAGTGACAGTTGTAGGGTGAAGGTACCTGATTGTTAAACTTTTAATTTCAGGTAGGTTTTTATAAAAAGTTTCAATTCTTGGAAATTCGACAACATATTTTTCTTGCCTTAATTTTGAAATTACTAAATCTCCAGAATACCTTTCGTCATAAACATTTGTTGAACCTTTTGGAAGTCCAACTAAAATACCTCTTCCAACTGTTAAATTTAGAAAAGTTAACATCATTATAAAAACTATTAAAAAGGTAGTAAGTTTTGAAGATCTACTTAAATCCTTCCAAGCTAGATAAAATCCAAGTTTGATAGATGTAAACATAACTTTATTATACTTTGAAATATACATAAACCCAAAAATTTAATATACAATAAAAATATGAATCCAAAGATTTTTACGCAAAACAATTATTTTTTTATGCTGGCTTTAGATCATAGAGGTAGTTTTGAAAAACTTGCAAATTCCAAAGATGAAAATACCTTAATCAATTTTAAATATGAAATTATAAATAGCTTGATTTATCAGTTCTCTGGAATTTTAATTGATGATAACTATGGCTTTAAAGCTTATTCACTTTTTAATAAAGATTTACTTAAACCATTTCTTCTACCAATAGAGAAAAGTGGTTATCTGGAACATGCTGGTGGAAGGCAAAATGAGTTATACACCTCATCATTTGAAATTAAAGAAAAAGGAGCAAGAGGAGTCAAACTTTTAATATATTTTAATAAAAAAGATCAAAATGCTAAAAAACAAATAGAACTTGCAAAAGTTGTAAAAGAACAATGTCTTCAAGATTCAATGCCCTTATTTTTAGAAATTGTTCATTATGGGGAAAGTAAAGATGTTTTGGATACTATAAGTATTTTTAAACAAGAAGGTATCAACCCAACGGTTTTCAAGTTAGAGTATCCTGGAAGTGCTAAAAACTGTAGAGCTTTGACAGAAATGTTAGAAGACACTCCTTGGATATTACTTTCTCAGGGTGTCACTTTTAAGGAGTTTTATAAACAGTGCTTTGATGCTTCCCAAAACGGATGTGGCGGATTTTTGGCTGGAAGATCTTTATGGCAAGATATATTCACGAATTCTGAATTAAACAAAAGTAGATTTTTAAACGAGGAGCTACCCTCAAGATTTAGAAAACTCAAAGATCTCTTTAACTAACTTTTAAATTTACAAACTTGACAATAAGTTCTAAATAAAGAATTATAAATATATGAAGGTTTCTTTTGGGGAAATAATTAGTAATTCGTTTGCAATGATGTTTAAAAACAAATGGCTCTATGTTCTTAGTTCGTTTGCAATTGTCCCAGTACTAGCAGTTATTATGATTTTCCTTGGGAGTTTTGTAGGAGAGGATGGGATTCAAAAAACAGAGCCATATAGAAACAATTTTTCAGATATTCAAAATCAAGACAAATATAAAGAAAAAATTTCACCAGAAACTGCTATAAATTCTGCAGTTTTTATGTTTTTGGTTTTACTTTTTATCATTATTTTTATAATTTTAGGTCTTTACCTTGTAACTTATTCATCAAATGCTTTATTGTATGGTGTTAGCTTTATCTCTGAAAATGAGGACTTTTCAATAACAGAAGCTTCTCTCAATGCTAGGAAAAATGTCTGGCCAATAATTGGAGCTCACACAATTTCATCAATTTTTTCAAGTTTTCTATTAACCCCAATTATATTTCTTTTTAATTACTTTGATAATCTTTTACAAAACGATAATTATGTAATTTTTGCAATAATAGGACTAGTATTATCTATTTTTCTTTTTTTAGGAGTAGTTTTAATCTATTATTTCTCAACAAATTATTTAAGTTACCTAATTTTATTTAAGAAAAAAAAATTTACAATGGCGATAGTTTATTCCTACAAACTTGCCGTTAAAAACATTTTTGAAAATTTTGTGTATTCATTCTTACAATTTTTCTTTTTCATTTTTACCGGATCTATAGGATTAGTTGTCTATCTAGTACTTTATGGCCTGCTATTAGGAGTAGTATCTTTAGGTGGAATTACTACTTTGTTATTAGGTCAGCTTGAAAATATTTCTCTATCAATTATTGCAATTCCAACTATATTGTTAGCTCTATTTTTAGGTTTAGCTATAACTCAGGCGGTTCAATTGTTAAAATGTTTAAATTCAATCTTTTTTTACACCTATAACTATTTATTTAATAAAGAAATATTAAAAAATGAGTAGCAATGAAAAATTAAAATACGCATCTTGGTCAAGAATTTTAGCTTCAACTTCGTACTTTTGCATAACTTGGGGAATTTTCAACCTTCTATGCCTTGTTTTAACAGATATAAGAGATGAAAAAAGTCTTGGAAATGTCCTAGTTTGGATAAATCTCAGTATTATTTTAAATATTTTTTTCTTAATTTTAAATGTGATCCTTTACAGATTTTTTGGAGGGGATATTGGAAAGTTAGTTTGTGGGATAAAAGTAAAAAATGCAGATATGCAATATTTATCAATCAGAGATTTTTTATTTAGAGAATTTATAGGAAAAACATTTTCAGGACTATTTTTATTTTTAGGATATTTTTATATTTTCTTCAACAAAAAATCTCAGGCTTTTCACGATCTTCTCACAGAAACTTATGTGTTTGACAGTGGTTTAAAAAGAGTTTTACTCGGTACTCTTATAAGTACTATTTTCTATGTTGTTAGTTTATTTTTATTTTACAATTTTATTGTTTCAAATAAAGTTTTAGACAGAATGGAAAACCACCTTAGAATTTTAGAAATAGAAATGAACCAAGAATCGCCAAAAAATTATGGAGATGAGTTTCAATCCTTATTAAAATGAAGAATTTAGGACCTAAGCTTGCTTCTCTAAAATTATCACCATTATTTTTTGCACTTATAATTTTTATTTATTTAACTATCATTTTTAGCAATTTTTTTCTTCAGTTTAATTATTTATCCGGATACAAATTGAAGGAAAACAATATTGTGAGTGAGGATACTTCAGAAGTAGAAGTTGGTAATAAGAAATATAATTTATATATAGCTAAGACTTATCAAGATATGACAAAAGGTTTGGCAAGATTTGATTCAATTAAAGATAATGAAGGAATGTTATTTATATTTGATACTCCAGGAAATTATACTTTTTTTATGAAAGACATGAAGTTCAATATAGATATAATCTTTATTGATATTGATTTTAAAGTTATTAAAATTTATCAAAATGTTAAAAAAGACTCTTACAAATCTCCTAAAGACTACGAGGCTTATAAAACTTATGAGCCTGCAAAGTATGTAATAGAACTAAATGAAGGCGAGGTTTTAAAGAACGATTTGAAATTAGGTGATTTTATAAGTCTATCTAATATTCAAAAGTGATAAAATATATTTATGCAAAAAATGTTTCATGACTTTTTTAGTTTTCCAAGAATAAGCCTTATATTTTTGATAATCATTTTCCTATTTGGAGCATGGGTTAGGATTTCAAATGTAGGATATTCGGATTACCAAGGTGATGAAATTAAAGCCTTTTTTAACCCATCATCTGACGGAGATTACCTTAAATTTCTTCTTGATCAAAGAAAAGGTCCTAATCAGTTTATAGTTACGGGTTTAATAAAAGATATAACCAATAATTATCAAAACTATTTTTTAACTAGATTACCATTTGCCCTTGCCGGAGTTTTATCAATTTTTGTTTTTTTTGGAGTAGTTAAAAACTATTTTGGATTAAATGTAGCAATTTGGAGTAGTATTTTTTTTACTACTAATGGTTTTTTAATAGCATTTTCAAGGATAGTTCAGTATCAAGCATTTGTTATTTTATTTGGTCTATTAGGAATTTTTCTATATCAGAAATTCCTTTTGAGTAAAAAATATGGATTTCTGTATCTTTCAGGAATTTCTTACGCAATTTCAATTCTATTCCATTACGATGGGGTATTTTTTGCACTTCCTGTTTTAGTTACAGGTTTTTGGAATTTATTTCAAGATTTTAAAGTTAAAAGTTGGAAAAATTTAAAACATCATTTAATTGCAGTGGGATTAGCTGTTATTATTTTACTTTCTTTTTACATCCCGTTTGTATTGAATTTATCTCAAGAAACTTTGAACTATTGGCAGGGCAGAATAACTGGTGAGGTTTCTACTAAAATTTCTTCTTCATATTACCTTTTTACAGTTTATCAACCTATATATTCAATTCACATTTATATTTTACTTACTTTTATAGGGTTTTTAGCTGTACTTTTTCCTTACATCATCAAAGTATTTCCTAAATCAGAAAATAATATTCAACTTATTTCATTGATAGTATGGGGTTTAATTCCTTTGATAATGTTGGAAATATTTGTTAGTGTTCCAGGAACTCATATCTATACATACTTAATCCCAGGTATGATTCTAATGGGTTTTGGAATAAACTACTTTTACAACTTCCTAAATAAACGCCTAAGCCCAATCGTTTCAAAAGTTTCTGTTATTTTAGGAATGCTACTTTTTCTTTTCCTAGCATTACAATCCCATACTATATTTGTTGATAATCAAAGCGGAGAATACCCTTGGGAAGATAAGAAATTTTTAACTTTCACAATGAACAAACCAACTCCAATATTTCATTTAAGTATGTTTGGTTTTCCATATAATAGAGACTGGCAAGGTGTTAGAGATTTTATGAAAGATAAAACAAATTTTTATTCAACAAACGAAAGAGAGCCAATTACTAGATATTATGTAAAAAATAAAAAAGCAGGTGATAAAGTTGGTTATTTTATTTGGATAGAGGCACCTCAATCATTTACCGAAGAAATTAAAAACAAGAGAACAAAAACTTTTATCGAAGGTAAGGACCCTGTTTTTGAGAGAATTAACCCAAGTGGTAACAAAACTAGAATTTTTTATATTCCTGAAGAATACCAATTACCAAGCAAGACAAATGATAAAGAAACTGAAATAAATATCGAATAATGAAAATTGACGGGAAAACTTTGTTTTCCCGTCATGAGAAAATTGTATATTTGTTGAATTAGTCTAAATATTCTTTCATACTAGACCACATTACACCAAAATAATTCTCACAGATATTTGAAACTGCCGAGGCATACTCTCTGATATCTGCTTGTGCGTCTGGTTTATCTCTGAGTGAGACAAAGTGAAACAAAGCCTGAGCACTAGCCGTCCAGTAAAATTCTGTGTAGGTACCTAATGGAAGAATTACCCTGGCTTGTTCCATTGCAACACCTTCTGAAACTAATTCTTGGTAAAAGTCTGTAACTTGCTTTAAGATACTTTGATACTTAGAAACTAATTCATGAGACTTTGGGTGAACTTGTTCAGATCTTCCTTGTTTCTTGTTAGGTGCCTGCAAGTAAAAATCTTTTGGAATATAAAAACTTGAATAAGCCACATATCTTCCTGAAATTTCGTTCCAACCTGTATCTTTGAAGGAGTAGTCCGAACCAACTATATGTTTCCACCACTGTCTTGCTACAAATTCCGGCGCCTTGACAAAGAGTGTGATGTAGGAATGCCTAAACGGGCTAGTATGAGATTCTCGAGCCAGATAATCAAGGAGCTTCTTGTCTCTGGTTTCATGAAACACTTCGTTCCTTTTTCCAAAACTACCACGAGCAACATTCACAGCCTTAAGACTTGGATCAAGACTCATACAATCGTACAGCTCAACTAAGCCTACTCCATCACTCATTTCAATGAGCATCTGCTTTCTCCTTATTATTATCTCTTTAGGGTATGTCCGTGAGCTATCTCTTGGGCGTTTCTATCACCGTATGGATAAACCACAACAGTAGAGCCTGATCTTGCGATATCTGCTAAAATTTGAAGCTCTCTTAATTTCATAGCTTCAGGACTTTTTGTTAAAATTGTAGAAGCCTCTAACAACTTTTCTGCGACTAAAACCTCTGCAGAGGCCTCAATTTGTTTTGCTTCAGCAGCTCTTCTTGACCTTGCAATCGCTGCTAATTCTTCTACTAAATTTTGTGGAGTATCTATATCTGTAATTCTAACCGCTCTTACATCAATACCGTATATTGAAGCACCTTCATCTATTTGAGCTCTTAAACTAGTTGCAATTTGCTCTCGTTGATTTAATAAATCCTTTAAGTCTAAATTACCAATTGTGTTTTTAAGAGCTTCTGTTGATAACCATATAACACTTTGTCTATAATTCATAACCTCCAAAGTAGCTTTTTTTGGATCTTCAACTTTAAATTCTACCGCAGCTGTGACTTTAGTAGGAACATTATCCTTTGTAAGAGTAGCTGTGGCTTCTACTTGGTTTGTTTCAATTCTTGTGTCAACAGTTGCCGCTACAGAGTAAATAAATGGAGGAATTAAAAAAAACCCAGGACCTTTGACTGAATCAAACTTTCCTAATTTAAGAACAATTATTCTTGACCACTCAGGTAAAATGTAAAAACAAGTTGAGATTACATAACTTATAAATGCAATTGGAATTAGCAAGATTGTAAGTGTTCCTTCAGTCTTAAAAGAAGAATCTATCAAAATTGAAAGTGGAAAAAACAAAACAACTCCAACAATAAAACTCAAAAATAAAATTAAAATTCTTACAAAAATTTGAACTGAATTTGTTTGAGAGTGAAAAGACTGACTCATAATCCAATAATACTTTTTTTAAGAATTTTGTCAACTATAATGGTTTATAATTGAAGTCCAGAATTCTTCTGGGAGTTTTGAAACTCCCAGAAGACAAAAAGATTAATTCTGAATTCCAACACTTTCTAGTGTCTCACCTGTATGGTATGAGATTTTAGATCTGAGACTCAAAATTTCAGGATTTTTAAAAGTTTTGTAGTTTATTAACATCCAGTGATGGTAGATATAAATTCGAAGAGCAGTGTTCAAATCATAAGGGCTTGTTTTTTTTCGAATAGCTTCAAGAAGCATCTTACTTGAGGCTTCGTCAAAGTCATTTGGATTACAAACTCCACTACGCAATACTAAATTGAATTTGTTATACATAAATTCTATAAATTTTGAGTAGCTAAATTCATGTTTCTTCAGATAGTTGAACAACTCTTCCAACGAAATCTTTTCTACGACCATGTAATAGTTCATCATCTCCTCCTTGAGAATAAGAATTGAGATAATTATACATTAAAAAGTTTTAAGTAGTAATTTTATTTGAATTTATTTATGACTTTTTGTAGTTTCAGTATGTTTAATTTCTACAACAGGAAATTTAAGATAAGCCATAGAGCCAAAAAAACCTGCTAATGAAAGATACATTAAAGCCAAAAGAGGTAAAGGAATTATTTGTGCTAAAAAATTTGGATTTTTAGATAAATCTTGACCTTGAGAAAGGTAAAAGTCATACAAAGTCCAGGAGCTATACATTGGTAAAGCTGAGTGTAAAATAAATAGCACTACGAAAACAATTGAAAGAACTATAGCTGTATTTTTAGTTAAATAAATTTTATTCATACACTCAATCATATTATTTTTTATCTATTTGTCAACTATTTTTATCTAATAGTTGTTAGTTGATATTTTTTTTAAAATTACTTAATATAAATTACAAAATATGAAAATACTTCAGGACGACAAAATAGTTTACATTATTGCAAAATCAATATTTTATATAAAAAAAAGTATTAAATACTTTAAATCTTTTTCTCTCAAAACCAGTAATTTAAAAGAAAAAATCTCAATTTATATCGAAAAGAAAGAATACTTAAATAAACTTCCATATGTTTACGCATTTCTTGGATTGTATTTAATGTTTTTAATTGGAGATCAAATCACACTTCACGCACCAGTTCAAAAGATTTACCCTTCAAAATACAACATTTTTTCAGCCGAACCTTTAACATTAGAAGCTACCACTACTTATTTATACGGTATGGATTCAAGAGCTAAAAAAGTAGATGGAGTCTTTAAAGCTTATGGTTGTCCAATGTATGGAACTGGAGAATATATTGTGGAACAAGCAGATAAAAATGGAATTCCTTATTGGATTGTGGCTTCTATAGCTTTTCAGGAAAGTCTTTGTGGAAGGCACACTCCTGAAAAAAGTGGGGTAGAGTCATACAATTCTTGGGGGTGGGCGGTTTATGGAGGAAATGCTAAGTTTTTCAAAAGCTACGAACACGGTATAAAGGTTGTTTCAGAATACCTTTCAAATAGGTTCTTTAAAAGAGGAATAACAGACACTTGTGACATTATGAGAGTCTATACACCTCCTTCAAATGGCGCTTGGTGCAAGGGGGTAAACTTCTTTGCAGAAAAGATTCAAAATTACGCGACAAGATAGACAAAATCTCAATTTAATCAATTTTAAAAACTCTCCAAATTTGACCCGAAGGCCTTTTTTTGGTATAATATATATAGTTAGATTAATAACAAATCAGCCCAAATTATATGAAAAAAACTTTCCTTGCCTTCAACTTAATAGTTCTAGTTTTAAGCATGTTTATAGCTTCAAATAGCGTTTTTGCCTCGGATAGAGAGGTGTTAGCAAACTCAAAAACTGTGACTTTTGAGATAGGCTCTAAAAAAATTGATAGAAAAGAAGCTCTTGAAGCCTTTTTTGAGAAGTATAACTCTCCTTTAAAAGACAATGTAGACACCTTTTTAAAGGTTGCCGACGAATTTGGGATAGATTACCGCTTAATACCGGCTATTTCTTGTATGGAATCTACTTGTGGTAAATTCTTAATTGAAGGGTCATATAACCCTTTTGGTTGGGGAATTTACGGAGATAACGCCATTTACTTTAAAAACTACAACGAAGCAATAGAAACAGTTGCAGAAGGGTTAAATAAAGGTTATTTTGCCAAAGGATTCAATACTGTTGAGAAAATTGCCCCAATATATACACCACCAAACAGTATCAACTGGAAAAATGGGGTAAACTTTTTTATAAATAGAATCTCAGATTTTGAGTAATTTCTTATCTTTTCCCAAAAAAATAATATAATTGAAATACCTAAACTACTAGTGGATGGAGGGTTTTTGATGAAGGTTTTTACAGTCACCAATCAAACCGTCTTTCCATATATTGTGGCGTTAAAACAAGAGGAAATTGAAGGTGAGAGGTATGCAATTTTTGTAGGCGAAGAAGGAGAAGGTCGTAAACTATCTTTATTCGCTGATTTCAAGGAAGTTAAATCCCAAAAATTGAGCAAAATACATTTAAAAATTACAGAAATTGAAGGTGCTGAAGACCGATGTTTAGTTGTAGTTAAATATACGCCAGGTATGCGGGGTAGAAGTTTCTACAATGGTGGAATTAAGCAGTTTTACTGTTCTAGATGTATCAAAACCTGTGAGTATGGGCAGCAATTTTGTTCAAGTTGTAAAATTACTACAAGTTTAAGCCTTTATCCTTCAACACTAATTGAGATTCAAAGCGGAGTTTCTGCTTTAGGTAGGTATGGGGATTTAGGTTTTTTTACTCAAAAAATTGGGTACTTGAAATTAAACGAAATATTGTCTATAAAAGCATCGGCTTCTAAATTCTATCAAGAATTGAGTCGTAAATTTTATCAGTTCGACGGAGAAAATCTTTCTTGTTACGATGCTCTTGATCTTGTAAGAAAAATGGGAGGAAGAGATGGATGACACCAACGCACAATGGATTAGAAGCGGTAATAAAACAGAACTTAGGATTGCTGGGGATTTGGAACAAATTTATGAAGCTGAAATTGTAACTTATGATGAGGTTATAGTTATAATCGGGACTTTTGCGGATATTAGATCCTTCATTGCTCGAACTTCAAGCTTTGTGAGAATTAGGTCGATCAGGAAATTGCCTAAGAATTGAATAAGATTTGAATAAGAATTGAAATAAAAGATTTAGAGAAAACTTGAGAGAGTGATTGAATTAATAGACAAGATAATTGGCGATAGATTAGGAAAAAGAATAAACATGAGAATACAATAGACGAGATAATGAATTGATAAGAGAAGGAATGAGAAGGGAAAAGATAAGGAAAAAGATAGGGAAGCGGGTCAAAATGACCCGCTTCCTAGATACAAACATATTATAAATCGATAAAAATTCAAAAAAATGTTAAAATAGATAAAATTTATGGGCGAGTGGTGGAATTGGTATACACGCATGCCTTAGGAGCATGTTCCGCAAGGATTGAGAGTTCGAGTCTCTCCCCGCCCACCAGAAAAATACCCATCACCTTTTAGGTGGTGGGGATTTTTTTGTATGTGGAGGAGGGGATCGACGAGAACTCTCCAGTTCGCCCTTTTTCATTTATGAAAAAAGTATCAATA
>Ga0172372_10004812_pt1 | contig 19068 bp, 19 predicted proteins | sample LakKiv5m_2_FD_114544 | JGI IMG/M metagenome (GOLD analysis project Ga0172372, IMG submission 114544) | Freshwater microbial communities from Kabuno Bay, South-Kivu, Congo - kab_092012_9.5m | ecosystem: Environmental > Aquatic > Freshwater > Lake | place: Democratic Republic of the Congo...
CCGTTACCATCAGCACGGAGCAGCATCGGTTTGCCCAGGAACGGTTCCAACGCGAGGGGATCGCGCACCGCGCGGAGGTGCTCCTCATGGATTACCGGAAGCTGCCGGAACTCGGCCGTCGCTTCGACCGCATCGCGAGCATCGAGATGCTCGAGGCCGTGGGGGACGCCTTCCTCGAAACCTACTTCGAAGTCGTCCAACGGCTCCTGTGGCCCGGGGGTCTGTTCGCTGCCCAATTCATCACCTATCCGGACTCTCGCTACAATGAGTTGCGCCGCAGCGTCGATTGGATCCAGAAGCACGTGTTCCCGGGTTCGCTGCTTTTGTCGCTCAACCGCGTCAACCAGGCCATCGCGCGGACCGGTCGGCTCCAGATGCATGACCTGAAGGATTTCGGTCCCGACTACGGTCGCACTCTCCGGATCTGGCGCGAACGCTTCAACGCGCGTCTCGATGAGGTCGTGAAGCTCGGCTTCGACACCCATTTCATCCGGACCTGGAACTACTACCTCGCCTACTGCGAAGCCGCTTTCGCCCACCGCAACATCAGCGTGGTCCAGGGTCTCTGGACCGTGCCCAACAACCCGACGCTCTGACGTCGGATCCCTCGTCTTGCCCCCGATCCTCCTGCTGGTGGCCGCCGGCCTCGTGTTTGTCCTCGTCGAGATGACCTTGACCTGGCTGCTGGCGCGCCGGCTCCGGAACTACGGGATCGTCGACATCGTGTGGTCGCTGGGCTTCGCGCCGTTGGTGCTGTTGTTCCTCGCGATCGCCGCGCGCCGCTTCTACGACGCCAAGCTGGATGCCTTTCCGGAATGGAACGTCCTGCGCGCGTGCCTGCTCTCCGGCATGGTCGTGCTCTGGTCCCTGCGCCTTGGATGGCACCTCTTCGTGCGCGTGAAGTCCCATCACCCCGTCGAGGATGTCCGTTACGCCAAGCTCCGACAGGACTGGGGTGTGGGTGCCGATCGGCGGATGTACGGGTTCTTCCTGCTGCAAGGGGTGCTTCAGGTGTTGCTGGCGCTTCCGTTCGCTTGGGTCTGCCTCGATGCCACGGTCGCGGGCGGCCCGCTCGGCCTCGGGTTCACCGGGATCGCGGGGATCGCGCTTTGGATCACGGGACTCGTCGGCGAATCGCTCGCTGACGCGCAGCTCTCGCGTTTCCGCAAGAATCCAGCGAATCGCGGCCAGGTCTGTCAGGAAGGTCTCTGGGCCTGGTCGCGGCACCCGAACTACTTCTTCGAATGGATGGTCTGGGTCGGGTACGCCGTGTTCGCCTCGGGGGCCCCGTGGGGATGGACCGGATGGCTCTCGCCATTGCTGATGCTGCACTTCCTCCTGAACGTCACCGGCATTCCCATGACCGAGGAACTCTCGGTGAAATCCAAGGGCGACGCCTACCGCCGATACCAGCGCACGACGAGCGCGTTCTTCCCGTGGCGTCGCAAGCCGGAGCCTGCCGGCGCATGAATCCGTTCCACCGCCCCGCGTTCTCCCCATGCTCGATCAACTCCTGACCCGGGACGTCTTCCCGGATCCCTTGCTCCGCTTCGGCATCCGCCAGCTTCTGCGCCAGCGGTTGCGCGAGGAATCCACGGGCGACGTGGAATCCCAGCAGGCACGTCTCCTCGCGCTCGTCGAGGAGTTGCGCGCATCGCCTATCGCCATCGAGACGGCCGCGGCGAACGAGCAGCACTACGAGGTGCCCACGCGTTTCTACCAGCTCTGCCTGGGGCCGCACCTCAAGTACTCGTCCTGCTACTACCACACCTTCCAGGAAACACTCGGCGAGGCCGAGGCCATCATGCTCGCCCTGACCTGCGAGCGCGCGGGTCTCGTCGACGGGCAGGACATCCTCGAGCTCGGATGCGGTTGGGGTTCGCTGACACTGTGGATGGCCGCGCACTATCCGAACGCACGCATCACCGCCGTCTCCAATTCCCGGACACAAAAGCTCCACATCGACGCCGAGGCGGCGCGGCGCGGCCTCCGCAACGTGCAGGTCGTGACCTGCGACGCCAATCGCCTCGAACCACCCCCGACCTTCGGCGGCGAAGCCGGCAGCGGGGAATGCCGCGGACGCTTCGATCGCGTGGTGTCGGTCGAGATGTTCGAGCACATGAAGAACTACGAACGCCTGCTCGGGAACATTGCCCGCTGGCTGCGTCCCGACGGACGCCTGTTCGTCCACATCTTCACGCACCGGGAGTTCGCGTATCACTTCGTCGCGCGCGACGCCACCGATTGGATGGCGCGCTACTTCTTCACGGGCGGGATCATGCCGAGCGATGACCTGCTGCTGTACTTCCAGCGGGACATGGCCATCGAGGCGCACTGGGTGGTGAACGGACGGCACTACGAGCGCACGTCCAACCAGTGGCTGGAGAACATGGACGCCAACGAAGCCGAGATCCGCGAGATCTTCCGTCAGACCTATGGTGCCGACAACGTCACCCGTTGGTGGGTCTACTGGCGCGTCTTCTTCATGGCCTGCGCCGAACTCTGGGGTTTCCGCGCCGGCAACGAATGGCACGTCAGCCATTACCGTTTCCGGCCCCGGGGCCGGTGAGTGGGAGTTGCGACTTTCCCGGACCCACGCCGGAGGCGTTGAAGCGGATAGCCCCGGGTCGTGCGAAGCACGCACCCGGGGAACAGGCGTCCCTTTGCAATGCGCACCCCGGCAGGGGTGCGGAGACCCGGGAGGCTACAATCCGACCCAGTCCCTGCATGCCCACAACGTGCCTGGCTTCCCCGTTCGGCGAAAGGGGGAGGTTCTCGAAGGACAGCGCTCACTGCGCTGTGCATCAGCCAACGAGGAGCCACATCCACGAGACCCGTTGTCGATGGTCCGGGGATAGCGCCGGTCCTGAGATTCTGGTCCCAACCCGGGGGTTGCGGTCGGCTTCCAACAGCGGGTTTCCAACAGCGGGTTGCCCCGGACCGGATTTCCAGTCATTCTCCGCCACGAATGCAACCACTGCTCCAGGCATTTGAATTCAGCTACCCGGATGGGTACCTCTTTCTGGATCGGGGCGGCGCGGTCTGTCAGAAGCTCCGGAGCCGCTTTCCCCAGCTTGTGGCCAAGGCGGTCGATCGGCTTCAGATCGACATGCAACAGCCTGACAAGGGGATGGAGCTGTACTTCGGCATTCGAACGGCGTCTATCCAGCAAACCTCCAACGAGGGCGAGGACTTCGGGACAGTAGCTTCCGATTTCGTGCGAATCCTCGCCGAAGCGCTGGGTCTGTCATCCCTCGAATCCTTTCGCTACCAGCAGATCGTCGGCAGACCTTGTGCTTCGATCGATGAAGCCACTTCGTTCATGAGGCCGCTGATCGCCAAGGAAACTCTGGAACGGCTTGGGCAACTGGCCTCCCAGACGGAGTCGCGTGCGGTTCAGGCTGAGTACAGGCGGGGCAACATCCTGTTTCAGGACCGAATAGCCGTCTTCGAGTTCATTCCGCGCGCCTCCATCTCTGGCGACCCGGTCCCGCACATTACGGTGCAGTTCGATATCAAGGGTATCGCCCCTGTCGATCTGTCTGCACTGGACATCAAAGCGTTGGTGCAGAATTTAGGCCGAGAACATCTCGAAAACGTCCTCGCCAAGGTTGCGCCTCATCTAGCCTAGTCATGAACCGACAAAGTCTTTCACCCGTGGCCCTCGCTCACGAGAATCAGCTTGATCAACCGGGCGACAGCCGCGCTAACCAACAACTCCGGGTATTCGCCGAGCGTAGTCCGCAGGCACAACAGCTGGAGCAAGGCCTCTACAATGTCTACGTAGTCCGCAGCCACCCCAGTTTAGGTGATGAGATCTTCAGACTGAAGGCTCCGGTGCATTTGGGCAGTTATAGCGCGCAGGATCTCTATGGTGCTGGGCTGGGGAATCCTGCAATCCCGTTCAAGAATGCCCTGGGGCTTCTGAGGGACCGGGCCACTCGGCTTGCACGACTGGATCCGGACACGACGGAATTCGGGTACCAAGCAACCTTGTTCTGGGCGGATGTGGGTGCACTGAAGAGCTTCATTGGCATCTCTCCGGTCGTTACGGAAGTAGTCGCCGAGCTTCGGACCCTCCGCTTCCAGTTCCTCCGGAAGGACACCCCGCCGCCCATCTTCCAGGGACTGGCGCGCGCGTTGGGTTGCTTTGTCGAGTCGTCGCGTTGGGACACGTCAGCCGTTGACCAGTTCGTGGAGACGCTTGAGGAGGCTGGATACGATTCCCTGGCCATCGATGCCCTGCGCTACACGAATGCCTGACGCGTTTCTGGAATCGAGTGTGGTCATCGGCCTGTTGTTCCGCCACGCCGGCGAGCGGGCGGCTTGCGAGCGAGCAATTCCGGCAGGCGCGAAGCGGGCGTGTTCCCGGTACGTCCAGTATGAGGTCGCCCGCGGGTATCTCAGGAGCCTCATCTCGTTGCACAACTGCTCGTTTGAGTACACGTCGTTTGCCGACCTCCATCTGGCAGCACATTCTGGTTCTCGGCGCTTCACCTACGAGATGCAGACTTGGCTCGGCGCGCTGGACGATTTCGAAGCGGCGTTGGAAGTAGAGGACGGGGCCGTGTCCGCAAAGGACAAGCTGGAGATGCTCAGGGCGAAACTCCGCCAATGGATCCGGCGGGGCTGGGGCCGCCTTCAAAAGGACTTCGACCTGAAAGTTGATGAAATCGGCTGTCGCGATCCGCTTCCGCCACCCTTTATCCGGAGCGACGGCCGAATTGATCAAACCATCGAACTAGATCGATGTGGCGTCGTCGGCGCCTGCAAGGTGATGGCATTCGTCAATCAACGACGGCTGGAAATGGAGCTGCTCGCGAATGGCTTGTCTCGACTCGCTCGATCAAAACTGGACCCAGAAACGAAGAAGCGAATCGTTGCCTTGCGGGAGTTGGCAAACGCGGATCCCGAATTGGGATTTGAGGGCAAAAGGTGCCATGAGTGCGGCGACGCGTTTATCGCCATGGAATCACCTGTCACCCACACCATCGTGACCAAGAACGCGAAGCACTTCGTGCCTATCGCAGGATTGCTCGGGAAGCAGGTGAGCGTCGCCATCACATCCAAGTCGACTCGACCGCCCGCCGTGAGTCCGTGATCCAGATAATGGCAGTTGGAGCCACCGATCGCAGGATGACCCGGATAAGCAGGAATTTGCCTTTGGCTCCCCGCAAATCCGCGGCCGTCAGTGCTGGACCAAAATCTGGAAAAGTCCATTCCAACCCCGTCCATCCGTGGAATCTGTGAATTCCTTGGTTGCAGCCTTTGGTCCCGCAGCCCTGCCTCAAACCCGGTACAAGCCCCGGAAGGCGCGGGAGGCGTAGTAGGATTGGGCGCCGTTGTGGTACACGAAGACCTTTCCGTAGCGGCGATCGCAGAAGAGGGCACCGCCCAGGGAACGGATGTCGGACGGCGTCGCGATCCAGCTGGAGGTCTTGAGGTCGAACTCGCCCAGTTCCTGGAGGGCTCGGTACTGCGCTTCCGACAGCAGTTCGATTCCCATCGCGGTCGCCATCCCGATTACGCTGCCGACCGGCTTGTTTTCCTTCCGCGCGTTGAGTGCCTCGGGGTCGAAGCACAGGCTTCGCCGGCCCGCCGGGCTCTCGGCGGAACAGTCGCAGAAGTGGAACTCGCCGGTGGCGGCGTCCTGGCCGATGACATCGGGTTCGCCGCCGGTGGCCTCCATCCCGCCCAGAGCCTTCAGGGCGGCGGGCTTCGATCCGAGCCGCGCGAGCACCGTTGCCCACGAGATGCCCCGGTGACGCGCCACGTTCTTTTCGAACCGCTCCTTCAACGTGCCGAGAAGCGCCTGCTGTTCACCTGCCTTCATGAGTTTGGATGGAATCCGTGAAATCCGTGAAATCTGTGGATGAACACTCAAGCGTCCCCTGCCCCCCATCCGTGGAATCTCAGCGCCGGACGCGGAAGGTTCCGGCGCCGGACATCAGTGCTTCGATCTCGGCCCGCGTGGCGCGGTTCGCATCGCCTTCGACGGAATGCGCGAGGCAGGACGCCGCCGTCGCGAACCGCAGGGCGGTCTCGGGCGACTCCATCCCGGGCGTGTTCAGGCAGAAGATCAGGCCGGCCGAGAAGGCATCGCCGGTTCCCACGCGGTCGACGATGTGCGTGATGGGGTAGGGGGCGAAGGAAGCGTCGGGCGCCGACGGCGCGTGGAAGGCCTGGCGGCTGGCGGTGTCGTAGAGGAACCCACCCCACAGATGATGCGACGCCGTGATGGTCTGCCGGAGCGTGATGGCGACCTGACGGAGGTTCGGGAAGGTGTCGTGGAGCTGGTGGGCGACATCGAGGGTCGCGGCCAGGTCCGGAGCGTCGCCGGCGGAGGGCGGGGTGCGCGGACGGATGCCCATCATCTCGGCGGCGTCCTCGCGTCCGCCGATGAAGTGGGTGGCGAACGGCAGCAGCTCGCGCATCTGTCGGTTGGCGAGGTCGCGGGGGGCGGTGCCGGGTTCCCAGCGCCAGAGCTTCGAGCGGAAGTTCATGTCGCAGGACACCGGGATCCCGAGCGCGTGGGCGGTGCGTGCGGCGGCGAGGTTGGCGTTGGCCGCGGTCTGGGACAGCGCGGGCGTGATGCCCGTGAGGTGGAGCCACGAGGCGTTCGCGAGGATCTCCGACCATCCGTAGGCCTCGGCCGGCGTGGTTGCCACGGAGCTACCCTCGCGATCGTACACGACGGTTCCGGCGCGTTGGGCGGCTCCCTTCTCCAGAAAATAGAGTCCGAGACGACCACCCGCAGTGCGCACGATCGAGCGGGTGTCGATGCCGTGGCTGCGCAGGCTGGCCACGCAGGCGTCGCCCAGCTCGTTGGCGGGGAGGGCGGTCACGAAGGACGTCGGCAGGCCAAGGTCGGCGAGGGAGCGGATCGCGTTCGCTTCGGCACCGGCGAAGTCGAACTCGATCGTGCCCGGCAGGGACTGGCTGAAGCGGCGGTAACCGGGCATGGCCACGCGGCCCATGATCTCTCCAAAGGCGACGATGGATTTCATGTCGTGCGGGGTTTGCGGATGGAATCGACGAGTTCGCGGACGGCGCGGGCGTTCTCGCGGATCAGGCCCCAGTTGCCGCCCGAGATCAGTTCGCGGGGCGCGATCCAGGATCCGCCGAGGGCGATCACGGAAGGTTCGCGGAGATACGCTTCGGCGGATTGAAGCGTGATCCCGCCCAGCGGCATGTAGCGGACGCCGAGATGGGAGAAGGGCGAGGTTGTGATCCGCAGATGACGCGCGCCGCCGAGCGTTTCGGCGGGGAAATACTTCAGCAACCCGCAACCCAGACCCAGCGCGCGATCGATTTCGGTCGGGGTGCAGACGCCCGGGGCAAACGGGAGTCCCGCAACACGCGCGGCCTTCACGACGTCGGGGTTCAATCCGGGCGCCACGCCGAACGTCGCTCCCGCATCCGCCGCCGCCCGCACCTGCGAGGCGTCGAGCAATGTTCCGGCGCCGATGCCCACCGTCGGAAATGCCTGGCGGATCCGCTTGATGCCTTCGAGGGCGGCGGGGGTGCGGAGGGTCAGTTCGATGAGGTCGATGCCGCCTTCGAGCAACGCCGCGGCGAGGGGTTCCGCCTGACGCGGGTCATCGACGATGACCACGGCCACGGCTCCGGTGGTCTGGAGCCGGGAACACCACGGTTCCGGAAAGTGCAGGTTCATGATCTTTGGAATCGGTGAAATCTGTGGAGCATGCGCATCGCAATCCCCGGTTCAGCGTGGACCGCGGTCCGACCGCAGCAGCAGCCATCCGCCGACGAGTTGGAAGAGGAAATTCGGGATCCAGAGGATGAGGTGGGGATGGGCGGCCTCGCGGGTTTCCAACGATTGGCCGACGATGATGAACGCGTAGTAGACCACGAGCAGGCCGAGGGCGAGGGCGATGCCGATGTTGGTTTCGCGGCGGTGCGCCCGCAGGCCCAGCGGGATCCCGACCAGGGTGAATCCGATGCAGGCGAAGCTGAACGACACTTGCCGATGGATCTGGACGAGGATGGGCGTCACCGGTTCGCCCGCGGTCCGGCGACGGCCCAGTTCCGAGCGCAACTGGACGAAGGTCATCTCGGAAGGCTTCGGCGTGACGAGGGCGTTCGGGCGCATCGCGGTGAAGTTCGTGGACCATTCCGACGCGAAGATCGGGACCTGCGAGTTGGTGCTGAGCATCGCGAGTCCCTGCGCCTCGTGGAGGACGATCTGCACCGGCCAGCCGTTGGTATCGAGGGAAACGCTGGCCCGGGGTGCCCACAGGTCCAGCAGGCGCTGGCCGTTCGACACCTGATAGACGAGCACGTCCTCCATGTTGGTGTCGGAGGCCGTCCGCGCGTAGAGAGTCATCGAGCCGAAGTCGAGGTACCGGCCCGAAGCGAAGCCGCCGAAACCGCGCGACCGGATGGCGTCCTGCTGGAGTTGCTTGAAGGCCACGCGACTCGTGGGAGCGACATGGCAGTTGAACCATCCGCACAGGACGCTCAACAGGAGGCTCAACCCGACGATCGGGGAAGCGGCCGCCACCAGGCTGATGCCGCCCGAGCGGATCGCGGTGATCTCCCCATCGGCACTCAACCGTCCGAACACCAGCAGCGAAGCCGTCAACATCCCGATCGGCAGCGCGTAGGCCATGGCGAACGGGATCAGCAGCAGGATGGAGCGCAGGACCACCGGGACCGAGGCGCGTCCGCTGGCGAGCAGGTCGAGGACGTCCTTGAGGATGTTTCCCAGCAGCAGGATGAAGGTGAACACGGCCACCGTGACCAACAACGTGGCCACGGTCTGTCGCAGGAGATGAAGGTGCAGCGTCCTCAAGGAAGCGGGGCGCAGCATCCGCGGGACAACCCCGTTGCCGCAAGGCGTGAGGGGGGCAAGATTGAAGATTCAAGGTTGAAGCACGGACCACTGCCTCGTGACCTTGTCAGCTACCCTCCTCGACGTAGCAGTCGACGTGAGGAGGCTGGGGGAGGATGGAGCAGTTTGAAGTTCCAAGTTTGAAGGCCGGGTGACCTCACCCGGCGCAGCAGACTGGCGACTCCTTCCCCAGCCTCCTGACGTCGGCTGCTACGATTGGGGACCTCTGGGAACTGGAATCTGGGGACTGGGAACTTGATCTGCGCCGGGTGGGGGCACCCGGCCTTCAAGTTCGCTTCAAACTTGAAACTGAAATCTTCCAACTCTCCCGACAAAAAAGGCCTCCCGGTGAAGGGAGGCCGTGGGAACCCGTGGGAGGGTTCAGCGGGACGCGATCTGCAGCGCGACCTTGGAGGCGCGGGCGCGCTCCTTGGTGGAACCGGCAGCGCCCTTGGCCTGCTGGTTGGCCTTGCTGACGGGGCACACCGAGGTGGTCTGCGACTTGCAGCAGGTCTTGGCAGCGCAGGCGGTGGCGCACTCACCGGCGAAAGCGGAGGAACCCACGAACCCGATGAGGGAGAGAACGACGAGAATGCGTTTCATGATGTTGATGAATTGTTTCGCCGGGGATCATGACCGATCCACGGTGGGTCCGCAACAGACCAAATTTGGCGTGTCGGAAGGGGGAGTTTCCAGTTCCCAGGTGCCAGTTGCCTGAAGGCCGGGTGCCCCCACCCGGCGCGCTGCATCATCCGCCGGGTGGGGGCACCCGGCCTTCCACCCGCCTTTGGCCTCTCCGCGGAAATCTCGAAACTCCCCGGCGCTCCCGGTTTTAGCCATCGTGCCTGTGATGTCGACGATGGCCACCACGGACGACGATGCCGACCTCATGCTTCAGGTGCGTGAGGGCGACATGGACGCGTTCACACGGCTGGTGGATCGCTGGAAGCAACCCGTGGCGCACTTCGTGTACCGGTTGCTTCCCGACGCGGATGAAGCCGAGGACATCGCCCAAGGCGTGTTCGTGCAGCTGTGGAAGTCCGCCGGCCGCTACGAACGACAGGCCCGCTTCAGCACGTTCCTGTTCACCATCGCCCGGAATCTCTGCCTCAACGAGATCCGCCGGCGCTCGCGTCACCCGGCGGAATCCCTTGATGCCCGTCTCGAACCCGAGGGGGACAACGCGCCCCATCAATTTCCCGACCCTGGCCAGATCTCGGCCGACCACGCCTCGGAGCGGGCGGAACTGGTGCGCAAGGTGGACGAGGCCATCGCGGACCTTCCCGAGAAACAGCGGGTGGCGCTGGCTCTTTGCCGGGAAGGGGAGCTTTCTTACGAGGAGATCGCGGTCGTGTTGGGCACCACGGTGCCGGCGACGAAGTCCCTGATCCATCGAGCCCGGGAGATCCTCAAGCTGCGCCTCAAGGCCTATCTCGCCAGTGGCGCGTGGGAGGCCTCCACATGAGTTCCCGAAACTTTCAATCCCCCATGGTTTTCCCCATTCAGGAATCACGCACATGACCCCGGAACCCCCAGAAGACTGGATCGATGACGTATCCGGGCCGCGCCCGGATCCGGAAGCGGTCCGGCAATTGCGACGACCGGGCCGGCTGACCGATCCCGAGCGGCGCCGCCTTGAAACCGAGCTGGCGCTGAATGAGCTGTTGGACAGTCGGCGGCCCCCGCCGCTTTCGTCCAACTTCACCGCGCGGGTGCTGGCCGAGGTGGCCCGCGAACCCCGCGCCGAACGTTCCCCCGAACCCTGGTGGCGTCGGTTGCGATGGGTGCCACGGTTGGTCGCCTTTGCGGCGTTGGCCATCGTCGGCGTCGTGATCTGGAACAGCGGCAACGCCACCCATCGCGCCCGGCTCGCCCAGGGAGCGATGGAACTCGGCACCGCGGCGACGGTGCCTGGCATCGAGGCCGCGACGCTCGCGGATTTCGAGGTCATCCGCCACATGACGGCCACGCCGAGGCCCGAAGACGACGCACTCATCCTGGCGCTTGCGGAGTAACGCCAACGCCTTTCCCTGAATCGCCCATGGATCCATCGCCCACCGTCACCCTCAAGCTACGCCCGATGCCCGCCCGACGTGTCGTGATCCCGGCGGGCGCTCTCTTGGCGCTGACGCTGACCCTGGCAGCCCAGGAAACTGTCACGCCCCGGACGCAGCCACCGCTTCCGCCGATGGGTCGGCCCCCGGTGGAGTTGTTCCGTGAATTGCTGGCGGCGTCGCCCGAGAAACGTGTCGAACTGCTCCGCCCCAAACTTCCCGCCGCTCGGGAGTTGATCCAGAAACGCCTTCGGGAACACGAGGCCCTGTCCCCCGACGCCCGGGCTGAAGCCGAGAGCCAGCTCCGGCTCGCGCAGTTCCGGTACTACCTTTCTCCGCTGCTCCGCACGCCCGTCTCCGAGCGCGCCGCCCGGCTGGAGTACGCACCGGCTGAGGATCGACCCCTTCTGGAGGAACGCCTGCGCGCCTGGGATGCCCTTCCGTCCAACGCCCGCGCCCGCCTGCTTGAAAGCAGCGAGACCTTGCATCACTTCGTCCAACGTCCCGGGGCCGAACCTTCCCGCCTGACCAACGCACTCGCCACGGCAGCCCCGGGCGCGCGGGCCGACATCGAACGTCAGTTCGCCCAATGGAGCGCCCTGTCCGAGACCGAACGCGCCCAGCGTGCCGCCGCATTCCAGGACTTCTTTGGCCTGACCGAAACCCAGCGCGCGAAGGCCATGCACCGGCTCCCGGATTCCGAACGGGTGCTGATCGAGAAGACCCTCGAACGTTTCGCCCGTTTGCCTGAGGCCGAGCGCGCGCGCTGCATCGCCGGCTTTGAGAAGCTTTCCTCACTGCCGGCCTCCGAGCGCGACGAGTTCCTCCGCGGGGCAAACCGTTGGCAGGCCCTGACGCCCGAGGAACGCGCCCTGTGGCGACGCATCGTCCTCCGACCAACTCCGCCGCCGCTGCCTCCGTTGCCCACCCCGGGCATCGTGGCGACCAATCGGTAGGCCCGTGTCTTCCTCCGAGCATCATCGGGGTGCGGGCACGAATCCGCCCAACCGCTTCCTCCACACGCGACGGGCGTATGATCCCGACATCGCCGACCTCGACCCGGCCGATGAGCCGGCCACGCGGACGCAGTTCATCCCGGACCTCACCCAGTCCATCCTGAGCCGCAACGATTCCCCGGATGTTGGCTTCACCTGGAGCGCGAATCCCTACCGCGGATGCGAACATGGTTGTGCCTACTGTTACGCCCGGCCCACGCACGAATACCTCGGTTACAATGCGGGCATCGACTTCGAGTCCCGGATCCTGGTGAAGCATCGTGCGGCCGAACTTCTCCGCACGGAGCTTGCGAGGCCGTCGTGGAAACCGGATGTCATCGCGCTCAGCGGCGTTACGGACTGCTACCAACCGGTGGAGCGGAAGCTGCACATCACGCGCGATTGCCTCGCGGTGCTCGCCGAGTTTCGCAACCCGGTCACCATCGTCACGAAGAACGCCCTGGTCGCACGGGATGCGGACATCCTCGCGGATCTCGCCCAGCACCGGGCGGTGGCCGTGTGCATCAGCCTGACGACCCTCGATCCGGAGTTGCGCACGGTGCTGGAGCCGCGGGCTTCGCCGCCGGCCGCGCGTCTGTTGGCGATCCGTCGGCTGGCGGACGCCGGGGTTCCCGTCGGGGTCCTGTGTGCGCCGCTGATTCCCGCCATCAACGACCACGAGGTTCCCCGCCTTCTCGAAGCCGCCGCCAACGCCGGAGCCACCTTCGCCAGCTACACGGTCCTCCGCCTGCCGCTGGCCGTTGAACCCATCTTCCTCGATTGGCTCCAACGCCATTTTCCAGACCGACGCGACAAGGTCCTCGGGCAATTGCGGGATTACCGCGAAGGGGCCCTCAACCGATCCGTCTTTGGCGAGCGCATGCGCGGCACCGGTGCCGCTGCCGATCGATTGAGCCAACTCTTCAAGGTGAGTGCCCGTCGCCATCGCATGGATCACGCTTGGCCCGAACCCTCGACCGCCGCCTTCCGGCGCGTGATCCCCGGTCAGCTCGAGCTCTTCTGATCCGCGGATTTCCAGATTTCACCCTGAACGCGGCATTTGTTCCTCCACAGATTCCACAGATTTCACAGATCCTGCAGAGGGTGTGCTGGTGCGCACTCTGAAACTTCCTGCGCAAAGGATGGGGTGGCGACGTCCTCGTCGCCCCGAGGTTATCCTCAAGTGGGGCCGCATCCGGATGCGCCCACCAATCTGTGAAATCTGTGAAATCTGTGGACTACACGCTCTCGTGAAAATCTGCGGACCTCAGCCTCTCCCCCATCCCTTCAATCTGTGGATCCAACGCCGGCTTACAGCGCCGGCAGGCGCAGTGCGAACTCCACCAATCGCCGGATGGCATCCGCAGCCTGGCCGGGCCGGTCGTTGTGGATGACCACGTGTGCCGTCGCCCGGGCGGGTTCCACGTAGGCTTCGTGCATCGCCCGCACGCTGCCCAGGTACTGCTTCAACGTGGATTCCACCGGACGTCCGCGTTCGGTGCGGTCGCGTTCCAGACGTCGGATCAGGCGCATGTCCGCCGAAGCCTCGACGAAGATCCGGAGGTCGAAGGATTCCGCCAAGGCAGGATGGCTCAACAACAGCACGCCATCGACCAAGATGATCGGTGCGGGTTCCACCCGATGCGTCTTCGAGGTCCGCGAGTGGGTCGTGAAGTCGTACACGGGACATTCCACGGCGCGCCCGGCCTTCAGCTCGGCGAGATGCGTCCGCAGGAGCTCGAACTCGAGGGCGTCGGGATGATCGAAGTTGGCGGTGTCGATGTTGTGGTGCCCGATGTCGGGTCGGGAACGGTAATAGTCATCGAGGAGCACGACCGAGAAGCTTCCCGGTGGGAAGCGCCGGGTGAGTTCCTGCGTGAACGTGCTCTTGCCCGATCCCGATCCTCCGGCGACGGCCACCACGAACGGTTCAACAGCTGGGGACATGCGTTGCGTCGAGCGTGCCACGCCTGGGGTAAACACTCCAGAGGCATGGCGGGCTTGGAAGTTCGAAGTTTGAAGATTCAAGTTCCCGAACGTAGCCGCCGACGTGAGGAGGCTGTGGAAGTAGCCGCAAGTTTGAAGCCCTTGCCACTGCCTCGTGACCTCGTCAGCTACCCCCCGAACGTAGCAGACGACGTAAGGAGGCTGTGGATGAACAGGCCTCCGGAAGCTGGGAACTCCCAGACCGAGCCTCCTGACGTCGTCCGCTACGCTTTCTCTTTCTGGCAACTGGCATCTGGGAACTCCGATCTGGCATCCGGCTTGAAAATTGGATCTGAACACTTCCAACTCCCCTCCATCATGACGTCGTCCACCCTTTCCCGCCGTGGATTCCTTGCCGCTGGCGCCACCGCAGCCGCGGGGCTGGCCCTGAGGCCCGTCCAGGCGGCCACCACGCCGCGCAAGCGCATCGCCCTGATCGGGACCGAGGTCCGGACCCATTCGCACGCCCAGCATTTCATCGATCGATTCCTTGTGGGCTATGGCTGGGAAGGGGAGTGGCGCAAACCCGAGGTCGACCTCGTCTCGCTCTACATCGACCAGTTTCCCGAGGCCGATCTCGCGCGCAGCACGGCGGCGCGGCACGGCGTGCCCATCCATCCGACGATTGCCGATGCGTTGACGCTGGGAACGTCGAAGCTCGCCGTCGATGGCGTGGTGATCATCGGGGAACACGGGAAGTATCCGAAGAACGCCAAGGGCCAGACGCTCTATCCGCGGTACAAGTTCTTCAAGGAGGTGGTGAAGGTGTTCGAGGCGAGCGGGCGCAGCGTTCCGGTCTTCAACGACAAGCATCTCTCCACGGACTGGCGCGAATGCGTCGAGATGGTCGAGGATGCGCGGCGGTTGAAGTTTCCCTTCCAGGCCGGATCGTCACTTCCGGTCACGCGCCGGTTTCCCGCCATCGACCTGCCCTACGGCACGCCGCTCGCCGAGAGCGTCTGCGTCGCTTATGGCGGCATGGACAGCTACGACATCCACGGACTCGAGACGGCACAGTGCATGTCCGAGCGTCGTCGTGGCGGAGAGGTGGGCATCCGACGTGTGCTGGCGCTCAAGGGTGAAGCGATGTGGAAACACGCCGCCGGACTGCCGGATACCCAGCGCCTGCTGGTGTCCGCCCTCACGCGCAGCCACAACCTGCCCGTGAAGGACGGGTACCCGACCGGCGCGGTGACGTTCGACTGGGCGCGCACGACCTTTCCCGAGGGCTGGGCCTACTTCATCGAACATCGCGATGGATTTCGCACGACGCTGTTCATGCTCAACGTCCGCGACTTCAACTACGCGGGCCTCACCAAGGCCGGGAAGATCCTCTCCTGCCAGATGTACCTGCCGATGCCCACGTGGGGTTCATCGACCGCCGACTTCTTCAGCCCGCAGATCCATCACATCGAACGGATGGTGATGAACCGCGTCCAGCCGTACCCGGTGGAGCGTACCCTGCTGACGTCGGGCATGACGCTGGCGGGCGTTGAATCGTTTCATCGCGGTGCCCCTGTCGAAACGCCGGAGATGGAAGTCCGATACTCCGTCCCCGACGAGTCGTGGTTCTGGAAGGGATGATTCTGAGAGGGGCGATTCGTTTATCCACAGATTTCACAGATTCCACAGATGTGCAGGTACTTGCCTTGGGATCGCGGCACACCCCTGAGGTGAGCGTCCTGCCGCGAGGAAAACCTCCATTCCAGCCCCGTCCATCTGTGAAATCTGTGAAATCTGTGGATCCAATGGCCTTCTCCACGATGAAATCCTCCCGTACATCAGGCGTCTCGACGGATCCCTGGGATCTCTACCAGGCCTCGGTGCAGGACTCGACCGCTCAGGCCCGCGTGCTGGACCACCTGTTCCAGCCAGCGCTCACACTCTTCGGCGCTCACGAGGTCGCGGTCGTACCGGAAGGCGTCGGTCGCCGCCTCGATTTCGGCCGGATCCGCTTCGCAACCCGAAGCCTCGGCGTGAGCGGCGCGCGTCTGGGTCGAATGCCAGGTCGTCCGGAAGGAATCGAGTTGGCCCAAAGCGTCGGCGGCGGCCACCACATCGCCCACGGTGAAGATCCGGTCGCCGCATTGGAACACAGGCAGTCCCGCGCGTGCCTCCGAGAGGATCGCGAGTTCCGGGACGCCCGCATGCTGCTCGGGCCTGTCTGCCGGGGTGGAGGCCATGATGCCTGTGGTCCCATCGCGGCAAACGGCCGCGGCGGACGATGGAAGGACGGGGCGGTTCTAGGGAGGGCAGCCCACCGAGGCAAGGCCGGAGGCACTGGAAGGGCGACGTGGACGTCACCACCCCGACCCCCAAGCGGGGCGCAGCGTCAGGTGGCCGTTGCCAGTGACAGCACGAAGGCGGTGCCCGATCGAACGGAGCGGTCCTGACGCAACTCACCGCCCAGGCTGCGGCTGAGCTTTCGCGAGAGCGCCAGGCCCAGCCCCACGCCCGGAGCGGATCCCGCCGCCTTCTCCGCCGAGCGATGGAAGGGTTCAAACAACCGGCCGACCACGTCGGGACTGATTCCGCGGCCCTCGTCGCGGACACGGAGGCCCACGAACTTCCCTGACTCGGGCAGCGCCTCGAGCCGGAGGCAGCCTGGACTGGATTCCCCGAGACCGTACTTCGCGGCGTTGTCGACCAGGTTGAACAGGATCTGTTCCACGACGCCCGGATCGACGGTCACGGTCTGAGTCGCCAACGGGGGAGCCACCTCCACGACGAAGCGCATGCCGGCGAGTTCGGCGCGTTCACGGAGCCGCGGGGACACCCGTTGGACCAGGGCTTCCAGCGTCAACGTCTCGCGTCGGTACTGCGAGCCACCGCGTTCCAGCCGCGCGTAGGCGAGGACGTTTTCGACGAGATGACCCAGGCGGCTCGATTCCGCGCAAAGCGTGGTGAGGTACCGCTTTCGTTGGTCTTCATCCGGGACCATGCCATCGGCCAGCATCTCGCTGTAGAGTCGGAAGGTGGTCAGCGGCGTCCGCAGCTCGTGGGTGACCGCCGAGACGAATTCCGCGCGACGCTCGCTGAGTGCCAGCACGCCGTGCAGGGTGACCGCGAGTGCACCCGCGGCAACGAGCAGTCCGCCCCACGCCGCCCAGAGCGCGATCCGCAGCGCCGTCCAGGGCGATCCCGGCGTGGCCGGTACCGAGCCCGGATCCAGCCGCAGCGGAACAGTGGCCAACCGTCGCGGATCATCCACGGGGGCGCCGGTTTCCACCGTCAGCAATCGAGCGCCGGGGACAAGATCCGACACCGAGGCCAGCAATCCCTCGCGGATCGCCTGCCCATCCAACCACACCGCCTGGATGCGGTACCTTGACGGGAACTCCACGCGGCGCGTGAGGAACAGGTCGCCGCCGATCCAGGCCGGTGTGATCCGGCCCACGGACAGGGGCGCGTCGGCATCCACCGCGAGTCCCTGCTGCGACAAGGCGCGGTCGTTGTACCCGTAACCGTTCCGCTGCTGGACCTGGATGTTGTTCAGGACCACCTGCCGCGCGTTGGCCTCGCTCCGGTTCAGGAAGTCCTGTTGTCCGGGAAGTTCATTGGCGTAGTTCCCGACACCTGAGGCGACCCAGGGCGTGGAACTGGTCGGGCCAGTCGGCAAGGGGGCATTGGTCACGCCGGCTTGCGCGGCGCGGGACAGCGTTTCCATCCACGGCGGCTGCGCTCCCTCGGGCGCGCGCTGTTGCAGCTTCCCCGCAACGAGGGCGAGACGGTTCGACGCCTGAAGCAACGACTCCACCGTGAGTCCTTCGTCCAACGCCAGCCTCTGGAACGACGGCGGGGGTACCTGGGGCGAAGCGGGAGTCCCTTCCGGACCGAACTCGAAATGCAGTCGCGTGTTCGTCGAGGCAGCCGTCATGAGTGGTGAAGGCAGCAGGAAGCGTCCGGTTGGAATCGACGTGTTGTCGGGTGCCCAGGCCCGGGGTGGACTGTGGAAGGCCTGGTATTCCAGCGGGCTTCGGGCGTCCTCGGTGGCGACCAGGACTGCGAGGACCGAGTCCATGCGCCACAGGGCGAGCCGGACCTTCTCCTCGCGTTCGGCCTCGGCCAGATAGCGCCGTTGGGCGTCATCCAACCGGAGCACGGCGGCGCTCAACCAGCCGAACAACGCCACGGCCAGCAGCAGCACGGCGATGAACACGCTCCAGATGTGCAACGGACGCTTCATGGCATCTGCCCCAGCATGTAGCCCTTGCCCCGTACGGTGAGGATCACGCGCGGTTGATCGCCCGGATCGCGGAGCTTGGAGCGGAGGTTGGCCACGTGGACATCAATCGTGCGGGTCTCCACGTGGCGCGGATCGAGGCGCCAGATCCGCTGGAGGATCTCGTCGCGTGAGATGGTGCGATCGGGATTCGCGGCCAGATACCGCAGCAACTCCACCTCCCGTTCGGACAGGTCGCAGCGTGTGCCGTCTTCGAAGCGCACCTCGCAACGGGCGAGGTCCGCAGTCCCGTTGGGAATCGGAACCTGCCCGACGGGTTGCGGTCGTTCCGGCGAGCGCCGCAGGACCGCTTCGACCCGTGCGAGCAGTTCGCGGATGCTGAACGGCTTCACCACGTAATCGTCCGCGCCCAGGCGCAGGCCGTTCACGCGATCCGACTCATCCCCACGCGCCGTCAGGATGATCACCGGAAGGGTCGGACGCGTGGCTCGCACCGCCCTGAGGATCTCGAATCCGCCCTGCTTCGGAAGGACCAGATCCAGCAGGATCAGGTCAATCGTGGAGGTCGTCGCGAGGCGTGCCGCCTCGGTGCCATCGCCGCTCTGGAGCGTCCCGTAACCCGCGAAGGTCAACGCATCCACGATGCCGCGTCGGATGGCGGAATCATCCTCGACCACCAGGATGCAGCGTTTTGACATGGGGATGGGAGTTTGAAGGTTGAAGGTTCAAGTTTGAAGACAGTTTCCAGAAGAAGCACGTAACAGTCGACGTAAGGAGGCTGAGGTTGAAGATCCCAGATCCCAGATCCCGGTCCACTGCCTCGTGACCTCGTCCGCTACAATGGTAGCAGACGACGTAAGGAGGCTGTGGATGGAGATCCCAGATCCCAGATTCCAGATCCCGGTCCACCGCCTCGTGACCTCGTCCGCTACAATGGTAGCAGACGACGGCAGGAGGCTGTGGATAGAGATCCCAGATCCCAGATTCCAGATCCCG
>Ga0172372_10004815_pt1 | contig 19056 bp, 18 predicted proteins | sample LakKiv5m_2_FD_114544 | JGI IMG/M metagenome (GOLD analysis project Ga0172372, IMG submission 114544) | Freshwater microbial communities from Kabuno Bay, South-Kivu, Congo - kab_092012_9.5m | ecosystem: Environmental > Aquatic > Freshwater > Lake | place: Democratic Republic of the Congo...
TCCGGTCTGGCGACAAGTTTTGAGTGGACGCTGCCTGCCGGATGGACTGCGCCAAAACCTTATTGGCCTATGCCCGAGCGAATACCGGTTGGGCCTCTGATGAACTTTGGTTACGAGGGCGATTTATGGTTGCCGCTTGCCGTCGAGCTACCCGCTCATGTCCGGGAAGGGGTGTATCCGATAAGGGCGCAGCTGCGCTGGCTCATGTGTAGCGATGTCTGTATTCCAGGGGAGGCCGCCGTAGGCCTAGAACTTCGCCTGCCTGGTCCGAAGCAGTCTTCGATCCGCGAGGCGCTCAATCGGGTCCCGCAAAACACACTCGCCATGAGCTATCGTCGCGAAGGCGACAAAATCTGGCTTCGGCCGGATCCAGGTACCGATGCTGCCAAGCTTCTGGTGCGGGGCGATCGTCAAGCTGCACAGGTTGTCAGTTATTTTCCCGAGCAGTCCGGGTGGATGGTTAACCCTGCCAAGCAAACCATCCAGGACGACAAAGAAAGTGGCTGGGCTTTGCTCCTGACAGCCGATAAGAGCTTTCAGGACAAGCCTGTTATCGACGGTTACTTGCGCTTGGATAATCAGACATACCGTGTCATGGCCCAGGGAGGCCCCTCGCAGGGAGGCCCCTCGCAGGGAGGCCCACGCAGGGAATCCTCACTCAGGGAGTCGCCGCGCATGCCAGCGCTAAGCAAACCGAGGTGCTCTTATCGCAGCAATCTCGAGCGGATCAGGGGCTGATGCTGTTGCTTGTGATGGCATTGCTTGGCGGTCTTTTGCTCAATGCGATGCCGTGTGTGTTTCCAGTCATCGGCATCAAGCTCTTGAGCCTTGTGCCAGCAAGCCAATCTGCCAAGCAACCGCAACCGCAACCGCAACCGCAGCCGCAACCGCAACCGCAGCCAACGCTAAGCGCATCTGAGGCCTATCCTCGATCCTCGCTCGCTGTTCCAACACTAGACGCCGCTTCGATCGAGCATGGTGTGCGTAAGGCCTCCTTACTCTACGGTCTTGGTGTTTTGCTCAGCTTTTGGGTGCTGGGCCTCATCGTGGTGTTATTGCAAGCTGGCGGTGAGCAAGTCGGCTGGGGCTTTCAGTTGCAAGAACCTGGATTCGTACTTGCAATGTTTTTATTATTTCTCTTAATAGGCGCTAATTTACTTGGATTATTTGAAGTTGGATCTAGCTTCATGAGTTGGGCGGGCAAGGCCGAGTTCGGTGCTCTCGGTTCAGGCGTTCTTGCTGTCCTGGTGGCAACCCCATGCACCGCACCCATGATGGGCGCAGCACTGGGTGCAAGCCTCAGTCAGGGGCCAGTCGAGGCGATGGCTGTGTTCACGGCCCTGGCATTAGGCATGGCTTTGCCCTATGGTGCTTTGGCGCTGCGGCCGCAATGGATTCATCGTCTTCCCCGCCCTGGCCCCTGGATGGTATGGATCCGTAAGGCGATGGCTTTCCCAATGTTTCTCGCAGCAGTTTGGCTCGCCTGGGTTTTTGTTTTGCAAACAGATCAGGACTCGGTGCTGCGTTTGGGTTTTTCAACGGTTTGCCTGCTTGCTGCCTGCTGGCTTTACGGTGAACGGGTGCAGAGTGGATGGATCCGTTCAGCCCCTCGACCTTGGAGTGCCATGCTATGTGTTGCATTATTGTTGCTGAGCTTGTTGATGCCATTAAGCGGAAGCGAGAGCGCAAAGCCAGCCGGCCTTGACATAAACCCTGCAAGCCGGGTGGAACGGTCAGATAAGTTATGGGCGCCGTGGTCACCAGAGGCTGTTGAGCAAGCGCTGCGTGCCAATGAAATCGTCTTTATCGATTTTACCGCGGCTTGGTGCGTGAGCTGTCAGGTTAATAAGCAAATGGTGCTTTCAACCGAGTCGGTGTCTGAGCTTTTCGCTGCCCAAAAAGTGCGCAGTTTTCGAGGCGATTGGACCAAACAAGACCCACGCATAACAGCAACGCTGAGCGAGTATGGAAGGCGTGGTGTGCCGCTGTATCTGGTCTTGCGTCATGGTCGGGCGCCTCAGGTTTTGCCCGAAGTGCTCACCTATGGCTTGGTTCGTGACGCGGTACTTGCTGCAGCAGCACCCTGATCCATCACCAAACTCATTCTGCTTAGCCCTTGTTCTTGCGCGATCAGAAAAATTTGGCTGATCCGCGCATAGGGAATCGATGCGTCAACACGAAGCTGAAGCTCGGGTTGGGGTCTTTGGGCAGCAGCCTCAGCCAGCTTTTCAGCGAGCGATGCGTCATCAGTTAGAGCCTGTCGGTTCATACGCATTGAGCCATCTGCCGCGAGCTCGAAAAGCAAGCTCTCGGTTCCCTCCGCTTGGCGATTTTCAACGTGCTCGCTTTGATCGCCTCGCCCCGGTAAGTCGAGTTCTAGAAGGGGTAAAAGCGCGGGCGTCGTCACCATGAAAATAACCAGGAGCACCAGCATCACATCAACAAATGGCGTGACGTTGATATCACTGATGAATTCGCTTCGATCCGCTTCTGCGCCCGGTGGCGGTCCCAAGGCTCGATGGTCTCTTAAGTTCGCCATCGACGGTCTTAGGCGCTGCGTCCCTGAGGGTGAGGCAGGCCAGCACTATTGGAAATCTGTCGAATATCTTCAGCTAAAATCCAAAGATCGTTCGCTAAGTCCTTGCGTTGTCTCGAAAAACGATTGTATGCGAGGACTGCAGGCAGGGCAACTGCAATGCCTGCAGCAGTCATCAGTAAAGCCTCACCCATTGGTTGAGCGACCGCTTGAATTGACGCCTCACTGACTTGCGCAATTTCGCTGAGCGCGCCGAAGATACCCCAAACCGTACCAAAAAGACCGACGAACGGTGCGGTTGACGCAATCGAAGCAAGCAGACCAAGTCCCCGACTCATCAGCTGATCGAGCGATCGAAGCACCTTGCGTAGGGCAATGTCTCGTCTGGACGATTCCTCAAGCTGGCGGTAAGTTCCGCCAGGGCTTTCCAGCCCCTGGGCAGCATCAAGAATACGTTTGCATGCCTCTTGATCGCGATTCGAAAAGGCCTGTGACAGCGCGGCAAGATTGGGACTAGCCACCAGAGCCGTGCCTAGGGCATCGATATTGCGTTGAATCCAGCGCAGCGCAAACCATTGACGAATAATCAGCGTCCAGCAGGTCAATGACATCAGCGCAAGCACTGCGGCGGTGCCAATGATCCCGACATCAATAACCATGTTTAAGGCCGAAATGGATATTGGCCGTGAGAAAGCCTTGCTTATTCCCGCAATCGAAGCGCTTGCCGCCAAATCGATAAGCCCAAAGCCCCCTTGACCCGATCTCTTGGGCGAGCGCATCAGTAAGTTGGATTTCACCACCACTTCCTGGACCTTGGGTTGCCAGTGTTTGCAAGACCTGCCCGTGCAAAATATAGCGCCCGACGATTGCGAGGTTTGAGGGTGCCTCCTCGAGCGTGGGTTTTTCCACCACGCCGCGCAGACGCATCAGCAAGCCCTCATCACTGTCCGGGGCAACAATGCCGTATTGACTGACGTCCTTGCCTGCAACCTGTTCGACCGCGATAACGCTTCCCGCTTGATCGCGCATCGCACGAAGCATTTGAGAGAGCACCCCACTCGGTGAACCGTCGATCAAATCGTCGGGCAGGAGAACTGCAAAGTGCTCATCGGGATTAATAAGCGGGCTAGCGCATGCAACAGCATGTCCTAGACCGAGCGGTGAAGCTTGGCGCACGAAAAGCACTTTCACATGCGCTGGCACGATGTTACGTACCAGCTCAAGCGCAGCGGTCTTTCCCTTGGCTTCAAGTTCGGCTTCCAACTCGGGTGCACGGTCAAAATAATCTTCAACAGCACGCTTTGAGCGCCCAGTAATAAAAATTAAGGTGTCGCAGCCTGCCTCGATTGCCTCATCAACGGCGTATTGGATAATCGGGCGATCAACAATGGGCAGCATCTCCTTCGGAATGCTTTTGGTGGCAGGGAGAAATCTTGTGCCCATGCCGGCCACAGGAAAAACGGCTTTACGAATACGCATGCTCACAGTTCAATCACTCCTTGTGTTTGACAGTCCAAGCACTGCTTGCATGTCATAAAGACCATCAGCTTTCCCTTCAAGAAAGCGACAAGCCCGCAAACTGCCAATGGCATAGTTTGCCCGGCTGCTTGATCGATGCGTGATTTCAAGCCGCTCGCCGGTACCCGCAAACATGACGGTGTGGTCGCCGACGATATCGCCGCCACGAATCGTTGAGAAGCCGAGGCTTCCTTCTTTGCGAGCACCTGTATGTCCCTGACGGGCAAAAACCGCCTCTGTGCTTAAGTCTTTACCAAGGGTTTTTGCGATGACTTCACCCATTGCAAGCGCTGTTCCCGAAGGCGCGTCGACCTTGTGACGGTGATGGGCTTCGATGACTTCAATGTCATAGTCTTTTCGAAGCAGGGAGGCGGCGACTTCCAAGAGCTTTAATGTGACATTAACCCCAACGCTCATATTCGGTGCAAGAACAATGGCGATCCTGCTTGCCGTCTTGACGATTGTTTCTCGATCCTCAACACTTAATCCGGTTGTGCCGATAACCATGTTCACGCCATGGCGCTTGCAGGCCGCCAGGTGGGTCATACAGGCTTGGGGTAGCGTGAAGTCGATGAGAATTGTTGCTTGAGCTATCAGCTCATCAAGATTGTCGCTTAAAACAACACCCGTCTTTAAACCCTGGCTCTCGCCGGCATCCCGTCCTAGCAAGGGATGTCCGGCCACTTCCAGCGCAGCAACGAGTTGTGCATCTTCAGCCTGGTGCACCGCTTCGATCAACATTTTGCCCATTCGACCAGCGGCACCAGCAATTGCGATTCGCATCATGGTTCAACGTGCTCCCTAAAGTTGCTAACGATCGTTGCCCCTTGGCGGGCGATAACCAGGTACGGCAGGGTCTTTGCCATCATCACTGGCAGGCAGGGCATCGGATTCGACGCGAGCAACCCTTTGTTGCTCATCAAAAAAGACGGTGACCCGACGGGTGTCATGACGCAAATCGGGCCATTGCATGCGAAAGACGTAAATCCAGCGATCGTCTCGGAAGCTGTTACTCAGTAATGGTTGACCCAGCACAAACTGAACCTGATTACGCGTCATGCCACTGCGAATCTGTTCGAGCAGGTCGTTGGTAATGTAATTGCCCTGCTGGACTGTGGTGCGATAAGGCGAAAATATGCTTTGCAGCCTGCTTCTCGCACCAATGTCGGGACTTTGCGCTGCCTTCTCTGAGTTTCCGCCGCGCCAGGATTCTGGCAGAGGATTGAGGTCTTTGATGCTCGAGCAGGCGCCAAGCAAGCTGAGTAAAGCACCAAGAGATGTCATTTTGAGACTCAAGCCAAGGCTTGATGCGAACCGAGCTGGTGCTTCCTGGGCGTTATTGGTGCGTTGCTCACAAGTCTTGCGGGTGATCGACAGATCTATCGATGGCACAGTTGTTGCTCCTTGGTTACTGAAACGCTTCTCATTTGAATGCTACGGCATCTGTGCTGCTGAGAACACACATGGTTAATGCCTGCTCAATGTAACGGAGCCAGTATGATACGGAGAACTTATTGATGTCGGATCATGACCACGCACCAAGAACTCAAGAGTATCGGCTTGAAGGCTACCCTGCCTCGACAGCGAATTCTCGCTGCGTTCCAGTCGGGTCGGATGCGTCATATGAGTGCCGAGGATGTTCAGCAAGCATTGCTGAGCGAGGACATCTCGGTAGGTTTGGGCACGGTCTACCGTGTTTTGTTGCAATTCGAACAAGCCGGATTGCTTCGTCGTGCAAACATCGACTCGGGCCGAGCGGTTTTCGAACTCGAGGAAGGCGAACATCACGATCATTTGCTTTGCCTGGATTGCGGTCGCGTCGTGGAGTTTTTTCATCCGGAAATCGAACGCTTGCAAACCGAGATCGCAGAGCAACAGGGTTTCAGCTTAGAAACCCACAGTCTGGCGCTACATGGTCGTTGCACACGGGTTGCCTGTGAGCATCGCCGCTCCCTCGAGTCCGTCTAGCACGCTCTACGACGAAATGCACCTCGCCAACGGCGAGGTCAGAGCGCATTACGCAAATTTTGCTCAGTGGTTTGCATCGCAGTCGGGCGATGCGATGGCAATCAAACGCGCAGAAGCCGACCTACTTTTCAGGCGCATCGGGATCACGTTCTCGCTCTCAGGCGATGAGGGTGGTACCGAGCGGCTAATCCCCTCTGATCTGATTCCCAGGATTATTGATGCCAGTGCTTGGGACTTGATGGAACAAGGATTGATTCAGCGGGTTAAGGCCTTAAATCGCTTTTTGCATGATGTTTATCACGATCAGGCGATTTTGCGCGCAGGCCTTGTACCTGCAGAACAAGTGCTTGCTAACGCCCAGTTTTTGCCCATGATGATGGGGTTGAATCTGCCGCATGAAACCTATGCTCATGTCGTTGGCGTTGACATCGTTCGACACAACGACGGCCGATTTTATGTACTCGAAGATAACCTCCGGGTGCCATCGGGCGTGTCTTACATGCTTAGCAATCGCAAGATGATGATGCGGCTTTTTCCTGATCTTTTTCAGCGGGTCGGCGTGAGACCCGTTGAGCACTATCCAGCGCTTTTACTGCAAACCCTTCGTCTATCAAGCCTGGTTGATGACCCAACAGTCGTCGTCTTAACCCCCGGGCGCTATAACTCGGCCTACTTTGAGCATGCTTTTTTGGCCAAGCAAATGGGCGTGGAATTAGTCGAGGGGCAGGATCTTTTTGTGCGTCAGGGTGTGGTCTACATGCGAACCACAGATGGACCCCGGCGCGTTGATGTCATTTACCGCCGATTGGACGATGTGTTTCTTGATCCTCTCGCATTTCGCGCGGATTCGATGTTGGGGGTACCCGGTCTTGCAGCCGCATACCGGCTCGGTGAAGTCGTGATCGCCAATGCACTTGGTACCGGCGTTGCCGACGATAAGTCAATTTATCCCTACGTTCCCGAGATGATTCGCTTTTATCTCGGCGAGTCACCGATTCTGGAGAATGTGCCAACCTGGCAGTGCAGGAAATCCGACGATTTAAACTATGTGCTTGCCCATTTGCCTGAGCTAGTGGTGAAGGAAGTTCATGGGGCTGGTGGCTACGGCATGCTGGTCGGACCCGCCGCGTCGAGGGATGAAATTGAAGCATTTGAGCAGGTCTTACGTGCTAATCCCTCAAACTATATTGCACAACCCACCTTATCGCTATCAGCCTGCCCGACCTTTGTTGAACAGGGGGTTGCACCGCGACATATCGACCTGCGGCCCTTTGTGTTGGTGGGACGAGATATCCGCATGGTCCCAGGCGGTCTCACCCGGGTTGCCCTCAGGGAAGGTTCGCTGGTGGTGAACTCTTCGCAAGGTGGTGGCACAAAGGACACCTGGGTGCTAGAAAAGGAGTCACGGTAATGCTTGCCCGGGTTGCCTCCGAGCTTTATTGGATGTCGCGATATTTGGAGCGTGCAGAAAGCATGGCGCGAATATTAGAGGTCTGCTCCTCGATTGCGCTCTTGTCAACCAAAGGTGAATCACAAGATGATTCGGCTGTGTCAGAGCCGCTCGTTATTACTGACACTGAAGCCGCATTTGAGGCAAGTGGTCGCGTATTAGGTATGGGCGAGGTTGCACAATTTCTCGCTTGGGACGAGTCCCACCCCTCGTCAATCAGCAATTGCATCCAAGCCTGTCGGGAGAATGCACGCTCTGTGCGCGGCGCAATTACAGCCGAGATGTGGGAGTGTATTAACGACACCTGGCTTCAGCTTCAGCATCGTCGAAGCCTCATGGTACCGGGAGCAAGCCCTGTTGATTCGACGTTTTTCGAGTGGGTTAAAGAACGTTCACATTTATTTCGTGGCGTAACCTTCGCCACGATTCAGCGTGACCAACCTTATTTGTTCATCAGGCTTGGCACTTATCTTGAGCGTGCTGACAACACGGCAAGAATTCTGTCAGTGAAAACAAGGCAGCGCGAACAGGGAGATCTTGTTGCGGACTATTACCGGCTTGGCGCAGTGTTGAGGTCGGTATCGTCGCTTGAGGCGTATCAGGATATTTATCGCGACGCAATCGATGCTGATCGCGTTGCGGAATTGCTGATCTTCAGTGATCGGGTGCCAAGATCATTGAGGTTTTGTGTGGATGAAATTTGCGATATTTTGGAGCGCTTGCCCTCACAGAGTGGCCGGATGGCAAGGCGTCTTGCGGTGCAATTGCAAGCACGACTTCGTTATGGTGATTTGCAAGAGGTTTATGAACGCGGTCTTTACAATTACTTAGAACGATTTATTGAATATAACACCGAGGTTGGCGTTGCGATTGGGCAGGCTTATCTCGAACTTCATGGCTGATTGAGCCTTTTAGGTCATCGCTGCGTTATGGCTAAGCTTAAAATCCTTCATAAGACTGACTACCGCTACAGCGAAGCGGTGCGCCGCAGCGCCCAGGTGCTGCGTCTGTCTCCGTCTTCAGGCGCTCATCAACTTGTATTGCATTGGCAACTTAATGCGCCAGGGTCAATGCGCGCTTTTGTCGATGCTTACGGTAATTTAAGTCATCTGCTCACGATTGATGAAGCGCATCAAACGATTGAAATCGTGGCACATGGCACGGTCGAAGTGCTTGATCATACTGATGGTGAATCGCTTGGTCCGATCCCTGCTGCTGTGTTTCAGCGACCGACGCCGCTCACCGAATGCAGCCCGGAAATGTTCGCCTTCCTTGAGCCATTAAGTTCAATGATTCGTTCACGGCCACTTTTTGGACTTACTGATCTGGCTTCAGCCTTGCTTGAACGCATGCCTTACAGTCCAGGTGCAACCACGGTAGCCTTTAGCGCGGCGCAAGCCTTTGCCGCCGCCCGTGGCGTTTGCCAGGATCACACACATGCCTTTATCGCCTGCTGTCGTGTGCTTGGATTGGCAGCGCGCTATGTGAGTGGTTATGTGCAAGCAAGTGACCACAGCCACTTGCCATCGAATCAGGGCGATTCATTGGCCAGTCATGCCTGGGCAGAGGCTTGGATTGGTAATCGATGGGTTAGCTTTGACATCAGTAATTCAAGAGCGGCCGGAACGGGTCATGTCAAGCTTGCGGTTGGACTTGACTATCTTGATGCTTGCCCAACACGCGGTGTTCGACTAGGTGGTGGCGAGGAATCGATGAGGGCAAGTGCCGAGGTTCAAAGTCTTGGGACGACGCCAACTTATTCACCGGTCATGGTGCAAAATCAGTAAATACGCCCGCCTGCGGGTTGATTTGTATCAGTTTCACATCACGACAATTAGAGGTCTACTCCCTTGACTTATTGTGTTGCTATCGCGCTCGAGCAGGGCTTGCTTTTTGCTTCTGACTCCCGGACCAACGCCGGCGTCGATCATGTCTCAAGCTTTTGCAAAATGTCGATTTTTGAGCAAGTTGGCCAAGGCGCAATCGTGCTTCTCAACAGCGGCAACCTTGCCACTACCCAGCAAGTGGTGTCGAGGCTTCGTAAGCATGAAATGCTTCACGATCGAGCACTCACCTCGATGGATTCCCTATTCTCGGTGGCCGAGTTAGTCGGTGAGACGCTTCGTGCGGTCATTGCGCACACCAAAGGCGAAACAATAGGACAAAGCGATGTGGATTTCAGCGCCACATTTCTAGTTGGCGGGCAACTGCGCGGTGAAGCAGCAAGGCTTTTTCTGGTCTACCCCCAGGGCAACTTTATCGAGTCGACTGTCGACACGCCGTTTTTCCAGATCGGCGAGAGCAAATACGGCAAACCAATACTTGATCGCGTGATTCGTCCTGAAATCGCCATGTCTGAGGCGGTTAAATGCATGCTCGTCTCGTTTGATTCCACCATCAAGAGTAATTTATCAGTCGGTCTTCCGATCGATTTTGCGCTTGTTAAACAAAATCAGCTAAAAATTGCTCAACGCTTTCGGATTGATGTGGATGATCATTATTTTCGTGATTTGCGCCAGGGTTGGGGGCAGGGTTTGCGAAAGGTTTTTAACGAGCTGCCGGTACCAGATTGGCTTGCTCTTGATGATGCTGACCAAGTCTGACCAGCAGAATAAATTTTGAATTCTTAGCGTTCAACTTGAAGCATTTCCTTCGCTGCACGACGCGTCGTGGCCGTTATTTCTTTGCCCCCCAGCATTCGGGCAATCTCTTCGATGCGATCTTTGGCATCAAGCGGCTGAACATCGCTAAAGCTAAGACCATCTTGCTCGCGCTTGAGGACCTTGAACTGGTGATGCGCCTGGCTCGCGACCTGGGGGAGGTGTGTGACGCACAAAACCTGCCGACTCTTGCCGAGATCTCGCATTAACTCGCCGATCGCCTGACCTACAGCGCCGCCGACACCGGCGTCGGCTTCATCGAAAATCAAAGTTGGCGTTGGATTGGTTTGCGCTGAGGCCGTGCTAATTGCTAATGCAATACGCGAAAGTTCTCCTCCCGAGGCGGTCTTGGCTAAAGGCCGCGGTTCGGCGCCGGCATGGGCCTGCCAAAGAAAACTCACGCGATCCATGCCATGCGACTGAACCTCAAGATCTTCAAGATGCAGACTCAAGCTTGCTTTAGGCATGCCAAGTGCCGGGAGCAGGGCGTTAACGGCCTCTTCGAAGATCTTTGCTGTTGACTGACGTTGTACTCGCAGTAAGCGCCCAATCGAACGCAAGTCATCGTGCGCCTTGGCAGCCTGCTGCTCAAGTTCGGCAAGATCGCTCAATCGTTCAAGTTCGCTACGCTCGTCGAGATAAGCTTGCTGGCGTTCTGCAAGATCCTCTGGGGCAAGCCGCAGCTTTCTTGCAGTCTGATGCAAGAGGCTCATACGGGCCTCGATTTCTGCAAAGCGTGATGGATCGGCCTCGGCACGGTCTAGATCATCTCTTAGTTGCTGAGTTGCTTCCTCAAGTTGAATACGTGCATTGTCGATGAGCTCAAGACTCGACTTCAACGCCGGATCAACATCGAGTAACTGCTCTAGTTTCGAGGCCGTTCGATGTAAACGACTCAGGATGGCGTCATCGCCATCGGCACATTGATCAAGCGCACTATGAATGGCCTCAAGCAGCTTTTCACCGTGCGAAAGTCGGTGGTGTTCGGCCTGAATTTGCTCCCATTCATTGGCTTTGGGTTGAATCTCGTGCAGGCTATCGAGGATCCAATGAAGTTGCTCGAGCCTTGCCTGAGACTGTGCTTTGATCGCCTTGGCGCGTTCAAAACGATCTCGATGCACGGTGTAGCTTTGAAATGCTTTGCCGTAGGCCTGAATGAGATCGCCATGTGAACCATAACGATCTAAACACTGTCTTGCCGACTCGCTGCCTGTTAGCGTGATCGAGGCTTGCTGGCCATGGGTGGTAATCAACTGGCTTGTAAGCTCGCGCAATTGCAGCATCGTTGCCGGATGACCGTTGATATAGGCTTTAGATCGTCCGTCGGCCTCTAGCGTTCGGCGAAGTATTAATTCACCCTCGTCGCCCTCCATCTGGGCATCATGCAAGTCTCGATGGATCGGATGCTCCGGATTTATGTCAAAACGCGCCGCCAACTCTGCGCGCTTGCTGCCCGGCCTGACCATCTTAGGATCAGCACGATCGCCACTCAGTAGGCCAAGCGCGTCGATCAAGAGCGACTTTCCGGCGCCAGTTTCGCCCGTAAATGCTGTAAATCCCTGTTCAAAATGAATGCTCGTCTCGGCAACGATCACGAAGTCGCGCAAATGCAAACTACTCAGCATGCTAGCGCCTCGGTGTTTCGTAAAGGGGAGGTTCGTGCCAGTTAAGCTTTGAACGAAGGGTTCCGAAGTAGCTGTAACCCTTGGGGTGGACCAGGCGCATGGCGTGGGGTGCGTGTTTAATGTTGATGTCATCGTCGATATGCAAGTCTGAGAAAACCTGCATGTCGCCTGAGACTCTTGGCTCCCTACCTTCGACAACGCGAATCGTGATCGATACATCATCGGGCAGACAGATCGGTCGATTCGATAAAGATTGGGGTGCGATCGGTACCATGATGAAGCCGCGTAACCTCGGATGGAGAATAGGGCCGTTGGCAGACAAGGCATACGCGGTTGACCCTGTTGGACTGGCAACAATTAAGCCATCCGCCCGCTGGGTGGCCATGTGTTCGCCATCGACCTCAACTTCAAGTTCAATCATGCCCGCACGCGAGGAGCGATTAACGACCACATCATTGACCGCCAGGGTTGACCACACTGGTTGGCCTGCTCGGCTTACGCTTGCTGAGATCAGTCCCCGTCTTTCGATGGCGTAATTGCCAGCAAGCACGCTTTGGAGTCCTGCTTCCCATTGGCTGAGGGGAATGTCGGTTACGAAGCCAACGCGACCGTGGTTGATACCCAGAAGTGGAACCTCTTGCGGCCCGATTTGGCGTGCGGCCCCAAGCAGGGTGCCGTCGCCGCCCACCGCAATCACCAGATCGGCAATTTGTGCGATTTCGCTAAAGTTCATGGCCTTCCATGCGCCAAGACGATGGCAGCTGGCAATTGATTCTTCAACGACAACTTCGATACGGCGAGCCTCGAGCCAGGCCGCCATAGCCGATAAGGTGCTCTCGAGACCGGCAGTTTGTGGCCGACCTACAAGTGCAATCGTTTCAAAGCGCAATGACATGACTTTGATTACACCATAGATGAGCATAGAATTTTGGTCATCATGGACCATCGTTCTCGTTTGCTTCTTAAGGCGCTGGTAGAGCGCTATATTCTCGACGGTCAGCCGGTTGGTTCTCGGACCCTCTCCCGGCATTCCGGACTTGACTTATCGCCTGCGACCATCCGCAATGTTATGGCCGACCTGGAGGATATGGGTTTGATCGCCTCACCCCATACCTCGGCCGGTCGTATCCCAACGCCCCGAGGCTACCGACTTTTCGTAGATAGCTTGCTCACGGTCAAGCCAATCGAAATCGAAAAGACCGAAGAGATGCAAGATCGACTGCAAAGTGCTGATCCACAACGGGTTCTTAATGCAGCTGCAACATTGCTGTCTTCGTTATCATCATTTGCAGGTGTGGTGATGACAGCGCGCAGAAGTTCACGGTTTCGTCAGGTGGAATTCCTAAGGCTTAACGCCCAGCGCTTTTTGCTCATCATCGTGACCGATCAGGGCGATGTGCAAAACCGGATCCTGATTACCGATCGCGATTATCGGCAGGATGAGTTGATCGAAGCCGCGAACTACATCAATCATCACCTGGCGGGCCTGGGTTTTGACGAGATCAAAAGCAAGCTTCGCGAGGAGCTGCAGCATTTACAACTGGATATTTCGGCTTTGATGCAAGCGGCGGTGCAGACCTCTGAATCAGCCTTAAGCGAAGAAGTCGATCCGGTGATGATCGCGGGGCAGCGAAATTTGCTGGGTGTGAGCGATTTGGCCGACAACATGGAGCGTTTGCGCCGGCTTTTTGACATGTTTGACCAAAAAACCTCATTGCTGCAGCTTCTTGATGCATCAAGCAGGGCGAAGGGCGTACAGATTTTTATTGGCGGTGAGTCCGAACTGGTGCCCATGGATCAACTCTCGGTGGTCGTGGCCCCCTATGAGGTTGACGGCCGCATCGTGGGTACGCTCGGCGTGATTGGCCCCACACGCATGGCATACGAGCGGGTGATTCCGATTGTCGACATTACAGCGAGGCTTGTTTCAGGCGCCTTGAATCACCTCAATCACTAGAAATCCTTGCGCCCGCGAAGGGCTAAGCCTTCGAATAAGGCCGATGCCACGAAAAGGCCCATGCCCCGAAAGGCCGATGCCACGATAAGGCCCATGCCACGCTTGGGCATTCAAGCATCGGTTACCCTTGAGGCCATGTCAGAGGCCTCTCCATCCTCGAGGTATAGCGCCTCGGCTTCGTTTCGCCACAATCAAGCGCCAATCGACGCCGTGTTGATGGTTCAGTTGGGCACGCCTGAAGCTGCAGAACCTGCTGCGGTCCGCCGCTATCTCGCCCAATTTCTATCCGATCCGCGAGTTGTTGAGATCCCGCGGCTCTTATGGATGATGATTCTTCACGGCATCATTCTGCGCTTTCGTCCTGCTGCCTCCGCAAAAAAATATGCATCGATATGGACCGAAAATGGCTCACCGCTGGCCTTACACACCATTGCTCAAGCGGATGCCTTGGCCAAGCGTATGCAATCAACTCATCCAGGGCTTACAGTTCGCTATGCAATGCGATACGGAGAGCCATCGATTTCGAGGGTGATGCGCGAGCTTCGCGAGCAAGGCATGCAACGCTTGTTGGTCCTGCCGCTTTATCCGCAATACGCAGCTTCAACAACAGCAACCGTTTGGGATGAGGTTTTCACAGAACTAAAACGTTGGCGTAACTTGCCCGAGTTGCGGATGGTGCGCAACTTTCATCGCGACCAAGCCTATATCGATTCGCTGGCAAACCGCATTCGTGAGCACTGGGCAATCAAAGGTCGTGGGGAAAAGTTAGTCTTCAGCTTTCACGGGGTACCGAAGCGAAGCCTGCTGCTTGGCGATCCGTATCACTGCGAGTGTCATGTCACCGCCCGACTGCTCGCTCAAGCCTTGGGGCTTGCGCCTGATGCTTATCAACTCACCTTCCAGTCGCGATTTGGCCGAGCCGAGTGGTTGCAACCCTACACTGAACCTACACTGATCGAGCTCGCGAAACAAGGTGTCAGGCGGGTCGATGTGTTTTGCCCAGGATTTGTTTCAGATTGTCTTGAAACCCTCGAAGAAATAGCCCAAGAAGCCAAGCATGCCTTTATCGAAGCAGGTGGAGAGCATTTCGAATACATCAGTTGCGTGAACGATCGCACTGACTTCATCGAGGCACTTGCACAACGCGTACAGGCGAGCACAAGCGATTGGCAATCGCTCCAGTCTCGAGAATCCGTGAGCGCGAGCGCTGCTGAAGAGCGGCTTAAGCGCGCCAAAGCACTCGGTGCAGATCGCTAAGTCGTGTTCTTCGCTCTACGGTCGAATTTAGCCACCAGACGGACTTGAAACCTAGCATCGATGCCCCAAATGCTCATTTGTTCGGCATTTAAATAAGGTTAAGTGATGTCAACTTCTTCTTCAAATGATTCTCAGGCGGCGTCCGGGCAGGCAAAGACCGATTTGCACGCAGGAAAGTCACAGGTAGGACCAAGCGTAAGCGATGGTTCCCCGGAAAGTCAGCACGACACCCCCGCTGCGTCCCAATCAAGCTCAGTGCAGTCTGAAAGCTCCGAAGACTCCACCGGCCTGGTTCAAGAGCTTGAGCAGTTGCGTGCGCAAGTTAAAGGCGCCCAGGAGCAGGCGCTGCGGGCGATGGCTGAGATGGAAAATTTGCGCAAACGCACTGCCAATGAAGTCAGTAATGCGCACAAATACGCGGTTGAATCTTTTGCCGAATCCTTGGTTCCGGTGCTTGATAGCTTGGAGCTGTCCTTGAAGGTCGATAAGCCCACGGTCGAGACCCTAAAAGAAGGTGCTGAGGCAACCTTGCGACTCCTTAATGCTGCTTTTGAGAAAAATCATCTCGTCGCGATTGAACCTGCTGGTGAACGTTTTGACCCAAACCGTCATCAGGCGATTTCGATGGTGCCAGGCTCGTCGGTGTCACCCGCTGTATCAGCTAATCATGTGGTCACCGTATTGCAAAAGGGCTATCTCATCCACGATCGTGTCTTGCGTCCAGCACTCGTCACGGTTGCCCAAGCCTAGCTAAGTTTGCTTAGCGCAGGACAAATTGATCTTGTGATCCAGTGTAGCTGCCACCATATCTTAATCACTTCAGTATTCAGAATCTTCAAGGAATTTAATCATGGCAAAAATTATCGGTATTGATCTTGGAACAACAAATTCCTGTCTTGCGGTGATGGAAGGCGGTAGCGCTAAAGTAATCGAGAATGCCGAAGGTGCAAGAACGACGCCTTCGATTGTTGCCTACATGGAAGATGGCGAAATTCTTGTTGGGGCGCCAGCAAAGCGTCAGGCGGTCACCAATCCTCGTAACACCCTATACGCAGTCAAGCGCCTGATCGGACGAAAGTTTGCCGAACCCGAGGTCCAAAAGGACATCAGCTTGATGCCCTATGGCATCGTTAAAGCAGATAACGGCGATGCATGGGTCAAGGTTCGTGAGGATCGTCTCGCACCGCCACAAATCTCTGCGGAAGTGCTGCGCAAGATGAAAAAAACCGCCGAGGATTATCTCGGTGAAGAAGTAACCGAGGCTGTAATTACCGTGCCTGCGTACTTCAACGACAGCCAGCGTCAGGCCACCAAGGATGCGGGTCGAATTGCTGGACTGGAAGTCAAACGGATCATCAATGAGCCAACAGCAGCAGCGCTTGCCTTCGGTCTTGACAAGGCTGGTGGCGCAGATCGAAAAATTGCGGTCTACGATTTGGGCGGCGGTACATTCGATGTATCGATCATTGAGATTGCCGATGTCGATGGTGAAAAGCAATTCGAAGTCTTATCAACCAACGGTGATACCTTTTTGGGCGGTGAGGATTTTGATCAGCGCATCATCGACTACATCATCGCGGAGTTCAAGAAAGAGCAGGGCGTTGATTTGTCGAAGGATGTTTTGGCACTGCAACGCCTCAAAGAATCTGCTGAGAAGGCCAAGATCGAGCTTTCATCAAGCCAGCAAACCGAGTTGAACCTACCCTACATCACGGCTGATGCAAGTGGTCCGAAGCATTTGAATTTGAAAATGACACGTGCCAAGCTCGAATCCTTGGTTGACGAGTTGGTCGAACGCACGATTGAGCCCTGCCGCAAAGCACTTAAGGACGCGGGGCTTAAAACTGCTGACATCCACGATGTGATTCTTGTGGGTGGCATGACCCGTATGCCCAAGGTTCAAGAGAAGGTTAAGGAGTTCTTTGGTCGCGATCCCCGACGGGACGTTAACCCCGATGAAGCGGTCGCTGTTGGTGCAGCGATCCAGGGCGCTGTCTTATCTGGCGATCGCAAGGATGTGCTCTTGCTTGATGTCACGCCCCTCACCTTGGGGATCGAAACCCTCGGTGGTGTGATGACTGCAATGATTAAGCGCAATACAACCATCCCTACCAAGCATTCACAGGTGTTTTCAACGGCCGAGGATAACCAGCCTGCGGTGACCATTAAGGTCTTCCAGGGAGAGCGTGAGATAGCCTCGGGCAACAAATTGCTAGGCGAGTTTAATTTGGAAGGGATCTCTGCTGCACCGCGTGGTATGCCGCAGATCGAGGTCACCTTTGACATCGACGCCAACGGCATTTTGCATGTCTCTGCCAAAGACAAGAACACAGGCAAAGAAAATAAAGTCACCATCAAGGCGAATTCGGGTCTGTCCGAAGACGAAGTTCAAAAAATGGTTAAGGATGCGGCTTCCTATGCCGATGAGGATCGTAAGCGGGTCGAGTTGGCTAACACCCGAAATCAAGCTGACGCGATGATTCATTCGGTAAAAAAATCGCTCGAAGAGCAGGGTGCTGGCCTTGAGTCAACCGAAAAGGCAAGAATTGAGGCTGCGATTGCTGATGCGGAACAGGCGATCAAATCCGATGACAAGGAGCAGATCGATGCCAAGCTAGAGGCCTTGATGAAGGCATCAGAAAAGCTCGCTCAGGCGATGGCAGCTTCGCAGCAGGCAGCGGGTGCAGGCGCAGGAGCGGGCGCAGGTGCTGCGGCGGCTGGTGCAAGCGGTGCGAATGCCGGAAAGAAGGATGAGGATGTGGTCGATGTAGACTTCAAGGAAGTCAAACGCGGCTAATCGGCCCATTGAAGGTAGAACATGGCCAAACGTGATTATTACGAAGTGCTCGGTGTTGCTAAAAACGGCAGCGACGATGACATCAAAAAAGCTTATCGGAAGTTGGCAATGAAGTTTCACCCGGACCGTAATCCGGGTGACAAGACCGCCGAGGATAAGTTTAAGGAACTCAATGAGGCCTACGCCGTGCTGTCGGATGCACAAAAGCGTGAGACCTATGATCGTTTTGGCCATGCCGGGCTCGACCCATCGCAAGGTGGTGGTGGATTTGGTCGCGGGGGCGCTGACTTTGCTGATGTGTTTGGCGATATCTTTGGTGATATTTTCGGCGGTCGCGGGCAACGCGGTGGTCGCAGCAACGTATATCGCGGCGCAGACCTGCGCTACTCAATGGAGATCAGCCTTGAGCAGGCAGCCCGGGGTTTTGCCACCGAAATCAGGGTGCCGTCCTGGGAGAAATGCGAGATCTGTTCTGGTAGCGGTGCAAAACCTGGAACAAAACCAGAAACCTGCGGTACCTGCGGAGGCTCTGGCAACGTTCGCGCTCAACAAGGTTTTTTCTCGATCCAGCAAACATGTCCAACCTGTCATGGCACCGGACGGATGATTCCGAATCCTTGCGCCAGTTGTGATGGTGTGGGGCGCACCAAGCGGACTAAAACCCTCGAAGTGAAAATTCCGGCGGGTATCGATGATGGCATGCGTATCCGCTCTTCAGGTAACGGCGAACCCGGCGTAAACGGTGGACCTTCTGGTGACCTCTACGTTGAAATCCATGTGCGCGAGCACCCTGTGTTTCAGCGCGACGGCGATGATTTACATGTTGTTGTTCCTGTTCGTATGACGATGGCAGCGCTCGGTGGGCGATTGAAGGTTCCAACGCTTGATGGCAGTGTTGAAATCGATCTGCCTGAGGGCACCCAGCCTGGGCGGAAATTGCGCTTGAAAGCCAAAGGCATCAAGGGAGTCCGCTCTCAAGAAGTTGGCGATTTATACGCCCATATTGAAATCGAAACACCGGTCCGGCTGACTGATCGTCAACGCGAATTGCTTGCCGAACTGGATCGGTCTTTATTGGATAACGATAGACATAGCCCCAAGGAAAAGTCCTGGACCGATAAAGTGAAGGATTTTTTTAAGTAATTAACTTAATATTGATCTTTCTTTAATCCTTCTTTTTACCAGGCCATTTGAGCCTGCATGGCCAGGCTCCCATCGGTCTTTTCGATGGCGCAGTCAGTGATCTGAATCGCTTGCTCGAGCCCCCCCTTGTTGTTTTGCATAGCAA
>Ga0172372_10004817_pt1 | contig 19037 bp, 12 predicted proteins | sample LakKiv5m_2_FD_114544 | JGI IMG/M metagenome (GOLD analysis project Ga0172372, IMG submission 114544) | Freshwater microbial communities from Kabuno Bay, South-Kivu, Congo - kab_092012_9.5m | ecosystem: Environmental > Aquatic > Freshwater > Lake | place: Democratic Republic of the Congo...
CCGATTTAAAGACCTGGTACGGGTTCGGGGTGGGTTCGGTATTTGCGGGGGTTGTCGGCACTGGCTTTTACCCGCTGATGGGCAACCGGGTCTGGTGCCGCTTTGGCTGCCCGCTAGCCGCTTACCTAGGCATCGTCCAGCGCTTTAAGTCGCGGTTCAGAATCACCACCAACGGCGGGCAATGCATTTCCTGCGGCAACTGCTCCACCTACTGCGAACAGGGCATCGATGTGCGCTGGTATGCGCAGCGGGGCCAGAACATCGTGCGCTCTTCCTGCGTGGGCTGCGGGGTTTGTTCGGCAGTTTGCCCGCGCGGTGTGTTGAACCTGGAAAACGGCCCGGACCTGGACCGAACCGCCATTCAGGCGATTGTTTTGGGAAAAGATAAGATACAAGTGCTGTCCTGAGTGAGGAACCATTCGACTGTATTATCTTTGCCGGCCGCAATTCGTTTGCGGTTTACCTTATCCCTTGCAAACAGACGTCATCATCCCCGCCTTTAACGAGGCGCCATCCATTGGCCGGGTGTTGCGAGACATCCCGAAGGAGTGGGTGCGCGATGTCGTGGTTGTTGATAACGGTTCCACGGACCATACAGCCCAGGAAGCCAGAATGCACGGGGCAACGGTGCTTACCCAACCGAACAAAGGCTACGGCAATGCTTGCTTAATGGGGATCGACTTCCTCAAAAACAAGCCAGCCGCAGAACAGCCGGATGTCGTTGTGTTCCTGGATGGCGATTACAGCGACTATCCTCAGGAATTGTCTAATTTAGTGGCGCCAATTGCCCGGGATGAAGCCGATTTTGTGCTGGGTTCCCGAACATTGGGAGACAGAAAGCCTGGGTCCATGATGCCTCAGCAGCTTTTTGGCAACTGGTTGGCGACAAACCTTATCCTGCTGCTTTTTGGAACCCGATTTACCGACCTTGGACCCTTTCGGGCCATTCGTTTCCCCTCTTTATTGTCACTGGGCATGATTGATCGCAACTACGGATGGACCGTGGAAATGCAGATCAAGGCCTTGAAACAGGGGCTGCGCTGGCAGGAAGTGCCCGTTTCCTACCGTCCACGAATCGGACATTCCAAAGTGAGTGGTACGTTGCGCGGCACGGTTGGTGCCGGCTACAAGATCATCACCACCATACTCAAATACCGCTGAACCCATGCTCGGTGGCCTGCTGATCATCATTGTTTACACGCTAGCGCTGACCTTCATCTTCATTTATTGCATGGTGCAGTTCCACCTTGCCCTGCAATACGTGAAGTGGCACCGCCGATTTGACCGCAACCCGCAAGTAGCTCCTAAATTGCCGGTGGAATTGCCCATGGTGACGGTACAACTTCCCCTGTACAACGAACTGTACGTAACCGAGCGGCTGCTGGAGAGCATTGCCGGACTGGACTGGCCCAAGGACCGCCTGGAAATTCAGGTTCTGGACGACTCTACGGATGAGTCGCTGGAAGTGGCCGCCACCAAAGTCCGCGAACTGAAGGAGCAGGGTTACCTGATCGAGCATATTTGCCGGACCGACCGCACCGGCTACAAGGCAGGCGCGCTGCAGTATGGGCTCGCTTTTGCCAAAGGCGATTACATTGCCATTTTTGACGCCGATTTTACGCCGCTTCCGGACTTTCTGCGCAAGACCATTCCCTGGTTCAAGGATCCCAAGATCGGAGTGGTTCAAACCCGCTGGGAGCACCTGAACCGCGATTACTCGCTGCTGACCCGGATGCAGGCCTTTGCGCTGGACATGCACTTTTCGGTGGAACAACTGGGTCGCTACGCGGCGGGCTATTTCATCAACTTCAACGGCACGGCGGGTGTCTGGCGCAAAACCTGCATTGAAGATGCCGGGGGCTGGAAGGCCGACACGCTGACCGAAGACATGGACCTGAGCTACCGCGCCCAGCTGCGCGGCTGGGAGTTCTGCTACCTGGAAGGCGTCATTTCTCCGGCCGAATTGCCAACGGAAATGAGCGCGGTCAAGTCGCAGCAGTACCGCTGGAACAAGGGCGGTGCCGAAACGGCCCGCAAACTGCTCGGCCGCGTGCTCCGCGCAGACCTCCCCTGGAGCATCAAGTTTCACGCGGTATCGCACCTGTTCAACAACACCAATTACCTCTGGGTGTTCCTGACTGCGGTATTGAGCATTCCCCTGCTCTGGGTCAAGCACGAAGTCGTGGTCTTTGACTACTTCAAGTACGCCTCCATTTTTCTGTTTGGCTCACTGGCTATCGCCTATGCGTATTACGTTTCCGCAGTTTACCGGCACGAAGACCAGCCGAAAGCGTGGCGCGGGTATTTAACCCGGCTGCCGTTGTTCCTGGCTGTGGCTATGGGCTTGTCGCTGCACAATTCGCTGGCGGTGTTCCGCGGCTGGATTGGACAGCGCTCCGCCTTTATCCGTACCCCAAAATTTGCCATCGTAGCCGGGGCAGATAACTGGAAGAACAAGAAGTACACGTCCGGGCGCATCGGGTGGGTTACCTGGCTGGAAGGACTGATGGGCTTTTACTTCCTGGGCGGCGCCGTCATCGGCGTGTACTTTAACGACTACGGCCTGATGCCCTTCCACCTGATGTCGGCCTTTGGATTCCTGTTGATTTTCTATTTTTCCGTGCGCCACGCCTGGATCGTACCAGGCTCCAAGCCCAACTGACCCGGCGCGGATGGGCAAAGCCCTATGCGTCCAGTCACCACCTTTTCATTCCCTGCTTCCGAGTCCACCCGAGCACAGACCCCAGCCAAAGGGTTAGCTGCCTCGCTGTTGCTTTCGGGTGTTTTTGTGCTGCTTACCACGCCGGATCGCAGCCTAAGCGCTCTAGTGCTGACCGGCTTCGGGTTAAGTACTGCGGGCTGGTTACTGGCTCTTCTCCTTTCCTGGACCACACGGTCGTTGCTCGCGTTCATGGCCCTGGGCTTGCTTTGCCGAGGGCTTTGGCTGTTCGTGCCGCCCCTGCTGAGCAACGACTGGGCGCGTTACCTCTGGGATGGCTTCCTTCTGCAATCCCGCCTCAATCCCTTCGAAGCGCTCCCCTCGTCCATGCCCGACTTCGCGCCGGAGCTGCTCGGGCAGATGAATTCCCCGGATTATTATTCGGTGTACCCGCCGGTGGCCCAAGCCATTTTTGGGTTGGCGGCGCGGTTCGGGAGTCCGGAAGACCCTACGGCTGCCATCCTCGTCCTGCGCCTGGTGTTTCTTGTGGCGGATCTCCTCGCGGTGGCGCTTCTCTACGCCCTCCTTCCCCCGACACAAAAGGCCAAAGTGCTCATCTATGCACTGGCGCCGCTGGCGATGCTGGAGACAGCCGGCAACCTTCATCTGGAAGGGGTTGCCATCGCTTTCTCGCTGGCAGCCGTTTACTTCCTGCACCGCTGGCAAAGGGCTGTTCCGGATTTCGGGCGAAAGGGCCCCTGGGCAACCCGCGACGGTTGGCTGTTGCCCACGAGTGTAGCCCTTGCGCTGGCCATTTGCACCAAACTCCATCCCGTTCTGCTCTTGCTGCCCCTGCCTTTTTGGATTGGCTGGAAGCGAAGCTTTGTCCTGGGAACGCTGACCACGGTTTGGGTCATTCTGGCATTTCTTCCGTTTCGAAGCCCTGTCGTGGCTGCCAACTTATTGGACAGCATTGACTTATACTTTAGAAACTTCGAGTTTAATGGTGGGATATACAACCTGGGGCGTTGGATCAGCCTGGAAGCAACCGGATACAACCGTATAACGCTGGTTGGTCCTTTGTTGGGCGCCTTAGCCGCAACAGGAATCGTATGGCTCAGCCTCTACCGCAAACCCAGCCATGCGCAGGCGTTCCTGGCTACCCTCTTCTGGATCGCCTTCATCCACCAAGCTTTTGCGACCACGGTGCATCCCTGGTACCTCCTGCCCCTGCTGGCCTGGTCAGCCTTCACCCCATCGCGCATCGGGTTGGTCTGGGCGGCGCTGGTGCCCCTCAGCTATGTGGCTTATGCCTCTCCTGACTTTCATCTGCCCACCTGGGTGTTGATTGCCGAGTATGGAGTGGTGTTCGCGGTTTTTCTCCTTGAACTGGTCAGGCCAGGCTGGACGGGAAGGGCATAAAAGCAAGGGCATAAACGAAAAGGCGTAAAAGCAAGGGTATAAAAAAGCAGGGGCCTTGTTTCCAAGACCCCTGCTCTCCCTTAGAAAAATCCTTAGGACAGGTATCCTTCTCGCCTCAGGTAGTCAGGCTTATTTGCCTGCCACGGGCTTGAATTCCACGCGGCGGTTCACTGTGTGCTGCGACTCGTTGCGGGCGTCGCGGAACAGCGGTGCGGCTTCGCCTTCGTACTTCATGATGAAGCGGCCTTCGGCAATGCCGTAGCGATCCTTCAGAATCTTGATGGCCGATTCAGCGCGCCTGCGGCTGAGATCCGTGTTGTAGGCTTCCGAAGCGCGGCTGTCAGCGTGGCCGATGACTTCAACTTTGAGGCTGCTGTACTTGGTCATGACTTCTGCCACGTAGGCCAGTTCGTCGTAGGCGTCTGCGCGTACGTCAGAGCTGTTCACATCGAACATGATGTTGGGCAGGAACCAGTTGGAACCGGCACCACCGGCCATAGGCGCCACTTTGTTGTCAATCAACTGCTCAATTTCTTCAGCAGACAGGTAGTTGGGCATGACATTGACACAGTCCTGAATCGGGTAGGAAGGGCTGGAGAACGGCTCGGGATCTTCGCCATCGGGGCAGCCGTCTTTGTCGCTATCCAGAGCAATCCCTTTGGTATCTACAGGGAATCCTTCTTTCGTTCCGGGCTCCTGATCGTACTGGTCCAACACACCGTCACCGTCTTCGTCTGCACTTTCGGCAGACTTCAGCGCGGAAATTTCGGAGTACACATAGTCCATGGGGTTCACAAACCAGCTGGGCTCTGTCGCCTTGCCACCGAGGTGAATGCTTACGCCAACGCTGGTGTAATGCAATACGTCGTTGTTGGGGGTAAAGGTGCGGCCGCCAAACTCCCAGCGCTGTCCGTCGAGCAGATCGTCGAAGGGGAAGGTGATGCGGTGCTCCAGGTCAAGCGATACACGCTTGCCGAGGCGGAACTGCAGACCGGCACCCAGGCTGGCCTGAATCCGGGCATTCAGCGGGTCGGTGCTGTCGCCAAAAGACCATGCGTCTTCGTTGTATTCAGCTACTGACTCAAACTCGCCATCCATGAGGGCTTCAATGGCATCGCGCTGATCTTTGCGGTTCTCGAAGGTGGTGTTCTCCACCGTGTTGTAGAAATCGTACACGTTGCCGCTGCCGTCCAGTGCATCGTAAGCCGATTTGTACAACAGCATACCACCACCACCGGCGAGGAACACCGACATCACGTTGCTGCCTTTGTGGAACTTGAGGTTATTCAGGTTCACCACGGCATCCAGGTTGATGTTGTGGATGTTGGTTTTGTAGTTGTGCACGAAAGCAACGTAGGGATCACCCAGGTCCGTCAGGCCGGGGTTTTCATAGCCCAGGCTCAGCAATTGGTCATTGCGACCCACGGACTGTCGATCCCAGTTTTGGCCATAAGCCGTTCCGCCTGTATAGCCCAGGCGAAGTGAGGTGGCATAACCCAAAGCCTTGCGCACATAGGCACTGTAACCGAGATTAAAGCCGCCGACACCGCCCAACGGCCGGGTTTTGACGTCGCCGGCGATGTTCAAGAGACCGACGTTCAGACCAACAGCCCACATGTTGCGAGGCTTGGCAGGGTATGCGGTTTCATCCGCCATGAACTGCTCATGCTGCTCTAACCGGTTCTCTGGAATCAATTCCTCGTTTATGACCTGGCCCTGAGCAAACAAAAAGTTTGCGGTAAGCGCCAACATGGCCAATAGGTATACTCTTTTGCTCATGGATTTACGGTTGTTCTCGGATTTTAGGAAGGGCACATGAACCTCTTCGTTCATATGTCGCCAAAAATAGCAACTCTGATGCAACGATCAAACTGAATTTAGCGTCCGTTGCTTTTCGGCGGTTTTATCGACACATTTAGGGATTTTGAAAGTACCCCATGCTTATTCCCCCAGATTATTCCCCGACCACTGCGCGGAACTCAACCCTCCGGTTCATGTAGTGGTCGGCTTCCCGGTTCGCGTTGGGCACCAGATTTTCCTGCTCCCCGACATAGCGGAGAATGAATCGGTTGGCATCGATGCCGTAGCGTTGGACCATGTGATTAATGGCATTGACTGCCCGGCGGCGGGACAAATCCATGTTGTACTCCTCCGTGTTCCGGATGTCTGTAAAACCAATGACCTCCACTTTGAGCTTGGGGTAAAGCGTCATGACGTCTGCGACGTGCTTCAATTCGGGGTAAAACTCTGTCTTCAGCTCGTCGCGGTCCAGATCAAAATGGATCATCGGCAGGTACCAGTCTGATCCACCGGCGGAAATGCTTGGGTCTCCGAGCATCTCTTGCACAATCCTTCGGACGGCAGGCTCATCAATCACGCCGGCAGAGCCGACGTTGACGCAGTTCTGAATTGGCCTTTCCGGCGAGGAAAAAGGCTCCGGATCATCGCAGTCCGGGCAGCCATCCTTGTCCGAATCAAGCGTCACCCCGCGGGTATCTACCGGACAATCTTCGCGGGTGTCCGGCTCCTGATCCAGGATGTTGAGTACACCATCGCCATCATCGTCCCCTAAATCGGCCTGGCTGGCATCGGCCTGATCATAACTGAAGGTGAGCGGATTAATCCACCAGGAAGGGATGTCGTTCCGGCTCTTTTTGCCCAAATGGTAGTTAAGGTGCAGCGATGTGTAATGGTAGGTATCAAAATCGCGGGTAAGCGTGTTCGTCTCTTCCCAGCGCTGACCGTCCAGCAAATCGTCATTGGTGAACTTCACCTTGTGCTCCAGCGCCAGCGAAAGTTTGTCGGTAAGCAAGATATGAATGCCAAGACCACCGGTAACCACAGGCTTGTAGCTGCGTTTAAACAGGCTTGGGTCATCCGTATGGCCCTCTGCCGGTGTCTCGTACTCGCCATCATAGATATCAGCCAGGGCATCTAAAACTTCTGCGCGGTCCTCAAAATCGCCACCGCCCAAGGAACGCGGCACCGAGTAATCGTACATCATGCCGTTGGCGTCCAGCTGATCGTAGTTGGTTTCGTACGTGCCCACTCCAAGACCCACGATAGCATTGAGCCCAACGCGGTTACGGTCTTTATGGTACTTAATGTTGTTCAGGGTAAAGATGGCTTCGACCGATAAATCATTCAGCTTGGCCTTGTAGTTGTGGTACACAATACCCGGGCTGTCCGCATAATTCAGCGAAGGATCCTCCCTGCCGTTCAAAACCGGGTTTCGGTCAATGCCCGAACTCGGCTGCCAGTTTTGGCCATAGGCCGTTCCCTGAAAATACTCGCCGCGCAGCGACAACGCATAGCCGAGCGCTTTGCGAACGTGAAGTCCATAGCCAAAAGCCGGACCGTGGGGTTTTCCTGCCCCTGTCCAATTGGTCTTAACGTCACCGCTTACCTGAACAATGCCCCCGCTAATGCCGATCTCCCACATGTTGCGGGGTCTGGCCGGGAAGTTGCTGGTTTGGGCTTCAAAAGCTGCCTGTTGATCCATGCGGCTTTTAGGAATCTTATCGTAGTTCGAAAGAGAGTCCTGGGCTTGCAACGTCATCCCCTGACCTAAAGCGATCAGGACTGCGGCAACAAGAAGACAAGGAAAGCGCTGGAGCATAAATAGCGGGGCTCTTGGGATCAATTTGGTCCAGCGTTTTATACGCGTACAAACCAAGATGCGAAACTAGATGAAAAAAATGAGCCTTCCAATTGAATGCATGTGGAAAAAAACGAGAAAATTCAGGGCATCTTGTTGATTTACATAAACTTACGCAGCCGAGATTATCTTGCTGCATGAAGCCGAAGCTATTATGTTATCATTTTTCTAATGTTATGGATCCGGAGTTTAGCGCACCAGCGTAATGGTTCCGGAACGCTTGATCACTTCGCCTTCTGTGCCTACCGCATCCAGGAAAAACAGGTAGGAACCCAGCTCCTGGTCTTTGCCGGCAAAGGTTCCGTCCCAGCCAATGTTGATGTCGTTGGTGGTGAAAACTTCCTGGCCCCAGCGGTTGTAGATACGCAGCGTGAATTGGTCCACGTAGGGCGTCCGGATGATGAACAAATCGTTGAGTCCATCGCCGTTGGGACTGAACGCATTGGGAATAGCCAGCGTCCTGATCACAACAATTTCTGTGGAATCAACGACCGTACAACCCGCCGCATCCTCAACCGTCAGCACGTACCAGGTCGTAAACTCCGGTCCGGCCAAAGGATTGGGACAATCCGTACAACTCAGGCCTTCCGGAGGCGTCCAGGTCCAGGATGCCACCGGACTCGCGCTGGTTACCGGGGTCAATTCCACCGAGCCTCCACCGGGAATGGGCAGGTAACTGCCCGCATCCAGCGTGAGTTCTTCCGGCTCCTCCACCGTGAAGGGCGTTTCAACCATGCAGCCATCGCTGTCCTGCACGAACAGTGCGTAGGTGCCCGCCGCGAGGTTCTCAAACAAGCTGTCCGAAGCGAAGTTGATGCCGTCAATGCTGTAGGTGTAGCCCGGATAACCGCCAATGGCACTGACCAATGCGGAACCTGTCGTATCACCATAACAAACATTATCCACCACGGCATCCACCTGCGCAAAGAGCAGGTTTTCTTCGATGATTTCTACCGGGAAGTCCACCAGGCAACCGTTGGCATCACGCGAGGTTATGACGTAAGAGCCTGCGCTCAACCCATCGAAAAAGCCCACCGGCTGGAAGCTGCCTCCATCCAGGCTGTAGCTAAAGGTGCCTAATCCCGTGCCTCCGGTGGCGGTTACAGCCACCAGGCCGTTGCTGCCTCCGGGGCAGAAAACATTCACCAGGGAGTCTAGGCTGATGAGTGTTTCCGGTGGGTCGGACAAGATGAACTCCGTTGTGCTGGAACAACCGGCGCTGTCCACCATGACCAGCGTATAGGTACCGGCGGGGACCCCGCTTAACACGGAGGTATCGGCCGATGTTTCCGAAAATCCCGTGCTCCAGTTAAACGTATACGGCCCCGTCGTATTCCCGACTGCCGTAATTTGACCATTGGGCTCGCCAAAACAAAGCGGATCAATCGTTTCAGCCAGCGGCGGCTCACAGCAGGTTAGCAAGGGCCCGCTGAACACGATGTTGGGATCGAAATTGCAGTTGAAGTTGCTCCAGGACCCCGCTTCTCCATCCGCGAGCGTATTCAGGGTAATGCTCAGATCAGCGCCTTCTACGCAGGCAGAGGCATCGAGGGTGGTAACTTCAAAGCAAAACTCCACCCAATGCGGTGTCGGGCACGCATCATTATCGCCGTAATTGTTACCCGGATTGCCATCAAGCGGTCCGCCACTGCCTGAATCATAGTAAAAGCCCGGCCCATAGGTCGCGCCCGTAGCCGAGCTGGTTATGCTGAGGTATTGGTCCCAGTTGCCGTTTCCATCGCAACTGCCCGGAAACGTAATGGCCGTAATGGTTGAGGCATCCCAGCCCGGACCGAGAATGATTTCAAATCCGTGGAACCAGTTTGCGGAAATGGCATTCCAGGTGTTTACGCTCAGGCATATTTCCACCGTTTCACCGGCCTCGTAAAAGGTGCCCACCCCACCGTAACCCGGCGTTGACGTGGTGTCCCAATCGGTCAGACACTGGGCTTTTAGCCCGGAGAAGGCTACCAGCAACAGGGATAAAGTCAATAAATTTTTCATACAACAATCAAAAAAGTGGAGGGAATTCGGAAAATACCACCTATGAAAATACGGTTTCTCTCCGAAAGGAGAAGTTTCCCGCCGTAAATGACGAATTTTGCCCTTCTTTTCAGGCCCCGATCAGCATGCTTCTCGTACAAAATCTCACGGTTCAATTTGGCGGCAGGTACCTCTACCAGGACGTTTCGTTTACCGTCCGCGAACGGGACCGCATTGGTCTGGCTGGCAAAAACGGCGCCGGTAAGTCCACATTGCTTCGCTTTCTGGCCGGTTTAGGCAAGCCGGAGGAAGGGCAGATCGTCACCCCGCAGGAATATTCCATCGGCTACCTGCCCCAGGACATTGGGGGAATGAAGGGCAAAACCGTCTTCGAAGAGACCTCGACCGCGTTTGACGAAATCCGGGCCCTGGAAAAGCACCTGGACGAAATCCAGCACCAGCTCGAAACCCGCACGGACTACGAGACGGAGGACTACATGAACCTGGTCGAAGGGCTGAACAACGTCACCGAGCGGCTCGGTTGGCTGGGTGCGGCCTCCGCAGAAGCCGATGTGGAGCGCATTTTGCTCGGTCTGGGCTTTATGCGAACGGATTTCACCCGCAAAACGGAGGAATTCAGCGGCGGCTGGCAAATGCGCATCGAACTGGCCAAAATTCTGCTGCGCCGCCCCAGCCTGATTCTGCTGGACGAACCGACCAACCACCTTGACATTGAATCCATTCAATGGGTGGAAAGCTTCCTGAAAGAACACCCCGGTGCCCTGATCGTGGTTTCGCACGACCGGGCCTTCCTGGACAACGTTACCGAGCGCACCATCGAAATCTCGGCGGGCAAAATCCACGACTACAAGGCGCCCTATTCCCGCTACCTCGAATTGCGCGCCGAGCGCAACGCCACCCAGGTGGCCGCCAAAAAGAACCAGGACCGCCAGATCGAGCAGACCGAGCGGATGATCGAAAAATTCCGGGCCAAGGCCAGCAAAGCCAAATTCGCCCAGAGCCTGATCAAGAAACTGGACAAAGTGGACCGCATCGAGCTGGACGACGACGATTCCAGCGCCATCCGCTTCCGCTTCCCCCCCGCCCCCCGCTCGGGCAAGGCCGTCGTCACCGCTGAACATTTGTTCAAATCGTACGGCCCCAAAGAAGTGCTCCGCGACATCAGCATCACCGTGCACCGCGGCGAAAAAATCGCGTTTGTCGGCAAAAACGGCGAGGGCAAAAGCACCCTCTCCAAAATGATCGTCGGCGCCACCGACGTCACGGCGGGCTTGCTGGAACTCGGCGCCAACACCCAACTGGGCTACTACGCACAGGACCAGGCCGACAAACTAGACGGCGACATGACCGTCTTCGAAACCATTGACGACGTGGCCACCGGCGAGATGCGCACCCGCGTCCGCAACCTGCTGGGCTGCTTCCTGTTCAGCGGCGAAGACGTGGACAAAAAAGTCAAAGTGCTCTCCGGAGGCGAAAAAAGCCGTCTGGCTCTGGCCAAGCTCCTGCTCGACCCCATCAACCTGCTCGTGCTGGACGAACCCACCAACCACCTCGATCTCCGCTCCAAAGCAGTGCTCAAAGAAGCCCTGCAACAATACGACGGCACGCTGCTCGTGGTCTCCCACGACCGCGACTTCCTTCGCGGCCTCACCGACCGCGTGTACGAATTCGGCGACGGCAAGATCAAAGAATTCATCGGCGACATCTACGACTACCTCGAGAGCAAGCAGGTCGAAAACATGCGCGAGTACGAGCAGAGCCTGCTCCGCCCTTCGACCAAAAGCGGCCCGGCACAGGCGGGCAATTCCGGCATAAAACCGGCTAACGACAAACTGGCCAACGAAAAATCGGGGAACGGCTCCCTCGCCAGCGCCACGGCATCGCCGAAACCAAGCAGCGCAGCCAGCAACCCGGGCAACGGCCAACCCGCTGTTTCCAAAGGGGCTGCCCCCAAAGCCCCCGCCCCCCCGGCCCTGAGCAGCCAGGAATGGTTCCAGGCCAGAAAGGACCTGGAGCGGGATGAAAAGAGCCAGCGCAAGGCCGTGGAAAAGCACGAGAAGCGCATCGCAGAACTGGAAGCGGAGCAGGCAGAACTCGAAGCCAAACTCCGCGATCCGGCCTTTTTCCAAAATGCCGACCCCCAGGTTTTCCAGCGCTACGAAAGCAACAAAAGCGCGCTGGCCGCCGAAATGACCGCTTGGGAAGCCGCCGCCGAACAGGCCGAGACCCTTGCGCGGCGCCGGCAGCAGCTCATGGACCAAAAACCGAGCTGAGCGCGCCAAAGCCTAAGTGGCGCACAGGCCATGTTGCCTGGACCAGAAGGCTGAGCGAACCCGGCTGTGCGAACCCGGCTGAGCGAACCCGGCTGAGCGAACCCGGCTGAGCGAACCCGGCGGTCTCCGCGCTCATTGGTAGCCCTGCGCCTGCAGCCCGAATAACTCGGCGTACAGGCCACCGGCCTCCAGGAGCTCCTCGTGGCTCCCGATTTCCTCCAGGTGCCCGTTGCGCAGCACCAGAATCCGGTCGGCCATGCGCACCGTGCTGAAGCGGTGCGAGATCAACACGGCGGTCTTGCCTTTGGTCAGCTCGGCGAAACGCTCAAACACTTCATACTCCGCGCGCGCATCCAGGGCGGCCGTGGGCTCGTCCAGGATGAGCAGCTGCGCGTCGCGCATGTAGGCGCGGCCCAGCGCAATCTTCTGCCATTCGCCACCGCTCAGGTCCACCCCGCCCTCAAAGCGGCGGCCGAGCATCGTGTCGTAGCCCTTCGGCAATTTTTGAATGACGGTGTCGGCCAGGCTACGCGCGGCCGAGTCTTCAATGCGGCTGCGCTGGTCCCGGTCCTGAATGCGGCCCACCGCGATGTTTTCAGACGCCACGAGGCTGAACCGGACAAAATCCTGAAAAATCACCCCGACCATGGCGCGAAGGCCATCCAGGTCGTACTCGCGCAAGTCGCGGCCCTCCAACAGAATGCGCCCCTCCGTGGGATCGTACAGGCGGGCCATCAGCTTGACCAGCGTGGTCTTGCCCGCGCCGTTTTCGCCCACCAGCGCAAGCTTCTGGCCCGCGGGCAGCGAAAAACTCAGGTTGCGCAACACCCAGCGCGCTGTGCCCGGATAGCGGAACCCAACCCCTTCGAACTGAAAACCCTGATGCAGCATCACGGGCACGGGCAAGGGCTGCGCCGCCTGCGCGATGGACGGCTGCATTTCCAAAAAGTCGAAAAGATCCTGCAGGTAGAGCGCCCGTTGCGCGATGCCCGAAAAGCGCTGCAACATGACCTGCAACAGCGAGCGGGTGCGGCTGAAGCTGCCGGCCAGAAACGTAAGTTCTCCTACGGTTATCTGCCCATTGAGCGTCTGCATGAGAATCACGACGTAGGCCGCATAATAGCCGGCATCGCCCAATGCATTAAAGATGCTCCCATAGGCAGCGCGGCGCACCGACAGGCGCTTGTTCACCTGGTAATACTCGTCGGCCAGCGCCTTGAACCGATCGCGCAAAAAGCCCGCCAGGCCAAACACCTTCACTTCTTTGGCGGTCTGATCGCTGGCGCCAATCAGGCGAAGGTAGTCCAGTTCGCGGCGCTGGGGCGTCCAGCTGCGCGTGAGCGAATAGCTGCGCTGGTTAAACCAGGTCTCGTTGAAGAACACCGGCAACACGGCCAGCACCAAAATGAGCAACAGCCAGGGATTGAACACCAGCAGACCACCGGCCAGAAAGACGATGGTGACCGCATCCTGGGCCTGCTGCAGCAACTGGGTCATCAGCACCGTCCGGCCCAGGGTCTGTTGCCGGGCGCGCTCCATTTTGTCGTAAAACGAAGCGTCTTCGAACTGCGGCAAATCCAGGCGCGACGCCTGCTCAATCAGCAACACCGACGTCTCGTTGGCAAACAGGTCGCCCAGCAGGGCATCCAGCAGCGCGATGCCGCGGTTGAACAGCGCCGACAGCACCACCAGCCCAAACTCGAGCCCCACATAGGTCCACAGCAGCGACGTGTCGCGCTCTGTCGGGGGAAGGGCCGCCTGGGCGATCACGGCATCAATGATCAGTTTGCCCACGTACAGCTGCAACAGCGGCATGGTGGATTCCAACAGGCGCAGCAACACGTTGCCCGCCGTCATGCCCCGATGCGTCCGCCAGACCAGGCCGAAAAACTTGGGCAGGGTCCGCAGCGCCTTCAGGGATTCCCGAAAACCCGGCTCTTCCTTGACGTCAAACGATTCACTCCGTGGAACACCCATACCTCATGCCGCTTATGTTGGCTCAAAGCGCAGGAAACCCTTCGCCCGGCATAAAAAAACATCGCCGGGGTACTCCTGAAAACCCTGGAGCCGTCGTACCCGCAAGCTAGGGTTCATGGCGGAGATTGTCCGTAAGCGCCTTAACCCATTTGAACTCGGAAAAGAACTCGCGCCCAATGATGCGCAGCACCGTGTAGCCCGGAATGGCGATGATCATGCCCGGAATGCCCGCCAGCATGCCCGCACTGAGCACCACCATGAAAATCTCGAGCGGATGGGCTTTGACCACTTTGGAAAAAATGGTTGGCCCCACCACATTGTTGTCGATAATCTGCGCCAGCCAGAACACACCTACCACCTTTAAAATCAACGGAAGAATCTGGTCGATGCTGCCGTCTTGCGGGTAGGTGGTCAGCGCCAGAATGACGCCGATGGAACCGCCGAGCAACGGGCCCAGGTAGGGAATAATGTTCATCAGCCCGCCAATGACAGCGATCAGCACAGCGTACTTGACCCCAAAAAGCGTCAAACCCAGCGAAACGACCAGCGCAAACACCGTCAACTGCCCAATGAGCCCCAGCAGGTAGCGGCGCATGAGCCGGCGGCTGGTGCTGACCACGCGCTTGACGCGATCCAGGTGCTGATCGGGCGTTGCGGAGATCAAGGCCCGTGAAAACAGGCTGCGCTCTTTGAGCAGAAAAAACGTACTGAATGTTATGGTAAAGAAGGCTACCCCCAAGGTGCTCAGCACCTGCAGGGTGCCGGTAAAAACGTCAGACACCGTTACCACCGAAAAAAGGTTGTCGTAAATCTCCTCCAGGCTGGCGTACACAAAGCCCTGCGGGACGCCGTAGGGCTTCAGGTAGGCCTCAAAGCGGTGGATGGGTTCCTGCAGCGAGGTCACAATTTCATCCGGGCGCAAGGCCAACAACCCCTGCGCTTGATGGTAGATCAGGGGAATGATGGCCGCAATCGCGCCACCGACGATCAGGTAAAAACCGCCCATCGTCACCAGCGCCCCAAACCAGCGCGGCAGCGACCAGCGTCCGATGTGCCGCGAACTGATGAAATCCACCACCGGCCGCCCGATCAGCGACAACACGACCGCAATGCTGAAGTAGATCAGCACCGGATAGATCTTGCTGATCAGCCCGAACACCAGAAAAACAGCCGCCAAAAAACCCAGGATCACCGAAAGGACCCGGACGATTTCGCGATTAGGGGGCATTACCATGCTGCAAGGATAGTGCTACTCCTTCGGATCATGGACGCCCAAGCGCCTCCCAGTCTGCGACGGTGTCCACATCGCGCAGTTCGGGCAGCAGGAAGAGCCGGCCCCCGCCCGCTTCGATGTCGCGGCGGGTATCGGCCAACACCGAATCCGTGCTCCAGCGCTTGTTTTCGAACAGGCTGCGCTGCCAGCGGGTCATGCCCAGGAGGTAGTAGCCTCCGTCCACAGATGGACCCAGCACAAAATCGTGGGTCAGCAGCGCGTCAAACGCTTCTTCCACCAACGCTGGTGTCAGCCCGGGGCAATCCGAACCGATGATGAGCACGCGTTTGTACCCACCCATTTTAAACGGCAGCGAAAACGCGTAGTCCATGCGGGCTCCGAGGTCACCGCTGGGCTGGCAATACTTCCTAAATGCCTGGTTGTCAAAGGCATCTGTGCGCTCTACCACGTCGCTGTAAAACAAAAAACGGTGGCAGTCCACGGCCAGCGCGGTCTGCCGGGCATGCTCGAGCATGCGCCCGTAAATCGCCAGGGCCTCGTCATCGCCCACGCCCGCCGCGAGGCGGGTCTTGACCTTTCCACGCACCGGATTGCGGACAAACAACAACAACGCGCGTTCCATGGCGCAAAGAACGGTCCTATTTGCTAATCCCCGTTTTTTCCGGGCGAAGGGCCTCCGTCTCCGGCGCGAAATGCTGCAGGCGCGCCGAGCGCAGAAACGGCAAAAAGCGCAAGCGCGGCGGATTGGCCGGATCGGTAAAGTTTCGGTAGCGGTTTAAAAACTGCAGGATGCCTTTTCTGCCGCCAAAATCGCGCTGGAAGAGGTAAAAGATGCCGGGCAACTCCAGGAGCTGGCGGGCTGAGTCAACGCGCAATTCCCCCTCCAGGTAGGCCAAAACGGCCTGATCCAGCTGCGCGTCGATGTGCTCGGCCTCGTAGAACCGGATGGGCGGGCAGGACTCGGCCGCGCAATTCAGCGCAAAGTGGATGCGGGGATCCAGGCGGTCCACGCGAAAGCGCTGTTCAAAGACACCCGGTCGGAGCTTGCGCCCATACCAGGGACTCCACCACAGCCGGGAGCGGCGCAACAGCCCATGCTCGATGGCATTCAGGCTCAGGGCCTGCCCGGCAACCACACAAGCCGTGGCGTTGAACGGTGCCGCTTCGGCCAGCAGGCGGCGCAGACGGCCCGGGAAAAACCGAAAGAAACCCGTGTGCGCTTGGTAAGCGCCGCCCAGGTGCTCCTGAGCAACCGCATTGTACACATGGATCCAGAAGGCCAGTTTCTTGGCGTCGGTGTTCAGTTCGTTGGCCAGCGTCTCGCGGTCCAGCGCAGCCAGGGCATCGCGGTATGGGCGCAGATCGCCCGACGCCCGCACGGCGCTGAGGTACTCCCGCGCTAATTCTTGTCCCTGGGTCATCACGGGAGCAACACCAACAGGGTCTTCAAGGTTCGATCCGGGCACTGTGCCGCGAATACGTAGGTCCCCGGGGCAAGATCATGCGGTACAGGGAAGGGTTCGCCCGGCAGGAGCCTGCTGCGGGCCAGACACTGCCCCTGCTCGTTGTACAGGAGCCCTTCGCCCGAAAAAACGGCCCCGGAACCCGGCTGCGACACCTGCAACAACTGGCCGGCCCGGATCGGGTTGGGGTAAACATGCAGCACAGCGGAAAGCGGCACCTGGGGCAGGCCCAAAACGGTATCCGCGGGTTTCCAATACGCGAGCCCGCCCTGGAACATGCCCACCCACACGCTGCTGTCGGGCGCGACCAGCAATGCCCGGACCCGGTTGTCCGGCAGTCCGGTCGAAAGGGAGTCGTACACGGTCCAGGTGGTGCCGTCAAACTGCACCAGACCGGCTGCAGTCATGCCTAACAGACCGCGCTGCTCCGGATCAAAGGCGATCCGCGCAATTTCGTTGTCTGGGATATCGCTGTTGACGGTGCTGAAGGTCAGAAAATCTGCCTCCGGGGTCATGATAATCAGGCCGCCGGCCGGTGTGGCGAGCCAGAGGTTGCCCGCTGTGTCGCGCGCGATGTCCAGAATGGTGTTGTCCACCAGGTCAGAATTGGCGATGGTCCAGTTCTCCCAGCCTTTGCCGTTGAAGCGCGCAATGCCGGAATTGATGGTGCCCACCCAGGGCGTGCCATCCGGGTCAATGTGCACAGAGGGCACATTGTTGCCGGGCAGATCCGAATTGCTGGTGTTCCAGACGGTCCAGGTGTCGCCTTCCTTGAGCGCCAGCCCGGCCGGTGTTCCCAGCCAGACCCGGCCTTCGTGCTCCACCCAGATGTCGCGGATAAAATTCTCGGGCAAGGGCGAATTGGCCGTGTTCCAAACCTCCCAAACGCTGCCGTCGTAGCGGGCGAGTCCACCGAGAAAGGTGCCCACCCAGAGGGCTTCACCACCGGGTTCCACGGCCAGGCTGCGAATAGCATTGTCCGGGAGCCCGGACGACGAGGACGTAAAATTGGTCCAGCTGCCGGCCTCCAACAAGGCCAGACCGGTTTCGGTGCCCACCCAGAGCCGATCGTCCGAACCGGCCGCAAGCGCATTGACCCAGTTGTCAGGAATGCCGGAATTGCCGGTGTTGTACAACTCCCAAAACGCCTGCGCGCTTGCCTCAGACGCGAAGACCAGGCAAGCAACCACAATAAATAAAATGTTATGCATATAAAAATTTACGGATGACTGACCTGCAAGCGCTGCCGCAAAGCCACGCCGTCAGCCATTACTTCCACCAGGTATAGTCCGTTGGTCCACAAGGCGGTGGGCAGGCGATGCTGCCAGGCTCCGCGCACTGCGCCGAGCTTCTGCGTGTACACCTCGCGCCCGGTCAGATCGCTCACCCGCACCTGTACGGCTGCCTGCTGCTGGAAGGTTCCGGAAAGCAGACATTCGCCATGCGCCGGATTCGGCGAAAGGCTTGTGGTCGCGCCGGACAATACCTCGTTCAGACCCGTGCAAAGCTTGACCTGCGCGACGGTCTCGGTGCGCTCGCTCTCGCACACCAGATCAGGCTCTGCCACTTCCCAATCGTAGAAATAGTAGTACAACGCGTTGCCGAAGTTGGTGTCCTTGATGATCATTTTGCCGGGCAATACGTAGGGCATGGCGACACCGGTATTGGATCGCTGCAATCGGGGACTTTCCGTGCCCAGGGTCAGCAGGTTCTGGCCTGTCAGCGTGCCCAGTTGGTAATCCGTTCCCGGGCTCAGCGCAAAGTTGAGTTCCACGCGGCTCTCGCCCACGGGTATGTCCACGAGTTTGCCGGCCAGCACAACCCCCGCGGCATCGCGCCACTCAATCTGGCGCAGCCCGGCCTGGTCCGTATAAACTTTTACGGATTTAAGCGTGAGGGCTTTCTGCACATCGGCGATCAGGTAACCGTTAAAGGTGGAACCGCTGTACAGGCTGGCACCGGTATGCGCTTCGGGACCCGCATGATCGATCATTCCCGGAATGAACGTTTGTTCAGCCGACCAATACGAGGTGGTTGCGGTCAGCAGAGGAGTGACAAAAACCGGTCCGCTGCCCAGCAGTGTTCCCCCTGACTCCGCATCGTACCAAAGGAGCGCTCCGCCTAATCCGGAGCCGGATCCGGAGCCCGAACCCGTTGCGGTCAGCGTCATGGCCCCGCTGCTGCACACAGAGTCGCCCGCGGTAACCGGGGCAGGCAGGTCCAGGTAGCTGATGGTCAGCGGCTCAGAGGTTACCGCGCCGCAGGCCGCGCTGGTCACGGTTACCGTATAGGTTCCAGGGTCGGAAACGCTGATGCTCGAGCCCGTCAGGCCATTCGACCAGGTATA
>Ga0172372_10004820_pt1 | contig 19027 bp, 13 predicted proteins | sample LakKiv5m_2_FD_114544 | JGI IMG/M metagenome (GOLD analysis project Ga0172372, IMG submission 114544) | Freshwater microbial communities from Kabuno Bay, South-Kivu, Congo - kab_092012_9.5m | ecosystem: Environmental > Aquatic > Freshwater > Lake | place: Democratic Republic of the Congo...
CCCCCGTAATATCGCGAGTCTTGGTCGTGGAACGCGGAATTTTCGCCAAAATCGTTCCAGGCAAAATCACATCCCCTTCGTTCACCTGCAAGTGAGCTCCAACCGGGAGGTTGTAGGTCCGCTGATTGTTCTTTTTGGAATCTAGGATTCGGACAGCAGGATTTTTGGTCTTGTCTTTGGTTTCAATAATGACCTTTTCCTTGTGGCCTGTTTGTTCGTCGGACTCTTCGCGGTAGGTAATTCCATCGACGATATGTTCAAAATCAGCCTTGCCCTTGAATTCAGAAATAATCAAGGCGTTGTAAGGGTCCCAGGTACATATCAAATCACCCTTCTTGATTTTGTCACCGGCCTTCACCGAAAGGGTAGCACCGTACGGCAATACATTGGTCATCAAAGGCAATCGGGTCTTGAAATCCATGATTTTGATTTCACCCGAACGGGAGACCACCGTTTCAAAAGGAAGATTTGCATCGGTAGTGGCGTTGGCCACGGTTCTGACTTCATCGAACTCAACCAAACCGTCAAACTTCGCGACCAATTGGGATTCGGTGGCAATATTACCCGCAACACCACCCACGTGGAATGTCCGGAGGGTCAACTGGGTTCCAGGTTCCCCGATGGACTGGGCTGCAATGACCCCAACTGCTTCACCGATTTGCACCGTGCGGTTGGTGGCCAAGTTTCGGCCATAACACTTAACACAAACACCGCTAACGGAAGCACACGTGAGGACGGAACGGATTTCGACCGCTTCAACAGGGGAAGCTTCGATCATCACTGCAATGGCTTCGGTAATTTCCTCACCAGCCGCTAACAATATTTTGTTATCCAAAGGATTGACCACATCGGACGCAGCCACACGACCAACGATACGCTCCTTCAGCGGCTCCACCACTTCTTCGTTATCCTTCAAAGCGGTGACCTCAATACCACGCAACGTACCACAATCTTCTTCGTTAATAATCACATCCTGCGCAACATCGTGCAAGCGACGCGTCAAGTAACCGGCATCCGCTGTTTTGAGGGCGGTATCCGCCAAACCTTTACGGGCACCGTGGGTCGAAATAAAGTACTCCAACACGTTAAGTCCCTCTTTGAAATTGGACAAAATCGGGTTCTCGATAATTTCGCCAGCTCCACCGCTCTTTTGGGGTTTGGCCATCAGGCCCCTCATTCCACCGAGCTGACGAATCTGCTCTTTGGAACCACGAGCCCCAGAGTCCAACATCATGTAAACCGAATTAAAACCCTGCTTGTCGGAAGCAATCTCCTTCATGAGGGTATCGGTAATACGAGAATTGGTACGGGTCCAGATATCAATCACCTGGTTGTAACGCTCGTTGTTGGTGATGAAACCCATATTATAATTACCCGTCACCTCTTCCACTTCGCGGTGAGCAGCCTCAATCAACGTCACCTTATTATCCGGAACCATAACATCGTCCAGATTAAAGGAAAGCCCGCCTTTAAAGGCCATTTTGAAACCAATCTCTTTGATTTGATCCAAGAAGTCCGCTGTGGTTGGAATATCAGTCTGACGAACAATCACCCCGATCAAGTCGCGCAGCGATTTCTTGGTCATCAACTCGTTGATAAACCCGACCGCTGTTGGTATGGCACGGTTAAAGAGGATACGCCCCATGGTGGTGTCCACCAACTTGGTTTCCAATTCACCGGCCTCGTTGCGAACCTGCGTTCGCACTTTGACCCAAGCATGCAATGCCACCATTCCCTCATTGTAGGCAATGTTGGCCTCCTCTTCGGAATAAAAAACCCGACCCTCCCCTTTGATCGGATGATCAGGGGTGGATTTGCGTCCTTTGGTGATGTAATAAAGCCCCAAAACCATGTCCTGGGATGGAACGGTGATGGGAGAACCGTTGGCCGGATTCAAAATATTATGCGATGCCAACATCAACAATTGGGCTTCCAAAATTGCGGCATTCCCCAACGGAACGTGTACCGCCATTTGGTCACCGTCAAAGTCCGCATTGAAGGCGGTACATACCAAGGGGTGTAGCTGAATGGCCTTTCCTTCGATGAGCTTGGGCTGAAATGATTGAATACCCAAACGGTGAAGGGTCGGGGCCCGGTTCAAGAGAACCGGATGACCTTTGAGTACGTTTTCGAGGATATCCCAAACCACCGGCTCTTTGCGATCCACCAATTTCTTGGCCGATTTGACGGTTTTGACAATCCCTCTTTCGATTAATTTCCGGATCACAAACGGCTTGAACAATTCGGCCGCCATGTCTTTGGGAAGACCGCATTCGTGCAATTTCATTTCGGGTCCAACCACGATGACCGAACGGCCCGAATAGTCCACCCTTTTTCCTAACAAATTCTGACGGAAACGACCCTGCTTTCCTTTGAGCATATCACTCAAAGACTTGAGGGCGCGGTTTCCATCCGCCTTGACCGCATTGACTTTACGGCTATTATCAAAGAGCGAATCCACCGCTTCTTGGAGCATCCGCTTCTCGTTACGCAAAATCACATCAGGGGCCTTGATTTCCATCAAACGCTTGAGACGATTGTTACGGATGATTACCCGGCGGTACAAATCGTTCAAGTCGGAGGTTGCAAAACGACCGCCTTCCAAGGGCACCAGCGGTCTTAACTCCGGTGGGATAACGGGGACCATACGGACCACCATCCACTCGGGGCGGTTGATGCGGTTCTCGGCGTTGGATGCCTTAAACGCTTCTACAATTTTGAGACGCTTGAGGGCATCGGTTTTGCGTTGCTGGGACGTTTCGGTGGCCGCTTGGTAACGCAACTGGGCGGACAATTCGTCCAAGTTGATTCGCTCAAGCAAATCGCTGATGGCTTCGGCACCCATTTTGGCAATAAACTTCTGGGGATCGCGGTCATCAAGGTGTTGGTTATCCCTTGGCAAAGAGTCCAAATGATCCAGGTACTCCTCTTCGGTCAAAAAGTCCATTTTTTGGAGTTGACCTTCTTTGATACCGGCCTGAATAACCACATAACGCTCGTAGTAGATGATCATATCGAGCTTCTTGCTGGGCAGACCCAAGAGGTACCCAATCTTGTTGGGCAAAGAGCGGAAATACCAAATGTGAGCGACCGGCACCACCAACTTGATATGGCCAATCCGATCACGGCGTACTTTTTTCTCGGTAACTTCTACACCGCAGCGATCGCAAACAATTCCTTTGTAGCGAATACGCTTGTATTTGCCGCAATGGCATTCGTAGTCCTTGACGGGACCAAAAATCCGCTCGCAGAATAGCCCTCCCATTTCCGGTTTGTAGGTCCGGTAGTTAATGGTTTCGGGCTTGATGATCTCCCCTTGGCTACGCTCCAAGATGGCTTCCGGCGAAGAAAGCCCGATACGAATCTTGGTAAAATTGCTCTTGACCTTCCAATCTTTTCTAAACGACATGGGCGTTGATTAATCGAGTTGAACATCCAAGCACAAACCGCGAAGCTCGTGCAACAATACATTAAAGGACTCGGGGATATTGGCCGGTGGAAGGGGATCGCCCTTGACAATGGCCTCGTAGGCTTTGGCGCGGCCCACGATATCATCCGATTTGTAGGTGAGGATTTCTTGCAAAATATTGGATGCCCCAAAGGCTTCCAAGGCCCAGACCTCCATCTCCCCAAAACGCTGTCCACCAAACTGGGCTTTACCGCCCAAGGGTTGTTGGGTAATGAGCGAATAGGGTCCGATAGAACGGGCGTGCATTTTGTCGTCCACCATGTGACCCAACTTGAGCATGTAAATAACACCCACCGTTGTTTTTTGGTCAAACGCCATACCGGTCTGTCCATCGTACAATTGGGTACCCCCTAATTCTGGAATGCCCGCTTTGATGGTATAATCCTTTACTTCGTCGTAGCTGGCACCATCAAAAATTGGGGTGGCAAATTTGACCCCTAATTCCTTACCGGCCCAAGCCAAAACCGACTCGTAAATCTGACCAAGGTTCATACGTGATGGTACACCGAGCGGATTGAGTACGATATCCACCGGCTTACCGTCTGCAGTGAAAGGCATGTCTTCATCGCGTACTATACGCGCAACAATCCCCTTGTTACCGTGACGACCGGCCATCTTATCCCCCACCTTGAGTTTACGTTTTTGGGCGACATAGATCTTGGCCAATTGGTTGATACCGGCTGGTAATTCATCCCCAACCTGGATATTGAACTTGCGGCGTTTGGCCTCCCCGCTGAGCTCCGACAAACGAAGCATGTAATTCTTGTGGAGGCGCTCAATAAGCTCGCTCTTTTCTTTGTCAATCAACCAACCTTTGGCGTTGACCTTATCGTAATCCACTTCGTTAAACCCTTTGCGAGTGAATTTGACCCCTTTGGGAATTACTTCCTCACCCAACTTGTTGTACACGCCTTGGGATACCTTTCCTTCGGCCACCTCCATCAACTTATCAACCAAGGTGGTGCGTAGTGTTGCGGTTTCTTTGGCCAAATCCTGGTCTATCCGCTCCAACAATAGCTTTTCTTCTTGCTTGCCCGACTTGTCACGGCGAACCCGGGTAAAAAGCTTCTTGTCGATAACCACCCCCGTCATCGAAGGAGGAACCCGCAAGGATGCATCTTTGACATCACCGGCTTTGTCACCAAAAATCGCACGGAGAAGTTTTTCTTCTGGCGAAGGATCACTTTCCCCTTTGGGCGTGATTTTACCGATTAGAATATCCCCTTCGCGGACCTCGGCACCAATACGAATCAAACCATGATCATCCAGGTCTTTGGTTGCCTCTTCGGAAACGTTGGGAATATCTGCCGTCAATTCTTCTTCGCCGCGCTTGGTATCCCGGACTTGTAATTCAAATTCTTCGATATGCACGGAGGTAAACCAATCTTCGCGTACAACCCTTTCCGAAATCACGATCGCATCTTCAAAATTGTAACCCTGCCATGGCATAAAGGCAACTTTCAGGTTACGACCCAAAGCCAATTCACCGGACTGGGTGGCATAGCCCTCCACCAAAACATCACCGGGACGAACCTGGTCCCCAACACGAACCAAAGGCTTGTGGTTAACGCAGGTGTACTGGTTGGTTTTGCGGAATTTGATTAGGTTGTAGGTGCGCACATCGGACTGAAACGAAACCAAGCGATCTTCGGAAGAGCGCTCGTAACGAACCACGATGCTGTTGGCATCCACGTATTCGACCACCCCATGGCCTTCGGCGTTAATCATGGCCCTGGAGTCTCTGGCAACTTTACCCTCCAAACCGGTACCCACGATGGGCGCCTCCGGACGAAGCAATGGCACGGCCTGGCGTTGCATGTTGGAGCCCATCAAAGCACGGTTGGCATCATCGTGCTCCAAGAATGGAATCAACGAGGCTGCAATACCGACAATTTGGTTGGGCGCAACATCCATATATTCAATGGCTTTGGGATCCACCGTTGGAAAATCCCCCATCAATCGAGCTTTGACCTGGTTGGTTTTGAAATGCCCTTTGGCATCAACATCCGAACTGGCCTGGGCGATGGTGCGGTTATCCTCGTCTTCGGCGCTAAGGAAAATGGCCTTCCATGTTCCGGCCTCTGTGTTGGCATCGTTACCGCCCAGCACCACTTTACCCCCATCCACCTTCCAGTAAGGAGTTTCGATGAAACCCATGTTATTGACTTTGGCATGGGTACACAAAGAAGATATCAAACCAATGTTCGGACCTTCGGGCGTTTCGATGGTACACAAACGACCGTAGTGGGTGTAGTGAACATCTCGTACCTCAAAACCAGCCCGTTCACGCGACAAACCACCGGGCCCGAGTGCGGACATCCGTCGTTTGTGGGTAATCTCTGCCAAAGGATTGGTTTGATCCATGAACTGACTGAGCTGGTTGGTTCCAAAGAAGGAATTAATGACCGAGCTGAGGGTCCGTGCATTAATCAAATCGGTAGGTGCAAAGACCTCGTTATCCCGAATATTCATGCGCTCGCGGATGGTTCTGGCCATACGAGCCAAACCCACGCCAAACTGGGCGAACAATTGTTCACCCACCGTACGAACGCGGCGATTGCTCAAGTGATCAATATCATCCACATCCGCTTTGGAATTGGACAACTGAATGAGGTACTTAACAATTGCTACAATATCATCCTTGGTCAAAACACGAACCTCTGTGGAGGTCTGCATGCCCAACTTGCGGTTGATCCGATAACGACCCACTTCCCCCAAATCATAACGCTTATCCGAGAAAAACAATTTCTCAATGATTTGACGCGCCGACTCGTCATCCGGTGGATCAGCGTTCCGTAATTGCTTGTAAATATGATTAAGAGCCTCGGTTTCGGAATTGGAAATATCCTTGTTCAAGGTATTGAAGATGATGGAGTAGTCGCCAATCAGCACATCCTCTTTGTGAAGAATGATATTCTTGACGCCGGCCTCTACAATCAAATCAATCATGGAATCTTCCAAAACCACATCCCGCTCAATCAAAATTTCGTTACGGCTGAGGTTCTGCACTTCACCGGTTGACTCATCCACAAAATCCTCCACCCAGCTCTTGAGAACGCGGGCGGCGAACTTGCGGCCAACGACTTTTTTGAGGGCTGCTTTACTGACTTTGACTTCATCAGCCAAATCAAAAATGTTCAAAATATCTTTGTCCGAAGTGTAACCAATGGCCCGAAGCAGGGTGGTTACCGGGAATTTCTTTTTGCGATCAATGTAGGCATACATAACATTGTTCACATCCGTCGCGAATTCAATCCATGATCCCTTAAACGGAATTATCCGGGCTGAATAAAGCTTGGACCCGTTGCTATGCAGGGTTTGTCCAAAAAAGACACCGGGCGAACGGTGCAATTGCGATACAATCACCCTTTCGGCACCGTTAATCACAAAGGTTCCTTTGGGGGTCATGTATGGTATTAGACCCAAATAAACCTCCTGCTCAATGGTCTCAAAATCCTCGTGCTCCTTGTCATTGCAAGAAAGCCGGAGTTTGGCCTTGAGGGGAACATTGTAGGTCAAACCCCTTTCGATACATTCTTCGATGCTGTAGCGGGGTGGATCCACGAAGTAATCCAAAAACTCCAGTACAAAGTTGTTACGGGTGTCCGATATAGGAAAATTTTCGGCAAATACCCGGTACAGGCCATCGTACTGACGATGTTCCGGAAGGGTCTCCAGCTGAAAAAAGTCTTTGAAAGATTTGAGCTGGATATCCAAGAAGTCAGGATAGTCCAGAGGATTCAGGACAGAAGAAAAGGTAATGCGTCCTTCGGGGGTGGTTTTGGTGGCCAAGGGGTTGGGATTTAGAAGATATACCGAAACAAAACACAAACGGCTGTGGAAGCGAAAACCTCGTTTTCGCCCCCACAGCCCACAATGCCGGGAGGAATTACTTTACCTCAACCTGAGCACCGGCCTCTTCCAATTTGGATTTGAGGGCATCGGCTTCGTCCTTCGGACACTTCTCCTTGACGGTTTTGGGAGCGCTATCCACCAATTCCTTGGCTTCTTTGAGGCCCAAACCGGTTAGGTCCTTCACCAATTTGACGACGGCCAACTTGTTGGCGCCAGCATCTTTGAGGATAACATCAAATTCGGTTTGTACTGCAGCAGCAGCAGGGGCATCGCCACCACCGCCTGCAGCAGGACCTGCGACAACGGCCGCAGCAGCGGGTTCAATACCGTACTCGTCCTTGAGGATAGCGGCGAGTTCGTTGACCTCCTTGACCGTGAGGTTTACCAATTGTTCAGCGAAAGCTTTGAGATCTGCCATGATTGTGATTTTTGGGGTTGGTTAATTAAATTGATTTTTTGTATGAAAAGGGAATGGAAGCTCGAGAGAAAAATTAGGCTGCTCTGGATTGCAAGGTTTTGACAATACCGCCCAGTTTGGAACCGCCGGACTGCAAAGCCGAAACCACATTGCGGGCTGGAGACTGCAACAGGCCAATCAGTTCGCCAATCAATTCGTTCTTGGATTTGATGTTGGTCAGGGCATCCAATTGATGATCACCGATATAAATCGCTGAATCAATATAGGCCGCTTTGAGAACAGGTTTTTCGGACTCCTTACGGAATTCTTTGAGCATTCGCGCTGGGATATTGCCCTGTTCGGCAATCAAAATCGATGTTGAACCCTTCAGCGTAGGAAAAAGGTCAGAATAACCCTCCCCGACCTGTTCCATGGCCTTGCGCAACAAGGTGTTTTTGACAACACGAAATTCTACACCGCGCTGAAAACAAAGACGGCGGAACTTGTTGGTGGTCTCCACATTCAGTGAAGACGAATCCGCCAAATAGAAAAAAGGACTGGCGGCAATTTTGGTCGCGAGGTCGTCAATCGCTTCGCGTTTTTCATCTCTGGTCATCGCTGAGTATACTTTTAAGAGGTTCGTTAGAAAAAATTAAGCGCCGGGGATGGACTTAGGTTCAATGCATATCCCTGGGCTCATGGTCGATGATAGGTAAATGCTCTTGATGTAAGTGCCCTTGGCAGCCGAAGGTTTGAGTCGGACAATGGTTTGAATCAATTCGATTGCATTCTCTTCCAATTGCTTGGGCGAAAAAGAAACGCGGCCTATCCCTGCATGAACGATACCAAATTTGTCCACTTTGAAATCAATCTTACCGCCTTTGACCTCGGTCACCGCCTTGGCCACATCGTCGGTTACGGTCCCTGTTTTGGGGTTGGGCATCAAACCGCGGGGACCCAAAACCCGACCCAAACGACCAACTTTGGCCATAATACCGGGCTGGGTAATGATCACATCCACGTCGGTCCATCCTCCTTCGATTTTGGTGATAAACTCATCCAATCCCACAAAGTCAGCGCCAGCGGCTTTGGCTTCGGCTTCTTTGTCGGGGTTGCAAAGGACCAAAACCCGGGCCACTTTACCTGTACCGTGGGGCAAAGTAACAATACCACGGACCATTTGATTGGCTTTGCGAGGATCAACACCCAAACGAATGTTCACATCCACCGAAGCATCAAACTTGGTGAACGTCACCTTTTTGACCAGCTCGCTGGCCTCATTCAGGCGATAGGCTTTGTCGGCCTCAATTTGACCTTGAGCCTTTTTTTGATTTTTGGTTAGTGCAGGCACGATAGTACAATTAATAAGTTAAACTTCCCAAGGAGCGGTGCCAGTGACGGTTAAACCCAAACTTCGGGCGGTACCGGCGACCATTTTCATCGCAGATTCAATCTTGAAAGCATTCATATCCTGGATCTTGTCCTCGGCGATGGTTTTTACCTGATCCCAGGTCACTTGACCTACCTTTTTGCGGTTGGGTTCTGCGGAACCTTTGGCAACTTTGGAGGCTTCGATGAGCTGCACCGCAACGGGTGGGGCTTTGACGATAAAATCAAAGGACTTATCCGCATAAACGCTGATGACCACCGGCAGAACTTTGCCGGCCTTATCCTGGGTTCTGGCATTAAACTGCTTGCAGAATTCCATGATATTGACCCCTTTGGAACCCAAAGCAGGTCCAACGGGAGGTGCTGGATTGGCAGCGCCGCCTTTGATCTGTAGTTTGATGAAAGCTGAAATTTCCTTGGCCATAATGGTAGCTTGTCGTTAGTGGGGTGGGTTTATGCCTTCGATTTAAGAGATTTTTTCGACCTGCATAAAATTGAGTTCAATGGGGGTGCGTCTTCCGAAGATTTTGACCATCACCTTGAGTTTTTTCTTTTCTTCGTTGATTTCTTCGATAACACCGATGAATTCGTTGAATGGTCCGTCCATGACCTTGACCGATTCGCCCATGCGGTAAGGATTTACCATGGTCTCCCCTTGTTCGGCCACCTGATCGGCCTTACCCAACATCCGGTTAATCTCGGATTCACGCATCGGGGTTGGCTTGTCACCACCCAAAAATCCAATGATGTTGGGGGTTTGGGTGATAACAGAATTCAGATCCGGGTTGATTTCCAGGTTAGCTTCCAATAAGATGTAACCTGGCAAAATATTCCGTTCCTTGATGACCTTTTTGCCGTTTTTGAGCTGCAAAACCTTTTCCAAAGGAATAAGGATCTGGGAAACCAGGTCCGCCATGCCGTTGTAGGCAATCTCGGATTCCAGGCATTCCTTGGCCTTGCGTTCCTTGCCGCTAATGGCGCGAACTACATACCATTTTAAGTCCATATCCTTTGCGATGTCTTACCGTTGACGTAACGAACGGCGGGTTTATTGAAATAAATGATAAAAAGCGCTGAGCAAAGACGAAAAGCCCACGTCCATGAGGTAAATCAAGAGCGAGAACAACAGAGAAGCAACCAGTACCACCATAAGGGAATCCTGCAATTGCTCCCAAGTTGGCCAACTAACCTTGCGGAGCAGCTCTTCCCGAGAATCTTTAACGTAGGCGATGAGTTTGTTCATGGTTTATGGGATTTGGGCAATCAAGCAGGCGACATTCGTTCAGCACGGGTGGAGAGACTCGAACTCCCAGCCTATGGTTTTGGAGACCATCGCTCTGCCAATTGAGCTACACCCGTATAGACAACGAAATCTCCCCGAGGCTCGGGGAGATTTCGCCGCTAACGGCCCTGTTGTTAGGCGATGATTTCGGTAACCTGACCGGCACCAACGGTGCGGCCCCCTTCGCGGATCGCGAAACGAAGACCTTTCTCCATGGCAATCGGAGAGATCAATTTCACAACCACCGAAATATTATCGCCTGGCATAACCATCTCTGTGCCGGCTGGCAAAGCGATCTCACCGGTTACGTCGGTTGTACGGAAGTAGAACTGAGGACGGTATTTGTTAAAGAATGGGGTATGACGACCACCTTCTTCTTTGGAAAGAACGTAAACCTCGGCCTTGAACTCATGGTGAGGTTGTACGGAACCAGGCTTACAAATGACCATACCGCGGCGGATATCGGTTTTTTCGATACCACGGAGCAAAAGACCGGTGTTGTCACCTGCTTCACCACGATCTAAGATCTTGCGGAACATTTCCACACCGGTTACGGTCGACTTGAGGTTTTCGGCACCCATACCAATGATATCAACGGGATCGCCAGAATTAATGACACCACGCTCGATACGACCGGTAGCAACGGTACCGCGACCCGTGATGGAGAATACGTCTTCGACCGGCATCAAGAAAGGAAGATCGGTCATACGAGGAGGAGTCTGGATGTACGAATCGACTTTGTCCATCAATTCGATGACCGTGGATACCCACTTTGGCTCTCCGTTTAGAGCGCCAAGGGCAGAACCACGAACAACAGGGATATCATCGCCTGGGAATTCGTAGAAGCTCAACAATTCGCGGATTTCCATTTCAACGAGCTCGAGAAGCTCTGGATCGTCCACCATGTCGACTTTGTTCATGAACACCACAAGGGCTGGAACACCTACCTGACGGGCAAGCAGAATGTGCTCACGGGTCTGGGGCATGGGTCCGTCTGTTGCGGCAACCACGATGATAGCGCCATCCATCTGGGCAGCACCCGTGACCATGTTCTTGACGTAGTCAGCGTGACCGGGACAGTCAACGTGGGCGTAGTGACGGTTGGCCGTTGAGTATTCAACGTGGGCCGTGTTGATGGTAATACCGCGCTCTTTTTCTTCGGGAGCTGAGTCGATGGAGTCAAAAGAACGAGCTTCTGACAAACCGGCTTCGGCCAATACCTTGGTGATAGCGGCGGTGAGGGTTGTTTTCCCGTGGTCAACGTGGCCAATGGTGCCGATGTTCACGTGGGGTTTGGAGCGGTCAAATTTTTCCTTTGCCATGGTTAAAGTTTTTACTTTGGGTTTTGGGTGTTTGGTTTTTTGGGGTTGGGGTGAATAGCGGACACAATCGATAGAACATGCATGGTGGGTTGGAGCCGTTGATGAGAATTGAACTCACGACCTCTTCCTTACCAAGGAAGTGCTCTACCCCTGAGCTACAACGGCGGGTATTCTTCGGCGTTTCGCTTGCGGGAGGGGGTTGTTGGACTGATTCGGATTCCGAGGGAAGCGTGAATCCAAAATAGAGCACTCCGAAACCGGTGTCATGGAATGAAACCGGATGTGGAGCGGGAGACGAGGTTCGAACCCGCGACCTACAGCTTGGAAGGCTGTCGCTCTACCAACTGAGCTACTCCCGCATGGTGAAACAAGAAGGACGCCTGCCTGGTGGGGAGAGGAGGATTCGAACCTCCGAAGGTTTCCCAACCGAGTTACAGTCGGTCCCATTTGGCCACTCTGGTATCTCCCCCAGTCCGAGCCCCCTGCCGGATTCGAACCAGCGACCTACTGATTACAAATCAGTTGCTCTACCAGCTGAGCTAAGGAGGCACAGCAAGCTTAAAAGAACGACCTTCGGACCGGCCTTGTGGACCGCAAGAAGAACCCCGGCAAAGGGGGTCTTGTCAAAAGGAATGCAAAGATACGCAAAAACTTCGCCAAATAGCCCTATTCCAAAAAAATATAGACCCCAAACTGGGGTCTCTTGGTCCCCGCCCTACGCCCTTGGGGTCTTAGCCTTTGGGGTGTGTTTTTCGGTGGACTTCCTTGAGCTTTTCAACCGATTGATGGGTGTAAATCTGGGTTGCCGCCAAATTAGCATGACCCAATAGCGTCTTAACGGCGTTAAGATCGGCGCCATTATCCAACATATGAGTGGCAAAACTATGCCTTAACACGTGAGGGCTGCGTTGGGCCAAGCCAGGAAAAGCAATAAGGGCCGATTTGACCAGGTCCACCACGAGTTTGGGGTACAAGGCCGTCCCCTTGGGGGTAAAAAAAAGAGGGCTCTCTGGGGCCAGGGCCCTGAAATTCTTCGAAACATCGGTGTAATGAGCCAAAAGGCGGCTAAGCTCCGAGGTCAAGGGCAATAATCGGGTTTTGGAACGCTTCCCGGTAACCCTCAACAAGCCCTGAGCACGGTCCCAGTCCCCCACCTTGAGCAAGATTAATTCAGCCCGGCGTAGTCCGCATCCATACAGGGTTTCAACCAACGTGCGGTCCCGAAGTTCCCAAAAATCATCGGGCCAGGGGGCTGACGTCCATTCCTCCATGGACCCCAAAGGCACGGCCCTGGGCAGGTTGACCGGGGTTTTGGGTCTTTGAAGCGCCTTGGAAGGATCGGGCCCGGGATGATGACCTTCCCGAAGCATGAATTTGAAATAGGTTTTGATCGTGGAAATCTTTCGGTTGATTGACCGAGGCAGAAGTCCTTGCTCCATTAACGAAACCAACCAAGATCGAAGGTGTATGGAATTTGGGTATTCATCCCCTGCCATGCCGAAATCCGTGGCCAAAAAGGAATTGAGTTGATCCAAATCTCGCGAATAGGCCTCGAGGGTATGCGAAGAGGACCGCTTTTCGAAGCGGAGGTAGCGCAAAAAACTACGGTAATCCATGATTACCGCAAAAATAAGGGCTTAAACGACGTCCGTCTGCAAAAGCTGCTGACGATAAACCGCCCTCAATCGCTGCTGACGCTTGTTGACCGAAGGCTTTTCAAAAGCCTGACGGGCGCGCAGTTCTTTGAGAACCCCGGTTTTCTCGAATTTCTTCTTGAAACGCTTGAGGGCCTTGTCGACGGCTTCGTTGTCCTTGATGTCAATTTTGAGCATACCTAATTAATGAGAACCGCAAAGATACTAGGATTCTTTGAACAATTGCCTTGCAATAACCAATTTTTGGATTTCGCTGGTGCCCTCACCGATGGTGCACAGCTTGGAATCTCGATAATACTTTTCGACTGGGAAATCCTTGGTATATCCGTAACCCCCAAAAATCTGTACGGCTTCGGTTGCCGCACGAACAGCCACTTCCGAAGCATAGTATTTGGCCATTGCCGAAACCTTGGTCACCGGTTTCCCGGCATTTTTGAGCGCCGCGGCCTCCATCGTCAACCAATGGGCGGCCTCGATTTCGGTGGCCATATCGGCTAATTTGAAGGCAATGCCTTGAAACTCGGCAATAGGCTTTCCGAATTGTTGCCGCTCTCCCGCATAACGAGTAGCGGCCTCCAAAGCACCGCGGGCTATACCCAAGGATAAGGCGGCGATGCTGATCCTTCCACCGTCCAAAATTTTCATCGCTTGAATGAAGCCATCGCCTACCTGACCCAACAAATTGCCTTTGGGGACCCGGCAATCGCGAAAGATCATTTCGGTAGTCTCGGAGCAACGCATACCCAATTTATTTTCTTTACGGCCCTGCAACCAGCCCTCGGTGCCTCGTTCAACCACCACAGCCGAGATCCCGTGGGAATCCAACAAATCCCCGGTACGTACCATCACCACCGCAACTTCGGCGGAATTACCGTGGGTAATCCAGCACTTGGCGCCATTAAGAACCCAATGATCGCCGTCATCCACGGCGGTGGTCAGCATGCGCAATGCATCAGAACCGGTATTGGGCTCGGTCAAACCCCATGCCCCAAGCCATTCCCCGGATGCCAATCGGGGTAACCATCGCTGTTTTTGTTCTTCGTTCCCAAATTGGAGGATGTGTCCCGTGCACAGTGAATTATGAGCCGCCATGGACAAACCGATGGAAGGATCCGCTTTGGCCAATTCAACAATGGCCTCAACGTATTCTTCGTAACCCAATCCGGCCCCCCCGTAGGCCTCGGGAACCAAGACCCCCAACAAACCCATCGCCCCCAATTGATGAAAGAGATCCCGAGGAAAATGCTGGGATTCATCCCATTCCATGGCATGTGGTCGAATGTTGCGGTCGGCAAATTCCCGTACCGAAGCGCCGATTAAGCGGGTGTTTTCTGAAGCCTTAAAATCCATGGACCAAAGGTAGAAACAAAACCCAAGCTATCGGGTACAGTATGGGAGCAAGCGCCGCCGGGCTATTGAATCCACATCCAGTTGGCGAAGCATATCGGAACCGCTCGTGTAAGGCCCGTGCTGTCGGCGATATGCCAAAATTTTCTTGGCCAAGGCCCAACCCACATACGGATGATCGGCCAAGGCCTCCAAATCCGTCGTGTTAATGTCCAATGGAATAACCTTGGACGTATCCAGTGTAACATACTTTAGAACAACTTCAAAGGTCAGGGTATCCATCCCGTAGACTTCCAACAATTGATCGGTCCGAATAAAACCTCCCAGCCTTCGGCGATAATCAGCAATTCGCCGAGCGGTTGCCGCACCCACCCCGCGAAGACGCCTCAAGGCCAAGGTATCTGCGTGATTCAAATCTATTCGCTGACCGGATTGTAATTTTTGGATACGCCCACTGTCCCCCATCCAATGCTCGGACCGAGCCCTAAAACTTCGGTTTCTAAGGTCATGAATCGAGGCGATCAATGCAGGGTCACTGCTTTGGGTGGGTACCTGCTCCGTGGTCATCCAAGAACGCACCCAAGGTAAAGTCACCGTCAACAGGGATAGCCCCAAAAAGCCCATGGCCTCGCCACGGGGAATTCTCCACCACGCTTTCAAACCCAAAAACGCTAGTGCGATGACGCCCCGGATGGGCTATCCTCAAGAGATTCTGGTTTGGCTGGAGGCGTGCGAAGCACCTGGATCAGAAAATACAAGGTAAAAAACGTCACCGTCCCTTGGGACAAGAGCATCGTGATCAAGGCCGGAATCTTCATGGTGTTTGAATTTTGGATGGATTATTTTGGCGTAAACGCTTACGGTACGCAACGTATACTGCCAAAGCAATGCCTGTGTACAGCGCCAACAACAAGAGGCGTGCTCCCAGAATATAGGAGTTACCCGGATTCTGAATTCGGGAAAGAATATCGGGTATGGACGCCACCAAAACAGCCAAAAGAATCACCGGCGTAACGTACTGAATCACCCAACGAAAGAAAACGGGGATTTTCATATCGGCTCCCTCGTTGATTTCTTTCCATCCTTGATCCATCCCAAAAACCCAGGCAAAAAGAATGACTTCAAAAAATGCAAATACAACTAGGCTTACGGTACCCGCCCAATAATCATATTCGTCAAAAACCCCTTCGTTAAAAAAGAAAACAGTCGGGGCTCCAAGTACGAGGATGATTAGTCCAAAAGTCCAGGCCGCGGGAGCACGTTTCCATCCAAACTCATCCCTCAAAAATGCCATAACCGGCGTACCCATCGCCAAAGACGAGGTAATACCGGCAAAAAACAAAAGCCCAAACCAACAAATACCTGCAATTGCCCCCATCATGGGACCCCATTGGGTGAACAAATAGGGCAACGTTTTGAAGCCCAGCCCTAGTCCTCCGCTTTGGGTTAATTCAACAACACGATCCACGCCAAGGTAGCCGATAGCAATAGGAATCAAAATGGAGGAGCCCAGAACGACCTCCACAAATTCATTCATCCAACCCGCGGACATTGCATTGAGGGCAATGTCTTGTTTGGGACGGACATAGGCAGCATAACATTGAATAGAGCCCATGCCAACGCTTAATGTAAAAAAGATTTGACCCGCGGCTGCAAGCCATACCTTGGTATTCCAAATCGAATCAAAATTGGGGGTCCACAAGAAATTGAGGCCCACCGTACCATCCAGGATCGCCCCAAATTCACCGGATCGCAACGTGATCCCTTTGTAGGCCAAAAACAAGCCGAACAATAACAGCAATGGCATTCCCACCTTGGCCGCTTTTTCGACCCCACCGGAAAGCCCCCTGGAGAGTATCCAGGTATTAAGGAACAAACAAAATAACCAAAAATAGATAGCCAACCCGTTGTTGCTAAGCGAGGTATACGATCCAAAGTAATCCGCGACACCAGCTTGTTCCATGCCATTGAATTGTCCCTGGACGAACATCCAAACATAATTCAACGTCCAACTTTCCAAATAACAATAGTAGGACGCCACCGCAATATTGGTAAAAATCCCAAAAACACCAATGTACTTCCATATCGCTCTGCCCGGATCCAGTTCATGCAAAATAAAAGGAGTCGAGTGGTTACCCTTTTTGCCCCCAAAACGACCCGTAGCCCACTCTACCCACAAAAGGGGAATACCCATGAGCAGAAAACAAACCAAATACGGAATGATAAAGGCACCACCCCCGTTCTGGATGGCTTGAACCGGGAATCGCAAAAAATTACCCAAACCGACAGCATTGCCGGCCATTGCGAGAATGAGACCCAGGCGTGAGCCCCAGGATTCTTGGTTATTGCTCATGAAGGTGGTTTGAAGTTCGTTGAGATTCTTGTTGTAAGAGGAGGGTTATTCCCTGTTCCAGGGTTCGGGGTTGGTACCCCAAGTCCCGGACGGCTTTGTCGATAATAAAACCACTGCGCAAGGGTCTAGGGGCAGGCTGACCCAATTCGGCCGTTGTTACGGGATGAAGCAAAGAGGCATCCAGTCCCAAAAAATGGGCGATCCGCTGGGCCATTTCAAAGACCGTCATGAACTCCCCACCACTTAGGTTATAGATACCCGTAGCACCTAGCTTGGCGATTCGTAGACAACCGTCCGCTAGATCTTCTGCCAACGTAGGGGTTCGGTATTGATCGGAGACGATACGTAGGCTCTTGCCTTCTTGAAGTGACTTTTGGACCCAAAGAACAATGTTGGTTCGACTCATATCAGCCGCCAAGCCGTAAACCAAGACCGTCCTAGCAATGCAAGCAGGTCCAGGGTAGGCTTCAACGATGCGCTCTGCTTCCCATTTGGCTTTACCGTATATGCTGAGTGGTCCCGGTTGAGCCTCCTCGGCATAAGGGCCATGAAGGCCATCAAAAATGAAATCGGTGGATAAATGAATAATATGGGTGCCGAGAGGTAAACAGGCATCGCAAAGATTTTGGACCGCGTCCACGTTTTGTTTTTGACAAGCTTCGGGATCCTTTTCGCAATCATCCACCTGGGTCATGGCGGCCGTGTGTATTAGGGTATCGGGGCCAAAACCCTCGATAACCTGGGCTACCTCCTCCCGATTGGTCATATCCATGCAACGATAGACCACCGAGCCCTGCTTCCAGTCCTTGGACAAAAGTCCATCCGGTAAACGTGCAGGGCCCCGACCTGTAGCCAAAACCTGAATACCCGGAACTTGGGTTAAGGCCACGACCAGTTTTTGGCCCAAGAGTCCGTTAGCGCCGGTGATGAGTATTTTGGTGAACATCGTTTCGAAATGCCTTCGCAAATTAGGCAGTTTCCTTGCAAAATCCGCTTTTTGGCGCTTAGCAACGGATAAGGAGTATTCGCCGCTTGCGGAGTTGACCCCGAACCTTATATTTGCGACCCGGCTTGGCCGGGGGGCCGTTTTGGCGGTCATCGGGGTGTAGCGCAGTCCGGTTAGCGTACACGTCTGGGGGGCGTGTGGTCGGAGGTTCGAATCCTCTCACCCCGACATTTAGAAGGGCTATGTAATTGAATATCAGTTACATATGCTTTTCTAAATATGTCAGGTCCCCATATAGGTCCCCAAACTTTTTGTAGATTGTACTATATTTGAGGTGGTATGAAGTACTTCCTTAAGGTGAAACCGACTCCGAATGAAGATGGAGAATGTCCCCTATACCTCAGGTTAAGGAAGACCCAACTGAAAGGTGGGACCGAAGAATCATCTATCGTCACAGGGGTATGGGTTAACCCCAAATTCCTCCAAAATGGGGTATTAAGTACCAGAACCCCCAATAAGAACCAAATTCAGAGTAGAATCAGAGTCATAACGAACGATTTAGACCGGATTGTTCTTGAACTGAAAGAAACGGGGTTAGAACCCCTACCCTCATTGGTTAAAAAGAGGTATTTGGATTCACTCCGTTCAAAAGAAGAAACCACTCCGAAAATCATCACCTTTTGGAAAGGATTTGAAGAGTTCCTTGAATCAAAACTCACTAAATCCCGTGGTTACTACAAAACAATTATAACCCTTCAAAACCTCCTTGAAAGTTTTGAAAAAGAGAAAAGGATGAAAATCTCCTTTGATTACATAGTTGGAAGTTCAGTTCAGTTTCAAAACGAATTTCAAAAGTTCCTTTGGGTCAAGAGAGGGTTATCCAATGGTTATATCAATAAGATTTTGGACAATCTATCCCAATATCTCCATTACAGTGTTCAGGTCGGTTACATTACCAAAAAACCTAAGTTCAGTAAAAACGATATCGTTGAGAGGGATGAGAAAATCTATC
>Ga0172372_10004821_pt1 | contig 19027 bp, 32 predicted proteins | sample LakKiv5m_2_FD_114544 | JGI IMG/M metagenome (GOLD analysis project Ga0172372, IMG submission 114544) | Freshwater microbial communities from Kabuno Bay, South-Kivu, Congo - kab_092012_9.5m | ecosystem: Environmental > Aquatic > Freshwater > Lake | place: Democratic Republic of the Congo...
ACCACTTATCTTTCTACATTTACTAATACATTTACTAAAAGTGATTTAATAACTGTATTTCAAATTTTAACCTCCAATTAAAATAACAAATGTAGAAAGATCTTTTTACTTAACCCTCCGGAACAGCCCTCCGGAGGGTTTTTTTTTATATTTTGTTGCGTTTTTTATGAAAATAGGATAATTATACGAAGAGGTTAAGATGCTTAAGCTTTTAGGCAAGATTCCGAAAAAAATTGCGATTGCCTGTTCCGGTGGGCCAGATAGTATGGCGGCTCTGGATTTTTTTTCTGCAAACGGCCGGGCTGTAGAAGTTCTTTATTTCAATCATGGAACAGAGCATGGCGCAGAAGCAGAAAGCTTCATTCGCTCATATTGTAATAATCGCGGGCTAAAACTAACAGTAGGCGAGTTATCAAGAGGTAGACAGAAAGATGAATCGCCCGAAGAGTTTTGGCGAAATGAACGATATAAATTTTTCGAAAAATGGTTAGCTACAAATTCAGAATATAAGTTAGTTACGTGTCACCATCTTGATGATGCAGTCGAAACATGGATTTTTACATCATCTCGTGGCATGCCAAAAACAATTCCGTATAGTCGAGGAAGTATTATTCGTCCGTTTCTTTTGGTAAGGAAGCAGGACTTAGTCTCTTGGTGCGAGCGAAAGGATGTCCCATTTGTTCACGATCCAAGCAACTTGGATACTAAGTATGCTAGAAATTTAATTAGAAAAGACATTCTTCCTCTGATCGAGAAAATCAATCCAGGCATCTATAAGGTTATTCGAAAAAAGATTTTGCTTAATACTAATGCGTTATCAGATGGGAATGGGGAGTAGATTGAGCTTATCGGAAAGCGAAAGGTTATTGGGTTATTTAAACGTGCCCACATTTGATTTCGACCGTCTAATTGATATAATTAGAAACTCTGTTGTTGATGGAGCAATGGCTAAGCATAGATTTTTCAAGCCGCTTTTGCTAGGTACATTCAATATTTCTTGCAGCAAGCCATATACATATGAAGTTATAAAGCGATATGATGTTTTAGTTTTTAGAAAAAGAAAAAATGGATTTTATATAGAATTATTTTTCAGAATAGGAACCGATATAAATTTCAGCGAAAGAGGTTCGATAATAAACCTATTGCCAAACACAAAGGAGATTGTTTTTAAAAACAATACGGTGCTGACTGATATATGGTATCACGTATTGCCAAATATAAATATTGTTTTTGAAAAAGATGGGCACAAAAAATACTTTATCGCGTTAACTTTTGATAACAAAGATCATTACCAGCGACATAGACAAAACGAGCATGATTTGTCTGTAATAGTTTCCATAATAGATGACGATGCTAGCGCCTTTATAATTAAGAATTATGATATCTTTAAATCATTTTATTTTATGAATTATGACTATGCAAAAGGCATTTATCGTATTTAATATAGGAGTTCAATATGCTAATCTGTTCTAGTGTAATGAGTGTAACTATTTGTTTTTGTGCAATGTTTTATTTTATGCTATGGCTTGTAGTAGAGCTACTTGATTAGGGAGTATTTATGAGTTTAAAGGAAAAAATTAAAAAATTTGCTGAAGAAATCAATAGTGGAAAAATCTCAGAGCGAGAACGAATAAGCGTAAATAAATCACTATGGGAAGCTGGCCTGGATGGTAACGGCAGATTTGATAGACCAGAAGGCGGATATGTTGCAGCAACTGAGATTTTGCAAAATCAAGGCATAGAACTAACTGATGTAGTTAGTTCTTTTAATTTTTCCAAGGATTTGGATAATAGACATTTAACAATAAATATTTCATTTTCAAACAAAGAAGATTTATTCTCGCCTACGCCTATAACAAACTCGATGTTAGTTCTGTCTTGGACAAAGCTAAGGGATGATGTTTACGAAACACTTGCTTACTTAAGTTAATTTATGCTGGATGTATTGTTTCTTGCTTCCAATAGAGATTACGCTCCATATAATAATTTAGACTTTGGAAATTTTTGCTATAGTCATATTGATAGAGTTTTTGATTTATTTAAAAGTAATGGGTTTAAAATTGAGATAAATTATTCTCCCAAAAAACATATTCCTGCAAAGCTCTATATTTATACAAATTGTGTTGCGATTACAGATTTCCCTTGGATGAAAAATTACGGCAAAAGAGTTTATTGCACTCATGGCGCAGGAATATTCAAAAACTATGGTTGGTATCCAAAGGAACATAAAGAGCATGATATAATAATGTTTGCATCTCGTGGCATGCAAATGAAATATGAGATGTGTCACCCTAAGCTACTAAGAAAGAAGATACATCGGGTCGTTGGATACAGTAAGTATGACAAATACTTTGACCAATTAAAAACCGGCACCGCTAGGTTGCGATTGATAGACAAATATAATCTCGTAGATGATAAGCCTATCATATTGTTTGCTCCAACTTGGGGCGAAGAAGTAAATAAATATGCGCAGTATCTGCAACATTATCCTAACGTTATATTTGCACCAAGAGTTGGATTTTTAGATAAAAGCTTTTCGGAAAATATTACATTTGATTACGATAAGTCACTTGAGATAGCAGGCTGTGATGTCGTGATAACAGATATTTCTGCTTTAGGCACAGAAGCTGGGAAGTTAGGTAAGCCAATTATTCAGCTTTGTGTAGCTACTTATCCATCGACAAATATGAAGCACCCTACCGATCTAGTTATTCCTGGGATGGAAAAATATGGCCCATACATTATTGGCGAACAAGTGTTTGTATCTGATCCGGTATCAGATTTTAAGTTTTGGGATCAGAAAGTCGATAATGCGCTAAATAGCAAATCACATGCTGGACGAAAAATGTGGTCAGATTTGTGCATTGAGTTTGATGATAATAATTCATCAAATAGGATATTTAATTTTTTAAAAAAATATTTAAAATAATAATGTATGTAATATAAAAACGCAACTTTTTACGCATATAGCGTAATATATACACACAGCTTTGGAACTAAGATGTATGTATTAGCATTAGCAACGCCAGAAACTGATAACTATCCGGCTATGTTTTTTGCACTTTTCTGCAGTGATGATTATGATAAAATTCACGAGAAGAAAGAGCTTATTCGCTCCGCCATGCTTGATATAAAAAACAAAAAGTATTCGAAAAAGAGAAAACTTTCAATGCTACATAGCTCTTTATCCGAGAATGTTCCGGGTTGGGACAACTCTCATATTAAAGAGTATTTCTCCTCAGAAGAAGTAACGTTAAGCGTTATAGACTCTAGGTGGCTGGAGTAACCATTGAGAATTCTTCTTGATGTAGACGGTGTTTTTGCAGATTTTCTTGGCGCAACTCTTCAATTATTGAAAGATAATGGTTATAACAAAAATATATCAGAAGATGATATAACTAGCTGGGATATAGTTTCGTGTGTCGGCGATGATTGGTCAAATGTAATTGAATCAGGTTGGCGACAAGAGGGTTGGTTTGAGGGTTTAAATCCATACGGCGGCTCGCATGAGGCTTTTGATAAAATAAGCAGCTTGTTTGACGAAGTATATTTTGTTACCGCACCAATGCCTAACCACAAAACGTGGGCTCATGAAAGAATATCTTGGCTTAAAAACAATTTTAAAATAAAAAATAGTCAAATTATAATTACAGAATCAAAGCATGTAGTTTTTGGCGATGTTTTAATTGACGATTCTTTGCCTAATATATCAGGCTGGGCAAAAAATAGCTGGGCAGAACATCCTGTTTTATGGGATAGGCCATATAATAAGTTTGCATCTAATGCAATTAGTTCAAATAAGATAATAAGATCAAATAGCTGGGAATATTTTTTCAACTATGTACAAATGAACTGTTTATATCGGCACTGATTTGTAAAATATATTATTTTTAATATTATAAAATATTGGAGTTCGTATGAATGACGTAATGAATAAGTTGCTCAAAGTTGCGAGTGAGTTGGATAACGCTGGAGAATTTGAGCTTGCAAATGAGCTAGATGACCTTATATTTGAAATGTCTAAAGATGCAGGCATTTTGTGGACTGGCGAATCCTCTGATGATAAGAATGGTTCGGATGATGAGGCCGAGGAGGTCGATTCTGACGTAGAAAAGGCACTAGATATTTTGTGCGAAAGAATTTCGGAAAAAGAACTGTGCGATCTTCCAAAGGCAGTATGGCTAGAGGCTTTGGAGTTATGTATTGACAGTTGCGAAGATATGAAGAAAGAGGCTCAAAGTAATTTTCGACCTCCATTAATCGAAGAATATCACGATAAACGATTTGAAAAGTTAAAAGATTTTCCTAGATATTCTTCTTATGGTTCATATCCATTATTTTATGTTTCAAGTGGGTTTGAGGTTTTTTGTGCAGAATGCGCAAGAGAAGCGAAGGATGATGAAATGTTTATGCAGGATGCGAACTGGGAGAACCAAACGCTTCATTGTGACATTTGCTCTACAAAGATAGAATCGGCTTATGGGGAAGAAGATAGCTAGTGGATTTAGCTCATAGCCATTCACGCTGAGGCTGATGTTTATCAGCCTTTTTAAAGGTATAGTTATCACTATTCTCCGGCTCATAGATATCAGTATCTATTTCGATGTAGTTATCTGGTTCAGTATACTCCGTATCAATATCTTCATAATCTTCACCTTGTGATTCTTCAAACGTATTAATTCCTATGCCTGTTTCAGTTGTGCTATCGGCATTAGTGTCAATATCAAATGAACTGTCTTCGGAATCGTAATCAATAGATTCATTTATTGGACTTTCGAACGTATCCATGGTCGTGTTGTCTGGAATTATTACGGATTGATCTACATGCGATCGACTGTCACTATAATTGTTATTATTTATATTATTACGATTAGATAGTGTGTATTCCGAACAAGAAAGTAATAATAAGACCATAGAAAAGCGCATGGTGCTCCTATTTGTTTTGGAGGGAATTTGTCACTTAAGAAAAGATTGGTAAAAATAGCCACAAAGCTAGATAATTTAGGTATATTTCACCTTGCAAATGAAATAGATGATGTATTGAAATCTTTTTCTTCAAATGTTGCGCCAATAAGAACTCATAAACCAAGACCAGATGGTAGTGTAGATGTACATAATCCATACATGTCGTTGACTCAAAAGGATATTTCTTTTTACGGACCAGAGAGTGATTATTCTAAATTAAATGTAACGTCCGAAGTGTCTAGACTTATTGATATATACAACAACAGCTTCAAGCCATCGATAGAAGGTATTACTTATACACTAAGGGAATATAATAAAGGTGACCATTTATCAGATGATGAAGCCAAATCTATAGTCAGTCAACTAACTGCTTTAGGAAGAATGTGCATTGAAATAGATAAAACGATTCGAAATTTCTCGGGCAAACATTCTTCGAATGTTATATTTTCTCCAGTAATGTATGAGAAAGATGTTTCGGAGATAAAAAATATTGCATATAACGCAATCAATAAAATAAATGAACATAAAAAGTATCCATTATCTATTGGGGACACGGAACTTATTTTCAATATGCTTGGCATGTTAGAGGATGATATGGAGAAGTTATTCCCAAAGATGTTTTCGGAGTTTGGACCTACGTCAAAAATTATAATAAAACAAGATTGATTAGTTGCTAGCTAGCAGTAGTTTGTTTTTATTTGACACTATATTGCCAGTTGATATAAAATGCCCCAGGGAGAATTATCATGGGGTTAGATATTCAAACATCTATGGGGTACGGAACATCTGACCTGGGAGAAAATTTTCTTCACCATATCGATCAGCTTTACAAAGAAGCAAGGCGCGTAAGTAGGGAAGAATACCTCAATACGTTAGCCCAAAACAACGATGAATTTATATCGTTTGTATCAACCGAAGGCTTTAGGCCGAGGCACCTTGAGTTTTTTTATTATGAAATAAAACATTACGGACCTGATTTTAATGTTTCAGACACTATATTGTATAGTATTGATGAAGATTTTAGCTTTGTAAACTTTGTACCGATATCAAAAGTTGATTCTTTCGTGCGTAAGAATGATGCAATTGACTATTATGATAGAGAGCAAGGGATCCGTTATTTAAACAATAGCGGTATACATCCGTATTTCTCGCCACACTTGAAAATAATGAGATCTGCGTTTACTCAATTCTTTAAAATAATTCCCTCTATAAATAAATTAGAAAACTGCTTTACGCATGACGGAGAAGATATTCTAATAAGCAATGATGATTTTGAACTCTTAAAGGATGAAAAACTATATTTTTACAAATCAATATATGAAAATAATCAAAACGGTGCTGATGTCGACTCTGCTTTGCAATTTGTATTTAATAGTTTTAGACCATCGGTCCCCGTTGAAATCCTTTCCGTTTTCTTTCTTTTTATAAAGAAATTTGAAATGAAAAAGGATGTTGCGCTTTCTTATATAGACAGATTAAGACCATGTATTATTACTAATTTTATTTATTGACTTTCTAGCGAGGTGTGACATTAACAAGTGGATTGTGGCTTATTATATAGATGGCGAATGGCATTCCGATGGTCCTATTTATAAAAAGCAGGACGTTTTAAAGACTAGGGCATATATGAAGAAAAACAACATTCAGTATAAATCAATCTATAACTATTTCGGACACAGATGTTAGGTTAAATGGATGATAGCCAAGACATTCTTCTGAGAAAGATAAGCCTAGAGAAAGATGATTTGGCTATAAATAATCTTGTGATAAATTTTTTGAATAAAAACTTTAACAAACAAGAGCTTTGTAGGTTTATATCAAAAAACGAATATTGCTCAGAAGATACTATAAAAATAATCTGTGATGTAATTCATGATTACCCGGAAATGGTTCATATAGTTAAGCACAAAAATGTAAGTAGAGGATTTTTTTTCAAATGTTTTTCATTGAATATCGATTCGTTAAATGCAATAGCGATATCTAATCTTAAATGTCCTGCAAGTTTGTGCTTTAGCTTTTTAGGAAAACAACTTCCTGATCCTGGCCCATACCATCTAGACCTTTTTTCTTATTTTTATATCAAGCAATTTTTCGATGTGCCAATTGAGTATAGACTATCAATGTGCCAAGAGGAAGATAGCGCTTATATCTATAAAAATTTAGACATGTACATTGATTTAAAAGAAAGATTTTTTAAAAAATAAAGAGGCCACATGAATGTATTAGTTCCTCCCATAAAATGTCAGGGTATAAAAACAGAACTAGTTGGATGGATAGAGAAAAATATCCCATCTGAATACTCTACGTGGGTAGAGCCTTTTATGGGAACCGGAGTTGTTGGGTTAAATCTTGCCACTGGCAATGCCAAATTTTATGATACAAACATCCATATTATCAAGTTCTATAATGATATTAAGCAAAGAAAAATAAATTCATCTATAGCTACAGAGTTTTTAAAAGAGCAGTCACATAACCTTATGAAAGACGGCCAAAGTTATTATTATGAAATACGAAATCGATTTAATAACAACCCCGATTCTTTAGATTTTTTATTTTTAACACGAACTGCATTTAACGGCGTTATGCGGTTTAATAAATCTGGCGGATTTAATGTACCCTTTTGTAAGAAAAATGATAAGTTAAATGATGCTCACATTGCAAAAATAGCCGAACAAATAAAGTGGGTATCCGAAAAGATACATAATAATGATTTTCACTTTGAAGTCTCAGATTATAAAAACTCAATATTGAGTGCCAAGGATGATTCTTTTATTTATTGTGACCCGCCATATATAAACAGAAATTCGGATTATTATAACGGCTGGGGGCATGACGATGAGGTTTCATTATTCAATCTTTTAAACAACAGCAATAGTAAGTTTATGTTGTCGTCATGGAAATCAGATGGTAAGAGCGTAAATGAATATGTCACGAACGGATGCTGGTCAAAGTTTAACTGCGTGGAGTTTAGTCACAAATATATTGTCGGCGGTACAAAAGAGCGTCGACCATCTGTCATAGAGGTTTTGGTAAAAAATTATGAATAAAATCATAAACAATGTGTATGATATTTTTATTTGGTTTTTATCATATGTATTGTTCTTATTCATACTTGTCTATGTGATATATAATATAATTTCGGACGTTACAAGTTACCTTTTCGGTCAAGATTGACATTACTCCAGCACGCCCATCCTGACTAGTGCGACCCTATTATTTGCTCTCGCATAATCCTCTATTTTATTTAGTCGCTGCACCAATTCATCATATCTACCATCATCAGTATTTAGTTGTTGCATTAGATTATCTAATTCTGATTGAATATTTTTCTTATCCTCATCCGAGATGCCGATTATTAAGTTTTTATCTAAAAAATCAGATTCATCTGTTTTGTTTGCGGCATCAAGAGAATCTGATATTTTTATAAGTCGATAGCTTTCCGCACTTTTAAATGCAGCAGACTTAATCACTCCAAGTATTTGCGCTTTTATCTCTTCGTTTTTGCACCTTTTTGATATATTAAAAAGGCCGAGCTGTATCTCTGATTTTTTGTATTTAAAAAACTCTATTTGTTTTAATCTTTTTTCTGCCTCGGCCCTTGTCTTATATGTACCCATGTTTTTTCCGCTTTCAGATAAGACCTTATATTTGCCTTTGATTTTTTTTATCATTAGTTCCTCTATTATCAGTGCAGCCTTTAATATATTACAAATAATATGGTAAACTAAAATGTTAAATTATGATGCACCTCTTGATGGAACACCCCATATTTGAATATATAGATTTTTTAAACTTTACTTCAAATAAAGATATTGCGTCAGATGTAATGTATGCTTCGGTGGGGAACTATTCTATAGGCGGCAGTGAATCGATAAGGCTTGAGATAAGTATATACAAGATGTTCCCTATATATACATCTGAGTTTATATTATCTAACTACATGATAAGCTCAAAGTTTGATTACTATGATTCGTTTAATCAGGATGAGTGTTCGATAAAAACGGAAATATTCAAACATTCAGACCTCGCAATTATCGAGAAAGTGTCAGGTGTGTACTTCCTTGATGATGTTTGCAGGAATTATAGTCGTAATGTGAGTCACTTTATATTAAGCAATATAAATCTATTCTCATAAACTTTTGACGCACAGTAAAATATCGGATAGTAAAAATCACCGGCCTGTGGTGAAAGGGATATCACTACTGCCTTCTAAGCAGTCATTCCAGGTTCGAATCCTGGCAGGCCGACCACCTTATAAAGAGAGATTAAAATGGATATGTTTTGCATTATTATGTTTTCTGTTGCAGCAGTTGGCTTTATCCTCGCAACAATATTGACAGATGCAATTTAGTACGTTTCAGATACTCCTGGCGTTAGTTTACCTACTGCCAATAGTGCTATTACTTATTGCGGAGTATAGCTAAGTGATTAATTATCAGTAATGTTTGATTGCACCATATCTGAGATTTTAGATGAAATATCAAAATCGCTAGTGTTGCTATCATTTTCATTATTTATTCAGAAGCTAAGTCCACCAAATATAGTGTGCTATCTGTTTGCAAAATCAAGAAACAAAGAGATAGGCATAATCATTGCGCAGAATAAGAGAAATAAGAAAAACGTAACCAATCTACTGGCAAAATCCGAGCACTTCGAAGTCAAAATAGAATTGATAAAAACAATTATTCTTGATATAAATGAGAACAATGTTTATGCCTTAATTGAGATAGTAAAAAATGAGCCAAGATGCAAGATATATATTCCTGATAATTTTTTAGAATTAATATCGAATACTAGTTCAGAAACATCAAAAGTTATATATAAAAACATAAACATTTTTTAATGTACCCATTGACTATGTTTAGGCGTGATTATATAGGATTAGGACGCAGTCCACAACTTAGGAGGTAATATGTATTCGTATTGGTTTGTAAATGATGACGTACATCGATTGGCTACTAAGGCCATTAGAAATTCTGCATATCTAAGAAATAACAAGAAACAAGACGACCTTGTTCCATCAAAATCAAGAGCTATCGTATCAGAGAATGCTGATATTGATAAGAAGTTTTGGCTAGTCATTCGGCAGTCTGAATCGGAAAACGGTCAAGTGGAACTATCCATTGATTCCGTTCTTAATTCTTATGATGATGCCTTGTCATATGCGAGCGGACTATCAGATTTAAATGCTGGTACAAAATATTTTGTATCAGAGGCGTCTGATGTATTCTTTACTCCGCAAAAACAATCTAACAGAAAAAAGTTATAAAACGAATTTTAAATTACAAGCTGGCGGGTGATATAATCACCCGCTTTTAATATGTATTTATTCATTATCTTTTAAAAGCTAATAATGTATTATATTGATAGAGGCTTTATATGGATAATTTTTTTGAAGATTTTAACCTGCAAAGAGAAATTAATCGAATTTTAAACTCGGATGTTCTAAGCTATGTATTTGAAATAACCCTATCGTTTCCTGTTGATATGAGATTTGTAAAAGATTTCAACATAAGCCTTAAGGATAAGGAAAATGATGAGGATAGTTGCAATTCTTATATAATCTTAAAAGAGGGGTTAATGATACCTCGCGGTTGGACGATGGTCGATACCTGGGTTTCTCCCGACAATGATACCATTGGTGAGTTGGGCATTCAGGAGTATGATGAGCCATTTGGAGTTTTGAGCATTCAGTTTATGCGAACATCTCAAGAGGCAGACCTATTTCTGCCAAATGAAGAATATGAAAATTGAAAAATAATGAACAATGTGCTATAACTTATAGACCTAATTAATACACTTATTGCGGTGAATGTATGAAGAAAAGAAAAGAGGTCTTAGCAGAATCATTGAGATATCTGGCGATGATGATGTGTGAGTCGCCAGAAAAATTTTCAGTTAAGGACGGAAGAACAATGGACCGAGCACTTCGTTCATGCGATGGGATTATTGATATAGACACAGTATGGGTTTTATGGAGGCATGTTGGCGAGAAGAACGGGTGGCTTACTGAATAATATTGATTAATTAGATAACTCGGTCATTTTTGCATTCGCATTAGACGTATGCTATGTCGTTAGCAAAGGGAGGCTTCCTTGGATTTGATTGTATTTACCTGCATTATCAGCGTTATGTTTGTTGCTCTTAGGCGAGAATCGCCTGAACTAATCCCTATTCCTGTGCGGATTAATTAATTTATGCACAAACTATATATTACAGAGCTTATTCCCCACGGGGAATGTCACACGGTTGTTCTAAGGCTATCAGGTGATCTAGTGCGTATCACGGAAGAACAATCTAAACTATTGGATGTGTTTTTCGGCATTAGGGATAGGAATTTAAAATCGACTATGAGTGAAAAGCTATATCTTTCTGATAAGCTGTCTGATTATATAAATAATGTTTTTGGAATAAAACACGAATTTGTTGATATCTTTCAAAATCATATCTATATTCATATTGCAACAGACTAACTAGGGGTTTTTTATGTTTGGTTATCCGTGCATTAATATGACATTAGGCGAACACGGAATTACGACAAACAGAGGGATGATCAAAAGAACATTTGAGGAGCGTGGCTTAAGATACGTTTCTGAATTAGCCCTTAAAAACTGCATTGATTTGCTAAAGATTATTCAATGGAATCATGATAATAACATTAACCTTTTTAGAATTTCATCTGATATAATTCCATGGCTTAGCGAATTTGAAATCGAAAGGCTTCCGGATTTTAAAGAGATTTCATGTGCCTTATCTAAGGTTGGAGAGTTTGCAAGTAGAAATGGACATCGCCTAACAAGCCATCCTGGGCCTTTTAATAAGTTGTGCTCCCCCAAAGAAGATGTTGTTAGAAATACAATTATTGACTTGGAAAATCATGGGAGAATTTTCAATTTAATTGGATTACCATGCTCTCATTTTTCAAAAATCAATATTCATGTCGGCGCAACTTATGGAGATAAATTATCTGCTGCGGATACATTTGTTCGAAATTTTGATAGACTATCCGATAGCGTAAAGGGTCGACTAACCCTAGAGAATGATGACAGAGCATCCATGTTCGCGGTAAGTGACCTGTATAATCTTATTCATAAGAAAACCGGAATTCCCATCGTTATAGATTATCATCATTGGGAAGTCTCCGAAGATCCTATGCCTTGGCAAGAAGCGTTTGATATGGCATATTCAACATGGAAAGGTGCCGTTCCAGTAATTCATTATTCGAACTCTCGCTCTATTGAGCAGGGAAATCCAAAGATCAAACCCCAAGCTCATTCTGACTTTTACTTTAAAAAGCTTCCTGAACCAACAAAACAAGTTCATATAATGCTAGAATCAAAAATGAAAGAGTTGGCCTTAAAAAAATACATTCAAGACTTTCAGTAGGAATACTAATACACTCCAGTCATTATTGGGCGGGAGTGTTATGCATAAGTACAGGTACAAGGCAAACATTATAAGAGTTATTGATGGCGACACTATTGATGCGGAAGTTGATTTGGGTTTTAAGATTAAAATACGAGAAAGATTTAGGTTAGCAAAAATAAATGCACCGGAACTTAAAGGTGAGTCTTCTGCTAGTGGTTTAGTTTCAAAGGAGTGGCTAAGAGATAGAATTGAGGGCAAAGCCGTTTATGTTGAGATACATAAGGGCGAAGACAAGTATGGCAGATGGGTTTGTCATGTTTTTGACGACCAATGTTTGGGCGAAGATAGTATAAATGAAGAAATGATTAAGCTTGGATTGGCAATTCCCTACATGTAGGTGTATTATGATTAACGTTGAAAATGATTATGCGGAAATTAACTCAGGCGAGATTTCAAATCATTTTAAATTTACAAAAAAAATGAATTCTTATTTCTCAAGTGGATTCTTGGTTAATAAGGGCTGGGCACAATCTAAGTCAAAACTTCGCGTTAGTTTTGCCCCAGTAGATGGGCCGACCATGAATATAATCAAGCAAGAATTATTTTTATTATTTAATTTGGAAACTATTTAATAAATATTCATATAGCAAGAGGCTTTGCTAACATGATAAAGAAACTTGCAAAAATACAGGGAAAGCTAGAAGAGCTTGGCCTTGAGAAACAGGCTGTCGATATATATAATATAATTTACGACATAGATTCCCAGCAGAAGCCCGTCTTATTAAAAAATGCAAATATATCAGATGGATTAAGGCATCATCTTCAAAATGGAATAAATATAAGTATCCCCATTTACAGGGTATATTCTTCTGCATATTATGATCTGTTCGAAGAAAGCAGGGTGCTGTGGAAGGCAGGCGGCTTAATGGTTAGCGAAGAAGATGAATGGTTTTTAAATTCTGATATAGGAAAATTTGCAGAATGGGATGGGCAAATTGTACCCTTAGACATCCCTATGCTTGTATCCGAAGAAGAAGATATCCTTAAGCAAGCAGCCTCTTATAAGGGTAAATCAGTCAAGCTGAACTCGCCAAGGAGGATACGTAAGGGCGAGAGTAGTTATGGCAAAAAGAAGTTTGTGGTTTTTGTGAGTGCTGGTGGTGGCAAAATAAAGAGAGTTACATTTGGGGACCCGAATTTGGCAATAAAAAATTCCGACCCTGAAACGGCAAAGTCATTCCGCGCCCGACATAAATGTTCTACGAAAAAGGACAAAACATCTCCGGGATATTGGTCCTGTAATGTTCACCGATATTGGAAGCAGTTGGGGTTAAGCTCTAATCGGCCATGGTAAAACTTCCATTTGAGCAATTTTCAGGCGATGGATTCTTTGTAAGAAAGTTTTCTCCAAACGTTGATGATTCAGAATTATCATGGCATTGTGATAATGAAGATAGACTTATAGTGGTTATAAACGAATCTGGATGGTTATTTCAGAATGAAAACGAAGTACCGTTTGAGTTAAAAAGAGGTATGTGCTTTAATATAAAACGTGGGCATTGGCACAGGGTTGTAAGGGGCTTAAACGATTTAAGATTGGTTATATTCATAAGATAAAATTGGAAATCATTCGCCTAATAGATAGTTATAGTCATGACTCTTTTATCAATACTTTTTGGATTATATCTTTTGAGCCGCTGGTCGTCCAAGCGATTTTCTCCTTTTTATTTTATATATCTAACTTGCGTCTTCCTTTTTAGATTGATATATTTTGCGATATGGAGGTTTCGCCGTGGCCAGTTTATCAAAGAGCATGACAAAAAACATTTCGAAAACATTAGACAAATACAACAACTTTTATGACCCCAGTGAGTCAGATTTTGAAAATTTATTAGGAGACCTCTCTCGCGAATTAACAAATCTAGAAGAGGATATCGACTCTCTCATAGAGGAAAATGAACAGTTACATAGCGAAAATGAGACCATAAAAAACAATCACTTTTGCCTGCAAAACACAATGATTTATTTGCTCTTTGCCAGCAAGCATTTTCTTGCCCTAAAGACGCATTCGGAAAATTTTTTACCAAAAAGTTTCATATCCCATTATGATGCAGAAAAAGATAGTGTTTATTATGAGGCAGAAGTTTTAAATAAAAGAATTATTTATCATGCGTGCAATGTATCATTTGACAATGAAGCAACTGAACTGGATAGTTTTTTTAGCATAAGTGAGGTTCGCCAGTTTAAAGTAATTGATGCCAATAATAATGAATTAGGAAAAGCTCAGTTGGAATCATTTTTAAACTATATTATTGATAATTATAAGCAAGAATCCTTTAGGGTTTTTGTTTTAAAATACTTTAATCATATTTTGAGCGGGATTACCCTAAATGCTTTCTGATTCTTTTATCGTTGCAGTGCTATTGATTACATTAGCGTCTGTATTGAGCTATCAAACTTTCTTGTGGGTAAGAAGTGAGCTTCATACTTCCAAGCTAAGGAAAGAAAATAATTTATGCATGTGCCATGATAAAGGTTATCAATCTTTTTCGTATCACATTACGGTGTGTAAGCTTTTGTGTGAATGCAATCGATGTAATGACGAAAGAGGGCATACGGATAAACAGCCTGATTGCCCTCCTCCTAAAAACATATTAGTTTTTAAAAAGAAACAATAACTATTCAGGTAAAAGGTCCTGCTGTACAACCTTCTTTAAATTAGTTACAGGCTCTTTGAACGATGAATCTTGCTGGCTCCCAATTTCATCGATAATGGCTAGTACACGCTCTGAGTACAGTCCCCTCATAAGTTTGCGCTTTATTTCAATCTGTTCTCTGTCTAATTGGCTAATCTCCGCTTCTTCTTCCACTGTAAAGCTATGCTTTGCATAAAAATAGTCTTCTCTTTTAAATATATTTAATAATCTCGATAATAGATTTTTTACTTCAATCTCTGTGTCTTTACTGCTGGAAATATCTTTATCCATTCTTTCTTCGTTTATTTCGTCTACTATCTGCTTTTTTACATAATCTTCCCACTTAAGCAGATGCTTATAGAATGTTATAAAGTTTCTAACTCCTTGCATACCTGTATCACTATGAGATAATGCAAAAGAATTTAAGTCATGAGGGTGCTTGTGATAAATATTAAAATCTTCTGATTCGGGAATTGGTATTTTTCTAACGTATATAATGTGGGAGCTTGAGCGATCAAGTACATAACCATGATGTAAAAGAAGAGCTATCATTTCATTATTTCTCTGATCAATAGCCTTTTGTCCACGTTCTCGTAGCGGATGTGGTTCAAACTTTGAACCAGTTCTCTCTTCAAATATTTCCTTGAGCCTATCTGGGTCTGCTTTGGATGCAATTTTTATTAAAGCATCAAGAACATCAGCTAGTTTGTAAAGCCCTACTCTATCAAATAAATTTGATGTTTTTATTATTTGATTAAAATACATTTTAAACTACCTCACAATATAGATATAGGCTAGTAATACAAACAAAGGAGGTGCCTTTTGAGATTTAACATCTCCAAATCTCTACTATAAACTTTTTAAAATGGCAACCTCTAATAATCATGACTTTCATGTGGTTGCGCTTTTGATCAGAGGGAAGTCTATAGTTAATATCTCCACTAATAGCAGGAAAACAGACCCTTGTGCCAGAAGGAGTTTTGATGGAGATATCTTCCTTCATCATCTCCATGCAGAAATGAAAGCCTTAAAGAAAAGTAAGCCGGGTGATGCTTTGGTAGTGATTAGATTTACTAAAGCTGGAAATGTAAAGATTGCTAAACCCTGCGTTTTTTGCCAGCAGCATATTCGTAATAAAAAAATATCAGAGGTATATTATTCGGATGATGATGGTGAAATGAAATTATTATCGGTAGAATAACTTCGAGAAATAAATGAAAAAAGATAAAAAAAATTTTTTAACACTAGACTTGGAGATGAATCAGCCAAGTGGCAAAATCATACAGATAGGCGCAGTTGCTGGCGATTTATCCGGAAATATTATAGATAAAATATCTATTTACGTTAATCCATACGAAGTGGTTTCGGAGAGAATTGTAAAGCTTTGCGATATACATCAAAAAGATGTGGATTCCGGATTATCACTACATGAAGCGTATCTGCAATTAAAGAATTTTCATCTTAAGCATGATTGCTTTATTAATCCTATTACGTGGGGTGGTGGAGACTCTGAGCTTTTAAGACGACAAATGAATATAGATATTGAGGATTTAAGCTGGTGCTTTGGGCGCAGATGGATTGACGCAAAGACAATATTTACGTCATATCAACTCGCTAATGGCTTGCCTATACAGGGTGGTTTAGCAAAGGCAATGACCAAGTTTGGTTTGTTCTTTTCCGGAAGAAAGCATAATGCCGCTGATGATGCTGAAAATACATTCATTCTGTATACACATATGTTGAATTCTTTTATGAAAAAAGAACGGCTCACTTGATTAAAATGTTTAAATTGAAATATTCCGTATGGAATAAGAAAACATTCTTTGCGAAAAATTATAATGAGTTTAGTGAAAAAATGAGGCGACTTAATATAAGTATACCTCATCTTGATAGCATATTTGAGAATATATTTTTAATTACGGGCGGCAAAAGATACATCAAGATATCTTCCGGTTCAGCAGCGGGACAGGACATTGTTGACCTATCCATTACATTCGACAGCCACAACATAACGCTTCTTTTTTATTTCACATTCGAATCTAGTTCTGTATTCGAGTTGAATGATGAGCCATTTGGAAAAACATTTTCTATATCAGACAAGGATGTTTCCGTAAGCATATCTCATGCTAAAATACTTGGCGAAACCAACTATATCTGGAGCGATTATAGTTATGCATGTTTTATTTTTCCATATAAACCGCATTGCTCAAAAAGAAAGTATATTGAGAAGAAATATCCGCATAGCCAGGTTGTACGCAATTTTTTCATGATAGATAATATTCATGACTTTTTCGAAGCAACTAGGGCGTTCGATTCAAAGTTCAATGATTTTATCCTAAAGAATGTCAATATATTCTGACGGGCATTACGTAATCCTGGCTAAATTCGGAAATGTTCATGCGATATAGAAAGACATATAGCGAGTCTTATTTCTTTTTTGGCGGCAAAAAGACATTGCCGAGCCGTATAAGCAAGAGGATAAATTCAAGGGCGGTCAATAATATTATCAATGTGGTATTGGAAGGCTTTTGCGGCAACATAAAAGTTATACTTTCGAATAATAATCTCTTGTTTGGCACGAGAACGGTAACTGTTTCGTATAAATATCGAGGCGTTGGAATTAAACTACAAATTGATTACTATGATGATCTGTCAAATGTCACCAGCAAAGATGAATTTTCTACTTTTTTTATAAATATATCATCTCAGAGAGCGAGCGTGTATGTATATCCAACACAGAAAATTATGGGCACTATTCATAGTGCTACATGGAATCCGTTGTACTATGGTAGAATCTATATCAAGACAGAGAGAGTTCCTGTGAAATTAAAAGCAACCTATAGTGACAAAAATTCATTACTTAACTCGCTGACTCCATCATTAGATAGGCACATATATGAATTTGTTATCAAACACATTTACATTTTTTAAAAGCATTTCATGTATGGAGTTAATACTTTTTTTGCTAACCTGTTTTGTCGGAATGGCTAGTCTACTTTCACTATTGACCAGCGGGCTTTTGCTGTATTATAATGAGGGCGAAATGTATATGATTACGGATAGTGAGTTTTTATTTATTGACAATGATGTTGAGACTTGCTATCAGAAAGATAATTTGGGATACCTGCATCTCGAAGAATGTGACACCAATGTTTTACTGGAGAAAGAATGATTAGTTTTATTTCAATGCTCATTATATCTCAATCATTTGCAAAGGGGTATTCTTCCGATTACTGTGAGGATGGCTGGTGGAACGAGCCATGCGAAAACCATAGTTATAACGGAAGGGAATATTTGTTTTGTGATAACACAAAAAATTACAAAAGTGCTCGTAAGTTTTGCCAAAAAAGCGATATGGATTTAGTGGTTATTTCATCTCAAGAGGAGAATGATTGGGTTTATCAAAATCTTGATTCATATAGCAAGGATTACTGGTGGATTGGAATGAATGATTCCTACTCCGAGCAGGATTTGCAGTGGGTCGATCAATCTTCGGTTATGTACTCCGGCGTGGTTGGGCAAAATAAAGATAAGGATGATTGCGTTGCAATTAATGATGACACATCTTACTGGTCTGTTTTGTCCTGCAAAAAAACATATCGATTTGTTTGCGAGGAGTCCGTTGAGCCATGGCAACAATGGCCTGATATGGATGGGGATGGGTATGGAAACCCAGAGGGGAGCGTATATTCCTCCGACGACCTTGTTGGCTATGTAGATAATGATGATGATTGCGATGACACAGATCCATCGGTTTATCTTTTGGCACCTGAACTTGATGATAAATTAGATAATAATTGTGATGGGGTTGTTGATGATGGCGTAGATAGTGATAATGACGGCCTCGATAACCCAACAGAGTACGATATTGGCACTGACCCATATGACCCAGATACTGATGATGATGGACTATTAGACGGAAAAGAGGTTGAAATTTCAACAGACCCACTAGATCCTGACACCGATGATGGTGGGAAATCTGATGGTGACGAAGTGAA
>Ga0172372_10004822_pt1 | contig 19026 bp, 17 predicted proteins | sample LakKiv5m_2_FD_114544 | JGI IMG/M metagenome (GOLD analysis project Ga0172372, IMG submission 114544) | Freshwater microbial communities from Kabuno Bay, South-Kivu, Congo - kab_092012_9.5m | ecosystem: Environmental > Aquatic > Freshwater > Lake | place: Democratic Republic of the Congo...
CACGCACGACCGGCACCGCACGGTGGACGACCGTCCATTCGGCGGCGGACCGGGAATGCTGTTGAAGCCCGAACCGCTCTTTGAAGCAGTTGAGCAATTGAAGACCGCGACGACGCGGGTGATCCTGCTCGGCCCGGCCGGCCGGCCGTTCACCCAGGCCGTCGCCCGCGAGCTGGCGGGGCGGGAGCATCTGCTCCTCATCTCCGGCAGCTACGAGGGTTACGACGAACGCGTCCGCACCGCGCTGGCGCAAGACGAGCTGTCCATCGGCGACTACGTCCTGACCAACGGCGCGCTGCCGGCGATGGTCATCGTGGACTGCGTGACGCGGCTGCTGCCCGGCGTGCTGGGCGACGATGAAAGCGCGGCGGACGAATCCTTCAGCCACGGGCTGCTGGAGTATCCGCACTACACGCGTCCGGCGGAGTTTCGCGGGATGCGCGTCCCGGACGTGCTCCTCTCCGGCAACCACGCGGAGATTGGGAAGTGGCGGCGCGAACAGGCGCAGCAGCGCACGCGCGAACGGCGGCCCGATTTGCTCGACGGCCAGAACGACAACGACAAACCAAAACACTAACGGAACAATTTATGAACCAGGCACTACTCGACAAGATTCATGGCGAACAGCTCCGCAAGGACAACGCGAAGTTCAACGTCGGCGACACCGTCAAGGTCCACACCAAGGTCAAGGAAGGCGACAAGGAGCGCATCCAGGTTTTCAGCGGCGTCGTCATCGGCAAGCGCGGGCGCGGGCTGGAGGAGTCCTTCACCGTCCGCCGCATCAGCTACGGCGAGGGCGTCGAGCGCGTCTTCCCGGTGAACTCCCCGCGCGTGGACAAGATCGAGGTCGAGCGCGAGGGCCGCGTGCGCCGGGCGAAGCTCACCTACCTCCGCAAGCGCATCGGCAAGGGCGCGACCGCCGTGAAGGAAAAGGACACGCGCGCCACGGCCGCCGCTGCAAAGTAAGCGCACGCCACATGATTTCAGCGAGGGCGGAACTTCGGTTCCGCCCTTTTGCTTTTCGGGCACGCGGTGCCGCCTGCGCTTCGGCACATTCGGCTCGCCAGTTTCATCAGCCTGCGGCAACCATCTGCCGTCAGCACGTCGTCCATGAAACCCGCCGCGTTCCTGCCGGCTGAAACGGCGCGTCCCGCCCGCCGGCCATGATCATCCCCAGATACTGGGCGGAGGCCCGGACCCAGCACCGCCAGAAAGGCAGGCAAGTCACCGTGCGCCGGTTCGGCTGGTCGCGCGCGAGCGAGGCCGAGGCGCTGGCCAACGCGCAGGCCCGCGCGGCGGACGCGCTCCAGCGCATCCTGTCCGGCGAGAAGCTGCTGCGCCGCGAGCCAAAGCAGGCCTACAACGGCGCGGAGGGCGTGCCCATCCGCGAGGAGATTGTGGCCGAGCACGGCACCGTGGTCATCACGCGCAACAGCTACGGCGCGCTGTGCCTGAACACGGAGGACGTGCTGTTCGCGGATGTGGATTTTGCTGTGGATACACCGCCGATGCTCGGCTGTGCATTCGTCTTTGTGCTGGTTCTGCTTTCAGCGTGGCTTGGCTGGGGCGCGGATTCGTGGGGAACTTTTCTGGGTCTGAGCGGGTTAAGTCTCGTGATCGGCTGGTGGCTGGCCGGCATGTCGCACGCCCTCTTTCTACAGAGCAAGGGCGGGCCGGAGCTGTTGGCAATGCGGCGGGTCGAAGGCTTTGTCCGCGCGCGCCCCGACTGGCGGCTGCGTCTCTACCGCACGCCCGCCGGCCTGCGCGTGCTCGCCATCCACCGCACGTTCGCGCCGGACGATGCCGAGGTCGCGGATTTTTTCCGCGCGCTGGGCGCGGACCCGGTTTATGTGACCATGTGCCAGCGGCAAAAATGCTTTCGCGCGCGGGTCAGTCCCAAGCCGTGGCGCATCGGCATCGCCGCACACCTCCGGCCGCGCCCCGGCGTCTGGCCCGTGTGCCCGGAAGCCTTGCCCGCGCGCCAGACGTGGGTGGACGCCTACCACGCCAAGGCCGCCGCGTTTGCGTCGTGCCGCTTCGAGCGCGAACTGGGCAACGGCGGCACGGACGCAAACGTCCGCCGGGTGATGGAACTGCACGACCGGCTCTGCCGCGCCGAGAGCGGGCTGCCCATCGCATGAAGCCCGTCTTTGAGCAGACGCCGCGCCGGCAGTGGGAGTCCTTCCATTGCGAGGTCGTGCGCGGGCCGGGCTACGGGGCGACGTGGCATTTCCACCCGGAGTTTCAAATCACCCTCGTCCTCAAGAGCACCGGCTACCGCCTCGTGGGCGACAACATCACGCCGCTCGCGCCCGGCGACCTCGTGCTCGTCGGCGCGAACCTCCCGCACGTCTGGCAGCAGGATCCCGAGGGCGGACGCGGCGCGGTCCATGCCATCGTGGTGCGCTTCCTCGAAACATTCCTGGGCCGGGACTTCCTGGAAATCCCCGAGTCCGCCGCCGTGCAGCGTTTGCTCAAACGCGCCGCGCGCGGGCTGCGCGTGACGGGCCGCACGCGCGACGCGGTGGCGGAGCGGCTGCCACGGCTCGCGGAGGCGAACGGCCTGGGCCGCATCGCCGAGCTGCTCGCGATTCTGGAGCTGCTCGCGCAGTCGCGAGAACTTCATCCCATCGCCAGCGCCGGCTTTGTGCCCAGCCTGTCCAGCGGGGACCAAGGCCGCATGGAGCGTGTCATCGCGCACATCCACGCGCATTTGACCGGCGACGTGGACCGGGCCGGGGCCGCGCGCGCGGCGCACCTGAGCGAGGGCGCGTTCAGCCGTTTCTTCAGGCTGCGCACCGGCAAGACGCTGCCGGAATACGTGAACGAGCTGCGCGTGGGCCGCGCGTGCCGGCTGCTGGCCGACGAGCCGCGCAAGGTCACGGACATCGCGCTGGACTGCGGCTTCCGCAACCTCGCGAACTTCAACCGTCGCTTCCGCGAAATCACGCGCCTGACGCCCCGCGAATACCGGCAGCAGTTGCGACGGAGCGCCGGTGTCCAACCGGCGTGAAGTGCTCCGGTGGCGGAATTTTCCTCGTTCCCCGCCGCCGCCCACGCTACGAATCCGCCATGCACCACGGTGAAATCTGCGGCCGCCACTTCGCCAGCGGCCAGCCGCTCCGCGTGAAGTGGAGCGGCGGCATCATCACGGAAGTCGCGCCGGCTGCGGGCACGCCGATGGACACCTGGCTCGCGCCCACGCTCCTCGACCTGCAAATCAATGGCTACGGCGGCGTGGACTTCCAGCGGGACGACCATCTCACCGAGGCGCAACTGCTCTCCGCCGCGCGCCAGATGCGCCGCGACGGCTGCGGACGCTTCCTCTTCACGCTCATCACGGACGAGTGGCCGAAGCTCATGGCCCGCGTGCGTCAGGCGAAGGCGATTCGCGACGCCAACCCCGAACTCCGCACCGCACTCGCCGGCTGGCACATCGAAGGCCCGTTCCTCTCGCCCGAAATCGGCTTCAAGGGCGCGCACAATCCCGCCGTGATGCGCGACGCGACCGAGGCCGACCTGCGCGAACTGCGCGCCGTGACCGGCGGCGACCCCGTGCTGCTCACGCTCGCGCCGGAGCGCGGCGGTTCGCTGGAAGCCATCCGCTGCGCGGTGTCGCTCGGCATCGTCGTGAGCCTCGGCCACACGAACGCCCCGGCGGACCGCATCCGCGAGGCCGTCACTGCCGGGGCGCGCGGCTTCACGCACCTCGGCAACGGCATCCCGCAGCAGCTTGACCGGCACGACAACATCCTCTGGCGCGTCTTCGATACACCGGGCCTCATGCCCAGCCTCATCCCGGACACGCACCACGTCTCGCCCATCCTCTTCCGGCACATGCACCGCGCGCTGCCGCCGGAGCGCATCTACTACACGACGGACGCGATGTCGGCCGCCGGCGCGCCGCCGGGCCGCTACACGATTGGCGCGATCGAACTCGAAGTCGGCGCGGACCAGATCGTGCGCCAGCCGGGTAAGCCGAACTTTGCCGGCTCCGCGCTCAAGCCAATTGACGGCATCACTCGCGCCGCGCAGATGCTGGGAAAATCCTGGCGTGAAGTCTGGCCGCACTTCGCGCAGCGACCGGCGGAACTCATGGGATTGCGCAATGAAATCGCCATCGGTCAGCCGGCGGATTTTTGCATCGTGACGGAGAATCCAGACGGCACGCTGCGCGAGGCGCGGATTCCGTGATCCTGGCAAGTTGGGGCGACGACCTACCTGCGGGCGAGCACCTTGATCAAAGCGCAGTTGTCGAGCGCGCCGAGGCCGGCAGCCTCGGCCGCTTCGAGGAGTTTGCGATGCGCCGTGGTGAGCGGCAGTGGGAAACGCTTCGCCTTCGCCGCCGCCAGCATGAGGCGCACGTCCTTCAGGTGCTGTGACAAGCGCGCCTGCGGGGTGAAATCTTCCGTCACCATCTTCTCGCCCTTCGTGTCCATGACGGCGGAGTAAGCCTTGCTGGCGAGCAGCACGTCGAGCGCGGCGCGGCGGGTGAAGCCGAGCTGTTCGGCGAAGCAAAGGCCCTCGGCCAGCACGGCGCGGTTGAGGCCGAGCACGAGGTTTGTCACCAGCTTCATGCGCGCGCCGCTCCCGCACGGGCCGACGTGCCGGACGCGCGGGGTGATCGTGCGGAGCAGTTTGCGGGCGGCGGCGAAGGCGTCCGCATCGCCGCCGACCATCGTGAGCACGTCGTCGCCGGACGCGACCTGCTCGCTGTTGCCGGAGACGGTCGCGTCGAGATAGCGCACACCTTGCGTGGCGAGGCGGTGGTGGATGGCCTCGGCCTGCTCCGGTTCGCCGGTGGTGGTGTCGAGGATGAGGTGGCCGGGGCGCAGTGCGGGTTCGGCATCGCGCAAAACAATCTCCGTTTCGCGCAGCGTGGGGAGGCTCAAGAGCACTTGGTTGCACACGGTGAAGACGGCGGCACTATTCCGCGCGATCCGCACCCCGAGCTTCTTCGCCCGCGCGCGGCACGCGGGCACGACGTCGAAGCCGGTGACTTCCCAGCCGGCGGCGAGGAGGCGTCGCGCGAAGGCGTGCCCCATCAGGCCAAGACCGATGAGGCCGGCGCGCTTGCGGGCAACGACATCGCGGGTGGGCGGGTTCATGGCCGGAACTGCTGGCCCCGGCTACGCGGGGACGATGTGGCGCTTGATGATGTCGTAGGCGGCGGTCGAGTCGAGCTGGTGCGCGGGCAGGAGGTCGTGGCGCTCGGTGATGAGCACGGGCCAGTCGGCGATGTTGGCCGGGCGGCAGCCGTGCGAGCCTTTCACGAGCGAGGCGTCGAGCGGGACCACGTCCATCAGCATGCGGAAGCCGAGTTTCTTGCGCAGCAGCTTGCCGGCGACCTTGAGCTTGGGCGCGCGGAGCTTCGGGTCAATGAACAGCTCGACCGGGTCGTAGCCGGGCTTGCGGTGGATGTCCACGCAGCGGGCGAAGTCGGGCGCGCGCGCGTCGTCGAGCCAGTAGTAGTAGGTGAACCACGCATTCTCCTTCGCCACCGCGACGAGGTCGCCGGCGCGCGGATGGGCGATGCCGGCGGCGGCCTTTTCCTTTTCCGCGAGCACGGCGGCCACGCCGGGCGTGAACTCGACGGCGGTGCGAACCTGGTTGAGCAGCGCGGTGTCGTTGACGTAGATGTGCGCGACCTGATGGTCGGCGACGGCGAAGACGCGGCTCGCGCCTGCATCAAGGAGTTCGAGGCCAAGCTCCTCCTTCACGGTGAGCCAGCCCTGCTCGCGGAAAAGGCGGTTGAGGTGAACGGCCTGGTTCACGGGGGTGATGCCGTATTCCGACAGGAGCACAACCTGCACCTTGCGCTTCTGGAAGAAGAGGATGAGTTCGCCGACGAGATCGTCAATCAGCAACAGGTCGCGCGCGATCTCGGGATGCTGCGGGCCGAGGCGCTGGAGGTTGTAGTCGAGGTGCGGGAGATAGACGAGGTTGAGCGTGGGCTGGAACTTCTTCTCAATCCACTTCGCGGACTCGGTAATCCAGCGCGAGGCGCAGTCGGGCGTGCCGGCGGGGGATTGCACACCGGCGTTCGGCCCCCAGAATCCGGGAAACGGGAACTCGCCGAGGTCGCGCTTGATGTCGTCGCGGATGGAGTAAGGCCACGAGTAGATGTCGAAGACCTTGCGCCCGTCCGCCGGATACATGGGGCGCGGCGTGATGGACCAGTCAGCGGTGGAATACATGTTATACCACCAGAAGAGCTTGGCGCAGGTGAAGCGATGGTCGCGCGCACGCAGCTCGTCCCAGAGCTTGCGGCCGTGGACGAGCTTGTTGGACTGCTTCCAGAACTGCACTTCAGCCAGTTCGCGGTCATACCAACCGTTGGCGACGATGCCGTGCTGCGCGGGCTTGGTGCCGGTGAGGTAGTTCGACTGCGCGGTGGTGGTGAGCGCGGGGAAGGCGGGGTCGAGATTGACGACCGCGCCGCGCTTGCGGAAGGCGGTGATGCGCGGCGTGCGCTCGCCGAGGAGAGATTCTGTGAGGCCGACGACGTTGAGGACGGCGGTGCGGTTCATGGTTAGCGGGCCTCCCCGAGCAGGCGGAAATACTCATCCCGCGACAGACCGGCGGTTTTCAGATTGTTGCGAATGATGAACACGGGAACCGCGCTGTAAGTTGGAATCACCACGGGCCGCGCGACGCCGGGCTTCACATACGAACGGTGGCTGCCTTGCTGCCTCGCGAACTGAAAGCCCGCCGAAACAAACACCCGTTCCAGCGCCCGCCAGTCAATGGGAGTGAACTTCGGCATGGGCCGCTCAGGCGGCCACCGCCGCAGTGTGCCGCTCCACCGCCACCCAATCCGGGCTGCGCCAGAGCGCCCCTTCGGACTGGTAACCAGCGTCCTCCAGCACTTCCGCCAGCGTGCCGTGTTCGGCAGCGGTCTTCAGGAAGAGGTCCACCGCCTCATCCAACGCCAGCCTTGCGGCGGCTGGCGACGCGCCGGAGCTGGCGAGGTCCAACGGCGTGGCGTGGGCGACGAACTGCGTGCCCTCGCGCCAGATTTGAACATTGAACTGGATTTCCATGACGTGAAGCTGCCACCCCAGCGGGGGGATTTGAAGCCGAATCTCCGCTCACCCCGCAACGGCGACGATTTTCCGCGTCCGCGCCGCGTGCCGCTCTTGGAGACGATGGATGGCCTCGACGACCGTGGGCAGGTTCATCTCATGCACCTCAACGCCCCGGCCAATCGCCTCCAGCAGCGTGATGGTCAGCTCGCCGCCGAGGTGCTCGCGGAACTCGATGAGGCCGGAGAGCACCATCAGGTTGCCCTCGGAGTCGGTGTGCAGCAGCTCCGAGGCGAACAAGTCGAAGCCCAGTTGCTCCAAGAGCACCAGCACACGCTCGGCGCTCGCGGCGTCGAGCAGGCCGACCTTCTTCGCGTAGAGCACGTCCAGCGCGATGCCGATGGCGACGGCCTCGCCGTGGCGGAGTTTGTATTCCGAGAGCTGCTCCAGCTTGTGCGCCGCCCAGTGGCCGAAGTCCAGCGGCCGCGCGCTGCCGAACTCGAACGGGTCGCCGCTGGTGGCGATGTGGTTCAGATGCAGCTCGGCGCAACGGTAGATGAGCCGCTGCATCGCCGCCGGCTCGAACTCCGCCAGCGCCTCCGCATCGCGCTCGATGGTGTTGAAGAACTCCGCGTCACGGATGCACGCGACCTTCACGGCCTCGACGTAGCCGGCACGCTTGTCGCGGGTGGACAGCGTCGCGAGGAGCTGAAAGTCATTGATGACCGCGAACGGCGGGCAGAACGTGCCGATGAAATTCTTCTTCCCGAACGCGTTGACGCCGTTTTTCACCCCCACGCCGGAATCGTCCTGGCTCAGGGTCGTCGTCGGGATGCGGACGTGCCGAATGCCACGATGCGCGGTGGCCGCTGCGAGGCCCACCATGTCCAGCAGCGCGCCGCCGCCGACGCAGAGCAGGTAGGCGTGCCGGTCAATGTGGTAGCGGTCAATCTGCGAGTGGATTTCCGAGACGTGGAAGTAGGAGTTCTTCACCCGCTCACCGCCCTCGATGACGAAGGGCGAGCGCACCAGCTCCAGCGCGTCCCCGTGCGTGGCGAAGTAGTCGGCGATGGCGCGCTCCAGGCCGGGCTGGGACTTGGCGAGCGCCTCGTCCACGACCACGAGCGCCTTGCGCCGCGTCGCGCCGCCACCGCCCACGAACACGTCGCGGAGCACGGGGTTGGCGGGATTGAAAACGCCGTGGGTGAAATGCACCTGATGACGCCAACTGACCTGAATTGTCCGTTCAATGCTCGGCACGGGAAGAAATTGTCGCGCGTTTGTGACGAAGGCCAGCGGGGAATCATTCGGCGCGGCCCGCCCGAGCGGGGGATGCCGAGGAAAAAAGTGGGCCTGGAAAAGAAAAATTTGAAGCGCCCCCAAACGTGTGCGTCTGTAAGGGCGAAGTTGGTTTGGTTGTTGGGGTTGGAAGCGGGTGGCGAGCAATCGCTGCCCGCTTCTCCTCTTTTTGGACTCGGAGTTTTTTCCGCGGTTCGCGCAGATCACGCGTGATGCTCCCGAAGTCCGAAATCCGAAGGCCAAATCGAGCTTCGTCCGGTCGCTGGAAAGAATGCCGAGCGGCCTCCCCTCCAAACGCCGCCGTTCGGGCTTCGGGCTTCGGTTTTCTTTCGGAACTCGGATTTCGGGCTTCGGGTTTCAGGATGAAGGGAAGCGGGACTGCGAAACCGCAGGCGGAGGTTCCCCATCCGTGTCATCCGCGCCAACTGCGGTCAAACCTCACTTCAACCCGCCGACTCCGGTGCTGAAGGCTTTCATCGCCGCCGCCTGGATGACCGCGTTCAGGTCGGTCTGCTTGGCGAAGCCGGCGGGCACCGCGAAATAGGCCGCGTCCGGCTGGCCGAGCTTGATGTTGCTCAACTGGAGCTGGTAGGTCTGCTTGTCCTTGGTGATGGCGATTTTGACCGGGAGGTTTTGCAGGTTCGTGGCCTGCCAGACCGTTGCGGCGCCGTCGTCGCCGGGAACCTTCACGGCGTATTTCACGGTGGGCTGGCCGGCGATGGTTTCACGGCCAATCTCCCGCTTCTCCAGCCGGCCAATCTTCTCCGCCGCCTGCTGCTGGACACCCTCGGGCTTGGGCACGGGCATCTCGATGTAGGACTTCATGCCGGGCAACGCGAGCGTGAGCGGCTTGCCGGGCAGGAAGATGAAGAACATCCGGTCGAGGCCCATGCCCTTGATGCTCGTGATGGCCTCGGGCGGCAGCTCGGCGCTCTTCACGTTCGCGAGGTTCAGCTCCCAGCGCATCCTGCCGTCGGCCATCGCCACGCCGAAGGGCAGCTTCATCGCCTCGCCGCCTTCCTTCGCGGGCAGGGTCAGCTCGACGCCCGCCGTGAACGCCCGCGTGTCGCTGAAGAACTCTGAGAGCGCGGCAGCAAGGAACGGAGCCTGCGTGTTGATGGCCGGAATGCCGGTGGCATTCTGCGCCGGCACCACGGGAGCGGCGAGCAGCAGGACGGCGAGCAGGAGGAAGCGCAGGTTTTTCATGGCGAACAAGGAGCCAGGTTACTTCGCCGCCGGCTTCGCCACGGCCCATTCGAAGGTCAGCTTCACGTCGTCGCCGGTTTTGATGAGGCCGGCCCCGGCGGTGGGGGCGGGCGGCTTGATGCCGAAGTCGGTCATCTTCATGGTGGCCGTGCCGGTAAAGGTCGCGCGCGATGTGTCCACGCGGCGGTTGAGCGTCAACGGGAAGGTGATGTCCTTGGTCACGCCGGAGACGCTGAGGCTGCCCTTGGCTTCCAGGCCGACCTGCGCGCCCTTGGCCTCCTTGAGCGACAGCTCGGTGAGCTTGAACGTGATGCGCGGGTTTTCCTTTTCCTTCATCGCCTCCTGCATCACGGCGTCCATCGCCTTGCCGCTGCTGCACTTGAGCGAGCGCACGGCGACGAAGGTCTCGGCCTTGGCGGCGACCTTGCCGGGCTTGAGCTTGTCCGGCGACTCGATGAGCGCGCCGTCCACCTCGACAAAACCGCCGATGAGCTGGCTCTCGGCATACCAGTCGTGGATGTTCGAGGTGCCGTCCATCCGCATCTTGCTGCCCGGCTGCGACTCGTAGCGGACGAGCGTCTGGGCGGACGCGGCGGAGGCGAGGGCGAGCAGCGCGGCGAAGCCGAGCGCGGCGGGGAAGGTGCGGGTGTTCATCGGGAATGTCGTTTCAATCAGCGGCGCGCCGATTGCAGCCGTTCGACGGGGCGGCGTCAAACCCCATTCGGCGAGGCCCGCGGCCGGCGGGTTCACCACCGGGTGCCGGCTCAGTGGTTGAACACGAACTCCGCCGAGTTGAGCAGCGCCCAGAGGATGTCCTCGGTGGCGGACTGGCGGGTGGCGTCCTTGGCGGTGAAGGCTTTCAAGGCGAGCGCCAACTCCTCGGACGTAGGCTTGCGGTTGTAGGCGCTCAAGTAGAGGTCGGTCACGATTTGCTCCTCGGTGGCCTTGCTCGCGGCGAGCAGGCGGGCGCGGCCCTCGCTGGCGGTGACCTTCGTGTTCAACCGCGTGGAGTTCATCATGTGCAGCGCCTGCACCATGCTGGGCCGGGCGTCGCGGTCGCACGGGCACTCGGCGCTGCTGTTCGGGCGGCCGAAGGCGTCCATGAAGTCGCTGTTGAGCTTGTGGTTCCAGGTTTGCAGCGCGCGCGCGCCCTCCGGCAGGCCGGTGAAACTTTCGCTGGTGCCGGTCACCTGTGTCACGGCGTCGAGCAGCACCTCGGCGGGCAGGCGGCGGCGGTAACTGCGGGAAAAATTCTTCGTGTCGCCCACGTTGGTTTCGTTCGCGGCGGAACTGAGCTGGTAGGTGTGCGAGCGCAGGATGGTCCGCATCAGGTGCTTGAGGTCGAATTTGTGCGCGACGAAATCCTTCGCCAGCCAGTCGAGGAGCGGCTCGTTGCTCGGCGGGTTCGACGCGCGGAAGTCGTCCACCGGGTCCACGATGCCGCGCCCGAAGAAGCTGTTCCAGACGCGGTTCACCGCCGCGCGCGCAAAGAGCGGGTTCTCCGGCTGCACCATCCAGTCCACGAGCACGGCGCGCGGGTCGCGGTCGGCGGCGATGACCGCCTCGGGGCCGTCGGGCGCGCGGGGCTTGAGATCCTCGCCGGTGACCGGATGCTTCATCGCGACGCTGGACGTGGCCCAGATGTATTCCGGCTCGCCGCTGATGGGGGCGGAGATGCCCTGGCCCTTGCGCCGCGTGCCGCTGAAGAAGGCGGCAAACTGGTAATAATCCTTCTGGTCCCACTTCTCGCTCGGGTGATGGTGGCAGCGCGCGCAATCGAGCCGCACGCCAAGGAAAACCTGGCTCACGAAGCCGCTCGCGTCCTCCGGCGTGCGCTTGTCGCGGAAAAGCGCGGGCGGGCCGAACTTGTGCGTGCTGCCCTGCGCGGTGAGCAGCTCGCGCACGAACTGGTCGTAAGGCTTGTTCTGCCGGAACGAGTCGCGCAGCCACTGGTCCATGAGGAAGACCGGCTTCACGCCGACACGCGACGGGTTGCCGCGCACGAGGTCGCCCCATTTCACGGCCCAGTGGTCGGCCCACGCGGGCTGGTCGAGCAGGCGGTCAATGAGCTTCGCACGCTTGTCCGGCGATTTGTCATCGAGGAAGGCCGTCGTCTCCTCCGCCGTCGGCAGCGTGCCGGTGGTGTCGAGCGAAGCGCGCCGGAGAAACTCCGCGTCCGTGCAGCCCTCGGAAGGCAGGTGCCCGAGTTTCTGGAGCCGCTGGTAAACAAGGCGGTCAATCTCATTGTGAACCGGCAGCGCGGCGAACTGTTCCGCCGGCAGCACGCGGTCGCTCGGCACCATCACCGTGCTCACGGCCACGCGTCCGAGGAAGCGCGCCACGATTGCGCCTTCGCCGCTGAACTTGCCGATGCTCACCACGCCCTCGTCGTCCACGGTCGCGAGCGACTTTTCGTTCGACAGGTATTCCGCCAGCTCGGTCACGTCGCGCACCGTCCCGTCCGAGTAGCGCGCCTGGATGAGCAACGGCTGCCGCGCCTCGCGGTGGTAGCGGCGTTCCTTCGGAAACACCTCGATGCCCGTGAGCGACGGCTCGTTTGTGCGCGAGTAGGGCATGCCCTGCGCAATCCAGTTCACCAGCGTGTGGAACTCCTCCGAGTCGCGCTCGATGCGCAGCCCGCCGTCGTGCGGCACGGCGAGCGTGGCCTTCTTGAGCAGCAGGCTCTCTTCGGGAAACGCCGGGAACACCCGGCGACCGCGCGCATCCTTCACAATCTCCAGGTAATCCGCGCGGGGGTCGTAGGCAAAGATGGTGAGCTTGAAACCGTTCTGCCCGTCGGCCTTCGCGTGGCAACTGCCCGCGTTGCAGCCCGCCTTGCTGAGGACGGGCATCACGTCGTTGACGAAGCTGACCTGTGGGCCGGTTGACTCGCCTTCTCCCTCGCCCCCATTGGGGGAGAGGGCTGGGGTGAGGGGGAGGTTGGGCCGCACCGTGACCTTCACGCTCGCGGACTTCCCGCCGAACTTGGCCGTGATGGTGGCGGAACCGGCGGCGAGCGGCCGCACCTTGCCGTCCGGCGCGACGGTCGCGACGGCGGGATTGTCTGAGGAAAACTTCGCGGGCACGGGCAGCTCGAAACCATCCTTGTCCGTGCCCGTCACGACGACACGATGCGGCGCGGAGCCGACGAGCAAGGGAAGTTCAGCCGGGAAAACGGAGAGCGAAGTGACGGCGCGCAGCGGCTGCGGAGCGGAGGGCGAGGCGGATTTCTGCGGCTGCGAGCAGGCCGTGAGCAACGCGAGAAGAATGACCAACGACCACGGTGCGCGAGTCCCCTCTCCCCCATCGGGGGAGAGGGTTAGGGTGAGGGGGCGGGCGGAGGAGCAAGAGGCACGGACGGAAAAACTGCTGCTCGAAGTGATGGAATTAAACTCGAAACCACCCCGGTCTGCTGGACGCCGTTCCCCCTCACCCCGGCCCTCTCCCCCGGTGGGGGCGAGGGAGAAGAAGCGGTTGGTTCTCGTCCGGTTTCTTTGCGCTTCCTGCGCCTCTTTGTGGCTGAACAAACTCATTTGGCCTCCAGCTTCGCCGCCGTCTTCCCGCCTTCCCACACATACACGCTCCCGTCGTGGCAGCCGGCGAAGACCGTCTTGCCGTCCGTCGTGGCGGCGACGGCGTAGAGCACATCCTCCACGCCCGAAAGCTTCCGCTCGGTGCCCGGCGAGCTGCTCTGCTCGCCGCTGTGGCGCTTGAGGTCGGTGATGGTTGAGGCGCTGCCGTCCTCGGACACGGTCAGGAGCGTCGCGCCGCCACCGACCCAGTGCAGCGCGGTGACGGCGGCCTTGCGGTTCGAGAAGGCGCCTTCACGGCCGGCGCTGGCGATGTCCCAGAACTTCAGCTCTTTGTCCGCGCCGCCCGTGGCGAGCACCGCGTCATCTTTGCCGAATGCGACGGCCTGCACGTAGCTCGTGTGGCCTTCGAGCTTGGCGACCTCCTTCTGCGTGGCGAGGTTCCAGACGCGCGCCAGTTTGTCCGCGCCGCCGGTGGCAAGGAGCTTGCCGCTCGCGCTGATTTTCAGGTCAAGGATGCTGTCGTTGTGCGCCGTCCATGAGGCGAACGGTTTTTCATCGCCCATCTTCCACAGGTGAACCTGCCCCGCCGCGCCGCCCGGGCTGTCCGCGACCGCGAGCGTGCCGCCGTCCGGCGTGAACGCGATGGCGGTGGCGCGGCCGGCGAGCGGCTTGTCCAGCGTGCCGAAGGGCTGAAGCGACTTCGCATCGAAAAGCAACACGCGCCGGAACTCGCCCGCCGCGAGCCAGCGCCCGTCCGCGCTCCACGCGACGGCTTGGATGGCGTCGCGCGCGCCGGTGAGCGTGGCGGCGAGCGTGCGGTTCGTAGCGCCGAGCGTGTGGATGAGAAGCTGGTTGCCGCGCACGCTGGCGAGGCGTTTGCCATCCGGCGCGAGTGCGACGGCGAGCACGGGCGTGTAGCTGGCGGGCAGGGCCTTGAGTTCCTCCGGCTTCGTCTCGCGCGTGAGGAGCTTGAGCACGCCCGCGTCCCACGGCGCGCCGGCGTCCACCCAGCCGCGCAACGTGGCGATGAGCGCGTCGGGAAGCTGCTTCTTCGGCGGCATATGCGGGTCGGAGCCGGGGGCGAGGAGCTTGACGAGCGGGCTGTCGGAACCTTTGCCGGGCTTGAGCGCCGGGCCGTTCTCGCCGCCTTTCAACGCCGCGTCGCGCGAAGTCAGGTCAAGCTGCCCGCGCTTCTTCTCGACATTGTGGCAGCCGAAGCAGTGCGCGCGGAGAATGGTCATCGCGGCAGCCGCGTGCGTGTCCGCCTCCGCGCCGAGTAGCACGGGCGAAGCGAGCACGACGGACGCAAGTGCGCCGATGAACAACCGAGAGAACATGCGGAGAGAATGACGCGAGGGGGGAGGGTGAATTCACGGCGAGGGCCCGTGCCGGCGACTTCCAGTCGCCGCTCGGTGGATAGGTTCGCATCAGACGGCGACTACAAGTCGCCGGCACGGGCATTGGCTCCCGCCAGCGCGTTGATTTGGCTGGCCGCATAACCAGCTCCGAAGCCGTTGTCTATGTTCACCACCGTCACGCCGCTGCCGCAGCTCGTGAGCATTCCGAGCAGCGCCGCCACGCCGCCGAAGGCAGCCCCGTAGCCGATGCTCGTGGGCACGGCGATGACGGGTTTCGAGACGAGGCCAGCGACCACGCTGGGCAGCGCGCCTTCCATCCCGGCGCAGACCACGAGCACGTTCGCGCGCTGGAGTAGGTCGAGTTTCGCCAACAGCCGGTGCAAGCCCGCCACGCCCACGTCGGCAATGCGCTCGACGCGGTTGCCCATGATGTCCGCCGTCACGGCCGCTTCGTCGGCCACGGGCAAATCGCTGGTGCCCGCGCAGAGCACGGCGATGAAGCCGGGGCGCTTGGGCAGCGGCTTCTTCTCAATGGTCACGGCGCGCGCAGCCTCGTGCCAGACGGCGCGCTTGAACTTGCGCTGGAGCAGCCGCGCGGCCTCCGGCGCGAGCCGCGTGACGAGGACGTTCTGCTCGCGCTCGACGAGCTTGCCCGCGATGGCGGCGACCTGCGCCGGCGTCTTGCCCGCGCCAAAGATGACTTCGGGGAAGCCCTTGCGCAGCGCGCGGTGCGTGTCCACCTGCGCGAAGCCGAGGTCGGCGACGGGCGCGGCCTGGAAGGCACGGAGCACGTCGTCGCGGCTGGCGCGGCCGGCGCGGAAGGCATCGAGGAGGGCGGCGGCTTGTTCGGCGGTCACGGGCGCGAGGATGCGCGGGCGCGGGCGCGGATTGAAGCCGGAAAACTCAGCTCCTTCGGCTCACGTTCCTGCTCCTAATCTTAATCCTAATCCTGCTCCTTTTCGTCGGCCCAAGGAGGAGCAGGATTAGGATCAGGATTGCGAGCAGGAGGGGAAGGCGGCGGCGCTCTTGTTCGGGTTTCCCCGGTTTGCTAACCTCCCGCCCATGAACCGCCGCCAATTCCTCGTCACCGCCACGTCCACCGCCGCCGCCCTGCCCGCGTTGGCGCAGGCGAAGAAGTCCTACACGTTCGGCCTCGTCGCCAAGTCGCAGGGCAATCCCGTCTTCCAGGCCGCGCGCGTCGGCGCGATGGACGCCGCGAAGGAGCTGGGCGCGAAGCACGGCCTCACCATCAAGGTGGACTGGCGCACGCCCAACGAGGAGGACGCGCAGAAGCAGGCCGAGAACGTCGAGCAGCTCGTGCTCGCCGGCGCGGACGGCATCTCGGTCAGTTGCTCGGACGCGAACAAGCTGACCGACGCCATCAACAAGGCCGTGTCCAGCGGCGTGCCGGTGATGACCTTCGACTCCGACGCGCCCCGCTCGAAGCGGTTCGCGACCTTCGGCGTGGACGATGTGAAGTGCGGCGAACAGGTCATGGCCGAGTTGGGCAAAGCGATGGGCGGCAAGGGTGTCGTGGCCATCCTCGCCGGCAACCAGAACGCGCCGAACCTCCAGCAGCGCGCGCAGGGCGTGCGCAACGGCGCGAAGGCCTTCGCCGGCATCCGCATCAAGGAGACTTACTACCACAAGGAGACCCCGCAGGACGCCGCCGCGAAGGTCGAGCAGGTCATGCAGGCCAACCCGGACATCACCGGCTGGGCGTTCATCGGCGGCTGGCCGCTCTTCACCGACAACGCGCTCAAGTGGCCGCCCGGCAGCGTCAAGGCCGTCTCCGTGGACGCGCTTCCGCCGATGCTGCAATACCTCCGCAGCGGCCACGTGCAGATTCTACTCGCACAGCAGGTGTATGAATGGGGCTGGCAGTCCGTCGCGTTGCTGCTGGACAAAATCCACTTCAAGAAAAACCCGTCCGCCGTCCACGTCGTCAGCCCACTCGTGCCGGTGACCAAGGCAAACGTGGATGCCTTCGCCAAGAACTGGGAGAAGTGGCTGCCGAAGTGAGCAGTTGCGGTTGACTCATCGTGACTCAACGCGGAGACGCAGAGAGCGCAGAGGGACGCAAAGTGTGGGCGAGGTCAACAACCCATGAACCTCTGCGCCTGTCCCGCCTCTGCGGTGCAATCATCCCGAACTGCACCGCAGAGACGGGACGGACGCAGAGCCGGCTGTTCAGGCGCTGAAGTTGTGGGACTCGGGTCGGAGATTCTGTCCGTGCAACTGAGCCACTCGTTCGCACCGTGCCTCAGGCAACACCTCCCGGATGAAAGCTTCGAGGCCAGTCAAATCCACCTTCGGTCCGATGCCGTATGTTCCGATCAACTTGCCGGCACTGACTCGCAATAAGGGATGATGTGGCACCTGTAGCAGCAGTTGCACCGATTCAATCTTCGCCGCTAAGAACCATCGGGCGCTCTGTCCGTGCATCACCAAGATTCCCTTGTGGCTAACGGCGATCATCGGGGGGATCAACCAATACGCTATCAGCGGTATGCCAATGAGCACGGGCGGCACGATCAGCGCAAGGGGGATGATCCGTTCCAAGGGCAATTCGATTTCAGGAAACTTGCCGACCAGCCACAGCACGAATCCAAGGAAGACAATCACCACAAGTTCAAGCCGCACCCACAGCCACGGGTTCAGGAACGGCTTGAACTCCTTCCACAACCTTGGTCGAAAGCTCCAGCGCGGTTCCCACCACTGCCATTCCTTGCGCGGCTTCACTTCGCCAACTCCAGCGCGAAGAGCTGCTTCTTGTCGCGCTGGTAAATCTTCCCGTCCGCAATCGCCGGGTGGCTCCAGGTGTTGCCGCAGACCTGCACGCGGCCAAGTTCCTCGAACTTCGCCGGGCTGGCCTTGAGCAGCAGCAGCGTGCCGGTCATGTCCTGCACCAGCAGCTTGTCGCCGGCCGCGATGACCGCCGCGTAGTCGCCGAAGCCGGGCTGGTTCCACTTCTGCTCGCCGGTCTTGAAATCCACGCAGATGAACTCCGTCTTGCTGCCGCCGGTGCCGAGGCCGTAGAGGTGGCCGCCGACCAGCACGGGCGTGGCGAGCGTGACCTTGATCTTGTCGTTCTTCCACGCCGGCTCGACCTTGAAGCCGCCGCTGTCCTTGAGGACGGAGAACTTGGTCAGCCCGACGGAGGACGACGAGATGGTCACGGAATCGCCCGCCAGGACGGGCGTGAGCACATGGCGCTTGGCCCCGGTTTTCACGGGCGTCTGCCAGAGGATTTTGCCGCTCGCCGCGTCCACGCCCATGAGTGAATCCGCCGTGAGATGCACGACCTGCCGCGTGCCCGCGAGCGTGCCGACCATCAGCGAGGAATACGCGGTGTTCTCCTTGCCCGCCGTCCACAGCACCTTGCCGGACTTCTTGTCGAAGGCGACGAGCGTGCCCTTGGTCGGGCTGCCCACGGGGACGAAGATGCGGTCGCCGTCAATCACCGGCGAGCCGTTGTTGCCGTGGCGGCGCGACGCGGTCTCCTTCGCCGCCGGGTTGTTGCCGTTGTTGCCGAAGAAGGGCGCGTCCCAGTCCTTGTCGAAGCTCGTCTGCCAGAGAATTTTCCCGTCCGCCAGCGCGAGGCAGCGGAACTCGCCCTTGCAGGTCTGGGTATAGACGCGGTCGCCGTCCACCAGCGGCGTGCAGCGCGGGCCGGTGCCGTAGGCGTTCGAGAACGCCTCGGACTCGCCGACCGCCGTCTGCCACAATTCCTTGCCGGTCTGGAGGTCCACACAATGCGCGACCTCCTGGTTCTTCTGCTCGTCGAGGTAGATCAGCTTGCCGCCCGCGACGATGGGCGAGGCCTGGCCGTTGCCGACCGGGATGGCCCAGAGCTGCTTCGGCTCCTTCGGCAGCGCGGCGATGGTGGCGGCGACGTGGCCGTCGCGGTTCGGGCCGCGCCACTGCGCCCAGTCGGCGGCGCAGGCGGGCAGGGTGAGGGAGCAGGCGGCGAGCAGAAGCGTATGTTTCATTTGAATGGCGGGGACTTTGACGGCCCGCGTCCCGCTGGCAATCAAGTTCAACTGGCTGAAGTGCCATGCCGCTTCGGACACAGTCATTCGCCTGCCCCCATTCGTTTGCCAATCTCCCCGCAATCGCCACACTCGCCCCATGCAACTCGAACTCACCGGCCACGTTGCCGTCGTCACCGGCGGGGCCAGCGGCATCGGGCGTGCCATCGCGGAGCTTTTTGCCAGCGAAGGTTGCAAGGTCGCGCTGTGGGATGTGTCGCCCAAGGTCAGCGATGTTGCCCGTGAACTCTCAGCCGCGCACCAAGTCCCCGCGCTCGGCTGCGTCGTGGACGTGACCCGGCGCGAGACCATCGAGGCCGCGCTTCTCGCGACCGAGGCGCAGCTTGGCCCCATCGAGCACCTCGCCCACGCCGCCGCCATCGGCTCCGGTAAGTTCGGCTTCCCCTTCACGAACCTCACGCCCGCCGACTGGCCGCGCGTCTTCGAGGTCAACGTGATGGGCATGGTGAACCTCGCGCACGTCGTCGCGCCGCGCCTCGTCGAGCGGCGGCGCGGCACGCTGGTCTTCCTCGCGTCCGTGGCCGGGCAGATCGGCTCGCAGACCGACCCGCCC
>Ga0172372_10004823_pt1 | contig 19019 bp, 23 predicted proteins | sample LakKiv5m_2_FD_114544 | JGI IMG/M metagenome (GOLD analysis project Ga0172372, IMG submission 114544) | Freshwater microbial communities from Kabuno Bay, South-Kivu, Congo - kab_092012_9.5m | ecosystem: Environmental > Aquatic > Freshwater > Lake | place: Democratic Republic of the Congo...
CGCGATCCTGTCAGCGCGCTCGTCGATGTGCGCGTTCCTCGCGCTCGGCGGACCGACCCAGACGATCGACTGCGCACCTGACGCCCGGACCGCATCAACGACAGCCCGAAGCTGATCTACGTACGCCTGCTGCCCCTGTGCGGCGTCGTTAGTACCGAGAATCACGATCACAAGGTCCGGATGCGCCTCTACGATGCGCGCCTTCCAGTCTGCCTCGTTGCGGTAGCGCCCCGTGCTCCAGCCCACGTTCGACACTCGTCCGACCGGCTCCCAGCCAAGCGACCGACCTGCCTCAAAGAGGAACGGCCCCAGGGTCGCCGAGTGAGAATCGCCGACGATGAACACGCGTGCCATGTGCGCATCTTGCCAGACCAGCCGCGCCCTCGCTACCGAAAGACGGGCTTCTGCCATGGGCGTCGTCGCGAAAATTGTCCGACGATCTTGAGCAGGCGCCTGAGCGGTGTTAGAGGTTCGGCATGCACTTCCGCCATCAAGACGACGAAATCATGTTCGGCCGACTCAAGGCCTACCTCATTCAGTCCATGCAAGGGGCCCCTACGCACGTCATGACCAACGCCCTGAGGGTCCTCGGGCGTATCGAAGCCATGGCGTTCTGGGAAGGCGTGCGACAGGGATCTGTTGCGCGTGCTATCGAAGATCGACTGAACCCAGAACTAGACCGGCGCCCCATCGCGCAGCACGCGCGCGTCTACAACGCCGGGTTCACGCCACTTGCCGACACAGAGAAGGAGTACGTCAACAAGTTCGTGGTGGATCAGCAAGATCTCGACGCGTGGATGCCGGACTGGATGGTGGCAGAACCGCTGGTCGTGCCTGCGATGACGATGAGTGAAGCGCTTGCTCAGCCAGAGCAGGCATTCGGTCTTGCGCCAGTGGAGAGCCAGCATCGCCCGGCACGCACCGATCTGATGCCATCGCCCTTTCCAGAAGCCCCCAGCCAGGGCCTGGATGTGCTCGCCGCACTACTTGGAGACGAGCACCAGCAGATGGCGGACCTCTTGCGCAACGCCACAAGCAACGCTCTTGTTGAGATGCCGCTTATTCGGACCGACGGATCATCTTTCCCTGCTGAACAGCCGAGCTTCATCGAGGCGTGCCGCGACTGCCTTCAGGGTCGCATGGGCACTGGATGGAGAGCCGACAGCTGGAAGGACGTCGTCTTTGCCGTGCGCGATGACCTCAAAGCCGACCCTTACATGATCGACCTGAGCCTCTCGACCGACGTGGGCAAGAACATGCTGCGGTCAATCGGCCTCTTCGAGATCGCAGACTCGATTCTCGATGCCTCCCAGATTCAAGCGATGCTACACTCTGGCCTATGATGCGAGCACGACCAATCAACCATCTCCTCTTCATGGGGCTTGCCCCACTCATCCTGCTAGGCTGTCGCACGGAGACGCCGAGCGAAGTCAACCAGCCCTGGTTCTGGGCTCAAGGAGTAGTCGCGGCAGCGGCGCACATCGGCCACACGGTCGACGTCGCCAACGCTGACAGCTTCGAAGCTGACTACGAGATGGCTCCGACCCCAGACGCCAAGGAAGAGGTCGAGCGCAAGCACGACGAGATCAACGCTCGCGTGCGCTTGCTGCGCGACATGACGTTCAACGCTTCCACCGCGATCGAGGCTCTTCGCTCCGATCAGAACGAACGCCCATGGGTGGACTGGCTCAAGGTCGCCGTACCCATCATTGACGACATCGTCGAAGCCGCCGAGCTTCTCGGCGTTGAAGTGCCTCAGTGGGTCTCTTCTACTTTGAAAATGGCCAAGACCGCATGGAGGCTTCCGTGAAGATTATCGAAATCATCTTGCGCGTGATCGAGCTTGCGCTTGACGCAATTTCGGTCGCGACCCGCGGCGACGACGACACTCAGAACATCGTTCGGATTTTCAAGTCTACCCACAGGGGCCTTGCCGACGCGCTCTCTGGCACGGAAAGCGTTGAGGACATCTTCAAGAAGCCGCTGTCGGAGATCTGGGGCGGCGATGCAAGCGCTCCGACGATCTACGAGATTCGCAAGGCTGTCGTGAAGGCACGCTCAAGCGAGTAAGCCATGGGAAAAGTTCCCGTCACGATTCAAGAAGCGCGGGCTGCCTGGGTTCACTTGGGCCGCCCCAGCGTAAACCACGAACAGCTGCGCCTTGGTATGGAGATCGAACAGGAGCATACTGATGACATCATGGAGGCTGCCGAGATTGCCATGGACCACCTGCAAGAGTCCGGGGACTACTACACCCGCATCGTGAGGATGCAGGAGCGTGCGCGCGCCGGGTTACCGCCAAACCCAGTGCGTTCCAACCCGCAGCGGATGACCGCCACGCAAGCATTCAACAAGCTCTTTGTTGTGCTCGACGAGCGGTTTCCTGATTTCGGCACCCTGACTCTCATCGAAGACGACAAGGCGCATGACGGCGGTAGGCACTACGCGTACTGCGCCCACGACGGCAGCGAGATCGAGATCGCGTTCGCAAGTCACGCGAACAGCCACCTTCGACCTGAGCACATGGAGGCGATGATGGCCCACGAGATGGGCCACGCGCTCGACTACCGCTACGGGAGGAGTTTTTTGGAAGACGAACTTGGCATGAAGCTGTCCGGCGACGCCGAGCTACGAGCCGACCAGATCGCAGAGGAAGTCTTTGGGTTTCAGATCAGTTACGACCCGGACTACCGCTACGTGCAGACCAAGAAGAGAGGCGTGTACCCGAGGCCCAAGGGACTCAAGTAGAGCATCCCGAACACGCTGTAGTTGCCCGCGGCCTCCGGGTTTCGGCGCACCGCGTACTGCTTCGGGAACTTGACGGTCGCCTTTGCGCCACCAGCCCTACGCTTCTGCGCGACCCACTTACGCGCCTTGGCCTTGGGGATCTTTGCGGCAATGCGAGCAGGGCGACACAACGGATAGCCACCGTCTCGCTTACTTCGACCGCATGCAGCGTAACCCCCGCTTTTCAACGGCCTCGCAAGGTCTACCCATTCCTCGGCGTACCACTTAGCCAGCGGCTTGCTGCCTCTTTTCCCACGAAACTTGCCGCCAGCTCGCTTGTACTGTTGAACGAGCTGGCCGCTGGTGTAAGCGCCCCAACGAGTGGTCTTCGCGCGCAGGCGATCTTTGATGCGACACCAGAGCGACACGTTCACCACGTGCGCAGGAGCTGTGCATCCGCGAGATGTTCTTTTAGCGCCCGGCATCGGTTAGTTGCTCCTTCAGCTTCTCGATGATGCCATCGGCAACTTCAAGAGCCTCCTCTGCTGCCGCATGATGCTGTCCACCTGGCTGCTTCTGCTCGCTGGGCATCCGAACGAGCAGTTCACTGATGTCGAGCGCATAAGTGACCGCTGCACGGAGACGGCCCTCGTCCATGGCTGCGCGCGCCTTCTTGATGATCTCGTCAAGCCCAGGAACACCAAGGTGCTCGTAGTGCCCGTACCCGAACATCCCGGGGTTCGCCCGCATCCTGCTAACAGTTTCGACGGCAGGACCAGCGTAACGCATCGCACTTGAGCTGTTGAGCACACTCCGCTTGGGCGAAGCGCCTCTGGAAGTCTTGCGAGACAGAACTCTCTTCGGCATGGCGACAGACACTAGCACATGCGCCTCCCGCGTGTGATAACTTCGACAAGCCATGCCCGCCTACACCGACTACGACCAGATCTACACCAACCTCTATCAGGGGTCGTACCCAAAGCTTGACAAAGAGCTGTCCGACCACTTTGATATTGTCGTCTTCACGGCTGTAGAAAAACAGCCCAAGGCCGCCGCACTCAAAGGCGTTCCGAAGAACGTAGTCATCCGTAAGTTTCCTTTGGACGACGACCCGTGCCAGCTGATTACGCGCAAACAGTCTGCCGAGCTTCTGCATCTAGCCAAAGAACTCGCGTACCACCTTCGCAACGGGAAACGCGTGTTGATCACGTGCGCCATGGGCATGAATCGCAGCGGCCTTGTGACCGCGCTGACTCTGATGGCCGCCACCGGATGCCACGGAAAGAACGCCTTGGAGACGGTTCGAGCAAGGCGTCGACCGATGGATGATGGAACCCGCGCGCTCTTCAACCCAATATTTGCGCGTTTCGTTCAGACGCAGCCGCCAATTATCTAGCTGACGATCTTGAGCATATGCGCGCGGATGTCGTCGCAGATTCCCGTGTACATCTGGGAGACGCGCGCGACACTGACGCCGAGCACTTCTGCTACCTCGGAAAGCGTCTTGCCCTCCAAGACGACTGACTCGCCGACCAAGCGCTCGCGCGGAGACATCTCGCGGATCACGGCCTCGATGATCGCAAGAAGCTCGCGTGCAAACGCCTCGTTTTCCTGATCTCCGCCGACAGGGCTGAAGAAGAACTCGTCCTTGGCAAACGCGAGGTGACGTAAACGCGCAGGCAACGGATCTTCTGGTTCCGCTAACTCTTCGCGCTCCGCCTCACGCTGCGCTCCGATGGCATCCAGCTCCGTGCGTGATCGCACGTCAAGCCTGCGGATTGCGTCGAGCATCCGGTAGCGAACGCGCCGAGCGACCCAGCTAAACTCAGAGCTACCGTAGCCTTCGTAGGTCGCGACAGCTTCCAGCACGGCAACGCGGCCCTCGGCAACCAGGTCGTCGGTGTCAAGGCAGTGGCCGAGCGCAGCTTGCGGGTACATCGACCCGGCGATGCGCTGAACAAGAGGCTCGTACTTCGCGAGCACAGCTGGAGCCCCCGCGTTCGACCACGCGTGCGAGCCGCTCAGCCGGTTGGACTCACGCGAGTCGGTTGCGGATGTTGAGTGCAACGCCCACTCCGACGAGCAGCAATCCGACGGCAAAGAGGCCGTAGAGCGGGTAGTCTGCCTCGAACTCTTGCGGCTCGAAACCATAGTCAGTCACGTCGTCGGAAAGAGCCGACCACGTCGACCGAGTCCGATCCATCGCAGAACCCGGCTGCACCGCAAGCGTCAGGTTCCGGTTGATGATCAGACCTCCGGACTCAAGCCAAGGCTTCGGGTCGATGGTCAGCGTCCCGTACCCGCGTCCTGCGTTGGCCCCGAGATACGGCGAAGACCCGTCGGCGGCTGCACGGCGAAGCTCCAGATGGAGATGGGGAGCCATCACCTTGCGACGCGCCGGATCGTCAGGATCAGCAGCTCGCCACTGCGCAGGACTTTGACCCGACGGCGGCGAGAACCTGCCGTTGCTGGTGTTACCAATCCTGCCCACCATCGTGCCCGCAGCAACGCGCTGACCGGGCGAAACCGCCACGCTCGACATGTGGCCGTAGAGCGCCCAAGTGCCGTTTCCGTGGTTGATGACGACTGCGTTGCCGTACCCGCGCAAGCCCTGGGCCGGTCGAAGATCGTCGCTGACCGTCTCAACGACTCCACCCTGAACCGCGATCACAGGCGTTCGATTGCCCGAGTTCAGGTCCATGCCCGCGTGAACAGTAGGCCGCCCCGACGTGCGCCCCGGACGGGTGCGCATGTTCGAGAGCATCTTGCCGGACTGGACTTGGATGGGCGGAGCGTACGACATCGCAAAGCTTTCTCAGACGCCCGTGCCGAAAAGAACCTGCTGCGGCAGCTGATGGCGACCGAGAATGTTGCTCTTTACGGCGTTGGCGCAGATGTGGCGGATCTCGTCCCAGCTGAGAAACATCGGGTGCTGCGCCGAGCACTTGCGACATGGCGAGATAACCGAAACACCCTGCTGAAGCGGAGCGATACCGTGGACCTTCTGTCCGTAGACAACGCCAAGGATTTCAGGCCATTCCAAGATCATCTTCGACTGCCACCCGCAGGTCTGGCACCCGAAGACGCACTCAACGCCGTGTGCCGCGATGCGCGTGCCCACTTCGCCCATCTCGTCGGCACCGAGGCCGGACATCATGTCGGACGCGTCGTCAGATGACTCTGAAAAGACTTTCATGCTCATGGTTTGCTCCTGTGAGGCTTACGTTATCGCGCGCCCACGTCCGACAGTCAACCTGTCCAACGCGAGTCGCGCTCAGCCTTCCTTGATCTGAACACCCGACGGAGTGCCCGGCAGCGTTGGCCCGCTCCCGATAGGGATGATGTTCGCGCCATGCCAGCTGCGCAGGCTGAGGCACTCGCGAGCCTCCCGCACCACTTCTTCAGCCGCAGCAGAAGTCTCGTGCGCGCGAGCACGGAAAGCAGCGACCGCCTCCGCGAGAAGTCCCACCGAGTGGTTCATGTCCCCGTCGTCGTCGGTCATGTCAGTCTCCCTGTCAGCCCCTGCGCGGCCGGTTTCGGAGGTCATCTCCGAAGGTGCGCAGTTCATCGCCGAACTCACGGAGCTGGTTCCGAAGCTCCAAGGTGGCCTCTTTCTGGCCATCCATGGTCGCGGATGCTGTCGTGAGCGCCTGTGTGCACTGCTGGATGACGTTCACCATCTGCGCTTGCGCGGCCTTGGTGTCGTCGACGCGTGCTTTGTGAAGGTCGTCAAGCTGCTTCATGAAAGCCTGACGCTCTTCCTTCGACTCACGCCAGAGCGCATAGATCACCAGTCCGAACACCACAACGAACACGCCGAGCAACCCGGCTTGCATGAGACGCTCGGTCGCTGTGGTGATCGGAGCCACTGGGTCCATGAGGCGGAGACTACTCCATGATTACGGACGGTGCACGCAAGACTTCTACAAGACCGTCAGGCTGATGCCGCTGGCGGTCATCGGAGTCTCATCGTTCAGCACCCAGTAGTTGCAGCAGCCGTAGCTGCGCACGCGAACCTGCAACCCCTGGCAGTAGCCCTGCGTTTCTCGCAGAGGCTGATACTTCGTGCACGTGCCGCAGAAGTAGCCAAGACCAGCCTCAGAGAACTCTTCGACCTGGACGTAGCCAGCTTGCTTCTTGATGCTTGCTTCGCTCATCTGACTTCCCCTTTGACGATCAGGCCGCGCCCGTTGAAAACTGAATCACCACACCCTCTACCGACTGCGCCGGGAACCACGAGTCGATGTTGGTGGTGATCTGGGGATCGCTCGTGCCTGTCGAGCGGTAGGTCACGCGGATGGATAGCCCCACGGGCACCTCCAGAGCGTAGTCCGCGCCGATCTCAATCCGCTGGCCTGCAAGGATGGGCAACCCCTTGGTCAGCGTGCGCTTCACCGTCCAAGTGCCTGCCCCGTCGTCGTTGCCGACCTCCACGTCTACGGTGTCACCGTAAACGCCCTGCCACGCGCAGACCACACCGCCCGTGAGCGCCACAGGCTCCGAGCATGTCCACTGCAAGTACGTCGCCGCCCCGGCAGTACCGTCCGACACCCCGCCGATGGGCCTGTACGCATAGCCATCGATCTGCACCAGAACCTTGTCATACGTCGGCATCGTTGAACCTCAGAGCGCGGTGTTTACCGCGAGTCGGTCAATGCTCTGCACGAGCACCGTGTCCAAAGCGATTGACGGCGGAGCCGTAGGCGCAGCACCAGAGCGGCACCCAGATGAAAAGAACAGCGACAGATACGGTCCCGGCAGTTCTCGTGACCTCGTCGCACGGACAGTGGTTGCGGGAAGTACGGTAGAGCCGTCGCGAAAGAGCGCCGTCTGCACGTCGAGCGCGATCTGTCGAAAACCCGCCGTCGTTGTGTTTGTGACGACTACGGGCGCTGTGCCCTCCGTGGCCGCAGGACTCGACCGAGAACGCAAGAGGCCCAGCAAGTTCGGGCCTGCCGGGAGTACCCACTCCACGAACGACTGCTGCGCCGTAGGATGCGTGGGATCAAGCGTCGGGTTCGCGACCTCATCAAGAGCGTAAAGGCCGAAGAAAGCCTCCGCTGTGCCTGCGCCGCGCACGACCACCGGGGCCGCACCGTTCGTGCCGAGAGCCACGGACACGATCACAGGCGCGTAGTCGGCTGCGCGAGAAATGTAAACCACGTCACCCGCGTCGGACGACCCTGCGATGGTGAGCGTCGATCCAGCCTGCACGATAGACCCGCCGCCGACGCGCTGCTGCCACGCAGAACCGAGCGGAGCAGCGAAGTCCTCGCGCCACGCGCCCTCGTCGGTGAGCAAGGTCGAGCGCGACACGAGCGCGCCGTCGTGATCAACCAGAAATGAGCGCAGGACGTTGGGCGTTTCGTAGGCAGCAGCCGCGTCTTCGACGGGTGCGAAACTGCCTGTCGCCACAGCCTGCGTTGCGCTTGTAATGTCTTCGACGGCCATGCAGGACTCCGATCAAGTGAGAGCGATCCAGTTGATCGCTGCGAGATATTGTTCGTTGCCGCCAGAACGGTTGGTGACGACGAGAGAGATCACGTCGCTCACTCCGAGCACGTCGGCCCCGAGGGTGAGCGTCGTGCTCCGAAGATCCAGCGAGATCGCAGGCGCGGAGTTGCTGAAAACACCCGACGCGATGATCACGGTCGCTGGTCCCGCCGTGGCCTGCCCCGCCCCTGCGCCGACCGTGGGCGTGTCTAGATCGCAGAATCCCCTCGTGGTGCCCCATGCTGGGGCCACCGCGAAGGTTGGTTGTAGAGAAGTTCCCACACCGACGCGCCGTTTCCGGCCGTGAGCAGTGCGACGTTGGTGGGGATGATCGTGATCCGCTCAGAACCCGCGCGATGCCGAATCGAAAGCAGGGTCGTGCTCGCGTTGTTCGCCACGTTATCGCTTCGCGGGCTGTCGAAGCCGAAGGGCGTTCCGGTCGCACCTTGACCGCCCTCGCTGATCACCGTGCCGCAGATGCAGTCGAGCGTGCCCGTCGCGTCGCTCAGAGCCTCTAGCTCGTATCGCAGCGGAAGATTCGGCGTCTGCATATAGACGCTCTGCTGGATGTTCGCGCAGTCGAAGCGGTGCGCGTACACGATCTGCCCGTTGATCACGAAGCCTACGCGAACCGAGCCGACACCGAGCCACTCGAAGTCGATCACAAGGATCTGCACCGCGTTGGTCTTGAGCGCGATGCCGCTCGGATTGAGCAGCCCGCCCGAGCCGTCGAGCGTGTCGAGGTTCCACGATGCCTGCGGCTCTACAAGAGTCGGGTTCGCACCTGAACTTCGACGCACGAAACTCAGGCCCGGAGCAGGCGCAGTGCCGTCAAGTTCAAAGAAGATCCCGTCCGTTGAATCGAAGTAGCCGATGCGCTTGATCACGCCGGACTCGACGCCGTTGGCGTTGAAGGTCTGGAAGATGAGTTGGCTCTTCCCCGGCTGATAGTTGAAGAAACGCCTCGTCTGGCGGATCGCTTGGTCTGCGGCGTTAACCACAGCCAACGTCACCCGAGCGTTGGGCTGGTCATAGGACGATCCGCCGCTGTTAGTTAGCTCCTCCGACCAGTAGAGCGGCTGCGCGTCGTAAACCAGCTTGCTGTCGAAGATCGTCTGCGGGTTGCTCACGCGCAGCCGACCGAAGGCATCGAAGTTCGCGGTCGTCAGTCCTGTGCCTGCCATGCTGCTCCAGATCGCCGCGTTGGGCGTTGCGTCAGTGCAAACGTAAAGCGTCTGCGTTCCGGTGACATATGCAATATCACCGACCTCTAAATACGGTCCTTGAAGTGGCGAGCCGAGGACGTTCGGCAGAAGACCCTCAGTCGTGTACGCACCCCAATAGTTGTGGTACTGTGTCGGTGAGCGCGTTGCCATGATGCCTCAGATGTTGTGCGCCACTTCGTTGCCCACGCCAGTATTGACAACGGGCGGCACCGTCAAACACACGTTCCCGAGCACGACGTTATTGTTTCCGGTCACGTCAATCGCTGACGTCGCAGGCGGCAAGTCCTGCGAGCAGACGTTGTTGGCGCAAGTATTCTCAGAGGCGTCTAGCCGGATGGCGGGAGCAGCGCCCGTCAGCGACGGCTCGATGGTATTGCCCGTGACCGTGCAGCGGGCAGGCAGCGCGCCCTCCTGTCCACCACTCCGAAAGATGCGAATAGCCGCAGCCGAAAGCGAGGGATTCTGCGGGCCATACGCGGATTGATCGATGGCGTTGCCCGTGACCGTCACTCGCTGCGCGTTTGACACCTCGATGCCTACAGGCGGCAAATCTGGGTTCGGCAGCAGAATGGTATTCCCCGTGACTGTGGTACGTCGCGAAATCGTCCCTTGCCCAGAATTAGCGATCACAATCGCACCCACGCTCGACTCTGAAAGCACATGGTTGTCAGCGATAGCTACGTCCGTGGAGCCGAACACGTAGATCGTTGCGAGAGTGGGATTTGGGTCTTCTCCGGTGGGTGCCGAATGGACGATTTCGTTTCCTTCGATGAACAGGTTATCGGCGTTCGCGTCGCAAAACACGCCGTAAGTCGTCGCGAGCGTCCCGGTCCAATCCGCGACATGGATGGTGTTGTTCGTGACGCTGATACCCGTAGGCGGTCCCGATCCCGGCGGTCCAGCAGGGTCGATGAACACGCCTTTTGCGAGCGTGATAGGAAAGGGGGGTGACGACAGCAGGAACGCGGGTCCAAACTCTGTGTCGCTCACCGACGAGTCAATCGTACCCGCGCCAAACCGGACGCCGAGATCACCAAACAAAATGCCACAGTCATCGATCTGCACGCTGACATTCTTGCCCGCAGCAGGGCGCGAATCGAAACCCGTGTCGAACGCGAACATCACGACAGATCGGAACGTGGAAACAAACCCAGCTTCCAGCCTCGCACCACAGCGGGTGCCCGACCCGAGGGGCGGCGGCGGTATTGGGTCGTCTTGATTAGCTACGATGATGGCATCGGAGAGGCGAACGGCTGTTACGTTCGTCGCACCCGCAACCTCGCTCGCGAACACGCCGTATTGCTGAATGTTTAGGAGAAATACCTGCGTGCCGAGGAACAGACACCCACCGGAATTCTCCCCGATCCCCGTGTTAGTCAGTTCGATCCCAATGTCACCGCCGACTCCAGTAAAGCTGCGGGCCGTAACCTGTCCTTCGATCAGGCGAAACGCACTCGTCGCTGCCACGGAGTTAGTGAGCGTTGAGCCGTTGCACGTCACTACCACTGTATCTATGTCGCACGGCGGGAGCGGCTCTGCGTCACCAGTGTCTACCAAAATGCCGTGGCGCATAGCCCCGGCTTGGGATGTGTTGATCTCCACGAAGACGTTTTGGATGCTACAGCCCCCGGCTTCGACCTTGATGGCAGCGATTGAGAGTAGGCCGGGTAGGCCATTCAAGGGGGGAACGACGACGCTGAGATCGCGCAACGTGGACTGCGCTGGATCGCCTGCGCCTCCCGCGACCATGCGAAACACGCCCTGATCGTTGGCTGGCTTGCCGATGATACGCGTGCTCGGCCCTGCGCCTTCGACAAATGTCTTTGCAGGAATGACCAGCGGGGACGAGGGCGAAGTCAGAAGCCCGAGATCGTAGTTTCCCGGTCGGATGTGGATGTCGCCCCCGTTCGGAGCAATCGCTGCAAGCGCCGACGCCAGCCCCGCGCCGTCGCCTACGTCGGGGATGTAGACGAAGCCATCGGTCGAGTACGCGACCGCACTGTCGCCCGCGATCACGTTGCCGACGAGGTACTTCGGCGCGAACTTGTCGGACGCTGTGCCTGAGAGCATGGGCACCCACGTCGCATCTCCACCGCCTGCCGTGCCGGGGTTCGTGCAGATGTAGAACGTCGCGTCGCTCGTCACATACGCGAAGTCGCCTGCTTGGAGAAAGAACTTGGGCGAAGCGATAGGGTTCGCGACTGCGTTCGGCAGATCAGTCGCGGTCGCGAAGGTCGCGCCCCAGAAGTTGTGAGTCAGAACTGGACTACGTGTCGCCATGATGGTGCCGCCTCAAGTGTTGTGCGCGACTTCGTTGTTCGTGCCCTGATCGTCCACCGGAGGCGTCGTGCCACAAGTGTTGCTGACAGCAGTGCAGTCCGATGACATGGGTAGTCCCGTGAGCAGAATTGCGGCAGTCGGATATTGACCGTTCAGCCCAATCGAGTTTCCGGTGCAAGATGTAAATGCGCCTTGAATCGCGATGGCCGGATCGTTCGACCCAGAGTTCATTTCGATTGTGTTGCCCGTCACGGCGCAGCGATCTCCCGCCGCGTTGATCGCGACGCCAGTAGGAGGTAGCTGGTCTCCCGAAGCGTGATCGACCACGTTGCCCGTGATCGTAGTGCGCGCTGCGCTCGAAAAAATCGCACCAATCGGCACAAGGAAGGGAGGGGTAGGAGGTGCAGGAGGGATGTCAAGAAACATGCGGATGTTGTTGCCGTCCACAGACACGAACTTCGACTCGCTCCCGCGAACGCGCACAGCAAATTGCGCCGAGCTTACGATTGTGTTGTCGGAGACGTTGACCCGCTGCACGGACAAGTCAGCGTCCTCCGTTTGCAGGCCGAGATCGATTGCCACGTCATCGACCGTTCGCGCATCAGAGGTCTTGATGACATTGTCGTCCACAACAACGTCCGACGAGGAAACGATATACACGGCTCTCGTCGGGTTGACATTTCCTTCCGACGAACTGCCTTGCACGGTAATGTCGTTGGACGTGATGGTGATTTCGCTGGCGAGCGCCACGCGAACCCCGATGCGCTGATAAAACGACCCATCTACTACGATGTTGCAGTCCGTAACTGAGCCTCGGGTTACAGTGTTCTCTGGTTCCGTCTGAAACGATACTCCCTCAGACCCCGCTCGGATCTTGCAGCCCGCGATCGTCACGTCGGCAATCGTGCCGCCGCCGCTCGCCGTCACGAGGACTCCGAAGGAGCCTTGGCTTCCACTGGTGTCAATATCGCAATCGGAAATCGTGTGACCTGTGCCGCGATTCAACAGCACGCCGTAGTCGAGACCGACTGGGTTTCCTTGAAATCTGCTGATTCTGCCGCGATGTACGCGCACAGACCCCGTAGCTTGATCGGAAGGCGCGACCTCGTGATAGTAGATTCCGCGCGTTTTCGTCCCTTCGATGAAAATATCATCGCCGCGGAAGCTGCACTGTCCACTTCCATCGGGTCCGCTGGCCGCGTTGGCGACCTCCAAGCCGTAGTCGCCGCCAGACAAATACAAATTCCGAGCGGACACGTCGCCTCTTTGCAGGAGCAATAGCGCGGACCCGGAAGGTGTATCCTCCTGCTTCGAGGTGTTGAACAAAATCACGTCCTCCAACGACACCGCGCGGCCACCGTCGGGGGGATCAATGCGCAGCAAATACCTTAGCGGAGCAGCCGGATTGATTTCCATACCCGCGATGATTGCGACATTGGCAATAACCGCAATTCCCCCAGAGACACGCACGACGTAGTCGTCCGTGCCTCCCCCGTCAGACGTCTTCACTGTAATCTGTAAATCGCGGAGTTGGGCAGCAGCGCCAACAACAAAAACGCTCTGATTTTCCCCTGAACCGAATTTCGCTTCTATGATCGTACTCCCTAGACCCGCTCCCTGCACGCGAATGCCTTGCGGGATGACGAGAGGGACGGACGGAGATCCCGGCTGGGAGAGGTTATAAGTACCGGGACGAATCCACACGTCGCCGGGACCGTTTGGCTGCGTGAGCGCGAGCGCGATGCCCGCGCCGTTCCCTGTGTCTGGGATGTAGCGAAATCCGCCCGTGTTGTAGCCGATGGCGCTGTCGCCCGCAGGGACGTTTCCGACCAAGTATTTCGGCGCGAAACGATCCTGCGACGACGGCGGCGGAGGTGGAGGCCCGCCGCCGGTCTGGGAGATGCGTACAGGCCAGCGGCTCATGTGATCGACTCCTGCACGATTGCGTCCGTAACGCCGACAGCGTACGTGATGTAGGTCTTGATGTCACCCTCACCGGCTTGCCCGTTCAGCACTTGGGTCGTCACGCCGAAACCAAACCCATGCGACGGGTACATGAACGCATACCTACGCGTTTCGCCGCCAGCAAGTCCGACAAACTCCCAAACCTCGTCGAGCAGGATGCTGAGCGACGTGCCGACAGGCTGAGGGCCCGAACCAGACGGTACATCCAGCCGCTTACACATCGGCACCCAGTCACCGGGCGACGGGGTATTCCCTTGGAGCGGCGTGTACTCGGCGTTCTGTGGCCTTCCGAAGAAAAACGTCGACTGGTCAGGTGGAACCCACCACGGCTTGATCGCGTAGTCGACTGGTCCGATCGAGTCATTTGTGACCTCGACTACAAAGTACACGGTCTGTCCGAGCCGGAACGACCCTGTCATCGACGTTACGTACTGAATTTGAGACCGGTCATTCAGGTCTGTGCCTACATCTGGCGCAAACGGCGCAAGCGCGAAAGCCCCAGAGATATCTTTCTGAACCGGCCCGATATCACTAAACTGTGCACCAAGTACGTAGGTCATGATCAGCCCTGGCTATCCTGGAAGACCGCGTGGAGCGCGCCGGGTGTCACGCTGACAGAGAAACCCGCTTGCGACTCATCGATCTCGCCCTCGTTGTACGTCTGGTACGTGTAGGCGAGGCCATATCCGTGAGACGGGTAGAAGAAAGATTTCTTGACAGTGCCACCCGCAGGCACGTCGATCACCCAGATGTCCGATTGCATATCCGAGATGCTTGTACCAGAGGGTGACGGGGCGCCGACGATGTCGAAGCGCTTGGGGCTGGTCATCCACAGCGAATCTTGTAACGAAATCGCTGGGTTTTGCGGACCGAACAGAAGCGTGTCTTGCTGCGTGTAGCCACCTTCGCCCGGATATCGGAACTCGAACGTCGGGTGCAGCCACCAAGGCATGATCCAAATCTGCCTGTCGATGGCCGCGTCGTTGAAGGCCTCGATGATGATGTAAAGGCTCTGCCCGAGTCGCAGTGTGCCAGGCGGTGTCGCGAGATTGCGGCGCGTCGTGTCGAGCACGCTGCCGCCGCCCACAAACGGACCTTGGCCGCCAGCGGGAGCGATGGAGAAGCTGAACTGCGCGCCGAGCTGGTTGCTCACGACACGGCCTCCAGATCTTGCTCGACCTTCTGGGTCATCAGGGTGTGTGGGGAGCCGAGCGCGTACCAGAATCGCTGCGCGGTCTGCGCGATAACGACCGGATCGCCGTTCAGGTCAGTAAACCACGTTCCAAAAGCAAAACGAAACCCCTCTGACGGGAAGAAAAACGCGTACCGGCGAGTCTCTCCAGCCGGTACGAAAAACCGCCAAGCTTCACCAAGCATCTCGCTAATGCTGCTCCCAAAGGGCGATGGCGCACCGACGACGTCGAGCCTCTTGACCGGACGCGCTGCTGCGGGGAGTTGAATGTACTCGATGCCCGGCACAAACCACCACGGTTTCACCAAAAAATAGCCGTCTTGTGCACTCGGGTTTTTGAATTCCGCGCACGCCCACACGGTCTGTCCGATTCTTGAAACGAAAGAGATGTTGCTCGGAAACGGCGGGTCTTCTCCGTTGTCGTTCGAGAAACCCTCGAAGTCCGCGTCCGAGAACTGCGATGCGAGCGATGCGATCGTCACTTGCGCCTCTTGGTCGGACGACTCGGGGGTGGAACCGAGACAGGGACTGCGACTGTAGCCGGTCCCGCGAGAGAAGACCAGCAATGGCCGCAGTATCGCACATCGTCAAGCAAGTCAACGCTGGCCACGGTCACCGCCCCGCAGAGATCACACCCACGCTCAGGCACGACCTGAATCTGGCTCCCGCCGAAAGCCTCACCGACCGCGCGCAGCGCCGCTAGCGCCTTCTCGCGCTCAGCCCCCTGCGCATCCGCCCAACGCAGCGCATCCGCTGCCGCGTCCCAGCTGTCAGGCCCGCCAACCTCGACACGCGACCCGTCCCGCGCCTGCCACGAGAACCGCAACCCGAGATACCTCGCCACCCAGACAGGCAGGCGCATCAGCAGGTCGGCTCTTCCAGCCACACAGGCGCCGTATACGGCCGCCTCGGTGCAGGACAGTACCCGGACAGCCTCGTGCGCCTCCAACGCACTGGAGGTGCCGCCGGGGCGCAGCGCGAGGCCTTCCAGCTCTGAGACGTAGGGAGCGGCAATCTCGTCGGTACGTGCCCAGTCGATCAGTTCGTGCGGCAGAGTCAGCTCGTAGGTGTGTTCTTGCATGGTTCTTGTGTGTTGTTGGTGGGTTCGTGTGTTCAGGGTTGCTCAGGTCGGTACAGGTTCTCAAGGGCCCAGAGCGCGACGTCGGTGTCCCCGTACACGTCAACCGGTCGCTGGAGGTTGGGCAGCCAAGAGGGGCGTACACGGGTTGGAGAGGGTAGTAGCTCGGTAGCAAGCTCGACACCCCGTCTCACAGACCATTGAGCCCTCAACCACCCAAGGCGAACAGTAGAACGTGTAGGTGGGCGTAGGAGGTTAGTTACCTGTGTACCCCACGGTGCTGCGGTTCCTCTACTTGTATTATTAAGAAGAACCGCAGCACCGTCGTAATCATTGAACTTTTCACATATGGTCACGAGGAACATAGGGCACCAGCACTTTGTAACCTGGAATACCCAAATAATGTAATCTCGCACACACTCTGGAGTGAGCACTTCGAGCTTACCCTCGTTCAGCTTAGCGTCCCCAAGATGGGACGTCGTACCCAGTGCATGGAGCGCGTGGATGAAGTCGCCGGGGAGCGGAACCTGGTTGCCGAAGATGTACATGCGCTTGTCGGACAGCGACGGGATGCCGGGTCGGATGCGCATCAGCGCCTGACTAAGCTCTTGTGTCGCGAGCATGTTCCAGACCCGTTCGAGGCGATGATCCTCGCTCCAGATCTTCTTCGACTTCGGGTTCCAGAGCACCTCGGGTTCGTCTGGGTGCAGAGCGTTCGCCTCGTGCACCAGACCCTTCAGGTTGGGCACAGGTTCGCCGAGGCAGATGATACTCTCGTAGTCCCTGTACTGGTCCTTGCCGCGTCCTGACCAGTAGTGCTCGAACGCGACCTCGTTCAGCTTGTACGTGGCCTCGTTGCTCGCGAACCAGTCCTCGACGTCCTTGCGGTGCGCGAGGTGCGTGTAGACGAGCACGCGCCTGCCAGCTTCGGCTTGCAAGACTGTGCTGACCTCCGTGTCGAGGACCGCGTGCAGCAGTTCCTTGATCTTCATCACGCGCCGGGTCGTCTTGGCAGATGTAGACCTGAACACGCGCACGTTCGCGGGTAGCTCCACGCGGACCTCGACAGTCGCCATGGGTCTGCCACCGAACATCGAGCGGACGAAGTCCTTGTCGGCGTAAGCGTCACCGATCACGACGTTGTCGCGTCCTGACCGGAACGGCACCAGCTTGTCGAGAACGTACTGCCAAGATCCGTCGCGCGTCGCGTCGAGCCTGACTGCGTACGTGCTGGGCGTGCCGGAGTAGTCGAACGTGATCTCCCTGTGCAGGGCTTCCGCGAACTTCGGCAGCGCAGCGTTAACGATGTACTTGAGCAAGCCCCGGTCCGCGTAGAACATCTCGCCCTTGCTCACGCGCGGCGTCCACTCGCTCGCACGTGCGAGGCACACCTCCAAGTCGAGCTTCAGATCGTTTGCGGCGGTGAAGAGTACATGGTGCAGTTCGCGTCCGTTGAAGGACGAGCCGTCGTACTCGTGCACCTGGCTCCTCTGCCCGTTCTTCAGGCAGAAGCCAGCCATTGCCATCACCGCGCGCTCGTCGGCAGCGATGCTCCGCGCACGCGCGAGGATGCGAAGGAAGTTGGCCGGTGCTTCCTCTTTGGGCGTGCGTGTCAGATCGTCGTCCGAGAGCACGGCGCGCTCGCGCATGGCGCGCGATGGGTCCTCGTCGAAGAAGACCTGTCGCGTGCGCCAGATGTCTCCCTGCTTGCTCGCCTGCGCGTACTTCAATCCTGCGACGGCGTTCTCGTAGGTCGTCACCACGAGCGGCAGCCGCACCTTCTGTTGCTTGGCCGTGCGGATCGAACGCTTCGCGCGCAAGAGCGCCGAGTAGTGGCCGCACGTCCAGAGTTCGACCATGCGGCCCGGTAGGTTGTCAGGATGCTTCGGGCACGACGGGCACACAAACGCTCCCGGTGCATAGCCTTCCGCGCGCGCAGTACGGACCTTGTCCATGTAGCTGCACGTCAACTCATTGCGACCGTGCAGCACCTCTGCGTTGATGCCGCGACCGGCAGCGCGGTCGGCTGTTTCGAGTGCCATGTCGATCGTGGGCGAGGCCCACACGACAGGCTGTGCGCGGTCCAGCATCTCAGATGCCGCTGCCAGCATCGACTCGGTCTTGCCGACGCCTGCGCTTCCCGTGAGCAGCACGCCCATGTCGCGCGAAGCAATCAGCTGGTCAACGAGACCGATCAGGTCTGACTTCAGCTTGTTTGCGGCGTCGATGAACGGCAGATGCGCAGCGACAGGCGCAGGCATCGCGGCGGCTGCCGCGCGTGCGCGTGTCGCAAGACTGGTTGAGGGGTTTGTAGAGTCGGTTTCTTCATCATCTGCTGCATCAAGGATTGAGTCGAGGTCTTCGATGGGTTCTGACATCAGATAGGCTCGTATCTGGTCCAGTGGTGAAAGTGCGCGGGTGAAGAGGCGCCGCCGCAACGAGGCGTGCCGAGATGGGGACAGCGGTAGCCGCGTCCAGCGATCGTGTCGCAGCGCACCGGTCCGAGGGACGCCGTGCCGTTCCACTTCCAGTCCGTCTGTGAGGCGTTGTAGCGAGTGTTGTCGAGAGCACTCAGCGCGTGGAAGAGATCTCTCCCGGCATCACCGAACGTGTGCAGGTTCGCCGCAAGAGCGACCCAAAGCTCGTAGTTCACGAGCGACGGGTTCTCGGCGCACCAGCGAAGAAAGCCGCAAAAGGTGGCCGTGAAGTGAAGAAGATGCGCGTCGGCGATGACGTTGAGGTGCACCGTCTCCGCGCGCTTCTGAGGTACTGCCAGTCCAAGCGTAGAAGAGGTTTCAAGGAGCGCGGACTCCAAGTCGGCACGCGACCACGCGCGCGCGATGACCGACTCCAAGTAGTCCCAGTGAGTTTCCACAGGGACCACTGTCAGGACGCCCGTCGCCGCCGCGTCTTCTGCATGTAGGAGCAGCGAGGCGTTCCCAGTGGCCTTCACGCGGCCTGCGTTGAGCGGGCAACCAAGCAAACTGCCGATCTTGTCAGCTGCGAGGTCGTCCTGAGACGGGATGCAGCGGTCGTAGCTGGTCGGAACCTCCTCGTC
>Ga0172372_10004824_pt1 | contig 19016 bp, 16 predicted proteins | sample LakKiv5m_2_FD_114544 | JGI IMG/M metagenome (GOLD analysis project Ga0172372, IMG submission 114544) | Freshwater microbial communities from Kabuno Bay, South-Kivu, Congo - kab_092012_9.5m | ecosystem: Environmental > Aquatic > Freshwater > Lake | place: Democratic Republic of the Congo...
AAGAGTCAGAGAACCCTCTGGAAGCAGTTTCGCATTCCTGAGGTTTTTGATGAACCCCCAGAATTCTGGACTCACCAAATGTTCCAGAATGGTTCTTTCACCGAAAAAGTTAGAACACTGACGTGGTAGGACAGAGTTCTGACAGAAGGAACTGATGTTAACCGCTCTCTTCTCCTCTTCAAGTGCGCGGTTCATCTCGGTCTCTGGGTCAAGACGAGAAGCCATCTTTCTTTACGTGATGAAAGAGGGAATGTAATAGAATAAATAAATAAATAATTAATTTCAATTTTTATATTAAATACTTATCCAAAATGAGAATAAAAAATATCATTTATAAATAATGTATTAATTGTATGGATCGAAAGCAAACGGATCTGGTGCTTCATTTACAGCATAAACAATCCGAACCTTTTCATAGGCTGGATCGTTATCAAGGAAGAGAATAAATTGACGTCCATCATTGCGATAGCATACACCATCATTAATAAAGAACTCAAACTTTGTTGTATTGACCATAAATATTCCATGTGAAGTTTCATTCGGAAATGTAAGACATCCCTCTTCAAGTAGACCAGCATTTCTCAAATTTGGCATGAAATATCTGATCTTATGATTGTCATTTGGATTCTCCATCTGGTAATATTCACTACAAATTAGTGAAACCTGATTCTTTCGACAAAACTTGCGAATCTCGCTATTTGGACTGCCGTTTTGCTTCTTTGACTTCCGACTAGCCATCTTTAGATATAATGCCTAATTAATGGTTAATTAATGGTTAAATAATAGTTAAATAATAGTTAAATAAGTAAATATATATTTTCAATTTTTTTGATATATAGTTATCTAAAATGACAATAAAAAATATCACTTCGCAAGACGCACAAGATGAATTTTCGACTGGTCATACTGATTCACAAAGAAGGTGAAAGGGATTTCGGTCTTTACTCCGTTGGACTCAGACACAATCTTGAAAATCCCCTCTGAAAAGGGTTCCACATCAAAGGTAAAAGCGGGGGAAATTTTGAGAGACCCCTTCTTTCCATCTTGTGGAAGAACCAAATCAGTCATAGGGTAGCTTTTTAGTTTACCTCCAGAAGTCAAAACCATCTTGACGTAGGGTTTCAGATGGTTCAGACTTGGAAACGTATCCCATATCGTTTCCCATTTTTCATCCAACGGTTTCAAGAAGGCTTCCATACACAGAAGACACAAAAGTATGTTCAACCCATATGTGCGTGTGTCATTGGGAAGAAAACAGCAATTTTTGGGTTTGTTGTTGAGATTCAACCCCGTTTCAGGGGCTACAGCCACAAGCCTTCCTTGTTGTGGTCGGCGGTCTCGAATCCATTGAAACTCATCATTTCCATTCGGATTGGGGTTCATTTTCCAAGAGGGGGAAAATGAAAGAGGGAATGTAATAGAATAAATAAATAAATAATTAATTTCAATTTTTATATTAAATAGTTATCCAAAATGAGAATAAAAAAATAAATAAAATGTGTTTGATGAATAATTTCTATTTTTTATTATTATAATATAATAAGAATCTAGATTAAATAAAAATAATTCTTTAAATAAAAAATGAATATTGAAAAAGACACATGGAAAATTATTGATTCCTATTTTAAGGAAACACCTAATTATTTAACAAAACATCATATAGATTCGTTTAATGATTTTCTTTCTGAAAAGATTAGATCGATATTTAATGACGAAGATTTAAATCCTCAAATTATTCCATTCTTTGATAAACAAGACCCAAATAAACAATATACGGCAAAGATTTATTATGGTGGTAAAAGTCAAGAAGGTATATATATAAGTAAACCGATTATTTATGATGATTTAAAAGGTGAAAATCGCCCATTATATCCGAATGAAGCTCGTCTTAAAAAGTTGAATTATGCGGTTAATGTGTTTTGTGATATTGACATTGAATATTCAATGAAAATAGATAATGAATATAAATACAAAGATGTGGCTTGTCCAGTTCAAATTAAGAAACTAAATTTAGGTCGTGTTCCATTGATGCTACATTCGGAGGCGTGTCCTTTATATAGAGTTCCTAGGGAACTTAGGAAGAAAATGGGGGAATGTATTTATGATCATGGGGGTTATTTTGTGATTGATGGTAAAGAAAAAGTTTGTATATCAAGAGAAAGAAAAGCGGAAAATATGCTTTATATAAATAAATCATCACATCCACATTATTCATGGACTTTGGATATTAAATCAGTTCCTGCGGAATTCCGTTATGCTCGTAATTCATATTTACATGTTATAGAAAAAACGGGAGAAATATTTTTTGAGAATACATATTTTAAAAATCCGAATAAAAATAATTTAATTCCATTAATGATAATTTTTCGTGCTTTTGGTGCGGAATCTGACAAGGAAATAATGGAATATATTTTCAATGATCTAGATAGTGAATTTGCCCGTAAAGGTATGGAATATTTAATACCATCCTTTAACAATTCGGAGGCATTGGAAATTGATGATCAAAATTCATCATATGTTTATTTAGAACATTTTATGAAAGGTATTGAAAATGATCAAAAGGATTTTTATCGTAATCGAACGGCTAGATTAGCATTATTAATGAAAAATATAGTTGACAATATATTTCCACATGTCGGTAAAGATTTAACAGCTAAATTACATTATTTAGGATATTCGACAAATCAACTTTTGAAATGTATATTAGGATATAAAAATGAAACTGATAGAGATAGTTTTGTTTATAAAAGAGTTGATTTATCGGGTTTTATGATAGCTAATCTTTTTCGTGATGGTTTTAAACAACTTCGATATGATGCGAATATTACATTATCAACCAAATACGAATTTAGTAGTCAAACATTAAAAGATTATGATTTTATTAATTTAATAACCGACGCAACAGTAAAAGAAGTCTTTAAAACAGCGTCTCTTGAAGAATTTGTAATGAAAGCTTTTAGAACTGGTAATATGACAAATGTTGGACATATTAATGAGAAGAAAGGTGTTATTCAACAAGCGGATAGACGTGGTTATTTAGCTCATACATCATTAATGCGTCGTTTGGTGACTCCCAATGATTATGATACACGTGTTCAATTAGACCAACGTAGATTACATGGGACGCAATATGGATATTTATGTTCATTTGATATTATGGATGGGTCAAATGTTGGTGTTAAGAAGCATTTTACATTATTATGTCAAGTGACGGCGGGAACACGAAAAGGAGAACTTATCAGATGTATTCAAGAAAATAATTTAATACCACTTACGGATATTCATCCATCATTAATAAAGGGACAAACAAAAGTATTTGTTAATGGTGAATGGATAGGTATTCATTTGGAACCAGAAAAACTAGTTAATAAATTACGTTTATTACGTCGTAATGCTTTAATTAATATATATACGAGTATAGCTTGGTATGTTAATGATAATGAAATTGTTTGTTGGACAGATGGTGGGCGATGTGTCAGACCATTATATATTGTTGAAAATAATCAGTTAATGATTAATCAAGATTTAATAGATAAAGTAAAAACTAAAAAAATTGGATGGTATAATTTGATTGGGGGTAAGAAGAAAAAGACTATTGATCCTAGTGATGGTAAATATTATCGACCAGAAGAAAATGGATTTATTTGTGATACAGAAGAAGAATTATTAGAACAACTTCGTAAAAATAGTGGTGTGATTGAATATTTGGATAATAATGAAATTGAAAATGTGATGTTATCAACTAGTTTTTTTATGGAAGATTCGGACATTGAATATACTCATTGTGAACTTCACGCATCAATGATTTTAAGTCCATTAGCACATTGTGTTCCATATGCGGGAACAAATCAATTACCACGTAATGTTTATGGGGTTACACAATGTAAACATGCGATTTCAACGATGGCGACAAATTATATGAATCGTATTGAAACGGCAGCCATGATATTATCATATCCACAAAAACCACTTATAAACACTCGTGTTGGTAAATATTTGTATAATGATCGTTTAGGACATGGAAATAATATTATTGTAGCGGTAGCATGTTTTACAGGATATAATCAAGAAGATTCGATTATTTTTAATAAATCATCAATTGACCGTGGTTTATTGAGAGTATCATATTTTAGACAATATACAAGTGAAGAAGTTTCGGATCCAAAAACGGGAACTTATGAGAAATTTTATAATCCTAATAATACATCTGGTAATGAAGTTCAAGAAGATGTTTTACCATCACAAGATTTAAATTATGAAAATATTGACCAATATGGTTTTATTAAAGAGGGAACATATTGTAAAGGTAAAGAAGTTGTAGCAAGTAAATTCATTAAAATAACTAGACAAGATATCCCCCCTCGTGATATATCATTGTATAGTGAAGGTGGTGAATTAGTTGATAAAGTATTTACAACATATACGGATAATCAAAAAACGAGATTAGCAAAGGTTAGAGTTGTTAAACAAAGATTACCAGAATTGGGGGACAAAGTTGGTTCTAGATATGGACAAAAAGGTTGTTGTGGAATGTTTTTTCCAGAAGAAGACATGCCTGTAACCGATGATGGTATTGTTCCAGACATTATTATTAATCCACAAGCTTTTCCCAAACGTATGACTAATGGACAATTAATTGAGGGTCCCGCTTCATTATTAGCTTCAGCATTGGGTATAAATTTGGATGGAACAACATTTGAACATTATGATTTAAATTTAATTGGTGATCTTCTAGAACAGAACGGATGTAATAGATATGGTGAAAAAGTTTTATATGATGGTTTTGAAGGAAGACAAATTAAGGCAAATATTTATATGTGTCCAACATTTTATCAACGTTTTAAACAGATGGTTAAAGATAAAATTCATAGTCGTACTGCGGGTTCTAGAATTGAAGATGTCCCAATGTTGGGTGGTGGTTATATGGCGAGAGAAAGACAACCATATGCGGGGAGAGCATTAGGTGGTGGTGGTCGTGTGGGTGAAATGGAACGTGATTGTATTATAGCACATGGTATATCAGCATTTATGAAAGAAACATTGATGGAAAGATCGGATAAATATTTTTATTATGTTAGTCAAGATACTGGTCGACAAGTTATATGTAATCCAGAGGAGAAAATATATTATGATCCTGATATGGATGGTCCCATGTCATATAATTTGGTTGATGTTTTAGACATGGATGTTAATGATAAAAATAAAGATGAAAATAATATTTCGAATAAACATGAAATATTGGGTGTTAATACATTCCCTCAAAGACATACTAATTTTTCTAAAATTTATGTTCCATTTAATTGTAAATTACTTGTTCAAGAACTTGAAGCAATGGGCATTTCTATGCGTATCATTACCGAAGGAAGTAATATTTCTAAAAAATACCCAATTAAAAATACAATGCCTTCAAAAACTATCAATAATATACGGCAAGACATAATTAATGATATTGAAAGAAAACAACAAATCGAAGCAAATTTTACACGTGAAAGACTCGAAATTGATAATTCGAAAGAATCAGATAATAAAGATGATAAAGAAAAGACTGATAAAATAGATTCTATTGATAGTAAATCAGATAACACTTCAGAACGTGATGATATTGATGATATTTATGATGAATTAACAGATATGTCGGGTGGTGGTGAACCCAGAGTTGTTGAATTGTTTAAGGGTGATGGTAATAATAATGATGGTAATAATCAAACACAATTACATGGTGGTGAAACGACAAATTCCAATGAAAATACAGCAAATTACGATGAAGAACGAAGTTATTTAGATACACTTAATACAAGAACACAACAAATACATGGTGGGGAACAACCTTTACCAAATAATAACAATCAACCTTTACCAAATAATAATCAACCAAATAACAATCAATCAAATAACAATCATAATCAACCTTTATCAAATAACAATCAACCAAACCAACCAAACCAACCAAATCCAAATATTAATCAATCCATTCAAACAACTCAATCGAATCAACCTCAAGGAGGGGGAGGTGAAATAAAAGTGGTTAGTGTAACCCTACCAAGTGGAACAACTGAACAACAAATGAGACAAGAGATGAATGGTGAATCAAGAACACAACAAACTGGTGGTAATCAAAACATTACAAATAATCAAACAACAAATAATCAAACAACAGATAATCAAAATCAACATCAAAATGTTCAAGTGGAACAGACAATACAAATGGAAGAACAAGTACCAGACGGATTAAATGAAATATTTCTCTAGATATAAAAAAAAATTGAAACAAATCTAAATATAAAATAAGTATAATAAAATATATCAGAGTTAAAATAAAAATAAAATAATAATTTAATAAGTTAAATGGAAATTACTAAATTAGTTGAACAATATACATTATCAAGAAAAAATTTATTAGATATGTTAGAAGAAAGAGGGTGCGATGTTGGAACATATAGACAATTTAGTGCGAAAGAAATTAAGACAATGATTCAACAAACACAAAATAATAAATTGTCCTTATCTGTTGATATGGGACCATTGGATATATTGGTAAAAAATAGGTATGGTCATCAAACATTTGTTAAATATAGATTAGAAAAAATTAAGGCAGCCAAAAGTCTAGATAGTTATATTCAAAAAATTTATGAAACTTTTTTAAAACCAGAAGATGAATTAATTGTAATGATTCCCGAACGTTCATATCAAATAAGCTCATCATTTCAGATATTGTTAAATAATTTTTGGAATGAAAAGGGATATTATATTCAAATTTTCGGAGTTAATCAACTTTTGAGAAAAGTAGTTGAACATTCAATGGTTCCTCCACATAGATTAATGTCAGAAGAGGAAGTTGAAGAAACATTAAAAAAATATCAATTAAAATCAGATCAATTTCCAGTTATTCTTAGAAATGACCCGATCGCCCAGTATTATGGAGCGAGACCGAATGAAGTATTCGAGATAACAAGACCGAGTAAAACATCAGGAAGTTATTTAACATATCGAAAATGTTATTAAGAAAATAGTGTAATGCGATTAACTAAAATTATTTTTTCGAAATCATTAAATAATTCACATAATAATTGTATTTGTTTTTTATTAATTGGATAATATATTCTAAATATAATTTCTTTTGATATTTGATTATAAATAATTTCCATTTGAGGATTTATAGTAAAAATTATTAATGAAAAGTCTTCAATATTTAAGAATTGTTCAATACTTGGAATACATGAATTATCAATTATATTTTCTTTAGTTTCTAGAAGCAAATCATGATGTGTATGAATACCTTTAATTGTATCAGAATTAATTAATTTTTGATTTAGAAGGGTTTTTTTATTTTTGTTAAGATGATCAATTTTGATAATTTTATCATTATAAAAATATTTTGAAAAAGATTCTTGATGTCTAGAATATGATTTAGATTCTAGATGATGTAGATATTTTTCGTTATCATCAAAAATTTTCTGAAAAATATTATCTGAAATTGTAATTCCATGTGTTATATCTAGAAAACGGTTTTTATCATTTTGAAAATATTCTTGTTTATTTAAATATTTTGTTAATATTTCTTCCATTTTATTTTTTAAAATATTTGAGTTAGTTTTATCAATTCAATTTTTTATTAATTCAATTTTTTATTTGTCATTTAAAGAAAATTGATTTAAAAAATATTATTATTATTATCAAATATAAAAGATTATAAAACAATAAATAAATAAATTAATAACTATATAGATGCCTAATTTTGTAATTTTAGATATTAATGGGAATTTATCAAATCATAATTTATCAACTAAAAATAGTCATTTAAAAAATGATAATATTGATAAATTAATTGCTTTAAAATCTTTTCAAAAATATTTTAAAAATAAAGGTAAAGGAGAATTAAATGTTTTTAGGAGATGGAAATTATCACATGATAGTGATTTATTTGCGGTTGGTTGGTTAGAAGGTTCAAAGGATGAACAAAATCAACATGATATTATTCCATCATATGATTATGAAGAATCCAATATAAATCAAGTAATGTATTATGGTGATATTGCTATATTAAAAATTGATACAAAAAATAAGGAAATTATAAATTATAATTCAGAAGATTATTATCAATTTTATACCAAATATATTAATGAAGAAACCGAAGAAGAAGAGGAAGATGAAGAACAAGAAGAATTAGAGACTGATGATACAGATGAAGATCAAGATTTAGAAGAAAATGATGAACATGAAGAAACGTTAGAAGATGATTTATCAACTGTTAAAGATACATCAAAAATAGATAAAACAGATGATGAAGATGAAGAAGAAGAGGATGAAGAAGAGGAAGAAGAAGAAGAGGAAGAAGAAACAGATGATGATTATGAAGCTAAAGACGCATATGATCAAGATGATAAAGAAGATTTTGATTATGGGGATGAGGATGAGGATGATGATGATAAACCGAAGAAAAAGAAAGCAAAGAAAAAGGGTGTATCAAAAATCAAATTAATACCAATTAAGAATTTAGAATTTGAAGAATCAGTGATAGATGATATTACAAAGATTAATGAAATTCGACAAGAAGCGTGTTCAAAATTAAAAAAGTTTTTCAATGATAAAGAAGCACGTTTATTGGAACATTATATTTATAATTATGCTATTTCTGAATCTATTCGAAGAGATGTTGTAGTAATGTGGGAGGATAGATTATTTAAAACGATTTATTTAGATAAAGTGATATTCATTTATGCTAATTTTGATAGAAATAATCAAGAATTTTATAATAAATTTAAAACATCAAATATGAAACTCGAAGATTTAATTACATTAAAGCGTGAAGATATTAATCCAGAAAAATGGAATGAATTTATTAATAAAAATCGTGAAAAAGAAGAAGTGCTTTTCGAACATAAAGCTTATACAGTTTCAACACAATATAAATGTAGAAAATGTAAAGAAAGAAATGTTAGTATTGAAATGTTTCAAACTCGTAGTGCTGATGAACCGATGACAGCTTTTATTACTTGTAATAATTGTGGATATCATTGGAAGCAATAATAAAAAATTGATTTAATTTAATATTTTTTAATTTTGGTAATTTAATTTATAGTTGTTAAAGTTAATTTTAGTGATTTATTTTTAGAAAAATGGATAATATAAATGAAGAAGAATGTATTATTTGTAAAATTGATAAAAGCCAGTTTGATGTATGTGATTTAATATTAACATGTCGAAAAATAAAAAAACATATACCATTATATAAAACTGAATGTTGTGGAAAATTATATCATCAAGATTGTATGGCAACATATATTGTAAATAAACGAAATATATTTTTTAGTGATATTCAAAAAGAAGATAATGATGAACATAAAGATATATGTCCTCATTGTTGTCAATTTAATAAATATCCAATTGAATGGGGATTTACATATGAAAATAATAAAATTATTGAAAAAATTCGTGATTTTAGGATTTATATGATTTCTTTATATTTTATGATTGTTTTATTGATGTTGGGAATCATGATGTTTTCCATATTTTCACCAGTAAATCTTGTAGAAAAAGGATGTAATAATTTATTTGAGAATAATCGAACAAATGATGTTAAAGAATGTAATAATCAAATTATTAAAAATAATACAGAATATAGAAAATATCAATCATATAGTGGGGTTTTTAATTCAATAATGGGTATATTTAATATTATTATATTATTATTTATATATGGAGATTTATATTCTTATAAAGTTAAATCTATCTCTATCTTTAAAAATTGGGAAAATGTATATAATAAATATATCAATAAATATTATTATAAATATTATGTTTATACAATTAAAATTTATAAAGAAAAACATAATTATGATTTACAATGTCTAATTGGGTTCAAAAAATATGTTAAATGGTCTGTGATATTTACTATAATATTAATAACTAATAATATATTTATTGGTGTGTATATTAAAAATTATAAAATTGAAAATATAACATCAATTGAACAAATTGTTGATATTGTAGGGGATAATATTTATGTTTTAACAATAAATTCGAATACAATTTTTGGACTTTTATTATTAATAATGTTTATGGTAATTATTATTATATGGTTTATTTCCACACGTAATGAATTGATAAATAATAATAAAATAATGACTGTAAATAATGATTTGATGCCTAATATTAAAATAATTTCGATTGATTTAGATGAAAATATAAAAGATAAACAATATATAAATAATTAAAAGTTAAAATAATTAAAAGATAATGGATAATAGTATAAAAACAAAAAGAATGTCTAGACTAGCATATGAAATGAGAATGTATAATTTAGACAAGGAAGATTGTAATAAGGATGGTATATATATGTTTGAATCGAAGGAAGATATTTTTTATGGATTGGTGATAGGTTCTGAAGGAACACCATATCATAATGGGTATTTATTATTTAAGATTGAATTTCCAGAAAAATATCCATTTGTGCCTCCGAAAATGACATTTATTTCGTTAGATTTAAATTGTCGGATTCATCCAAATTTGTATCAAAATGGGTATGTTTGTTTATCAATGATAAACACATGGGGGGAAAATGAATATACACCCGGGTTAAGTTTAGTAAAAATTTTAAGAACAATACAATCAATTTTAACTGAAAATCCGATTGAAGGAGAACCGGATCATGAAAATGATAAAAGTCCAGAGGCGAATAATTATAAAGAAATGGTTATATATGATATTATTAATTTATATCAATATCATATGGTTAATGACCAATTTTTATTAGAATCACAACAAAAAATACCGATTGATATTAGAGATAAAATTAATCCAATATTAAGAGATTTATTTAAGAAAAATTATAATTCAGTTATTAAAAATATTGAAAAATATAAATCATCATATGTCAATAATCAATTATATGTATCATATGTATATTCTGATTATAAATGTAAGTTAAATTATGATGAATTATTTAATAATTTTAATCAACTATATCAAAAATTAATTTCCAACACTACCATGTGAATTTCCTAATGGGTCATAGGGTAAAACTCCGTTGGATGGGGATGATAAACCAGCGTCTTTAGCAAGTTTGCTTGGTGCTTCAAATTCGGCATTTGTAAAATGTTTAAAATTTGAAGCCTCAGTAGCATCAGAACCACCTACAACACGAGAATAAAGTGTATGTCCCCAGTCAGAACCACCACCACGATGTGATTTTTTATATTTTTTTGTTGATTTTTTTGATGATTTACGAGAACGTTTACCACCAGATTGTTTTGATTTAGTTTTTCTAGATTTAGTTTTTCCAGTTTTAGTTTTTCTAGATTTACCACCGGATTGTTTAGATTTAGTTTTTTTAGATTTAGTTTTAGTTCTTTTACCTCCGGTTTGACGTTCTGTACCTTCAAAAGCAAGAGAATATGAACATGGGGGGTTTTCTAGACCTTTCATAACAGCATCAGATGCTAGAGAACCACCACTATGGATTTGGTATAAATTTAAATTAGCCGGATCACCAGCTACTTTTGGTGATGAGACATTAAGATGAGTATTACAAGGTGTAGTATTTAAATTTGACATCACACGATCTGAGGCTAAAGAACCACCTTTAGCAATTGATAATTTTCTAACCATTGTTTATTGTATAAACAAGATTAAAATTTAAAACGCAAAAAAATAATTATAAAAAATAATTATAGTAAATAGTTTATACTTTCTGATTAAATAGTTTATACTTTCCAAGAATATTTACAATATTTACAAATATAAATATGTCTAAGATGTGTTTCACTTGTTTGAATCATTAAAACATTATTTTCTTGATATGTATGTGATTGACAATTATCATTTGGACAAGCAATTGTTTTAATTCGAGGTAATGTGTTATCAAAAGGTGTATTAGGATTAATTGAAACCTTAGATGCGGTTCCATAATCATGAATATAAACTGGTTCATTATTATTACGAATTTTAGTTTGATTACATGATTTACAATAATATTCGATTAATTTTTTTTCTGGGGTTTTAGGATTATTAATGATTCTAGATGAATATAAATTAAAGCAACTATCACAAAATTCCATAATATTTTTATTTTATATATTATTTATATTTTATTATTATATTATTATATTCTTATTTTAAAATGAAAAAATAAAATCAATTTTATATTATAACCTAATTAGGAAAAATTTTTAGGATGATTTAACATTTGGTTTTTCATCTCCCCATTTAAGGAAAGTCATGTAAATAACACCTTTAGGTTGTTTCTTATCATCATATAATGGTTTTTTCGAAACACTAATTTGACAATCACGATAGTCTTTACTCTCACTAAGTAATTTCTTAAGAAAATGTGGGTATGAATTAAATTTAAATTCAATATTATTATTAGGATCTTTAAAATGACCACACCATAAAACAGCTTCACGCCATTCATCATCAGCCATACCTTTATAAAAACCGATATGAGAAGCAATTTTAATTTGTTTTCGATTATTTTTAGTTGCTTCAAGGATTAAGGTTTCAATTTTCTGAAATAATTCAATTGCTTTTTCACTTGATAATTTATTATAATGGTCAATTGTAGGTTTGAGTTCATTTTTATGTTTTGTTTGATTTTCAATTTCTTTGACTTTTTTAGATTCTTGTTTAAATTTTTCAAATAATTGAAGTGTTTGAACTGTTGTTAATTGTAAATTATTTCCTGCTAAATCAAGACATGGTAAAAGTGTTTGTTGATTATCTTTAATAGACATCGTTAACATTTAATAAAATATATATTTTCAATACAATAACTTGTAATTCCTAGATATTATTTATTAAAATAAAAAATTAAAATCAATTTTTGTTATATAGAACCTAAGCTACGAATCATCATGTTTGGTTTCTTCATCAGAGTTAATATTATACCATTCATCATGATTTGAACTAGTTGGATCCATTGGATTTTTATTATGTTCAAGTGTAATATCATGTTCATATTCAGAGTCTTGTTCAATGGTAAAATTTTTATCAAATAATGGATTTATGAAATTAATTGTTGGGATACGGTATAATAATTCGTCGCCTCCAGTTTCACTATATAATGGATTTTCGAAGCCATTTTTATGTTCATGTGTGTTTTTATTTTCGTGAGATGTATTATTTTCATGTTGTTTATAAAAGCAACAACAAATATGACGTAAAATTGATGAAATTTTATTTGATAACATACTAACAGAATTTATTTTGAAATATGTTTAATTTGTTCTTATTTTATAAATTTAAATTATTTAATTCAATTTTTTTTTATAAAACAATTTCTAAAAGTAATTCAAATGGAATATCAAACACATTTAAATAAAATTATTATTTTTATTATAATAGTTATTTTAATTTCAATAGGTATTTTTTATTATACACATCACACAATAAGAATTAAAAATAAATTAGAAGAATACAAAAAAGATCCGATTGTTAAATTAGAAGTTATAAAAGATTGTAATGATAAAACTGATTGGAAAAATCAACCATTAGCAAATTTTCAAATTGCGAGTAGTGCTAAAAGTTTTTTAATTGGTAATCAAAAATATGATTATGTTAGTTTAGATATGATTAAACAAGTTCTTTTAATGGGTGCTAGATATCTAGAATTGGAAGTTTTAGGTGATTCTTTCAATTCTAGACCTAAAATAATTGTCGCAAGTTGTATTGAAAAAGGACAATGGCAAACAAGTCTTAATAACGAATCATTTGATAAATTTATTGAAACAATTTCTACATATGCTTTTAGTCCTGAGATTCCATCCTATACACTTCCATTATTTATTTATATTGATTTAAAATTAGATGATAATCAAAATGCCTTAACACAAGTTGGTTTAATTCTAGATAAATATTTTCATGATAGGTTAATGCCGAATAATATTAATCTAGCACAAGTTCCAATTTGTAATCTTTTTGGTAAAGTGATTATATGGACAAGTGATTATTCATCTAATTCTGATTTGGATAAAATCATTTCTATAAATAAACCATCTAGATATCATTATACATCTTTATCTGATTTTAATGAAGAACAATCAAAATATGAAGAAGAGAAAAAACCATTAAGTCCATCTGAAGCTGTAAAACATCCACCTCCGATGGTAAGACATAATTATAATAATTTAACGATAATTTATCCAAATAATCCAGATGATATATTTTCTGTGAATTATCCTTTTAAAGAAGCCCATAGTTATGGATGTCAATTTGTAGCATTAAATTATCAATTAAAGGATACATATTTAATGGAATATTTAGAATATTTTAAGACAAATAGTATTATATTAAAAAGTGGTGGATTGATTCCACCGAATAATTTTGTTCAAGAAAAATCCTTATCACAAATGGAAGAGAAAACGGAAAAAATAATACGTTTTATTCCTTGGAAAAATTTACAAAATGAGATGGAAAATCAACCTATTTATATTCGTCCGGTTAATGATTCTAGAGCTGTTATTGAAGTTAAAAATAATAGGATAGTAATTGGACGTAAAAATAATTCGGAAATTACTAGAAATAATTTATTTTTAATTAAACAAAATAAACAAAACAACAAAAATAACGAAATATATCTAGAATCATTATCAAAACCGAATTATTATTTAATATATGATGGTTCAGAATTTATTCTAGATAAAATCACATCTAATAGTTTTGTTTCATATCGCGGTTTAAGTCAAAAATATGATACACAACAAACAATAAGTCTAGAATTACAACATCAAAATAATGATAATGATAAACAATTTATAGGTTATGATTCAACAAATGATAAATTAATTATTAAATCATATGAGGATGAATATCAAAATGATTTAGATTTAACATTTCATATTATTAAACAACCAGTTGAATCTATATTTCATTTACGTTCTATTAATGGTCGTTATTTAACTAATATGGAAGGTCAATTATGGGCAAATGCCAAAGAGAAATCAGATAAAACAATTATTAATATTATTTCTGGATTTGAAGCTGAACCTCAAGAAATGAAATACCATGATTTTACACATTTTAAATTTGGAAATAATTATTTAAGAGTTGTTAAAGTTGGTGATAAGAAAGTATTAAAAGTTGATGCTAAAAAGCCATCAAATCAAACACGATTTACAAAAGTAAATTTAGGTTCAAATCGAATGAGAATATTTTATGAAAGTTCGCCATTAATAATAAATCCGGATAGAACATGTAGGATAGGAACAATTCACGAAGAAGAAAATCCGATGGGTATATTAGAAATTGTAAGAGATTATAATGTGAAAATTAATGAAAAATAAAAAAAACTTCTCTTCTAAAAATAAATATGGTAAAGAAAACAAGTAATAATAATTTGTTAAATAATAATAATTTGTTTGAAAATAATAATATCAATAATAACAATAATAATAACAATAATACGAATAATAATAACAATAATAAGAATAACAATAATAATCTAGAAGGAAATAATTTGAAGAATAATAAAAAATCAGGTAATAATAATCAAACAAGTGGAGATTATATACCAGATAAAACATATATGTATATATTAATTTTAATATTAATGATATTTGTGTTATCAATCTTGTTTTTGATTTCTGAAACATTTAGAATTTCATATCCAATAAGTAGGATGTCAATTTATTTAAAATATCAGAAAATACAACCAATTAAGGAAAAAGATGCTAAATATAAATTAGCCGATTATTACATCGCATCAAGTTATAACACAGCATTACCGGGCTATCAAAAATATGATTATGTATCTGAAAGAGTAGTTAAAACAGTTCTTCAATCTGGAGCAAGATATATAGAATTTCAAGTATTTAATAATAGTTTTGTTGATGATCCTTATCCGGTTGTTTCATCTGGATATAGACAAGGAGAATGGAAATTAACATTAAATATGATTAAATTAGAAGATATATTTAAAGTAATACGAGATAATGCTTGGAAAATGTATGATGGAACAGATGGAAGCCCGGGGTATTCAGACCCATTATTTTTATCATTAAATTTAAAGACGAATGGTCATTATGTATGTAATAATAAAATTGCTTATCTTTTAAAAAAATATTTCATTGATTATTTTCTAGATACAAGTTTTTCATATCAACGTAAAAATATAGCAGATGAACCGTTAAGAACATTTCTTAATAAAATTGTTATAATTGCGAGTGGTGATTTTTATGGTTCTGAATTGGAAGAATTGGTAAATCAAAGTTGGGCACATGACCAAATTATAAGAATACATCATGATGATATTACATTAGATTCAAAAATGAGAAAACCGTTGAAATCATTAAGTTATTCGGATATAAATGATGAAACTTATGAAGAAGCGAAAATAAGAACAGATAAAAAGAAAAATGATATTTTAGAAGCACAAATTGATAGAAATTATATTAAAAAAGTTTCTAAAAATAAAATGATTATAATTGTTCCACAAAATGAAGGTGATTTTTATACTGTAAATTATCATCCAATGGAAGCATGGAATTTAGGAATTCAATTTGTAGCAATGAACTATTCAAAAATAGATACACCAATGGATGAATATATAACACGTTTTCGTAATAGCAGTTTTATTCTTAAACCAAAAGAACTCATAAACACTTTTTAAATTTCTATTCTAGATGTTTTATTGAATTATTTAATTTAACAATATTTCATGAGGATAATTACACTATGAATCCCACCCCGTCAGAAGGGAATTAAAATTATTGAATGTATATCTAAAAGGATTAATAATTTTAATTACATACATTTAGAGTAATTCAAAGTAATTCAAAGTAATTCAAAGTAATTCAAAGTAATATTTATAATCAAAAATAATAACAAATTTAATCTATATTCAATAATTTTTATTCCCTTAGGATGGAGTGGAATTCATTATGCTAATCATTTTTGACAATACTTTGTAAAAAGTATGGAAATACAATTCAATAAAATGTAATTCAATTAAAAATAATTTTAAATAAATAATCTCTGAAAAATATAATAATGGACAATATAAATTATTATCTTGTAAAATCAATTGGTTTAAATAAAAAACTAATTGATGAAAGTTTTTTAAAACGTGGTAATTGGGAAGATTTTGATAAAAATAAAAAGACTAAATATCGTAGTCGTAGTCGTAGTCGAAATGATATTATTAAAAAAAGTCCAGATTTTATGTATTTAGATGGTGATAATGTTGGAAATCGAACATATTGGGAATATAAACCTAAAATTAAGAATGCTATAAGTGATGAAAAAAATAAAATAACTAGGAAGAACAATCTTTTTACAAATTTGTATCAACTTGAAAATAAAATAAGTTCTTCAGATTTTTCAAAATTAAAAGAAATGCTACCTATACAATATCAATATGATTTTAAAAGTTTATTTATTAATAATAAAATTCAAATGATTAAATATAAAATTAGACATTTATTTAAAACACATCCAGTATGGATATTTAAACCGGTTTATTCACTTGGTGGTGGTTCTGGAATTGAAGTATTTGATAATTATGGAGATTTTGATGTTTATATTGATAATTATGTTAGTAAATTTAATCGATATTGGAAAAATAATCGTGGAAATAATTATGTTGAAAATAATTATTGGGTTTTACAAGAATATTTAACAAAACCTTTATTAATTAATGAACGAAAGTTTCATATGAGAGCATTTTACATATTTAATAACGATTTGGATAATAAACCACATATGTATATTTATAAATATATGCCTATAGCTATAGCAAGAGAAAAATATCAGAATAAAAATTATGACAATAAAAACATCCATGATACACATTTTAATTATGATGATGTAAATTATTCTAGAGAAGTAATTTTTTTTCCAGATTATTTTATTGAAAAAAATATTTTAACAAAAAAACAAACAAAAGTATTATTTGATAAGGCAATATTTCTAGGTAAATATTTATTTGAAATTATTAAAAATGCTAAATGTTTTGAACCTAATCAAAATTGTTTTGAAATTTTATTTACTGATTTAATGATTACTGAAGATTTACAATTAAAATTAATTGAAGTTAATAATAATGGTGGTTTAAAATTAGAAGATCATATATTTGAGAATATTTTACAAGAATTTGTTGATCCTATTATTAAACCAAAAAATAAAATTAAAAAATTAAATTATATTTATAAAATTTTATAAAATATTTTTAACTATCATATTAATTCTAGTGTCGAAATATAATAATCATTACCCTAACATCGAAAATGACGTAAGTTTTCTGAAAATTTAGGTATAAATTAATTTGATTGTTATCATTTATATTTTACAATTATTTCCATTTTTTAATAAATAATTTTATTTTGAAAAAAAGAAATCAAATTTTTATTATATATATCTTTCTAGACACAAATTCATAAATAAATAATTTTTATAAAATATTCATGTTTTATTTTTTTGATAAATTTATTATTAATATACCAAAATTCTTTAAGTGAACTAGGAAGTTCAGGCAATACACTTAATTTATTATTAAAACAATAAAGTTCTTTAAGTGAATTAGGAAGTTTAGGTAATACACTTAATTGATTACCTTTACAAGAAAGTTTTTGAAGTGAATTGGGAAGTTTTGGTAATAAAGTTAATCTATTATCTAAACAATAAAATTCTATAAGTGAATTGGGAAGTTTTGGTAATACGGTTAATTGATTATATGCACAATCCAAATAAATAAGTTTATTATATTCTGGAATTATAGTAAAAGATGAATACATATATTCGAAATTAAAATCAAAGAATATCCAATCAGATTCATATTTTACAATTATTTCCATTTTTAATAAATATGTTTATTGAATACTTATAAAAGAAAAAATAAATCAATTTTTTATTATATATATCTTTCTAGACACAAATTCATAAATAAATAATTTTTGTAAAATATTCATGTTTTATTTTTTTAATAAATTTATTATTAATATACCAAAATTCTTTAAGTGAACTAGGAAGTTCAGGCAATACACTTAATTTATTATTAAAACAATAAAGTTCTTTAAGTGAATTAG
>Ga0172372_10004826_pt1 | contig 19013 bp, 16 predicted proteins | sample LakKiv5m_2_FD_114544 | JGI IMG/M metagenome (GOLD analysis project Ga0172372, IMG submission 114544) | Freshwater microbial communities from Kabuno Bay, South-Kivu, Congo - kab_092012_9.5m | ecosystem: Environmental > Aquatic > Freshwater > Lake | place: Democratic Republic of the Congo...
GATTTTCAAATACTTTTATTTTTGAACCTACTAATTCAGTTTCGCAGCCAATTCAACGCCTTTACAACAAAGGATGGTGGTTTTCAATCATTTTTGAGGGATGATTAATGATCTTTCTATAAAATGTACTCCTGAGGAAGCGAAAAATGAACTTTTTTTAAGGGATTACATTTCTCAAAGTCTGAAAATATCTTTTGATAAATTTCACTTTCGATGGAAGAAACGCAGTCTTGATGCGCGATCAAAAAATATTAAAATTCAAGGATCACTTCAAGTTGCAATAAACGAGCAACTGCCTAATCGCGTCAGAGAATTTCAATTCAATGACGTTCGCGATGCAAAACAAACCGTACACATTATCGGCGCTGGACCTGCAGGATTATTTGCCGCACTAGAATGTTTGCTAAAAGGAATTAAACCAGTTCTTTTTGAGCGCGGTAAAAACGTAAGAGAACGAAGAAGAGATTTAGCAAAATTGAACAAAGACGGTGTTCTGAACTCGGAATCAAATTATTGTTTTGGAGAAGGTGGAGCAGGAACCTACTCCGATGGTAAATTATACACACGAAGTAAGAAACGAGGTGAGGTCGATAAAATACTAGAAATGTTGGTTTACTTCGGAGCGTCAGAGGATATATTGGTCGACTCGCACCCACATGTTGGAACAAATAAGCTTCCTCAAATAATAACGGCTATTCGAGAAAAAATCATTGCTTGTGGGGGTGAAATTCATTTCGAAAAAAAACTGACAGATCTTAATTTGGAAGGAAATCAGATTAAAGGCATTGAAATTAATAAATCAGAAAATTATCCCGTTAAATACATAATTCTTGCAACGGGTCATTCAGCTCGCGATATTTTCGAATTATTACACCGAAAAAAAATTGAAATTCAAGCAAAACCTTTCGCACTCGGCGTACGAGTTGAACACACCCAGGATTTAATTGACCAACTTCAATACCACGGTAGATTAAACGATGATTATCTTCCTCCTGCATCGTATAGTTTAGTGACACAAGTAGATGACCGCGGAGTATATTCTTTTTGCATGTGCCCAGGTGGAATTATTGCTCCATGTGCAACTGAACAAAATGAAGTTGTTACCAATGGTTGGTCGCCATCCAAAAGAAATAATCCATATTCTAATTCGGGAATTGTGGTGAGCGTTTTTCCTGAAGACTTTCGCGGAAAGGAGAGAGACCCTTTTGTCTGTCTTGACTTTCAAAAGGAAATAGAACACAAATCTTGGGAGTTAGCAGGTAGAAACCAAAAAATTCCAGCGCAAAGGTTGCTAGATTTTATCAAGAAAAAGAAATCCGTTGATTTTCCGAGATCTTCATACCATCCTGGAATTGAGAGCATTGAAATGGATGAAATTTTTCCAAAATTTATAGTTGAGAGATTACGAAAAGCGTTTATTGATTTTGAAAAAAAAATGCCGGGATTCTTAACGAATGACGCAGTAATTCATGCCCCTGAATCGCGCACTTCCTCCCCTATTTCTATCCCTAGAAATCCAGAAACATTACAACATGTTCAAATCGGTAATCTTTACCCATGTGCCGAAGGTGCGGGATATGCGGGCGGAATAGTCTCTGCGGCAATTGATGGGATGAAGTGTGTAAACTCTAATTCACAGAAGTTATTAAATTCATAAAATATAGAATTTAAATAATTGTATTTAGATTTGTGAAAATGAAATTACTACAATTGAGATTTTTTTTAGTTTTTATAATCATTTGTAGCTGTTGGCACACCGCGTTTTCCCAATTTATTAACGAAGCAGAATATAACTATTTTATCGTTAAAAACGTTCGAAATCAAAAAGCTCAAAACGATTTACAGAAAATACATGAATTAATATTGCGTGGAAAATACGACGATGTATTTAATCGAATGAAGTCGTTTCGATATGATGAACCGGCGGCAAATCATAATTTGGCGCTTTATCAAGCTTCCATGGATTATATTAAAAGCAATTATGATGCTTCCATATCAAAAAGTGATCAATTAATCGCCCATTATTACAATAATAAAAAAAGTGATTTTTACATTCGATCATTGCATACGAAAGCAAGGTCAGTTTCAGCCATTGGGAAAAACGACATTGCAAGAAACTTAATAAAAGAGGCGATCTCTTTACATAATCAAAATAAAAATGATTACTTACTTTCTTTGTCTTATTATTATTTAGGAGTTTTTATTTCGGAATCTGGTAAACACGAGGAAGCTATAGTACTTTTTGAAAAATCAAAAAATATAAGTGAACGAATACAAGATAAAATATCCAAAGCAGCTACACAATCATTTATTGGGTTATCGCTTTCACATCTTGGGAAATATTCTGAAGCAATTGATATCATCAACGAAAGTATAGACGTTAGGATTCAACTTGGAGACAAACGTGGGTTAGCGAATTCATACCTTAATATGAATAAAGTTTATACAGAGCTAGGTGACAACGATAAGCGTCTGCAATACGAAAAAAAAAGCTTGTTGATTTGTGAAGAAATAGGTGACAAGCAGTGTATCAGCGGAAGACTAACCAATATTGGCGATATTTTATTTCGAGAAGGTGATATTGAAAAAGCAATTTTGTATCAAATAAACGCCCAAAAAATAGCAAAAGAAATTGGCATTAAATACAGAATAGCTGAAACTAATTATCATCTAGCCGAAATATTCAATGCGAAAAGAGAATTCAAAATTGCATTAAAACATATTGATACCTGTATTCAGTTGCGAATTGGAACCGAAGACTTTGAAGGTATAGGAACTTCATCTATACTAAAGGCGCAAATACTGTTAAATTTGAACAGAACGATTGATGCTAAAAAGGAAGCAAAAAGTGCCTACAAACTTTCTTCACAAAATAAATTAATACATGTCAAACGAGATGCACATGAAATTCTTGCTGAAATCTACGAAAAAGATGGAGATGCCGACAAAGCTCTTTTTCATTATAAAAATTTCTATTTAATAAAAGACAGTCTTTTTAATATAGAAAAATCTAAGGCCATTCTGAGAAAAGAAATCGAAAAAAAATACCAAGTCGAAGAATTTAACAATAAAAAAATTCAATCGGAAAAAGAGTTTGAATTAGCCAATCAAAAAGAAAAAACAAGCAAATTAATTTGGATAGGTAGCATTACCATCATTGCACTCATTATTATTTCGTACCTATTTTATTTGAAATATGCTTCTCAAAAATCAATTAATAAAATTGTGAAAACAAACAAATCGTTATCGGATCAATTAACCAATCTAGAAAAACAATCCATTTTTTCTCAAACAATTGCATCTGTATCTCACGAATTGAATACTCCGCTTGGCATAGTGAAAGCCGCAACAAATGAATACCAAACCCTTTTAACGAATGCACAGACTGCTGAGGAAGATAATTTAAATGAAACTGAACTTCGATTTTTATCTCATATTTCAACATCCAATCGCAAAGAAATTCGTTTGAGCTCATCGATATCTGGAAAAGAAAAACGATTAAAAATTAACTCGATCAGCAAGTTGTTAAACTCTTCTAATCAACAAGAAATTAACACTTTTTCTTTCGAGGTTGCAGCGAAAATATTTGATTTAAATCTAGACGAACCTATTGAAAAAGTGTTAATCATTGAGTTAGTTAATGGAAATTTAACACTTAAGTTTTTAAATTATCTTCACTCCTCTAAAAAAAAGAAACTACTTGAACTTTCAATTGAACAAGCAATAAATACCTCATTTACAGTTGTTAAAGAACTGAATGAACTTGCAGAAAATCAAATGAATAATGGAAAAAAGGAAAAAGTATTCATTTTTGAGGAACTTCAAAGACTCGTTAATATTCATCTTGAAAATGTAGTTTCAGAATTACAAATTGAGGTCGACATTAAACCAGAATTAACTTTATTATTTGATCGTCAACAGTTCATACAGATTTCTAACCTGCTACTTAACAATATGATTGAAGCTTTTGATGGAAAAACATTTGGCGCAAGAGTGAGAATTCACTCCAATGAAGATGAAAGAGAAATAACATTACTTTTTCAAAACAATGGGAAGGAAATACCTCCTCATGAAATAAATAGAATTTTCGACCGATTTTATACTACCAAGAATAAATCTGCTCATCGTGGCCTTGGTCTAAGCATTGTCAAACATACCATGGAGAGCTATAATGGAAAAATAATGGTCAGCTCAAACGAACAAAATACAATTTTTGAACTGAAATTTAGAAAATCAACGGGTACAGCATAAAATCATAAGATAAGATTGTAATTTTACCGTATGAAACGTGTAGTTGTTGGTCTCTCTGGTGGTGTAGATTCAAGTGTGGCAGCATATTTATTACTCCAACAAGGATATGAGGTTATTGGAATGTTCATGCGCAATTGGCACGACGAAACCGTTACACTTTCCGACGATTGCCCTTGGATTGATGATTCAAACGATGCACTTTTAATCGCTCAACAACTCGGAATACCTTTTCAAGTAATCGATTTGAGTAACGAATATAAAGAGCGTATCGTGGATTACATGTTCACAGAATATGAGGCAGGTAGAACACCAAATCCCGACGTATTATGTAACCGTGAAATTAAATTCGACGTTTTTCTCAAAGCAGCTTTAGACCTTGGAGCCGATTATGTCGCAACTGGTCATTATTGTCGTAAAAAAGTTGATCAGAACGGAAATGTTGGGTTGTATGCTGGGGTAGATAAAAATAAAGATCAATCGTATTTTTTATGCCAATTGAACGAAAATCAATTAGCAAAAGCACTATTTCCAATTGGTGATTTAGATAAATCAGATGTTAGAAAGATTGCCTCAGAACAAGGTTTAATTACTGCAGAAAAAAAAGACTCGCAAGGCTTGTGTTTTGTTGGTAAAATTTCACTACCAATTTTTCTTCAGCAAAAATTAGCTTCAAAAAAAGGTGATATTATAGAAATACCTGAGAATCACCTTAGATTATTGGACTATCATTCGCTGAAAATAACTAATGACAACCTCGAGGAATTGTGTAAACCTTTCGTATTTAATCCCGAAGAAGGGAAAAAAGTTGGAGAACACCAAGGAGCCCATTATTACACTATTGGACAAAGAAAAGGATTGCATATAGGAGGTAGACCTCAACCAAGTTTTGTGATTGGAACGGATACAGATAAAAATATTATCTACACAGGTCAAACAGATCAACATCCCGGCTTAAACAGAATTGCCCTCAAATTGGAAAAAGGGCAAATGAATTGGGTGAATAGTTCAAAAGAAATTTTAGAAGATGGAGAAGTAGAAGTTCTTGCCCGAATTCGTTACCGTCAACCACTTCAAAAAGCGAAACTCATACGAAAATCGAATGAGTTTTACTTACTATTTAATCAACCACAAAAAGGGATAACACCCGGTCAATTCGCTGCTTGGTATCAGGCTGACGAGTTGATAGGATCTTCTGTTATTTTATCTTAGTTCATCGCTGCACTTAAAAAAACTGTGTTGCGATTATCTTCCATTAATTCGGCGTTTTTCAATTTATCCATTAATACCGCTACCTCAAATACGCTTAAGTTACTTTTAGTTCCTAATTCTCTGTGTTTCGAAAGTTTCAAGGCTGCATTTCTCGTCACTTTATTTCTCAATGAATTCATATATATTGTCATGTTGTTTGTTTTTGAGCTGTTACGGAACGATGTCTTTCAAGGTTTCATTATTTTTCACAATAAGATATTAGAATTCTGTTATTCAAATAGTTAACATCTTTTAATTAAACGTATTTTGATTAAAATTTTAAGTCTATTCTTTTGAAAATCATTACGTATCTTTGTGTTCATGTTTCGAAATTTAATTTCCGTAATCGGAATTGTTCATCTTTTACTACTTGTTTCTTGCAAAGAAGAAACGACGGAAATCGGGCAAAATGAAAAAGAAACACAAGAAATGATGTTAACCGAAATCCCAGACAGTTTAAAAAAAGATTTTTCCACTTATTTAAGCCTAACACTGCAGGGGACCTTTCAAATACTTCCAAACGAAAAATATACTTCGTCTTTTATTGAAACGGACTTTGACGGTGATGGCATAATGGATAAAATAATTTCCGTAAATCGATTAGAAAGAGCAAATCTGGATTTAAAGAATGACGACAATCCTTCGAAAATGTTAGAGATGGGTCAGATGGGTAATTACAATCATGTGTTACTTTTCAACGGTCGAGATAGTCTTTTCTATTCTCCATTAACGATTCCATCCTCTCCATATCTTCCATTGAAGATTGAAAGTATACGTTTAAAAAATGAAATAACCAGTGAAATTCAAATCGATTATAGAATTCGAAACGCTTGCTACAGTTCGATCTATACTGTTCAACGAAATCAAGCAAAATTAATCTTTCAATGGAAACTCTTTGATGGCCTAGGGACAAATCAATCTGAGGCTTATGTAATAGAAGTCGGTATTGCTGGAAAAACCTCTGAATACAAAGATTTAAATATTTACAAAGCAGAACTTGAATCCTTACCAAATAATAAGGAGGCCAATACCTATACTCCGAAGCTGACAAGAACAGGTGATATTTTTACCACATTTTTTTACTTGAATAAGGAAAATAAATATTTTACTTTGCCAAAAAACTAATTAAAGTTCATCCATGAATAAAATTTGCCCAAGCGAGTGCTCATCAATTCTCAGTCAGGGAAATGCTATCATTTTGGACATTCGAGAACAATTCGAATTCGATGCTGCCCACCTTGACTGTTTACACATCCCAATGGCTCAGGTCGCGGAGAGAGTTGAAGAGCTTAAAAAATTCGATAAGGTTATTGTAATGTGTCAATCAGGAAAACGAGCCGAGGCATTGGTAAATTTCTTAGAAACCGAGTATGGCTTGGTAAATTTAATCCAAATGGACGGCGGTATTATGGGTTGGAAGGAAAAAGTCGACGCAACTTTAAAATTTGATTAATCATGATAGAATTATTTAAACACATTGTAGAGCTTGACTTTGATTGGTTGTTTTCCAATTATGGAACGGCAATATACGTCGTCCTTTTCATGATCATCTTCATAGAAACCGGTGTTGTAGCCATGCCATTTTTACCTGGTGATTCACTACTATTTACCGCTGGATTATTCTGTAAGTCAGGTCATATGGATATTTTCATCCTTCTGCCCTTATTGTTCATTGCTGCAGTAATAGGAGACAACTCGAATTATTGGATTGGAAGAAAAATAGGTTTCAGTGTCTTTACCTATAAGATCAGAGGTCGACAACTTGTAAAGAAAGAGTATTTAGATCAAACCGAACTTTTCTTTCAAAAAAATGGAACGAAGGCAATCATCATGGCGAGATTTGTACCGCTTGTTCGAACTTTTGCACCATTTGCAGCAGGAGTTGGAAAAATGAATTATAAAACCTTTTTCATATTTGATGTTTTAGGTGGTTTTCTTTGGGTCTTTAGTTTAACAATTGCTGGTTACCTGTTAGGAGAAATTACATGGATTAGAGAGCACATCGATCTTGTATGTTTAGGTATTATTTTCTTGTCTGTATTGCCAATTTTGATTAAATTAGTCGCGAATAAAATAAATAAAAAATGAGCAAAGCATATATAGTTTCGGGTTTTCGTTCTGCTGTCGGAAAAGCAAGCAAAGGTGGATTTCGGTTTTACAGACCTGACGACCTCGCAGCCCGCGTTATTGAGCACCTATTAAAATCCGTCCCTAACCTTGATCCTGAAGAAATTGACGATGTCATAGTGGGGAACGCTACACCTGAGGCGGAACAAGGACTAAATATGGCTAGAATGATTTCACTTTTTGGTTTAAAAACAGAAAAAGTTCCAGGAATGACCGTTAATAGATACTGTGCATCAGGTCTTGAAACCATAGCGATAGCTCAAGCAAAAATTGAGGCTGGAATGGCTGATTGTATTATAGCAGGAGGAGCGGAATCTATGTCAATTATGGCAATGGGTGGCTGGAGAATCGTTCCAAATCCGGTTGAAGGAAAAAAGAATCCCACCTATTATTGGGGAATGGGTTTAACAGCTGAGGCTGTAGCGAAAGATTACAATATTAGTCGAGAGGAACAGGATGAATTTGCTCTTTTATCGCATGAAAAAGCACTTAATGCTATTCAAAATGGTCGATTCAAACAAGATATTGTACCCGTTGAAATTGAACATATATTTTTAGATGAGTCCGAAAAAAGACAAGTTAATAAATACACTGTAGACACTGATGAAGGACCAAGAAAAAGTAATCTCGACGGTTTATCAAAACTAAAACCAGTATTTGCAGCCAATGGTTCCGTAACTGCAGGTAATAGTTCACAGACTTCAGACGGTGCGGCATTTGTTTTAGTGATGTCTGAAAATATGGTTAAGCGATTGAATTTAGAACCAATTGCGCGTCTAGCATCCTATGCAACTGTTGGTGTTGAACCAAGAATTATGGGAATAGGACCTGTAGATGCAATTCCGAAAGCAATTAAAGCGGCAGGATTAAAACTACAAGACATAGATCTTTTCGAATTGAACGAAGCATTTGCGTCACAATCTTTAGCAGTTATTAGGGAAACCGGAATTAATCCCGAAATAGTTAATGTGAATGGGGGGGCTATTGCTCTTGGACACCCATTAGGTTGTACTGGAGCCAAACTTACGGTTCAGCTTATTAACGAGTTGAGGAGAAGAAAAAATCGTTACGGAATTGTGACTATGTGTGTTGGTACTGGACAAGGAGCTGCAGGAGTTATTGAATTACTTAATTGATACAAAACTTATACTATTTAAAGTTTAATACTTAAAACGTAACTTTGAATGCAACCAAAGTACTTATATTTGCGTTTGGAAAAAACACAATGATAAAATTACTTTTAGTCACTTTTTTTCTTAGTAACACTCTTGCTCTATTTTCTCAAACAGGCTGCACAAATTCCGATTTTGAGTCAGGAACATTTCAGAATTGGACGGGTCAAACAGGTTCATGTTGTGCGATCTCTACTCCAACGAACGGAATTGTTAATGGACAACATACAATAATGACTGGAAGCGCAACAGACCCATATTCTTGTGGTAATGTTCCGATCGTTGCCCCCGGGAGCACCTATTCGGCTCGACTTGGTAATGATGGAAGTGGTTATGGTGCCGAAAGACTGCGTTATGTTTTTAATATTACTCCAACAAATACTCTAATTACCTATAAATATGCTGTTGTTTTAGAGGATGCAGGTCATTCTGCATCAGATCAACCTCGATTTGAAGCTAAACTTTTAAATGAATCTGGGCAAGTAATTCCTTGTACCTATTATTACGTTGCAGCTTCGGGCAGTGCTGTTGGATTTCAAACTTGTAATACACAAGGGACAACGATTAGGTATAAAAATTGGGTTACTATCGGTGTTGATGTCTCAGCATATGTGGGTCAAAATGTAACACTAGATTTTGCCACCGGGGATTGCGGACAAGGAGCTCATTTTGGGTATGCATATGTGGAAGCAAATTGTTCTCCGTTTACAATCGATTCTAGATATTGTGAAGTTCAAAATGGATTGAATATCGCTATTCTCTCAGCTCCTGCAGGATTTCAAAGTTATCTTTGGAGCAATGGTTCAACGAGTAACACAACAACTGTTGTCAACCCACAACAAGGACAAGTGATTACTTGTCAAATTACATCTGTAAACGGTTGCATTGCGAATTTACAAGCTATATTAACACCTTCAAATGTAACTGCTTCCTATGCTCCTGAATCAGTTTGTTTTGGAGACACACTAAACCTTTTAAATAATTCAACTTTTCAGAATGCCACTCAAGATAGTGTATTATGGACGTCCTCTGATGGATTCACAACTAATGGCAACACTTTTAACCATGTTTTCGCTTCGCCGGGGTCGTATCAAGTGGAACTATATGTACAAACTGATTTAGGTTGTTCTGATTCAATAACGCAAACCGTTACAATTCATGAAATTCCGATTGCTGATATTTCTTCGACAGATGCTTGTGTTGGAGACAATACACTATTGATAAGCTCCTCGAGTATCGCAGATAATTCAACACTTTCCAATTTATGGTCATTAAATGGTAATACTTTTAACAGTGCCTCCATCCCTCTACCAACAAATAGTGCAGATACTATTAGTGTTCAACTAGTTTCTACATCACAAAATAATTGTAGCGATACCATCACCGAGAGCTTTATTGTCTACAATAATCCAACTGCCGATTACACATACAACGAGGTTTGCGCAGGTGCTCCTATGACATTCAATGAAGCTTCAACGCTTTATGCTGCCCAAAATAGTTTTTCATGGATCTACAATAATCAGCAAGTTGGAAATACTGCTGATTTAACCAATACATTTCCTGCATCTGGCAATAATTCAGTAACTTTAATCGTACAAGATAATTATTCGACAGTAAGTTGCAGCGACACAATTACGCAAACATTCCTAGTGCATGGAATTCCTTTAATTTCCTATTCCGGCGACACCACACAATGTGAAGATTTACCATTCACTTTTACAAATAACTCCTCTAATCCAACAGGAGAATCAATGAATTATGAGTGGTTGATAAATAACAATGTTGTAGCCACTACTCCAAATTTGACTTATACGATTAACGATGCCGGAATTTACCCGATAAATTTAACTGCAACTTCCACTTTTGGATGTGAAAACGATACTACTTTTAATATGTATATTTATCCCACTCCTGAAGAACCTGTTTTAACTGCAACCTCTCCAATTTGTCCTGGAGACCCCATAACTTTTAGTGCTGTAGCTGAGCCGAATAGTACGATTAATTGGTCAGGACCTCAGGGTTTTGAACAAACTAATTTTTCATTTACTATGCCAATTGATATTGATCAGATGGGATTCTATAGTGCATTTATTACATCTCAGTATGGTTGTATTTCTGATACAGCAAATGTTTTCGCTTCAATTTTGCATATTTATGGTTTTGACGATTTTGAATTCCCTAATATAATTACCGCCAATAATGATGGTATAAATGACGAATTGAATTTATATGAACATTTTAAGATATGTGAAGAATATACGCTTTACATCTTTAATCGTTGGGGAAACAAGGTGTTTGAACAGACTCTTTATTCACCGCAATTTAGAGGAGAAACAATGACTGGTGATGTGCTTGAGGAAGGTGTTTATTTCTACAAGCTTGTTGTTCGTGATGCGGAAGAAGATAAGTCAGTTAAACATGGCTATATCCATGTGGTGAAATAAGTCTATAAGTTATCCTGAAATTCACTTTTAACGTAATCAATAGTCACCTCTACAGCAAGTTGCTCTAATTGAGAAAGCATTTCAAAAATTTTCATGGAAAAATCCAATGAAGTGGATGTTTCACTCATTTGATCTCCCGCTAAGTTTATTATTCTAACCACATCCTCCCTAGACTTCTTCATCATATCCCATGCAGTGGCTGAAATAAAAAGTTGTTGAACCACATTATGGTCATACTCTTCACGAATAGATTTTAACATTTCTGCTTGTAATACTCTTGCCGGCAAGCCTGGTTTATTTAATCGCAAGACCAAACTATTCGGGTGAATGCGCTCCAAAAATAATATAGCACGCTGATATGCCTCAAATCGACTCGGTAAGAAAAATTCTTGTCGTTGCTTTTTTAATTCTATTTGTAAAAATTTAATTTCTCTTGACTCCGCTTTTTTCAAAAATGAATGTATTATCCACACAATGCTCAATAAGGCAATTATTAAAACAACAACTATTAGCTCTTCCATCTTATAAAATGTTTTTTACAAATATATAGTTATGTTAAAAGATATGGTTACTTTTCGTCAGACTTAACACAAAGCTTTTTAATTTTACTCAAAACATTAAATGTCACAGGCACTAATTATAACCGTTCTTATTGCTTATTTCGGAATTTTGATATTGATTTCATATCTCACATCGCGTAATGCAAGTTCTGATACTTTTTTCACTGGAGACCGACAGAGCCCATGGTATTTGGTAGCATTTGGAATGATTGGCGCATCACTTTCTGGAGTTACGTTCATTTCTGTACCGGGAAAAGTAGTAAACGATGGAATGGCCTATTTCCAAGTTGTAATGGGATACGTTTTAGGATACATCGTCATTGCACAGCTCTTAATGCCAATATATTACCGATTAAACGTTACCTCAATTTATGAATTTCTTGAAAAAAGATTGGGATTGGTAAGTTATAAGACAGGGGCAGCCTTCTTTATTCTATCACGAACGTTAGGTTCTGCAATTCGACTTTACCTCGCAACGGTTGTTTTACAACTTTTCCTTTTCGATGACCTCGGGGTTCCTTATTGGCTTACTGCCTGTATTACGATTTTACTTATTTGGGTATATACGTTCAAAGGAGGAATAAAAACAATAGTGTACACAGATACGTTTCAAACGTTTTTCCTTATTAGTGCGGTAGTTATTTGTACAGTAATTGTTGCAAATGCACTGAATGTTGATTTACTCGGACTTTGGGATCGAATTAGTGAGACAAAAACTACTCAAGGAAACTCCATGACAAGAATTTTTGTTTTTGATGATCCGAATGCTAAAAATTATTTTTGGAAACACTTTTTTGGCGGAATGTTTTTGACAATTGCTATGACAGGGCTTGATCAAGACCTCATGCAGAAAAATTTAACCTGTAAAAATATCAACGACGCTAAGAAAAACATGTATTCTTTTACCGGAGTTCTTTTGGTTACGAATTTGTTGTTTTTAATTTTGGGAGGTGCCCTTTACGTCTATGCCTTTTCTGAAGGAATTACGCTACCCGCTAAAACAGACCACACCTTCCCTACTCTTGCATTAGATCATTTTGGAACCATCGCTGGAATCTTTTTTCTATTGGGTATAACCGCTTCTTCCTATGCATCTGCGGATAGCGCATTGGCAGCCTTGACTACAGGATTTTGCATTGACTTTTTAAATTTTAAAAAGAGAGAAGAGGCTGAAAAGAAGAAACTTATGCTTCTTGTTCACATAGGATTTTCCGTATTGTTTTTGCTAATTATTTTGGCAACTAATTGGTATATCTCACAAAACCCCAAAACAGATATTATTGATATTATTCTGACATTAGCATCTTATACGTATGGCCCCTTAATTGGATTATTTGCTTTTGGAATTTTCACGAAAAGGGTGGCTCAGATTAACTGGCTTGTACCTGTCGTTTGCATACTAGTTCCTATATTTTGTTATTTACTGGATAAAAATGCTAATTTGATTGTAGGAAATTATAAGTTTGGCTACGAAATGTTAATTATTAACGGCGCCTTGACCTTTACCTTTTTGTATTTATTTTCAGTTCGAACTAAATCTGATGTACATGCTACATATTAATTTACACGACAACGGGCAACACTTACGTTTCGCTCCTCTTACTTTAACAAGACCTGTCGGTTGTCTTCGAATGGGTATTTTTACAAATGAAGAACGATGGAAAGTGCTAATTCCCTCCTCAGATATTGGGTTTACAACAGAACATTATCTTCAAAAACGATTTAAAAAAAATCATGAGGCAATTGAAGTGAACGCATGTATCATTCCTACTCTTAAACTCGCACAAGAAATATTGGAATTAGAGCGTGATACAATGTTAATGCAAGACAATATATGGATCGCCACAAAAGGAACAGGTGAAAGAAAAAAAACATATCAAAACGAAAGTTTAATTATCATAAGCACGCGTTGGGATCTTTACGCTAAAAATCATGAAGTTCTGTGCTTGGACTACGAATTAATTACAAAAAATAGGATTTCACAAAAATTAAGTGACTCGAACCGATTAATCGGACCAAAAGAATTACTTTTCATAGAAGAAGGTGCTGTCGTGGAAGGTTCCATAATCAATACTGTCACAGGGCCTGTATACATTGGAAAAAGCGCTGAGGTAATGGAAGGCACTGTTATCCGCGGATCATTAGCGCTAGGTGAACATTCAACACTTAAGTTAAGTACGAAGGTGTACGGCGCTACCACCATAGGTCCACATTGTAAGGTTGGCGGTGAAGTTAACAATGTTATATTTCAGTCATTTTCAAATAAAGGTCATGATGGGTTTCTTGGAAATTCAATAATTGGTGAATGGTGTAACCTCGGCGCAGACACGAATACTTCTAATTTAAAAAATAATTACGGTAACGTAAGTACTTATTGTTATGAATCTTCCAAAGAAATTGACACTGATATACAGTTCATGGGATTGGTGATGGGTGATCATTCAAAATGCGGTATAAACACAATGTTCAATACTGCTACAGTAGTTGGAGTCTCGTGTAATATTTTTGGCGGTGATTTTCCGGCTAAACACATTCCTTCATTTTCGTGGGGAGGAAAAAATTTGGTGCCATTCAAACTAGAAAAAGCCATCGAGTACGCTAACAACATGATGAATCGAAGAAACTTGGAATTATCAACCGAAGAGGTTGAAATACTGAAATATATAAATGCTGAAAAAAATTAGCCGATGTATAATCGAATAATTAATAACATCAATAATATACCAGCGTATATTGCGAAAACATCCCAATAATTTTTAATAAAATCCGTAATAGAAAAATTTCGACTGGTATTTTTCTTATTTGATGGCTTTTCTGACTCAAAACTAGGCTTAGTCTGTGCAATAGGTTCTTTTGACTTAGGTTGCGTTATCGGTTTTTCTTCTTCTGGTTCAACCTTTGGTTTCTTGGGCAAAACTCTTTGCCAATCAATAGTAATGTTTTCAGCAATTTTAAGCACGTCACCTTCTTTCAATAAAACCGGTTCGTAGGCACGTTTACCATTCACAAAAGAGCCATTCATAGAGGACAAATCAGTCAGGAACACATTTCCATCGGCATCTACAAATAATTCAGCATGGTATTTATTCACCGTTTGATGCGCACAGACAATGTGATTGTCTTCAGCACGTCCAATTTTAATTACCTTTCCCTTAATTGCCATTTTACGCTATAAAACTAGTAAAAATTCCTCTTATCTCGCTTCTATTTATTTCGAATATAATGGATGAGTTCGGGTCTAAATTCAAAATGCATGGTATCATAATGCAACCATTTCCCTCCCCAAATAAATCCGTATCTTTCAAAAATTTCAACCAACTCAAGAGGTATTAAATTTTTATATTGCAATGATTTTCTCTCATCTTTGCACGAACAATCCCATTGCCAATAGTTAGAATGTGCGATATTAATATCGATGGTCATTCCAAAAGAATGAGCACTTAAACGGGATGTCCATGAAATTTTTCTCCAATTAAACGTACCTCCAACAGACGTTAAGTATTTTTTCCATTCAGGATGCTTATCCAGCGCTAATGAAACTTTTTGCAACGAGTCCGCTACACCACATTTCTTAGTTACCTGAATACGTTGATTAACAAATGAAGGGCACCACACAATCGTTACTAAGTTTTTCTGTACTTCTGCAGTGGTTGCACCATATATGAATTTAAAGAAAGTTTCATTCCGAATCCTTCCTGCATCTGTATTTGAGCTTGCGTTTTTTGATAAATTGTAATCAAATCGAAACTGATCCTCTACATCAGGATTATCAAGAAGTTCAATGACATTCTTTTGAAGGTTATCATCAAATTTCATCGACTTTCCATTTTTAAAAACTATGATGTTGTTTTTAATAGTATCAATGTCCTGATAATATTTCATCAACAAAGATTCAATAGAATTTGAATGCTGCGCGCTATGTATAGATACTAACCTTGATTCTGATGTTGTTTTATTTTCACCGACACTTTCCTGTCCTGAACAAGACGAATTGCCCATCAAGACTAAAAGAAAATAAATAAGTGAGATAATTAATTTTCGCAACGTGAACTATATGCGGCTTCCGTAAATATTTTAGGGTTTGCCTTTGGATATTCCTTTCCAATACAATCGTACCACAAATCAGTTGAAAATGCACCACTAGTAGCAATTTGCCATGCACCTTTAGAATTCTTTACGAAAAGCGATTGAACCTGACAACAATCATATGCGCCGTCTTGATAGTCTTTAGGAAAAACCAATTTTCCACCATTTTTAGGTTGTGCTTCAGCTTCTAACCACGCGTAATTACCCGAAACTAAAAAATGGTTTACAACGAAAACTACATCTTGATATATCTCTTTTTTCACTTCTGTACGAAGTAAGTTTAGCATGGCAGTCCTTGGTGCTGCATTTGTATTCGATTTCTTTTTGAAATCCAAAACTGTTTGAGCCTTTAAAGAAAAACCGACGAAAATTACAAGTGTTGTAAAAATAGTCTTCATGTAAATAATTTTTATCTAAGATATATATTTTTATTACTTCTTTGTCTTCTTTGCTGCAAATTCCACAATGATACCAATCGTGGGCTGAACAATCCCTGATTTATTTTCAACTTCTTTCAATAAATATCGATTGGAATTATTTGGATCAACCACGAAATTTCCAGAGGCATCTGTTACAGCCAGATATATTGGAGCTAATGTAGCTTTATAACCATAGGCATTCTGGATATCTAGATAGAAATTAAGCGAGAATTTTTCTAAAAAAATCTTTTTGTCCACACGTACATTTAATTGATGAAAACTAGATTCTCTTTGCGTATTCAATTGAGAATAGTCCGGAAATGCAAATCCATTAATTTCCCAATTTTGAATAAGTGCAGAATTGGCGACATCCGTAGGAGTGTATGGCGAACCTCCAGAATACAACCACCTGAAACCAACTTCCCATCCTTTTTTAAAGCGTTTACCACCTGTAAGGGAAATGATATTTCTACTATCCCAAGCTGTTGGAACATATACATTGTTTTTATCTTGGAATTCAGAACGAACGTAGGTATATGCTAAAACTGCATAAAAACCTTTGAATAGCTTTTGTTGATATAAAAATTCTACTCCATAGGAGCGGCCTTGTGAAGTCGATCTGATTTCTTCATTTCCAACCACTCCGAAATCTGATCCTATATTGGCTAAACACAACGAGTCTTTTACAGAAAATGGATAACGATCGTATTTTTTATAGAATCCTTCCAACGTAAACCTTGAATTTGTTTTCGTTAAATATTCTCCTCCAAATACAAAATGATCAGCTCTTATGTATTTTGCAAAATCTTTATTTGCCAGTTCTCCTGAAGCATTTCTGTAACCTAAAATTGTATAAGAAGGTAACTGATGGTAACGCGCAATATTTGCGTTAATCGCCCATTGTGGTGTTATTCTGTAGCTCGCTGATAACGATGGTGATAACTGATCCAAAGGATTCATCATTAATTTCGAATAATTATTTATATCACTTCGCAATCCTAACGATAAATTAAAACGTTCATCTAATAAAGATCGATTTACTTGTCCGAACATTGCAAACTTACTCATGAATAGATTTGAGGTAAAGTCAATTAAAACAGGAAATCCTTGAACTGTAATATTATTATATGTAGAGTTGTAATAACGAGCATATTCATATCCAACACCTGCATTTACACGCCAGCCGTTCTTGTTGTATGTGTGTTCAAATCTAAATTTATTTTCAGCTTCAAACGATGAATAATCTTGTAAAAGACTGTCAGGAACCTCAACCAAGCCCCTGTAGCGATAAGCCCTGTTGTTCAACATATTGCGACTAGCCACTATATTTTGAATTGAATGCTTTGAAAAATGGGAATAATTCACACCTACGGTATAATTCCATTGATTTTGAATCGGTAAATTGTTGATGATATAGTTATTATATTCTCTTGCGGTGGTATCAGTTTCAGCAATCGATTCGTTTACCTTTTGATTCAATTGAAACTGATCTATTGCTCCCAAACCAATAAAACTGATTTTATTTTTATCATTAATCTTATAATTAACCTTATACTGAAAATCGTTGTACGTTGGTAAAATTGGCAATTTAAGCGCCGCAAAAAGAAACTGTAAATATGATCGTCTTGCTGAAAAAATGAAATCTGCCTTTTTACCTATGGGACCATCAAAGGTTAGTGCTGCATCACTTGAACCCAAAGCGAAATTGGTGATCAATGCATCAGGATTTCCGTCTTTCTGCTTGAAGGCTAGAACAGAACTCAAGCCATTTGCTCTATTTGAAGGAAATGCACCTGAATAAAAATCAACCTCACGAATAAAATTTACATTTAATAGCCCAACAGGACCTCCACTACTTCCTTGCGTCGCAAAGTGATTTATGTTTGGAACTTCAATACCATCTAAATAAAATTTATTTTCTCCTGGCGATCCTCCTCGAATAATAATATCATTCCGAAAAGTAGCTCGGGAAGCAACACCCGGCAACGCTGCAATTACCTTACTAACATCTCTATTTGCTCCCGGAAGTCGCTCTATTTCGGTGGCATTTAAAGTTTTTAGCGATACAGGAGACTCTATTTTTCGAACAAACGGGGAGGCTTTAAGCTTAACCTCTCCTTTCTCTTTTATTATCTCTTCTAGTTGAAAATCTAATTCTACACTCCTTGCATTTGTTACCGTAATTTCATTTATGATAAGTTCCTTAAATCCCGAAGCACTCGCTTTGAACGCGTAAACACCAGGTTTTAATCCTGAAATTTCATAGCTTCCATCCACCAATGAGGTAGCACCTTTTTGCTGCTCAAGTACTTGAATTTTGGCAAATTCGATTGGCTTGTTATTAGTTGCACTCAATACTCTTCCTTTCACAACACCGGATTGAGCAAACATCAAGTTAATAGAAAGAAAGAAAATTATGGATACTATATTTTTCATTGCGTTATTTTTAATCCAAACAAATTTGTAGCGATAAAGTTCGGCGGTTAGTGTTGAATTCTGAAAATGAAGTTTTCAAAAGCTAAACACAAGCCTATTGGTCATGATTTTTCCAATTGACCAGATTCTGAATTACCGACATACCCTTTTCAGTCAAAATCGACTCTGGATGAAATTGAACACCAAATATTTTATCATCCTTACTTTCTAATGCCATGGCTATTTGATTAATGGAATTTGCTGTGATGTATTTTTTATCTAACCCGCATA
>Ga0172372_10004828_pt1 | contig 19000 bp, 15 predicted proteins | sample LakKiv5m_2_FD_114544 | JGI IMG/M metagenome (GOLD analysis project Ga0172372, IMG submission 114544) | Freshwater microbial communities from Kabuno Bay, South-Kivu, Congo - kab_092012_9.5m | ecosystem: Environmental > Aquatic > Freshwater > Lake | place: Democratic Republic of the Congo...
CTCACTTTCTTGCAGGCTGCCGAAAGCCTGGTTGAGGCGCGGTCGGCAACTGGTAGCGCCCCTTCCCCCTCACCCCGGCCCTCTCCCTCGGGGAGAGGGAGGAACGCCTTCCGCTTTCGGCCAACCGGAGCGCCGCAGCCCTGCGAGCGTTGGCTGACTTTCTCCCTCTCCCCGAGGGAGAGGGCCGGGGTGAGGGGGAACGGCGGCAACTCCTTCGCAGTCCCGGTCCGAATCGCGCTGAAACAACCTGCAAGAAACTGAGACGTGCCACGGTTCGAAGTGGCGGCCCGGCGGGCGGGATTCTGAGGCGGCTACCCAAAGATTTGGGCAAGACAAAGATGAAGCCGGGACAAGGGTGGCTGCCACCCGCTTCCCATCTTTGTCTTTCCCAAATCTTTGGGGCGCTGGTTTGAATCATTGTCGCGAGCCGGGCGGTTCGCTATCGTCCCCGCACAACTTCACATGAGCACGCGCCTCGACGTCCGCAAAACCTACAAGCTCTACCTCGGCGGCAAGTTCGTCCGCAGCGAGAGCGGCAAGTATCTCGAAGCCAAAGGCCCCGACGGCGCGCACCTCGACAACTACTGTTGGGCCTCGCGCAAGGACTTCCGCGACGCCGTCGTCGCCGCGCGCGCCGCGCAGGACGGCTGGGCCAAAGCCACCGCCTACAACCGCGGCCAAATCCTCTACCGCGCCGCCGAGATGCTCGAAAGCCGCCGCGAAGCCCTCGCCGCCGAAGTCTCGCGCTCGCACGGCGTCACCCTCGATCAAGCCCGCACCGGCGTGGGCCGCGTGTGCGACCGCCTCGTGCATCATGCCGGCTGGACGGACAAGTATCAGCAAGTCTTCGGCAGCGTGAACCCCGTTGCCTCCCCGCACTTCAACTTCACCACGTCCGAGCCGATGGGCGTCGTCGTCGTGCTCGCGCCGGACCTGCCGGTGCTGCTACCGATGGTCTCGCTGCTGCTGCCGGTGATTCTCAGCGGCAACACCGCCATCGTCATCCCCTCCGAGCGCGCGCCGCTGCCCGCGCTGTCCTTCGCGGAAATCCTCGCCACCAGCGACCTCCCCGGCGGCGTGGTGAACATCCTCGCCGGCCGGCGCGCCGAACTCGCCCCGCACATCGCCTCGCACATGGACGTGAACGCCATCGTGGACGGCGCGGGCGTGCCGGACCTCTCCGCGCAGCTCCAGGCCGGCGTCGCCACGAACCTCAAGCGCTACTTCAACCACGCCCTCCCCGAAGCCGACTGGTTCACCGAGCGCGGCGAAGACCCGTATTGGATACTGGACACCGTCGAGATGAAGACGGCGTGGCATCCGATTGGGCTGTGACCATTAGGGAATCCCGTTTATCCAATACCAAGTCTGCCTATGTTTAAGAAACTTTTGGTGCGAGCCGCCGCGAAAGCCAGCCTTGCCAATATGAAGTTCGACCTCGACCGATTGAGTTCGGCATTTCCTAAAAACCCATCGGTTGCCTCAAAGGCACTTTTTACACTCATGGAGAACATCTCTCTGGCATTCGGAAATCAGGCCAGTGTAGTTGAGGTTAAAACCGTGATTTCTGCTCGGTCTGGAGCGTATCCTTCGGGACTTACGGCCATCTTGGACGATTTGGTTGAACTGACCGCAGCAGTAGAGCGCGGCGACTCATCAAAAGTCTCGGAGTGCGACAAACGCATCAACGACCTCTTCCTTCAGGCCACGGGCTCGGCTCTCGATGCTTCACAGTTGCCTTGGTTCACGAAACTCGCACTGAAGTCAAAGCCTTGAGTTGAAAGCTCCACAAGACACCTGACACTGCACATGAGCGCGCAATCAATCAATTTCGCCGAAAAGAGGTTGCTGAATCATTTACAACTTGGCGGCTCCGTCACCGACGACGTTGGCAGGCAGTTGGTCATGCGATTTGCTCAGAAAGCGTGGTCCGATTCCCAAATCCGCGCAATTTGTGAACGTCAAGGTTTCGACCTCGAAGACATCTGCGTCATTTACGCTGCGATGATTCAATCGCTGATGCCCAATCCGTGCATCGCGGCGGGCGGTCTGCTATTGGTGCCGACTCTGTTTTTCATGGAGCCATTTCGATTGGAAGCGATGCTCAGCCAGTTGCATCGGGACTTACAGGGCAGAGTTGGCACAGAGCGCCGGGCTTTTATCATCGAGATTGCTTCTGAGGCGGCACGGCAGTGCTGGGAGGCGCATTCCGCAGCACGAGGCGAAGCTCGTTTCGAGATTGTCAATGTTGGTGGCCGCGCTTCAGCAGGTGGGTGTTTGGGCGTTTTGGTAATGGGTGTATTGAGTTTCTTCGCGCTTTCCGCTGGAGCGGCCGTCCTCTGGGAGACGTTGCTCAGAGATTCGAAATGAAGCGGTTTTCCGCTTCATCCTCTTCATGCCAGAATCTCCCGGCAACGTCCCCATCCACGTCCGTCATGGCGGAAGTTGCGGTCGCCGACTTTCAACGCAACGACGCCAAGGCGCAGAGACGCAAAGCGAGATTGCCCCAATCTGGTCCTTCTCCGCGCCTCTGCGTCTTTGCGTCCTTGCGTTAAGCTCACCGGCGCTCGTTGTAAGCGGCACTTGAGTAACGCTCCTTTGCCAACCCCGTCACCCGGTCCTGCAACCCGGGTGTCACGTTCAACTCGGCGAGACTGGCGGTTCCGCCGTGGGCGCATCTTGACACTGCACTCTCCGGCTCCCTCTCCCTGCGAGGCACGAGCGGGGAGAGGGCTGGGGAGAGGGGCGCTTCAGACGACTGACGGCCCTCCTCTCCCCGGCCCTCTCCTCCCTCCGAGGGAGGAGAGGGAGTCCCCCGGCAGGTGTCGGGGGCAGTGTCGAGATGCGTCTTTCCGGCCTCAACCGAAACCATCGCTGTCTCCCAGCTCTTGCGCTCCAAACCCACCGGCGGCGGCTGCACGGAGCCTTGGATGAGCAGGCCCAGCTTGTTCCGCCGCTGCGCCGCGCCGGCGATTTTGCGGCCCTGCCACAGCACGTCGAACTTCTCCCAGCCCACGAAGCATTGCCCCGGCGCGGACTTGCGGCAGCAGTCGGCCAGCTCCGTCGCCACGCCGAGGCGGGCGAAGGCGGCGCGAATCCACTCGTGCATCCGGCGGTAGCTGTCCACCGCGTTGAGCGCGTGCCACGGGTGGCCGGGCGGAATCACGACGCTGTAAGTCCAGTCCGCATCGTGCGGCACGAGGCCGCCGCCGGTCGGACGCCGGATGAGCGGGCGCAGTTGCGTGGTGCGCGCAATCTCCGCGTAGTGCTGGAAGTAGCCGAAGGTGGCCGCTGGCTCCGTCCACGAGTAGAAGCGGAGAACGGGCCGTCCGAGGCTGACGACGGCTTCGAGCAAGGCCTCGTCCATGGCCATGTTGAAGGCGGGAGGGCAGGGGCCGGAGTTCAGGAGGAGCCACGATTCGCCCGGTAGCAGCCGACGTGAGGAGGCTCCATCTGACAGTTCGGCGTGGCTGTGCCGGCGGCTTCCAGCCGCCGCCTCTTCGCGTTCGGGCGGTTCGGGCGGCGGCTGGAAGCCGCCGGCACGGGCGGCGGACGTGGGCGTCCGCGCTCCGGTCTCGTTCCGCATTCCGATTTCCGAATTCCGCATTTTAGATGGAGCCTCCTTACGTCGGCTGCTACCGGGTTACTTCGCCTTCGGCAACGCATCCACCAGCACAGGACCGGCCTGCGGTTGCTCGGCTTTGTAATCCAGGCCCAGCAGCGCCGCTGCCGTCGGCGCGATTTGGTTTTGCGTCACCGTCGGAACATTGGCGCGTTCGCCCAGCGCTGGCGTGTCCGGGCCGAGCGCGCCGATCCAGATGAAGCGGGCTTCGGGGATGTTCGCGCCGTGGGTTTTCCATGACGCGTTGCTCGTGCCGCGCCCGTGGTCGGTCACGAGCAGGAGCGAGGTGCGACCGCGCATTTCCGGGTCGGCCTGCGCGGCAGCCCACAGCTCGGACACGAAGCGGTCGAAGTGGTGCGTGGCCTGCAAGTAATGGTCGTAGCGGCCCAAGTGCGCCCACTCGTCCGGCTCGCCGTAGCAGACATACATGAGGCGCGGCTTCTTGGTCTTGAGATGGTCGAGCGCGGCGGCGTGGATGAAGGTGTCGTAGGTCATCATCGTGCCCCACGTCGGCGTGTGGTCGGCGACGAGCTTCTCCAGCATGGCGAGGTGCGGACTCAGCTTCGCGTCGGTCTTCTCGAACCCCGTCCAGATGGGCAGCCGGCTGCGCTCGCGGTTGAGGATGTAGGGAATCACATCCCAGTTGCCGAAGGCCGCGACGCGTCCCGCGAAGGCCGTCTTGCCATTCAGCCACTCGGGCATCGTCACGTTCGCGTTCGGCTTCTTGGCGTTGCTGTCAATGCGCGGGTCGGAGAAGCCGCAGAGAATCTCGCTGTAGCCGGGGTAGGAGAAGTTCTTGCCGTTCGTGACGTGCGCGACGCTGCCCTTGTGCTGGTTGCCGTAGAGCTGGCCCTGCTTCGCGAGCGTGCCCCAGAAGAACGGCATCAGCGCCTCGCGTCGCGCCTCGGGCGTCGCGCGCCAGAACTCCTTGCGGAGGTCGTTGGTCTTGGTGACGCCGCCGTGCTCCTTGCTGATGAGCTGCTCCTCCGCGCCGGTGAAAACCTCCTGCCAGCGCACGCCATCGGCCATGACGAGGAGGACGTGGCGGGTTTGCAGGGCAGGGGCGGCGGAGACGTTGGTGGCGAGGAGTGCGAGCAAGGCCACCAAACGCGGGAGGCTCCAAGCTCTACGCCCGAACTCCGAAGTCGAGCTGCCAAGCGCCGTAGCGCAGGCTTGCAGCCTGCTGTTTCCGCCGACTTGCAGTCGGCAGGTCTTCCGGCAACCAGAGACGTTCATCAAAGTGCGTGGCGTCTGCGGGTTGCAAACCCGCGAAACAGCAGGCTGCAAGCCTGCGCTACCACCAGAGGCGCGGCGGGCAATTTCGGAGTTTTGCCCAAGTCGCGGCGCGCTGCCAGTGCGCTCTGAACCGTTGGCCTTTGGAGCTTGGAGTTTGGGATTTCTTTGGAGCTTGGAACTTGGAGCTTGGGATTTCATTTGGGTTCTTTCGCGTGTTTCGCGGGCAATCAATCAGGCTTCTTCGCCTCGTCCTTCTCCGCCTCGAACAGCGGCAGGGCCAACTGCCAGCGAATCGCCGACAGGCGGAGCGCGAGAATCGCGCAGGTGCTGAAAACTGTCAGCGCAATCTCGTCAGCCATGTGTGGGCGCAACGCGACGTGCAGCGCCACGCCAGCGAGCGCGGCGGTCGCGTAGAGGTGAATCTCCGGGCGGAACACGAGCGGAATCTCGCCGACCAGCACGTCGCGCAGGATGCCGCCCGCGACGCCCGTGATGACGCCCATCGCGACCGCCACCGCCGGGTTGAAGCCCAGCCCGAGCGCCTTCTTCGCGCCGATGATGCTGAACAGCGCGAGCGCGAAGGCATCGGCCACTTGCAGCGCGGCCAAGGGAGGATGCCGATGGCGCGCGAGGAAAAACCCCACGACCGCGACGCTCACGGCGTTGAGCAGATACTGCGGCTGCCGCACCCAGAGCACCGGCGTGTCGCCGGCCAGCAGGTCGCGCAACGTCCCGCCGCCGAGCGCCGTGACCACGGCCAGCACGATGACGCCGAACAAGTCCACGCGCCGCCCGCGTGCCGCGAGCACGCCCGTGAGCGCCGCGACGGCGATGCCAAAATGTTCAAGCCAGGCCTGCATCTTTCATTTTCGCCCGCAGATAACACGGATGACACGGATAAACCATGCCCGGACATCCGCGTGTTCCGCGTCATCCGTGGGCCATCATCAAAACTTCCCGTTCGTCCCCGGCCACTCTTCCTTCGGCCATGCGGGCAGCTTCGCGATGCTCGCCAGCGCCGGTTCGGTGACGGGCACGCCCCACGCCTGGAAGAACGGCCCGAGATTCCGGTTCACCGTCTTGCTGAAGCGCACCATCCACTGGTCCATCCGGTCGCCGTTGGCCTTGGGCCGCTCGCCCGCCGGCAGCGCGCGATACTCGGCGAAGACCTTCTTGTAGGCGTCCCAGCCGAACGCGTGCTGGAGCTGCACATACATTGCCAGCGCGAGGAACGGGTCGGCCTTCCACTTCGCGAAGTCCGGTTTTCCGCCCGCCGTGTATTTCGCGAACTTCTCCGCCACGACCGGCAGGCCGACGCGCCCGTTCGCCGGCTTCGTCCCGCCGATGCGGTCAATCACATACATCGTGAAGAGGTTGCAGGTCACTTCGCCGGTGCCCTCGAATGTCCAGTCGGGCACCTGGTGGTTGTGGCCCAGCTCGTGGCCGATGCCCCAGTCGCCCTTCCTCATGTGCGCGTCGCTCACGAGGCGCGGCGGCATGTCCAGCCACGTCATGATGGGATAGCCGCTGTGCATGTAGCCGGCGGAAATCTGCTCGTCGCACACGATGCGCTCGGCGCGCGGGCGGTCTTTCGGAATCGCCGCGAGGTCCGCCACGAGGTCGAGCGTCTCGTCCCACGTCTTCATCAGCGCGACGGGGTCTTCGAGCGTCCGCAGCACGCTCGCGGGCAGCGTGAGGACAATCTTCCTCGTCTCCAGTTCGCCCCACGGCGCGGGCGCGGCGCGCAGTTCCTTCCACTCGGCCAAGGTCGTCCGGCCATGCACGTAGTGCGGCGCGCGCACGGCGTTGGCGAACTCGACTTTCACCTCGCCCGCGTCGCCGGACTTCGGTGTCTCGACGTAAATCAACCCGCCGAACGCGCTCGCCACGGGCGTCTCCGCCGCCTTCACGGCGAAGCTGCGCGACACGTCGGGGAAGCGCTTCCACGAGTCGAGGTGCCACAGCGAATCCGAGTGCGCGCCGATGCGAACCTTCCAGCCGAGGCTCGTCGCGCTCGCGGGCACGCGCACGGTCACAACCTCGCCGGGCGCGGCGTAAAGGCCGGTGGAATGCCAGCCGGGAATCTTCGGGTTCACCGTGACGCTGGCGGATTCGCGCTTCGCAGTTGTAGGCACGGGGCCGGGGAAATTCGCGGCAGCGGGATGCGCCTTCACCTGCGCGGGCGGCACCTTCTCCAAATCGCGGCCTTCGAGCGACACCAGCACGCGCGCGGCGAGCTGCTCGGCCTTCACCGGCGACTTCGCGCTCGGCACGGTGTTCACGCCGGGCTGGCTGCGAAGCGCGCGCAACTGCGGCAGGAACAGCTTGTCGCTGTCCGGCAGGCTCTGCGCGACGGCGGTGAGCGTGACGGCGGCCTGCGCCTGGTCGTCTTTGGCGAGCTTCGTGGCGGCGCGCGCGGCGTCGAGCGCCTTGCCCGCGTGCAGCAGCGGCGAAACTGCGCCGACCGCGAAGCCGTTCGCCGTGGTCTTGCTCACCGTGTTGCCGCCGAAGACGAGGCCGAGCGGCGCGAGCAGTTTGTTGCCGGCGAACTCGTTCGCGAGGCTGCGCCCGCCCTGCGCCCAGCCCCAGCCGGTGGAACAGGTGATGAACCCGCCGCCGGCCGAGATGAACTTCGCGATGACCGGCACGTCCGCGTCCGCGAGCGCGTGCGCCGAGAGCACGAGCACTTGGCCGGGCTGAAGTTGCGCGAGCGGCGTGTTCGCGATGGTGAAGCCGCGTTTCGCCAGCGCGTCGGCGAGCGGCTTGGACCTCGGCACGACCAGCGTGGGCTTGGCCGCGCCGCCAGCCCAGGCGAGCGCGTTGTCGAGGAACTTGCCCGTGTCCGCCAGCGCGAGCGTGCCCGCGTCGAGATAGCCCGTGTGGCCGAACGCCACGATGCGGCCCTTGCCCGCGCGGGCCGCCGCGACGACCGCCGCGTGCGAAGATTTGCCCTCCTTGCCCGCGACCACGACGAATGCCGCCGGGCCGAACACGCAGACATTGCCCGGCGCACCGGGCGCGGCGATTTCCTTCACGTCCTTCGTGAGCGCGGCGAAGTCCGGCTCGGCGGCGTGGGTGAGGGCGGCCGTGAACAGCACGGCGAGGTGGAGCGATGGTTTCATGGTTTCAAGCATAGCGGTCAGGGGAGAGCAGCGTGAGGTCAAATTCCGGCGGCTCGTCGGAAAGGATTTGCGCCATCAGCCGACCGGTGATGGGGCCGAGGCTCAGGCCCATCATCGCGTGGCCGGTGGCGACGGAGAGGTTCGCGAACTTCGCGGTGCGCCCGACGTAGGGCAGCCCGTCCGGCGAGCAGGGCCGCAGGCCACGCCACGGCGGGACGCCGGTGAAGTCCGCTTCCTTGAACGCGGGGAAATACTTGAGCGCCGACTTGATGATGCCGCGCACGCGCACGGGGTTGATGTCTTCGTTGAGGCCGGCGATTTCCATTGTGCCGCCGAAACGCAGCGACGTGCCCATCGGCGTCACCGCGAGCCGCGCTTCGGTGCAGATGGAGCAGAGCTGCGGGAGCTGCGGGGGCTTGGGCAGCGTGAGGCTGTAGCCTTTGCCGGCCTGCATTGGGATGCGGAGGCCAAGCTGGCGGGCGAGCAATGGTGACCATGAGCCGCCGCAGAGAAGGATTTCGTCCGCTGCGATTTCCCCCTGCGCGGTGCGGACGGACGTGATGCGTGGCGCGTGGTGCGTGAAGCCGAGAACTTCCGTTTGCCACTGGATCGTCACCCCCGCCGCCTCGCATTGCGCCCGCAGCGCGGCCATGAAGCGATTGGGCGAGAGGTGCGCGTCCTTCGGGAAGAAGACTGCGCCCGCCACGTCCAACGTGACCGCCGGATCCATCGCGCTGGTCTGCTTCGCGTCGAGCACCTGCGCGGGCACGCCGAGCTGGTTGGCCCGTTCGGCGAACTTCGCCTCCTCGTCCATCATGTGCTGCGACTTGCAGAGCATGAGCAGGCCGCGCGTGGTGAGGCCGAAATCCCCGGTAGCAGCCGACGTGAGGAGGCTCTGGCTGGATTCCGCGTTCCGCATTCCGCGTTCCGCATTGATTGGAGCTTCCTCACGTCGGCTGCTACCAGACCACGCGTCGGCCAGTTCCACAAAGCACGCGCGGCCGGCCAGGTTCAAGTCGCGCAGCAGCGGCGCGGCCCGCTCGACGCGCGCGGCCGTGGACGCCTGCCAGAACTTGAAGGCCCAGTCGAACAGGTCGGCATCGAGGCGCGGCTTGATGTAGAAGGGCGACTCCGGGTTCCACATCCACTTCAGCCCGAGCGCAACCATGCCCGGCGCGGCGAGCGGCACGAAATGGCTCGGCGTAATCATCCCCGCGTTGCCGAACGAGCAGCCTTCGTGGCCTGCCGCTTCCCGGTCCAGCACCGTGACCCGGTGCCCGCGCCGCGCACAGTAGTAAGCCGTGCACAGCCCGATGACGCCGCCGCCGGTGATGAGGATGGATTTGCTCACTGGGAGGGAACCCAAAGATTCAGGGAAGACAAAGATTGGCACCAGGCGGAGTGACCCAGCGATGCATGAAGCCAGTCTTGCCGAAATTTACGACTACTCCGAGCGGCAAGTTCAGCAGGCGAAGGTATGTTTGCAGCGTTGCCCTGTCGGTGGCGGTCAACGAGTCGCGGAGGGCCAGCACGAGCACGCCAATCGCTTCCTGCACCACGAGGCAGGCACACGCCGCTTCACCAAGCAGTCGCGAGCTAGCGCGGATGGGCGCGACGGGCGATGTGCGGCACAGGATTCGGTCCGCCTGCAAATCGGCCGTCAGCAGACCCCGGTAGGTGGTGTCTCGGTAGCCGAGGCCGTGGGCCGTGAGCACCGTGTTCACCGCCCGCCCGAGGGCCTCCGCAACGGCACGGGTTGTGGCGGAGAGCGGGAGGGACTGCAATTGCTCCGTCCATGTCGGGAGCGGGAGTGAAACCGTCGTCGGCGCGGTGAAATTCACGCGGCGAAACAGGAGGCTGTTTTTTGCGAAATCAAAGAGCAGCCCGGCGGCGAGGCCCCAAAGCTTCAAATAGCAGTTGAGTTGGACGTAGTGCTCCGGTGCGAAGTCGCCGTGGAGGGCTTTCAACTCGGCCACCAACCGGCTGGGAAACACCAAATCAGGTTCCAACGTGTCGGCCAAGAGGCCGCGATGCATTAGGTTCCGGCGCGGCTTCGACTCGAACGCCACGTCTGCCTCCCGCAGTTTTTCGGTGAGAAGTGCATGGTAAAAATGCTCGTCCAGACCAGGGCCGAGTTCGCGGTGAACGTGCATCGCTTTGCCGATGATGAGGTGGCTAAACGGGTCTTTCATTCATCGCAGATTACGGGCGGGTGTTGAGTGCAAATCTCAATCTTTGTCTTCCCTGAATCTTTGGGTTCCTCACCGAATCCCCCAGCAGAACGGGTCTTGCTCATCCAGCAGCAGCGTGGACTCGGCGTTCACGGAGGCGGTGCCGGTGATGGTGGGGGCGATTTCGCCTTTGGCACGGTCGAGCCAGCGGAAGGTGCCGGTGAACTTCGTGCCGAGGATGCTTTCCTGAGTCCAGGTTTCGCCCTCGGCCAGCTTCCCGTCGGCGGCGAGGCAGGCGAGCTTCGCGCTGGTGCCGGTGCCGCAGGGGGAACGGTCGTAGGCTTTGCCGGGGCAGAGGACGAAGCTGCGCGAACCTTTCGGCTCCGCGTAGGAGACGACGTGAGGAGTCTCTGACTGGCTTCCTGATTCCGCACTCCGCATTCCGCGTTCCGCATTCGATGGAGCCTCCTCACGTCGGCTGCTACCGAGGAGTTCAATGTGATCCACTTCAGGAAAGCCCTGCGCGTTCACGGCTTGGCGGATGCGCCAGCTCGCGTCGGTGAGTTGCTCGACGTTCTTCAAATCGAGCGCGAGGCCGTGTTGCTCGACGAGGAAGAACCAGTTGCCGCCCCACGCCACATCGCCGGAAATCTTGCCGAGGCCGGGGACTTCGATGGCCGCGCCCTTCATCTTGCGCCAGCTCGGGACGTTCGCGACGGACACCGAGCCGTCCGCGTGCAAGGTCGCGGTCACGATGCCAACGCACGTTTCGATGCGATGTTCTCCGGGTTGGATGCGGCCCACATGCGCGAGCGTGACGACGAGGCCGATGGTCCCATGCCCGCACATGGCGAGCACGCCGACATTGTTGAAGAAGATGACTCCGGTGACGCAGGACTTGTCCGTCGGCGGGCAGAGCAGGGCACCGACGAGCACGTCGGAGCCGCGCGGTTCGTTGACGATGGCGGAGCGGAAGCGGTCGTGCTGCTCGCGGAACACCTTGAGCTGTTCCGCGACGCTGCCGCCGCCGAGGTCGGGGCCGCCGCTGATGACGACGCGCGTCGGCTCGCCGCCGGTGTGGGAGTCAATGACTTGGATGCGGTGCATCGTGGAGAAGGGGAGTTGGGCAGGAAGATTAGGGGCAGGAAAATTGAGACAAAGGCGAGAGAGGCATCAGCTCGGAGGCGAATTCCGTCCCATTTTCCTGCCCAAAATTTTCCTGCCAATTCTTGTTCATCGCTTGCCCGGCTTTTGAATCAAGGCCAGCACGTCCTTCGCGCTGACGGCCTCGTGCAGCGTGATGAGCGTGCGCTCAGGCGACTTGCCCTTGTCGGTTTCGCCGGACTTGGTGGGGAGGTGCGGCAGCGTGGTGATGGTGGTGACGTGGCCGATGGCGTTGCCGAATTCGTCCAGCACCGCCGAGCCGCTGGAGCCGGGTGCCCAGTCGGTCGTGACGTTGAGGCGCGTGACGGGCGGAAGGTTCGCGCTGTTGCTGGGATGGCGTGCGAGGAAGCGGTTCACGATGCCGTCGCTGAAGTAGCCGCGCTGGCTCAACGGGTCGCTGAAGCAGAAGCAGCGGTCGCCGGGCGCGACCTCGGTGGAGAGCGGCAGCGGCTTCAAGTCCTTCGCGCCGACGCGGAGGATGCAGGCGTCGGCACGCGGGTTGGAGGCCAGGACTTCGAGCACGGGGAACACGACGCCGTTCTCATCGGCGGCGACCAGCGAGCCTTCCTTGAAGTTGGCCGGCCGCTTGATGACATGGTGGCAGGTCGCGACCGCGCCGTCCTTTGTGAGGGCGTAGCCGCCGGCGAGGTCGAGGTGCCAGTTGCTGCACCGCGTGCAGAGGAAGTTCCAGCCGACGCGGATGTGCGCGGCGCGGGCGGCGGCCCACAACTCGCGGCCGGCGAGGCGGGACTTGCGCGGCGCGGGCAGGTTCAGCACGCAGTTGGTGCGGGCAAGCTGGTCCGTGAGCTGCGTGTCGGACACGAGCGCGCCGGCCTCGCGGAGCTTGGCGGCGGCGGCCTTCAGCGTGTCGGTGTCGCGCGTGTCGGTCGGGAAAAGCGGGACCGTCGGCAACTGCGCGCGGGTGGCGGTGGCGGCGGCGAGCGTGACGGCGAGGAGCAGGAGGCGCGGGTTCATGGTGAGAGAATTATGCTTGGAGCAAGTATTTGCCTACGTCCACCGCCTCAAAGCCTTTCTTGCGAAGCAAAAAGTATTGATTCCCGACTCGGTTGATTCGGATATGCCAGTAAAACCTGTCTTCAAGCTTCGTGATGTGAAACTGGTCCACCCAAAGGTCGAAATCCTTCATGGGAAAGAGAAGGACTGTTTTGGTTGAGCCGCACCCAAGGGCAACAAAAGCCGATGGGTGGTTCATCAACAGTTCCCGTTGCCGAGGGTGAAACGCGAACCAAAACCCAGTCCGCTTTGGATGGGCGTATTCGCGCGAATTGATGCAGAGCAACAACACCTTTTCGTCAGGAGAGGAGTAAACCGCGAATGAGCGCTTTACCAGCGGTTGACCGAGGTGTTCTTGAACGCGTTCTGCACATCCATCGCGGAAATTGAGGGGGGTGAACTTTGTTCCGGAGTTCCTTTCATCGTCTTCCTCGTCAGGCGCGTCTTCGATTACTGGCTCCTCCTTCTTGACATCCTCAGCCGTGGAGAAAACCAAGTCAATAATTCCATCAACCTTCGTGAATTCTTGTGGTGTGAGGACACTGCGAATCTTCTCCATGATTTTTGGGTCTTCCAATTCCTCTTTGAGCTTCATCAGTCGCAGTAGCGCATCAATGCTGATGAGTCGGATGTCCCATGCATGCCTAGACCCACGCACCTGGGCCTCAAGGTCTCCGGTGTCGGTTCGACCGACGACAATCAAAACAGAGCACGCAACCTCCGAGACGCGCTTCTCGCTAATCAGAACGCCCCGGTAGCGCGCGAGCGTGTTGAGGTCCATCCGGTATGCATCCGTTGTCTTGACCTCGACAACAATCGAGATCTCGTCGGACGTTCTCCACAAGCCATCGAACCCGGCCACGCCTTGAATTCCCCTGTATCGCCCTTGTTCCACTTGAAAACCCAACCGCTTGCCTACCTCGTTGATGACATCCTGTAGGGCAAAGCCACTGTTTTCAAACTTGTCGTCAAGGCATTGATTGGCGTAGCGGACCAAGATTGAAGAAGGAACGAATGCGAGCAATTGACGGAACTCATTTGAAGCAGCGCTTCCGTCTTTCAATTTGCCGTCGCCGCTGAAGCTGATGACTTGCTGAACATGCTTGTCTTGAAGCTCCTTGGGCGATGTCTTCCATAGTTCGATTAAGGCCATGACTGTTTGTATTTTGAGCGGGTTACTTTCGCAAGCCGTGCGACTTGGCATGGCAGAGGTTTGTCATGCTGTTGCTTTGCCTAACCGGGGTAGTTTCGGGCGATTCTTAATGCTGTCGCGGATGATTTTCAGCACGGCCTTCCGCTCGTCGCCGGCAATGGGCAGGCGCGGGGCGCGGACCCACTCGACGCCGAGGCCGACCTCCTGCTCGCAGAGCTTGATGTATTGCACGAAGTGGACGTGCGTATCGAGCTTGAGCAGCGGCTGGAACCAGCGGTAGAGAGAGCGCGCCTCGTCCCAGCGGCCGGCACGCGTGAGTTCCCAGAGACGCTGGTTCTCGGCCGGGAACGCGATGCCCGTGCCCGCCACCCAGCCGTCAATGCCGAGGATGGCCGCCTCCAGCAGCAGGTCGTCCACGCCGGTGAAGAGCGCGTAGCGGCTGCCGACGGTGTTGCGCAGCTCGGTGATGCGGCGCGGGTCGCCGGAACTTTCCTTGATGGCGACGAAGCGCGGCTCGTCCGCCAGCTCCGCGAACAGCGCGGGCGTGATGTCGTTCGCGTAGCTGAGGGGGTTGTTATAAATCATGATGGGCAACCCGCCGTCCTTCGCGACGGTGCGGAGGTAAGTCATGCTCTCGCGCGGGTCGCCCTTGTAACTCATCGGCGGCATGAGCATCACGCCCGCCGCGCCGAGTTGGGCCACATCCCTCACGTAGCGCACGGCCGCGCGCGTGGACGACTCCGCCACGCCGCTCAACACCGGCACGCGCCCGCGCGCGGTCTCGACGGCGCAGCGCACGACGGCGCGCTTCTCCTCGGGGTCGAGTGTCTGGTTCTCGCCGAGCGAGCCGCAGACGATGAGGCCGCTGACACCGCTTTGGATGAGCGCCTCGAAGTGCCGCGCCGTGGCGGGCAGGTCGAGGGATTGGTCGCGCTTGAGTTGGGTCGTGCAGGCGGGGAAGACGCCGGTCCAGTGGGGTTTCATGGTTTGTTGGTAGCAGCCGACGTGAGGAGGCTCAGATGTCGGGCAAGTGTTCAGTGTTCAGTAATCAGTGTCCAGACCGGCAAAATGGCTAACGCAGTGTTCATCGGAGCACGAGGTTTTCGATGAAAAACTCCATCATGCGGTCGCGGTTGATGGTCACATGGCCGAGGTCGGGGCCGACTTGGACCTCGAAGCTCTTGCCCGCGCGCTGGAGGGCGGCGATGAGCTGCATGGTGTTGTTCGGATGCACATTGTCGTCCGCCGTGCCGTAGAAGAGCATCAGCCGGCCCTTCAGGTTCGGCGCGTAAGTCATGATGGACGCGGCATCGTAAGCGGCCTTGGCCTCCTGCGGAATCCACATATACCGCTCGGCGTAGATGCTGTCGTAGTTGCGGTAGTCGGTGACGGCCGAGGAACTGCACGCGGCGTGGAACACGTCCGGGTGCCGCAGCAGCGCGGTGGCGGAAACGGTGCCGCCGTAGGACGTGCCGAAGATGCCGACGCGGCTGCGGTTCACGTAAGGCCGCGACCAGAGCGACTTCACGCCGGCGGCCTGGTCGTCCACCTCCACGATGCCGAGCTTCTGGTAAATGGCGTCGAGGAAGTGTTTCCCGCGACCGCTGGCACTGCGCGAATCAAATGTCGCGACAAGGAAACCAAACTCCGTGAGCGGGTGCGGCAGCATGAACGTCTCCCGCGCGCCGACCGTTTCCGGGCCGGCGTAAACGCTCACGAGCAGCGGGTATTTGCGGTTCGCACGGAAGTTCGACGGGAAGTGCAGCAGGCCGAAAAGCTCTGTCACTCCGTCCGCCGCCTTGAAGCGGAGCAGCTCGACGGGCTTGACGCCGAGCTGCGTGGCGCGGGTCAAGTCGCTCGCGGCCAGGCGACCGAAAATCGTCCCGTCCGCCGCGCGCAACCAACTCGTGGGCGGTTGGTTGTGCGTCTGCTCGATGTCCACGAAGTGCCGCCCGTCCGGAGCGAAGTCCACCGTGTTATGAAACGCGGGGTCGGTCAGGCGCGTGTCATCGGTGCCGTCGAGCCGCACGCGATGGAGCTGCACCTTCATCGGATTATCGCCGCTGCGCGCGAGGTAGTGCAGCCGCCCGGTGTCCTCGTCCACGCGCACGATGCCGGCGACCTCGAACTCGTGGCGCGTGAGCGCGGTCAGCAGCTTCCCGCTGAGTTCGTAGAGGTAATAGTTCCGCCAGCCCGTGCGGTCGGAGGCCCAGATGAAGCGCTTGCCGTCCTTGAGCCAGCGAATCGTCGGCAGGTTCTCCGTCCAGCTCGCGGGCCATTCCTCGCGGACGATGACGCGGCACTTGCCCGTCTCCGGGTTCGCCGCGCAGAACTCCAGAATGTTCTGCCGCCGGTTGGTCCGGTGGAAGAGCAGCTCCTTGCTGTCGGCCGTCCACGAGACGCCATAGACGTAGTGGCCGACGACGGAGTTGTCGAAGGGCCGGCTATCGCGCACATCCACGCGCACCGTGCGTTTCGTCGCGGCATCGTAGATGAGCAGGTCCACCACGGGGTTCGTGCCGCCGGCCTTCACATACGGCTCCACGCCCGCCGTGCTGAGGATTTTCGTCTGGCCGAGTTGCAGGTGGAACTCCGGCACCTGGCTCTCATCGAAGCGGTAAAACGCCAGCTTCCGGCTGTCGCCCGACCACCACATCGCGGTCCGCTGAAACAGCTCTTCGCCATAAACCCAGCTCGCCGTGCCGGACTTGACGCGGTTCTGCGCGCTGCCGTCCGTGGTGACGGCGAAGGCGTTCGCGCCGTTGGTGTCGCCGAGCCAGAGATTTCGGTCGCGATGAAAGGCCTTCTGCTTCCCGTCCGGCGAAACGGCGGAAGTGAACTGCCGTCCGCGCACGGGATTCTCGGAGGCCGCCCGCTTCGGGGCTTTCGATTCGCCGGCCTTGGCGGCGGGCGGCGCGGGCGGTGGCGGCAACTCTGTCCGTTCGCCGCTGACCAAGTCGTGCCGGTAGCGCTTCCCACCGTGCGTGTATTCCAGCGCCTTGCCGCCGTCCTTCCACGTCACCGCGACCGCGCCGGACGTGAACACATTCGTCGCCGCGCGGCTGGTCTTGGTGAACTGCTCGTAGCCCGGCATCGTCTTGAGCCGGTCCTGGGCGGGCGCGGTGAAGCCCGCGAGGAGCAGCAGAACCGCCGGCGACCATGCGAAGATAAAGGCGGCCATGCCGGGCGGAATTCTCTGAGTCGCAACTACCCAGTTGAAGGAATGGGGAGCGCAGCCGCCCCGGCTGCCGTTCGGCGCGCCCTCGCGCCGAACCAGGACGCGTGCGGGCAAACCAGACGGTGCGGATGTGCGGACGTCTCCCGCCAACCGCGAGGGCGCGGTTGGCTGCGCCCGGGGCGGGCGCGCTCCCCATGACCAAGTGCGTCGTTGCGGCTCAGGCTGGCGGCCGGCAGCAGTTGAGCAGGCGTGCGGAGTCATCGGCCGATTGTGCCATGAGCGCGGCGGCGGTCGCAGGAAAATCACGGTGCGGGCGAAGGGTTGAGGCTACACACCCAGCTCATGCTTGACCGCCGCGAACGCACTCACCGCCAGTTCCAAGTCCCCGCGCGTGTGCGCCGCCGAAATCTGCGTGCGGATGCGGGCCTTGCCCTGCGGCACGACGGGGTAGCTGAAGCCGATGACATAGACGCCGTGCGCGAGCATCGCGTCGGCGAAGCGCGTGGCGAGCGCGGCGTCGCCGAGCATCACGGGGCAGATCGGGTGCGTGCCGGGCAGGATGTTGAAGCCGAGCTTGCCCATCTCGGCGCGGAAGAACTTCGTGTTCGCCTCCAGCGTGTCGCGCAGCTCGGTGGAGGCGGTGAGGAGGTCGAGCACCTTGAGCGACGCGCCGGCGATGGTGGGCGCGAGGGTGTTGCTGAAGAGATACGGGCGCGAACGCTGGCGCAGCAGCTCGATGATTTCCTTCCGTCCGCTGGTGTAGCCGCCGCTCGCGCCGCCGAGGGCCTTGCCCAGCGTGCCGGTGAGGATGTCCACGCGGCCCATGACGCCGCAGTGCTCGTGCGTGCCGCGACCCGTGCGGCCCATGAAGCCGACCGCGTGCGAATCATCCACCATCACCAGCGCGCCGTGCTGGTCCGCGAGGTCGCAGATGGCGGCGAGGTTGGCGAGGTAGCCGTCCATCGAGAACACGCCGTCGGTGGCGATGAGCTTGAAGCGCGCGTTGTCCGCGGCGGCCTCGCGCAGCTTCTCCTCCAGGTCGGCCATGTCGTTGTTGCGGTAGCGGAGGCGCTGGGCTTTGCAGAGGCGAATGCCGTCAATGATGCTCGCGTGGTTCAGCTCGTCGCTGATGACGGCGTCCTCCGGGCCAAGCAGCGTCTCGAAGAGGCCGCCGTTCGCATCGAAGCACGAGCCGTAGAGAATCGTATCCTCGGTGCCAAGGAACTCCGTGAGCCGCTGCTCCAACTCCCGGTGAACGCCCTGCGTGCCGCAGATGAAGCGCACGCTGGCGCAGCCGTAGCCCCACTGGTCGAGCGCCGCGTGCGCCGCCGCGCGCACCTCGGGATGCTGCGCGAGGCCGAGGTAGTTGTTCGCACAGAGGTTCAGCACCGGCTGGCCGTCCGCGACGCGGATGGTCGTTCCCTGCGGCGTGAGAATGACGCGCTCACGCTTGTAGGTGCCGGCGGCGCGGATGGCGGCGAGCTGGGAGGTGAGGTGGGATTGGAAGGCGGATGTCATGGTTGGTTACGGCTGCCTGAAGCATCCGTCGGTGGCGTGCTGCGTGTTGCGTGCTCCGTGAATACCTTGCGAGCACCTTGAAAAATCACGGAACACGCAACACGTATCACGCAGCAAGTCTTTGTGTTTCATCGCCAGTCGAGGATCACCTTGCCGGCGTTGCCGGACTTCATCGCGTCGAAGCCGCGCTCGAACTCCGTGTAGTGGAAGCGGTGCGTGATGACGGGCTTGATGTCGAGGCCGCTCTCCAGCATCACGGTCATCTTATACCAGGTCTCATACATCTCGCGGCCGTAGATGCCTTTGATGGTGAGCATGTTGAAAATCACCTTGTTCCAGTCAATTGCCATCGGCTCCGCCGGAATGCCGAGCATCGCGATTTTCCCGCCGTGGCACATCTGGTCAATCAGGTCGCGGAAGGCCGCCGGGTTGCCGGACATTTCCAGCCCCACGTCGAAGCCCTCCTTCATCCCGAGCCGCCGCTGCACGTCGCGCAGGTTTTCGCGCGCCACGTTCACCGCCACGTCCGCACCCATGCGCCGCGCGAGGTCGAGCCGGTAGTCGTTCACGTCGGTGATGACCACGAAGCGCGCGCCCGCGTGCTTGGCGACCGCCGCGCCCATGATACCGATTGGCCCCGCACCCGTGACCAGCACGTCCTCGCCGAGCAGGTCGAACGACAGGGCGGTGTGAACCGCATTGCCGAAGGGGTCGAAAATCGCCGCCACCTCGCGGTCAATGTCCGGCTTGTGATGCCACACGTTCGTCATCGGCACGGAAATGAACTCGGCGAACGCGCCGGGGCGGTTCACGCCGATGCCC
>Ga0172372_10004829_pt1 | contig 18999 bp, 11 predicted proteins | sample LakKiv5m_2_FD_114544 | JGI IMG/M metagenome (GOLD analysis project Ga0172372, IMG submission 114544) | Freshwater microbial communities from Kabuno Bay, South-Kivu, Congo - kab_092012_9.5m | ecosystem: Environmental > Aquatic > Freshwater > Lake | place: Democratic Republic of the Congo...
ACCAGACGCAGCGTCGGAAGCTCGAGGAGCAGCTCCGCCAGTCGGCCCGCATGGAGGCAGTGGGCCAGCTCGCCGGCGGCGTGGCCCACGACTTCAACAACCTGCTCACCGCCATCCTCGGCTACTCGGATCTGCTCCGGTCGAACTTCTCGCCCGAGGATCGGTCCTGGCGCGACGCCCACGAGATCGTCCGCGCCGCCCAGCGTGCCTCCGGGCTGACCCGGCAGCTCCTGTCCTTCAGCCGTCGCCGGGAGATCCAGGTCCGGGTGCTCTCGTTGAACGAGGTGGTCCTGGGGCTCGAGAAGATGCTCCGGCGCCTGATCGGCGAGCACATCCTCCTCGAGGTGCGGCTGGACGAGGACATCGGGCGCGTCCGCGCCGACCAGGGGCAGCTCGAGCAGGTCCTGATGAACCTGGTGGTCAACGCGCGGGACGCGATGCCGAACGGGGGCGAGCTCACGCTGGAGACGACCCCGCAGGGGCCGCCCGAGCTCGGCCGGGAAGGCTGGGCGCGCCTGACGGTGCGCGACACCGGCGTCGGGATCAGCCCGGAGACCCTCGAGCGGGTGACGGAGCCCTTCTACACCACCAAGGAAGGCGGGACCGGGCTCGGCCTCGCCACCGTCGCGCGCGTGGTCCGGGAGGCCGGGGGGGAGCTCCGCATCGAGAGCGTGCCGGGGGAGGGCACCTCCGTGCACGTGTACCTCCCGGTGGTGCTCGCGGACGACCAGGAAGTGAGCTGGCCCCGGCCGGCCCTGGCCCCCGTGGTGGGCACCGAGACCGTGCTCCTCGTGGAGGACGACCCCGGGGTGCGCTCGCTCTCGCGGCGTGCGCTCGAGATGTGCGGCTACAAGGTGATCGAGTGCGCGGACCCCGCGACCGCGCGGCGGACCGCACAGGAGCAGGAGGGGACCATCCACCTCCTCCTCACCGACGTGGTCATGCCCGGGATGAACGGGGCGGAGCTCTACGCGGCGCTCACCCCCCTCCGTCCCGATCTCAAGGTGCTCTTCATGAGCGGCTACGACGGTCCGGGGGGGCCGGTGCCGAACGTCCAGGGCCCCTGGCTGCAGAAGCCCTTCTCTCCCTCGGTCCTGGCCCACCGCGTGCGCGGAGTGCTCGACGAGCCCACCGCGTGAGCCCCGGTCGGCCGCTCGCCGGGCCGGGGCCGCGCGCGCCGCTTAGGTGAGGGCGGTGTACGCCGTCCTGCTCCTCGCCTGCGGGCTGCGCAGCCCCCCTGCCGAGCCCACCTCGGCCGCGCTGGGGCCGGCGACGGGGCCCACGCTGCGCGAGCGCATCGGCGATCACCCCTTCGTGACCCCGATCGACGCGCCCGCCACGGTCGCCGCGGCGGCCGGAGAGGGGAGCTTCGCCGCGGACCCGGCCAGCTGCGGCGCCTGCCACGGCGATCACCACGCGGAGTGGGCGCTCACCACCCACGCCGCGGCCATCCGGGACCCTCAGTTCCTCGCCGAGCTCGCCAAGCCGGGCCAGCCGCGCTGGCTGTGCCTCAACTGCCACGCCCCCACCGTGCCGCAGCGCGACATCCTCTTCACTCTGGACACCCGTCTCCTCCACCCGGACGACCTCTCGGCGGTGGACGCCCGACCCAACCCGGACTTCGACCCGGCGCGCGCGGCCGAGGGGGTGGGCTGCGCCACCTGCCACGTCCGGCGCGACGCCGACGGGGCCGGGGTGGTGGTGGGGCCCCGGGGCTCGGGCAGGGCGCCCCACCGCGTCCGCCAGGACGCCGAGTCCCTGCGCGGGATCTGCGTGCGCTGCCACAGCCCGGGGGACATCGTCCTCACCCCCCAGCTCCCCTGCTGGTTCGAGACCGCCGAGGAGCTGGCCGCGGGGCCCACCCCGGAGGCGGGCTGCCCGGACTGCCACATGCCCGAGGCGGTGCGGCCGGCGGCGGTGGGGGGCCCGGAGCGGACGCTACGGCAGCACGACTGGGTGGGCGGCGGGGTCCCGAAGTCGGCGGACGGCTACCGGACGCTCACCGAACGTGGCTGGCGACCGGCGCTGGACGTGGCCCTGCGCGCCGACCCCTTCGAGGTGACCCTCACCAACGCCCGCGCGGCCCACCTCCTGCCCACCGGCGATCCCGAGCGCCATCTGCGGGTCGAGGCCCGGGTCGAGGACGCGGACGGGCGGGTGCGCGGGCGCGAGGTGCTCCGCATCGGTCAGACCTGGGACTGGGGGGACGCCGCCACCGGACGCCCGGCGCGCCGCCTGGCCGACAACCGCCTGGCCCAGGGCGAGCCCAGGGTGTGGCGACCCGGACTCTCCGCCGAGGGCGCGACCGCGCTGGTGGTCGAGGTCGCCCACGTGCGGATGACCCCCGACACCGCGGCCTTCGTGCGGGACACCGAGCTCGACGCGCCGCTCCGCGCGCTCTGGCCCGGCGCCGCCGGGCTCCTGCCCCGGATCGACGAGGTGTACCCGCTGGCGACGTGGGTGGCCGAGCTCCGGCTCGACCTGGCGAGCGGGGGGCTGAGCACCCGCTCCGTCCCGGAGCTGATCGCGCGCTCCGAGGCGTTCCTGGGCCTCCCGCTGGCGGAGAAGGAGCGGCTCCTCGCCACCCCGTAGGCCGCCTCCACCCGGCCTACGGTCCCTCGCCGGACGGCCCTATGCTGGCGCCCCTCCGGGGTCCCCCCCGAAGGCCCGCACCGTGCGCTCGAAGCCCTCGGCCGCGTCCACCACCGGGGTGTAGCCGAAGGCCGCCCGGGCGGGGGCGAGCGTGTAGGTGTGCGAGGTCGCCAGCTGGGCGGCCACGAAGCGGGTCATGGGTGGGTCGTCGACGAGCCCGAGCAGGGTCCAGACCACCTCGGCCACCGTCCCGGCCGCATGCGCGAAGCCGTGGGAGACCCGCCGCTCGCACGGCGGGAGGCCCAGGCGACGGAAGAGCGCGTTGAGCCACTCCCAGAGCACCACGGGGTCGGGGTCGTTCACGAAGTAGGGGCGGCCGGCCCACTCCACGCCGGGGGCCAGGGCATGGAGCGCCTGGAGGTGCGCCGCGGCGGCGTTCTCGACGAAGGTGAGGCTGACCCGGTTGGTACCGTCCCCCACGATCCGGAGCCGACCGGCGCGGTGCCGCGCGATCACCCGAGGGAGGAGCCAGGGGTCCCCCGGGCCCCAGATGAGGTGGGGCCGCAGCGCCACGGTGGCGAGCGTGGCGGAGTTGGCCCCCAGCACCTCCCGCTCGGCCAGCGCCTTCGTCTCCGGGTAGTGGGCCAGGTAGCGCTGCGGGTAGGGGAGCGAGCCGTCGGCGTCGAGGTGGTCGTGCCCGTCGAAGATGACGCTGGGGGAGCTCGTGTAGACCAGGCGGTCCACCCCGGCCGCGGCCACCGCGTCGAGGAGCCGGCGGGTGGCGTCCACGTTGGCCGCGACGAAGTCGGCCCGCTTCCCCCACACCCCGGTCTTGGCCGCGACGTGCACGACCACGTCCACGCCTTCGACGGCGCGGCTCGCGACCCCGGCTTCGGAGAGATCGCCCCGCTGGTGCTCCACCCCCAGCGCGGCAAGCGCCGGGTAGTCCCCGCGGGCCACGGTGCGCACGCCGTGTCCCGCCGCGACGAGCTGCCGCACGATCGCGCCACCCAGGAAGCCGCCGCCGCCGGTGACCAGGACCCTCATCGCGCCCCCTCCTCCACCCATCGCTTCAGCTCGCCGCGGTGGATCTTCGCGTTGTGCCGCACGTCCACGGGGAAGCCGGGGTGGAAGAGGACACGCCGCACTACGCCTTGCGCCTGCAGGGCCACCGCCAGGTCCGGGTCCGGGGGGCCCTCCACCACCAGCACCGGCTCCTCCGCGCCACGCGCTCCCGCGCCGACGAGCGCCACCCGGCGGCCGCCGGCGAAGGGCAGGTGCCGCCCCTCCACCCGGTCGGTGTAGAGCGGGCCGTCCGCGGTCTCCACCCGCTCCGCCTTCCGCCCGCAGAACCACAGGCGCCCCTGCGCGTCGAGGTAGCCGAGGTCCCCGATGCGGTGCCAGGTGCGCCCCGCCTCCACGATCTTGCTGACCGCGTCGGCGTCGGGCCGGCGCGCGTACGCGCGGGTCACCACGTCCCCGGCGACGGCGATCTCGCCAACCTCGCCCGGGGGGAGGCCCGCGGGCAGGGTGCCGAGCGGGCCGTCGTCCACCGGCAGGATGCGGACGGTGATGCCCGGGGCGGGTCGGCCCACGCAGGTCCCCGCCCCGGTGGCGGTGGCGGCCGCCGTCTCGCCCAGGATCTCGGCGCCGGTGATGGTCGCGACCGGGAGGGATTCGGTGGCGCCGTAGGGGGTCCCCACGTCGCCGTCGGGGAGCACCTGCCGAAGCTGCTCGACGAGGGACGGTGGCACCGACGCGCCCGCGATGAGCACGCGGCGGAGCCCCGGGAAGCTCGTGCCCGTCTCGATGGCCCACGGGGCGACCCGCCGCCAGATGGCGGGAGAGCCGAAGGCGGTGGTGCACCGGTGCTCGGTGAGCGCCCGAGCCACCTTGGCGGGGTCGCAACGGCCCGGCTTGGACGGATCCAGGTCGGGGATGACCGAGGTCATCTCGAGCGCGTTGTCGAAGAGCGAGAAGAGCGGGAAGGCGGCGCAGTCCACCTCGCCCGGCTCGAAGCCGTAGCAGGCCTTCAGCTCACGGACCTGGGCGTTGAAGTTGCCGTGGGTGTAGATGACGCCCTTGGCGGGGCCGGTGGACCCGGAGGTGAAGAGCACCGCGGCCTCTTCGTCGTCGGCGCAGTCCACCACCGGGAAGGGGCCGGCGTCGGGGCGAGCCAGGGTCTCGAGTGTCGGCCCGCCCCAGAGCCAGCGGGTGCCGACGGTCACGTGGCGTTGCACCGACCCGAAGGCGCCCGGGTTCAGGAGGCGGGCCACGTGGCCGAGCGGGATGCCGACGAAGCTCTGGGGTGCGAGCTCCTTGACGCACTTGAGGAAGCCGGCGCGCCCCATGCCGGGGTCGATCAGCACCGGGACCGCACCCGCCTTGAAGAGCGCGTAGGTGACCGCGATGAGCTCCACCCCGGCGCGCACCAGCAGCAGGGTGCGCTCGCCGCGCCCGATGCCGTGAGCCGTGAAGCCGTGGGCCAGGGCGTCGGTCCAGGTGTCGAGCTCGCGGAAGCTGAGTCGGCGCCAGCCGTCGCCGTCGGCGGCGACGATGGCGTCGGCGTCGGGGCGCGCCGCGGCGGCCCGGGGGAGCCACGCGCCCACGTTCACGACGCGATCGCCGCGAGGACCGCCTCCGGGGCGTCCTCCATCACGTAGTGGCCCGCGTCGGCCACCTCGATGACCGCGGCCGCCGGGAAGCGCCGGCGGAACTCGGCGAGGAACCACGGCGTGAAGCACCAGTCCTTCATCCCCCACACCAGCGCGGTGGGGAGGTGGGCGAGGCCCGGCAGCCCCGCCGCGACCGCCTCCAGGGCGGCGCGGCTCGGATGGTCCGCGGCCATGGGGATGTCCTCCACGAAGCGGAGCGTCGCGATGCGGTCGGCCCAGCTCCCGTAGGGCGCGAGCAGGCCCGCGCGCACGTCGGGGGCGAGCCCCTTCTCGGTGGCCATGTGCACGGCGGCCCCGGCGAAGCCGTTGAGCCCCCGGACCGCCAGGGCCCCGAAGCCGGGCACGCGGCACACGGCGATGCGCGCCGGGATGTGGGGGGCGGGGAAGGCGGCTGTGTTGGTGATGACCAGCCGAGCGAAGCGCTCGGGGTGGCGTCCTGCGACCCCGAGCCCGATGGCGCCGCCCCAGTCGTGGACCACGAGGGTGATGTCCCGCAGGTCGAGGGCGAGCACCAGCCGCTCGAGGTTGTCCACGTGGCCCGAGAGCCGGTAGGGCCAGGCCTGGGGCTTGTCCGAGCGTCCGCAGCCGAGGTGGTCGGGGAGGAGCACGCGGCGCGCGGGCGCGTAACGCTCGGCGACCCGCCGCCAGTAGAAGCCCCAGGTGGGGTTCCCGTGCACGCACAGGATGGGCGCGCCCGCGCCCACGTCCACGTAGGCCATGCGGCCGCCGTCCACGTCGAGGAACCGGGGCTCCCAGGGGTAGAGCGCCTGCCAGCCCACCCCCTGTCCGCTCACCACCGGACGCTCATCATCGCCACGTTCAGGCCCGAGCCGATGCCCATCAGCGCCACGTGCTGCCCGGCCTTCACCGCGCCCGCCTCGACCGCCAGGGCGAGGGTGAGCGGGACCGCCGCCGGGCCCACGTTCCCGTGCCGCGGGTAGGTGGCGAAGATCTTCTGGGGGTTGATCTCCAGCGTCTGCGCGAGCGCGGCGAGGTGCGAGCGGCCGACCTGGTGACACACGTACTGGTCGATCCCCGCGTCCGACCAGTCGGTGAGCTGCTCCGAGGCGAGCGTCCACGTGCGGCGGGCCAGCTGCACGCCGGCCTTCAGGAGCCGTGTCGAGTCGGTGATCATCCGTTCGGCGTTGCCGATGCAGAGACGGTTGTTCTCGGTGTCGGCGAGCGAGACCGAGCCAAGGACCCGATGGCTCCCGCGGGCGCGGTCCGCGCGGGTGAGCACCATCGCCACGGCGGTCGAGCCGAGGGTGAGCGTGGCGAAGTTGTCCCAGAAGTCCTGGCTCGTGGAGTCCGGCGCGTGGAGACGCCGGATGGTGGCCTTCACGATGTCGCGGGAGGACTCGCCGTCCACGACGAGCGCGGTGTCGATCACGCCCGCGTCGATGAGCTGCCCCGCCACCTCGATGCCGTTCATGAAGCCGAGGCAGGCGTTCGAGATGTCGAAGTTCCGGCACTTCGGGCCCAGGCCCAGCGAGCCGTGGACGAGCGCGGCCATGGACGGCTCGAGGAAGTCCTTGCACACGCTGGTGTTGAGGAGGAGCCCCACCTCCAGCGGATCGACGCCCGCCACGGCGAGCGCCCGACGCCCCGCCCGGGCGGCCACTTCGCTCACCGTCGTGCCCGGCGGCCAGTAGCCGCGCTCGGTGATGCCGGTGAGCAGCTCGATGGGCTTGGGGGGGAGCCGCAGCCGGGTCATCGCCCCGTTGAGCTGCCGTTCGAGGTCGTCCGAGCTGACGCGCACGGGCGCGTGCTCGTAGGCGACGGACTCGATGGCGACGTTGCGGAAGTGCATGGCGCGGCGACCGGCGCGTCTATACCGCCCGGTCCCGTCCCGCATCCCCGGCCCGGCGAACCTGCCGATGCGCACGGGCGTGGAGGAGCATGAGTCCGGCGAGCACGGCGGCGGGGGCGCCGCGCCCCGGGGTCGAGCAGCCGCCGCAGCCGGTCTCGGCCTCGAGCGCGCAGATCTCCTCGCCCTCCCCCGCGGCGAGGCAGGCGTAGCCGTCGGGGCAGCCCCCGTTCGCGTCGCAGGGGGCGGTGCAGTAGCGGGCCCCCGCGTCGGAGAGGCACACGAGCCCCTCCACGCAATCGGCGGTCCCCGTGCAGGCCTCCCCCTGCTCCCCCGTCCCGGCCGCGTCCCGGGGGTAGAGCGCGCACACCCCGTCGATGTCGTCCTGGGCGAGGTCGCGGGCCAGGGGGTGCCCGTCGTTCGCGGGGTTGAGGGTGGCGTCGGTGGTCGTGGAGTGCCAGAGGCCCAGGAGGTGGCCCACCTCGTGCGTGACGGCCGACTGCAGGTCCATGAGCACGCGCCCGTCGCCGTCGGTGGACCAGGCGTAGTTCACCGCGTTGAGCGCGAGGTCGGCGTCCACGATGCTCGTCCCCTCCACGGTGACGGCCGGGGCCGACACGAGGGAGGCGTCGTCCGGCCAACCGGACTGGGCATAGAGCACGAGGTTGCGCCCGTCGGCGGCGCCGAAGTCCGTGGCGTCGGTGCGACCCAGGTAGGTGAACGAGACCTGGGCGCATTCCACCGCCGCCCAGGTGTCGAAGCCGGCCTGCACCGCGGCGAGGGCCTCGGCGTCGTCCAGCTCGCCGAAGTCGGCGGACACCTCGTAGGGGAGCGGAAAGGCCTCGTCCGGCCAGACGGCGCCGATGCCGTCCCAGGCGGCGGCGAGGAGGGGGAGGAGCAGCATCAGAGCCTCGCGGAGAGCCCGGCGGCGACGAGATCGTTGGCGCGCTCGGCTCCGCCGGGGAGGCCGACCACGTCTTCTCCGGGCGCCACCCCGGTGCCCACCTCACGGGAGAGCTGCCCCTGCACCCAGGCTTCCACGCGGTAGGCGTCCGAGCGCCACGCCAGCCGTGGGGCGGCCACCCAGCGGGTGTCCTCGCCGTCCACGAGGCCGGACAGGCGCGTCCCCCGCACGGAGAGGTGGAGGTCGCCCACGGGCAGGGGGGCGACGCGCCCGCCCGCCTCGGCCCACAGCTCCAGGTGTGCGGCGTCTTCGCTGCGGTGGCGTACGGCCGCGAGGTCGAGTCCGAAGCTCCGGACGCGCAGCGACAGGTCGCCGGCGAGGACCTCCTGGCGACCCAGCCCCTCGGAGTCGAGGAGCGCGACGCCGGCGCCCAGGGCCCCACCCACGGAGTCGGGGGCATCCTGCGCCTCGGGCAACCTCCCCCAGGGGTGCACCTCCAGCCGGGCCCAGGCCCAGGGCGCGTCGGCCGGGCCGTTCGCCCAGGCCACCCCACCCCAGAGCCCCATCCGGTTCGGCCACGCGAGCTGCGCGGTGGCGCCGTTGGCGTGGGCGGGCAGGAAGGCGCGCGCGACGACGGGGCGGAGGGTGGAGGTGAGGTCCTCCGGCTCCCGGGCCCGGTCGTAGCTGACCGGGAGGTCGTCCCGCCCCAGCGAGATCCCGAGCCACCCGTGGGGGTGGAACCAGCCCAGGTGCGCCTCGGCCGACTCGAGCCCGCCCGCGTGGATGACGCCCTCCTCGACCCGGACCGCCACCTCCACCCCGCCCGGCGCGACGGCCTCCAGGCCCAACGCCGCGTAGGGGATGCGGACGTTGGGCGAGGCCACGGGGTCGTAGCGGGTGAGCTCGGCCTCGCTCCCCACCCAGGGGACGAGCTCGGCGGCGAGGGCGGCCTCGGCGGTGAGCTCCAGATCGTTCCAGGCCAGGTTCACGGGAGACGGAAGGTGGAGAGCTCGACGTAGTTGTACGAGTTCACGTGGCCGTAGCCCAGCGTGTAGGCGTCCATGCCGATCATGGCCACGCTCACCGTGCCCCCCTCCGCCACCAGGCGCAGGTCCACCAGGGTGCCGGGGTACACCGCCACCAGGGGGTGGACCCAGCTCCCCAGCGCCTCGCCCGCCGCGGACCAGGTGCGCACCGAGCCCAGGCCGTCCACGGTGATCCACTCCGTCCCGGTCCACCCCACCTTCGGCCAGACCGCCTCGGAGCCCAGGGCCACGCGCAGGGTCTCGGCCCCCGAGCCGTCCAGGAAGGCGAGGTGGCCGCGGCTCCCGTCGTCCCAGGCCAGCGCGAGCGCCTCGCCGTCGGTCGCGAGGGAGGGCGTGGCGTCGTAGCCGCAGCTCGCGTCGACCACGAGCGACTCGGACTCGAGCCGGCCGGCGACGTCCACGCTGCCCAGGTGCAGCGCCCGGGTGTCGTCGCACCAGGCCAGCCAGGCGCCGTCGTCGCGGGCGAGGAGCCCGTAGCGGCGGGCGGAGTCGGAGACCAGCAAGGGGGTGCCGTGCCCGGCTCCGTCGGGGTCCACCGCGGCGGTCCAGAGGCCGCCGGTCAGGTCCTCGGCCACGATCAGGGGCGCCCCCGCCGAGACGAGGTCCACCCGCAGCGCCACCCCGCCGAGGTCCACCCCGTGCACCTCCGAGAGGACGGCCCCCTCGGGCGAGAGGCGGGTCAGGTAGGCGCCGGACACGCCGTCGCCCTCCTCCCCGTTGGCGGACCAGGCGGCCCAGAACGCGTCGCCATCGTCCAGGAGGGCGCCGCTCCCGACGTCCGGCACGCACGACAGCGGCGCGAGGAGCCGGGAGCGGAAGCCGTCCTCGGTGGGGCGCACGAAGCGCAGCCCGCCGTCCTTGTCCGAGTCGCAGTAGAGCAGCGAGGGGGAGGGGGCGGCGCCCGCCAGCGAGACCGCGCCGACGAGGTTGACGAAGCCGCAGGGCGGCGGCGCTCCCGGGCCGAAGGGGCCGGTGGCGGTGTCCGTTCCGCCCGAGGCGGTGTCCCCGCTGGAGTAGGGCTCCTCGGGGGTGACGCGGGAGCAGCTCTCGATCACCAGCACGTCGGGGCCGGTGGGCAGGGTGAGGGAGGGGTCCCCGCAGGCCGAGCTGACGGTGAGCTCGTCGGGCAGGGTCGTCTCCTCGCCGTCGGCGCTGTCCGCGCTGTCGCCGTCGGGGATGGGGTCCGGGATGCCGGAGTCCTCCGCCGGGGCGGTGACCACCTCCAGGGTGCGCTCCGGCTCCGCCGAGGTGCACGCGTGGAGGAGGAGCCACATGCGCGCAGCATACCCCGCAGCGGCCGCGGCACGCGTCCCCGCCGGGGCACGGCATGTGGTATGCCCGCGGCGGTTGGAGGCTTCGTGCGTCCCTTCGTCCGCGGTGACGTCGACGGCTTCTTCGGCCTCGCCCTCGACAACCTCGTCCAGCTCCTGCTGATCGACGCCCTCTGTCGCCACGTCGTGGGGCTGCCCGCCGACCTGGTGTACGGCAGCGTGCTGCCGGGCGCGGCGCTCTCGGTGTTGGTGGGCAACGTCTTCTACAGCCGGCAGGCGCTGCAGTTGGCGCGCTCCACCGGGCGTACCGACGTCTGCGCGCTCCCCTACGGCATCAACACCGTCTCCCTCTTCGCCCACGTGTTCCTGGTGATGGTGCCGGCACGGGCCATCGCCGAGGCGGCCGGGGACCCGGATCCGGCGCGGGCGGCGTGGCGGGCCGGTCTCTGGGCGTGTGTGGGCAGCGGTCTCATCGAGTTCGGCGGCGCGTTCGTCGCCGAGCGGGTCCGGCGGCTCACCCCGCGGGCGGCGCTGCTCTCCACGCTCTCCGGCATCGCGCTCGGCTTCATCTCGCTCGGCTTCCTGTTCCGCACCTTCGCGCACCCCCTGGTGGGCTTCGTGACCTTCGGGGTGGTCATGCTGGTCTACTTCGGACGGCTCCGGTTCAAGGGCGGCCTGCCGGGCGGGCTCGTCGCCGTCGCGCTCGGGTGCCTCATCGCCTGGATCCAGGGGCTGGCGCCGGTCGGTGACCCGCCCGCGGGCGGGGTGGGCCTGTACCTCCCCCTGCCGGTGGTGGGCGAGCTCCTGGGCGACGTCTCGGCGCTGGTCACCTACGCGGCGGTGATCCTCCCCATGGGCCTCTTCAACGTGGTGGGCTCGCTGCAGAACATCGAGTCCGCCGAGGCCGCGGGCGACGCCTACCCGACGCGCCCGGCCCTGGCCTGGAACGGCGTGTCCACCCTCGTCGCCGCGCTCCTGGGCAGCTGTTTCCCCACCACCATCTACATCGGGCACCCGGGATGGAAGGCCCTGGGGGCGCGGGCCGGCTACTCCGTCCTCAACGGCGTCTTCGTCACCGCCGTGTGCCTCACCGGGACGCTCGGCTGGATCGCCTGGGCCGTGCCGGTGGACGCGGGGATGGCCATCGTCCTGTGGATCGGGATCGTCATCACCGCGCAGGCCTTCGACGCCACCCCGCGGGCCCACGCGCCGGCGGTGGTGATGGGACTCCTGCCGGGGGTCGCGGCCTGGGGCATCCTCCTGGTCAAGAACGCGCTCCGGGCGGGCGGAATCGGGAACCTGGAGCAGCCCTTCGAGCCGGGGCTGCTCGCGAAGTTCCCGGCCGACAGCTTCATCGACGGCGGGCTCGCCCTGGAGGCCGGCTTCATCTTCACCGCGATGATCTGGGCCTCCATCACCGTGGCCGTGATCGAGCGGCAGCTCCGGTCGGCGGCCGGGTGGGCGCTCCTGGGCGCCGGGCTCGCCGCCATCGGCTTCGTGCACGGCGTGGCCTGGACACCCTTCGACGTGGTGCAGGCGCTCTTCGTGCCCGCCTGGCCGTGGGTCGCCGGCTACGCCGCGATCGCCGCGCTCTTCCTCGTCGCCCCCTGGGTGACCGAGGAGTCGACGGGTCACTGATCCGAAACACATCCTGTTTGACGGACCTTTCACCCGAGTGAGGTGGCGTGCGGGTGGCCGCCGGCGGATGCTATGGGGCCCCCGTCGCCCTGGGTCCGCCCTATATGTCGAAGAAGCCCACCCCCACCTCAGACTCCTCTTTCGGCGACGAGTTCGACGCCTGGTTCGACGCGAAGCCAGACGTGGGCGAGCAGGAGGCGGTGGTCGAGTTCGTGGAGGACCCGAAGGCGGTCGCCGCCAAGCAGGCGGAGGCCAAGCGGGCGGCGGATCAGGCGAAGCGCGAGGCGGACGAGGCGAAGAAGGCGGACGACGCGAAGAAGGCCGCCGAGGCCGCGACGCGGCGGGCCGAAGAGGTGCGCAAGGCCGAGGAGGCCCGGCGAGCCCAGCTCCTGAAGCTCGCCGAGGAGGCGCGCGCGGCCGAGGCGGAGACGGCGCGCAGGGCCGAGGTCGAGCGGGTGGCGGCCGAGGCGGCCCGCGCCGAGGCGGAGGCCAAGGCTGCGGAGGACGCCCGGGCGGCGGCCGCGGCGCTCGCCATCGAAGAGGAGCAGGCGGCGGCTCGACTGGCCGCCGAGGCGGCCCGGAGGGCCGAGGAAGAGGCGCAGCTCGCCCGCGATGCGGCCGCGGCGGAAGCGGCCGCACGGCAGGCGAGCGCCGCGGTGGCCGCGGTGTCCAACGACGCCACCGAGGACGTCGCCGTCGCCGAGGCGCCGCGCAAGCGGCCCCCGCCGGCGATCATCCGGGTCGGCCCGCCGGTCGCCTCGGCGATTCCGGAGGACCTCGTCACCACGCTGAGCGACCCGCCCCCGGTCCCCGAGGTCGCCGCCACCGAGCTGGCGGACGTCGCCCCCGTCCCCGCGGAGCCCGCCGTCCCCGCGGCGATCCCGGGCGAGGGCAGCTGGGACGACGTGGTGCGTACGCTCGAGCGCGAGGCCGAAGGCCCCCGTCGGGGCGCGCGGCTCTTCGAGGCGGCCCGCGTGGCCCGGACGCGCCTGGGGGCGCCCGCGCGGGCCCTCGCGCTGCTCGCGGCGGCACAGGAGGCGGGGGCGCCGGCGGTCCCGGCGCTGCGCGAGGTGGCGGAGACCTCGCGGGCGCTGGGCGACCTGGAGGGGGCCGCGGCCGCGTGGCGGACGCTGGCCTTCACGCACGACGACCTCGACGCCCTCCGCGAGTACGCGGCCTGGGCGGTGGACACCGGCTCCCTCGACGACGCGCTCGTCGAGCGGGTGAGCGCCGCTCCGCCGGACCTCCGGCTCTCGCGCCTCCTGGTCGCGATGCGCCGGCAGCAGGGTGGGGCGAGCGGGCTGGAAGCCGCGCTCGGTCGCCTCGCGATGACGCTCGGCGGCTCCGAGGCGGCCGAGGTGTACGCCGAACAGGCCGCGGCGCTCGAGCGCAACGAGGATTTGCGCGGCGCAATCGTCGCCTGGCATGCCGCCTGTGTGGCCGATCCCGATCACCCCACGGCGCTCGCGCGGCTGGAGGCGCTCCTCCGTCGCACCCGGAACGACAAGGACGCTGCGGCGCCGCTCGGCTTCGCCGAGCTCGCCGCGCTGCTCCGCCAGGAGGCCGAGCGGCGCGCCGCGGAGCCCGGCGCCGAGTCCGACGCCGCCTGGTGGTTCGCCCGTTCCGCGCGGGTCGAGGCGGGGCTCGCATTCGACTCCTCCAAGGCCATCGACGCGCTGCAGCGGGCGCTGAAGCTCACGCCGAGCGCCGCCGGTCTGCGCCGGGAGCTCGAGCACCTGCTGGTGCAGAGCGGCCGCTGGGCGGACGTCGCCGACTCCATCCGCGCCGAGATCGCGGCCTCGCCCCCGGAGTCAGCCTCCTTCCTTCACTTCCGGCTCGGCCGCGTCCTCGCCGACCGGCTCGGGGACTCGGCCGGCGCGTTGGCCGCCTGGCGTGTCGCCGCCACCGATCCGGCCGGTGCCCCCGCGGCCGAGGCCGTGCTCCGGCTCCTCCAGGACCAGGGCGACTGGGAAGGCCTCATCAGCTTCCTCGAGGAGCGCGGCGCCCGGCTGGACGACCCCGGGCTCCTGGTCACCGTGCTGTACCGGTGCGGCGAGGCCTGCGAGGGCCCGCTGGAGGACCAGACGCGCGCGCGCGCCTACTACGAGCGCGTGCTCGACGTGGTCCCCGCCTACCTCCCGGCCCTGGAGGGCCTGGAGCGCGTGTACAGCCGGCTGGAGCTGTGGGCGCCGCTCGCGGCGATCTACGAGCAGCGCGCGCTCCTCGCCGAGGACCCGCACGGCGTTGCGCTCCAGCGCCACCGCGCCGGGGCGGTCTACGACTTCCGCCTGCAGGACCTCAACCGCGCCGCGGAGCAGTTCCGTCTCGCGTTGGACGCCGTGCCGGACTTTGCTCCCAGCCTGGACGCCTACGCCCGCGTGCTCGAGTCGCGCGGCGACTGGCACGGGCTCGGGAACATGCTCCGGCGCGCCGCCGAGCTCACACGCGAAGGCAACGAGGCCGTGAGCCTCTACTACCGGGCCGCGCGGGTCCTGGCCGACAAGACGGAGGACCGCGACGGCGCGTTGGGCGCCCTCCACAAGTGCCTCGAGCGCTCGCCGGCCTTCCTGCCGGCCATCCTTCTCCTCAAGGACCTCCTGTGGCGGTCGCGCTCCTGGTCGGAGCTCCACGCCATCGAGCGCCTCCAGGCCAGCCAGGGCACGGACGTGGACCGCCGCCACTGGCGCCTGCTCGCCGCGGCCGACGCGTCGCCCTCGCTCACCGAGGGGGATGCCCCCGCGCTGATCGAGGAGGTGCTCCGCGAGGATCCGCAGCTCCCGGCCGCCGTGTCCCTCGCCGAGCGTCTGGCCGTCGCGACCACCGGGGTCACGACCGCGCTGCCGCTCGCGCTCCGGGTGGCCGAGGAGGCCGTCTCCCCGGCCGCGCGGGCCCAGCTCGGCGCCCGGGCGGCGGAGCTCGCGGTGGAGGCCGCCGACGCCGACGCCTTCTCGCAGGCCATGGAGATCGCGTTGTCGGGTGACGGCACCCGGCTGCCGGCCCGCGCGCTGGCGCGTGCCGCCATCGCCTTCGACCAGGCGGAGCTGGTGCCGCGGCTGGTCGCCGCGGGCAGCCTGAACGGCACGGCCGAGGCCGTGCGCCTGGGCGCGCCCCTCTCCGTGGCGGGGGACATCGAACAGCGCCTGGTCGCCGGCGACACCGCCCTGGCCACCGCGGTGATCCGCCAGGGAGCGGAGCCCGGGGTGCTCGCCGAGGCCCACCTCGCGCTCGCGGGCGTGGCCAAGGGGGCCGCCGCGGCGACGCACGCCGAACAGGCCGGCCGCTGCCTGCTCGCCGCCGGCGACGCGGACGCGGCGCGGGGCGCGTTCGAGCTGGCGCTCGAAGAGGTTCCGGGGCTCGCCAGCGCCCGGGAGGGGCTCAAGCAGGCCCTGATCGCGCTGAAGGACGTGGAGGCGATCAAGCGCCTCCACAAGCGCGCCAAGGAGGAGCCCGAGACGCTGGGGGATGCGCTCTACGCGGCGGGGGATCTCCCCGGAGCCGTGGCGGCGTGGCAGAAGGCGGCCCGCACCGGCGACGCGCTGTCGTTGAGCTTGCGCACCGAGCGCGCCCAGGCGGCGGCGGGCGACTGGAAGGGGGTGTTCGAGACCCTGAACGCGCGCCTCCCCCTCCTCGGGGCCGAGGGCCGGGCCGAGACCATGGCGCGCTGCCGCTGGCTGCTCGCCGAGCGGCTCGCCTCGTCCGACGAAGCGTGGGAGTTCTACCGGCGCCTCCACGAAGCCAGCCCGAACGACGTCGACGTGCTGGAGTCGCTCGCCCGCATCGCGGGCGCTCGCGGCGAGACGGCCCTGGCCGCGCGGTATCTGGAGGGCCTCGCCACCTCCGCCACCCGCCCGGCGGACGCGGCCCGCTACTACCGTCGGCTCGCCGAGGCCTACGAAGGCACCCGCGATCGCGACGCGGCCCGCGCCGCCTTCGGCCGGGCCCTGGACGCCCTGCCCGACGATCCCGACGCGCTCGAAGGCCTGCGCCGGCTCGCCGAGGCCGACGGCGACTGGCAGGGGGTGGTGGGCGTGCTCGCACGCCTCGCCTCCCTCCAGCAGGGCTCGGGTCAGATCGACCGCTTCGCCGAGATCGCCCGCATCTGGGAAGAGAAGATCGGCGATCGCGCGGTCGCCGCCGAGGCCTGGCGCAAGGTGCTCGACCTCGCGCCCGAGGACCCGGAGGCGCTGCGGCGGCTGGTCGGGCTCTCCGAGGCCAGCCGGGACTGGAACGCGTACGTCGAGTACGCCCGCGCGCTCCTCCCGCACCTCGAGGGGACCGACCGCACGGAGCTGATGCGGAAGCTCGGCATCACCCTGGCGGAGCACCTCCAGCGTGACGACGACGCCGTGCGCTTCCTGGAGTCCGCCAGCTCCTCGGGGGATCACGACCCCGCGGCCATGGCCGTGCTCGAGCGCATCCTGTCCCAGCGCGGCGACTGGGAGCGGGTGGTGGAGCTCCTCAGGCGTACCGCCCGGACCGGGTCGGAGCAGGAGCGGCTGGACGCCCTCGGGCGGGCGGCGCGCATCAAGCTCGACCACCTCCGGGACCGCGAGGGGGCCTCGGCGCTGTACGCCGAGATCCTGGCGCTGGCTCCCGACTCCCCCGAGGCGCTCCGGTACCGGGCCGACTACCTCTGGGAGGCCGGCGACTTCGGCGGGGTCGCGGACATCTACGCCCGGCTCGAGCCGGCCGAGCTGGCCCGCGACACCGAGGACTTCGACACGCAGGTCGAGGTCGCCACCTTCTGCTTCCGCTTCGCCGATGCGCTGCGCCGCGCCGGGCGCACGCGCGAGGCCATGGAGCGCTACCAGCGGGCCCTGGAGCTGAACCCCAACCACCTCCCCACGCTCGAGGCCATCGGCCCGCTCTACATGGACGCGATGGAGTGGCAGCGGGCGGACAAGGTCTGGAAGCAGGTGCTCCAGCTCTCGGCCGGCGCCGGGAACAACGAGCTGCTCTCCCGGGTGCACGCCAGCCTGGGCACGGTGGAGTTCAAGCTCGGCCAGCCCGACAAGGCGCGCAAGCGCTTCGCCAAGGCGCTCGAGCTGCGGCCCAACGACATCGCCGCGCTGCGTGGTCTCGGAGAGGTGCTGTTCGCCGCCGGCGACTGGCACAACCTCCTGAACATCTACAACAACATCATCTACCACACGCAGAATCCGGCCGACGTCATCGACGCCTACCTCCAGAAGGGCTTCGTCCTCGACGCGCGCCTGGACCTCGCGGACAAGGCGTCGCAGCACTACCAGAAGAGCCTGGCCTTCAACCCCGGTCAGCCGCTGGTGCTCCTCCGCCTCGCGGAGCTCGCGCTGCGGCGGCCCGACTGGGCCGAGGCGGCGTCGTTGGCCGACCGCGGCCTCCAGCTCACGGTGGACGAGCCCGCGGTCAAGGCCTGCCTGCTCCTGGTGCGCGCCGTCGCGTACCAGGCGGTCGGGGACACCGCGGCCGCCCGCGAGGGCTACACCGAGGCCGTCCGCCTGGACCCCTGGCTCGACGAGCACCTCACCAACACCCCGGTCGAGGATCACGAGTCGGTGCACGAGGCCCTGCGGGCGCGGCTCCAGGCCACGGCTCGGCTCTGAGCGGGGCGCCCGCGTCCGAGCGGCTCGGCGCCTGGCTCTTCCGTCGTCGTGGCTGGCTCCCGGTGCCGCTCCTCCTGGTGGCGCTGGTGTACCCGCCCCGGTTCTGGGCGGCGGGGCTCGTGCTGATGGCGGGAGGGGAGGGGATCCGGCTCTGGGCCGTGGGTCACATCGGTCTCCCGAGCCGAACCCGGGGAGAGGACGTTGGCGGCCTGGTGGACTCGGGGCCCTACGCGCGGGTGCGGAACCCGCTGTACCTGGGGAACCTCCTCCTCTTCGCGGGGCTCGGGGTGCTGCTCTGGCCGGCGGCCGGGTTCCTCGTCCCCGCGTCCGCGCTCGAGTACCACTTCATCGTGCGCTGGGAGGAGGCGAACCTCCGTCGCCAGCTGGGCGCGCCCTACGTCGACTACCTGGCCCGGGTGCCGCGGTGGATACCCACGGGTACGCCCCGACCGGGGGCCTGGAGCGGTGCGCGCGCGCTGCGGAGCGAGCGCAGCACCCTCCTGGCGATCGTGGTCGTTTTGGTTTTTGTGACACTTCGCTCCAGCGCGTTGTGACCGGGCCGACGCCGGTGGTAGGCTGACGAGACCATGGCCGTCGAACGCGCGAGCCGACTCCGGCGGTACCTCCGCAAGGACTACACGCAGATCGTGGAGTTCCCGGTGGAGATCATCGGGCGCGACGGGCAGGTGCGCCGCTACTCCTTCGACGACTCGGTGCGGCTCTACCACCGGCGCATCCGCTCCGCTCCGATGCGCTACGACGACAGCGAGCTCATCGACGCCGAGACCCGCCACTGCCGGCAGCGAATCGACCAACTACGGCGGAGCTACCTGGATCATTTCGGATGGGGCGCGCTGCGCACCGGGGAGCTGGGCGGGTTGTTCGCCACGCCGCTCGGCGCCGAGGTCGTGTCCTTCCTGCGCCAGGCCTTCGGGACGGAGCGGCCCTCCTCGCTGACCCTCGCCCCGGTGCACGGGAGCCGGGTCGAGACCTGGTACGTGAGCTGCTCGGTCCGCCGCCGCAGCTTCCTCCTCTACGCCTACCGGGTGGATCAACCCGAGGAGCGGGACGCGTACCGCGCCGCGCTCCGGCAGTTCGCCCAGGTCTCGCCGGGGCCGGGCGTCGAGCGCCTCTACACGGTCCACGCGGGGCCGGACCTGGCCCTGCTCCTCGCGGGCGAGGGCGACTGGGACGGCCCGGCGCTCGGCCCCACGCCGGACGAGGGGCTGGTCGGCGAGAGCGCCGGGGCCTACGAGGACCCGGATCTGTGGGCTGCCGGGGTGCGCGCGCTGCACGACGGCGCGATCGCCGAGGCGGTCCGCACCTTCGAGCACGGGATGGAGCAGCAGCCGCTGCGCGCGAGCTTCCCGCAGGCGGCGGCGGTGGTCGCGATGCTCGACAACCAGGCCGAGCGGGCCGAGTTCGCGGCGCGTTTCGGCACGCTGCAGCACCCGGAGGATCCGCTCCTCCGGTACCTCCTGGCG
>Ga0172372_10004830_pt1 | contig 18996 bp, 21 predicted proteins | sample LakKiv5m_2_FD_114544 | JGI IMG/M metagenome (GOLD analysis project Ga0172372, IMG submission 114544) | Freshwater microbial communities from Kabuno Bay, South-Kivu, Congo - kab_092012_9.5m | ecosystem: Environmental > Aquatic > Freshwater > Lake | place: Democratic Republic of the Congo...
AAACTAAATTAAGCAATAAGTAAAGTAAAAAGTTATTCGTCTAAACTATTGATAACTAAGCACTAACAAACAAGTATCTGACAACTTCACTTCCCGATACAAAACTTGCTGAAAATATGACCAAGCAGGTCCTCAACCCCCATCTTTCCCGTAATCTCACCCAGCCAGTGAATCGCCCGACGAATATCCATAGCCAAAAAGTCGCCGCTTATCCCCGACGCCAAGCCTTCTCGAACGGCATCCATACTTTCCATTACCCGAAGCAAGGCCTCGTAATGCCGGGCATTGGTCACTACCGTCGCATCCGGGTGCTGGGCATCTGCCAAAACAAAATCCCGGAGCCGCTCTTTTAAAAAACTTACATTCATGTCGTTGCGGGCGGAAACAGGAACCCACTGGTCCGCAAGCAAGCCTCCTACTCCCTTGGCGAAGAATTGATCAAAAGTGGCATAGGGATGCAAATCCATCTTATTGGCCACCAACAATACCTTGCAGCCACTTCCAAGCCAGCCCTCCACATCGGCCAGCACCTCCTCTGCCCGGGTAACGGCCACGTCAAACACGTAAAGCACCAACCGCGCCCTGGTCAACTCTGCACGGGTTCGCTCAATACCCAAAGCCTCCAGACCATCCGGATCGCTACGAATCCCGGCGGTGTCCACCAGACGGAACCGAATGCCCCCAATAACCAAGTTGGATTCAATCGTGTCGCGCGTGGTACCCGCCATCTCACTCACAATAGCCCGCGATTCATCGAGCAGGGCGTTGAGCAGGGTGGATTTACCGGCATTGGGGCGACCCGCAATGACCGTATGAACGCCTTCCTTTACCGCATTCCCCCAGGAGAAACTTTCCAACAAGGGCTGCAACCTATCGGCTATATGATCCACCAGGCGGATGAGCTCGCTGCGGTCAGCAAATGCCACATCCTCTTCCCCAAAATCGAGCTCCAGCTCGATGAGGCTGGCAAAATCCAGCAACTTCTGGCGCAAGACCCCCATTTCCCGGGAAATACCGCCGCGTAACTGCTGGAGGGCAAAGCGATGTTCCCCGGCTGTCGTGGCCGCAATTAAATCGCCCACCGCTTCGGCCTGACTCAAGTCGATCCGCCCGTTGAGGTAGGCTCGTAAGGTAAATTCACCCGGTCGAGCCAGTCGGGCCCCTTGCCGAAGTAATCCCTGCAGTACCTGCTCCAACACATACGGGGACCCGTGGCAGGAAAACTCCAATACATCTTCCCCGGTGTAGGACTGGGGTCCCCGGAATACCAAAGCAACGACCTCGTCAAGCAATCGGCCATCCACATCGTGCAAGGTCCCCACGTGGATGGTATGGCTCCGAGCCTCACTCAGCGATGCCCCACGGAACAGGCTGCCACCGATTCGGAAAGCTCCCTTGCCCGAAAGGCGAATCACCCCGAGGGCTCCGGCACCCGGAGGCGTAGCAATCGCGGCAATACAGTCGTCCAAATCGGGAGAGGCCAAGGTTTTTATCGCCAAATATAGGAAAGTCGCCTGTTGTGCGTATTTTGCCCAATGTCCCAAAACCTTTGTTCATGCGTTTCTTACCCGCCAAAACCGTCTTCATTTTATTTGCTGCCTTGACTGTCCTGCCTAATCTTGCCGCAGCCCAGGCCACTTCCTTCCAGGAAAGGGCGGAAAAACTGGCCCGAAGTATCATCATCACCGATGGCCATGTGGACCTGCCCTATCGACTAAAAATCACCAATTTTCGCCTCGAACGGGAATATTTGGGTATCCCCATCCGTACCGAAAATGGGGACTTCGACTACGAGCGGGCCAAAAAAGGCGGACTGGACGCGCCTTTCATGAGTATCTACATTCCCTCGGAGTACCAGGCCACCGAAGGAGCCGCCAAAATGCTTGCTGATTCGCTCATCGATATGGTCCGTGGTATCGCGACTGCCCACCCAGACAAGTTCGCCATGGCCTACGCACCTGCTGACGTGGAAGCTCAGTTCGCCCGTGGCCTCATCTCCCTGCCCATGGGTATGGAAAATGGGGCGCCCATCGGCAGCGACCTCAAAAACTTGAAGTACTTCCGGGAAAGAGGTATCAGTTATATCACCCTCACCCATGGGAAAGACAATCTCATCTGCGATTCTTCCTACGATACCACGCGGACCTGGAAGGGCCTGAGTCCCTTTGGCCGGGAGGTAGTGGCCGAAATGAACCGCAGGGGTATTATGATCGACATCTCCCATGTTTCAGATCAGACGTTTTACCAGGTCGTCGGTCTTACTCGTGCTCCCCTCATCGCCTCCCACTCTTCCTGCCGCAAATTTACGCCGGGCTTCGAGCGCAACATGGACGATGACATGATTCGGGCTCTTGGGCGAAACGGGGGGGTCATTCAGATTAACTTTGGTTCCACCTTCCTCGATGGGAAAGTGCAGGCTTATCAGGACAAAAAACGGGAGGAATTGCTCGCCCTGCTCGATTCACTTGGCCTGCGCTTTCGCGAGCCGGCAGCCGCACCGGTTGTGGAGGCATTCCGAAAAGCCAACCCAAGCCTCTTTGCCGACGTAAGCACGGTGGCGGATCACATCGACCACGTGGTGGCCCTGGCGGGCATCAATCACGTAGGACTGGGTTCCGATTACGACGGGGTCGGCGACTCCCTGCCTACCGGATTGAAAGATGTCTCCCAGTATCCCAATCTACTGGCTGAACTCCTGCGCCGCGGCTATTCGGAGGAGGATATCGCCAAAATATGCCACAAGAATGTCTTCCGAGTGTGGAACAAAGTCCTGGATTTGGCTAAAGGTAAATGATGGACTGAATGCCGATCACCCGGCCCCAAAAAGGACTGCTTCCTTTGCCCGCCTGCAGGGGGAGCAGGGAACGACTCCATGATAGTTCTGCACCCCAACGCTCGTTGAATCGAAAGCGGCCTGAAGCCAAAAACGCCAGCTGATTGTCGCGAAGGGGATAAAGGGCCGTTACGTCCGCCCCTGTGATGTCCCGAAAGCGATAGCCAAACAGGCGCTGATAGGCCAGGCCGGCCCCTAGCTGGAATTGCCATTCGGAAAACTGGACGAGCAGGGGCAATTCTACCTGATTAAGGCGGACCGAACGCAACACCGCGGCCGGCTGATCGGTAAGTTGTCGGCGGCTACCTGCCTGGCTGAAAGCCAGGGTCAAGCCCAAGGACCAACGCTCACTCAGCTGCCGCTCCACTCGCAGCCCACCACAAAGACCAGGCTGATTGAACCCACTGAGCAAATCCCCGTCAATCTGAGCCAGGGTAATACCCGCCAGTAGGCTGCCCTGAAAGGTCTGGGCAGAAAGGCCGGCAAGTGTCAACCAGCCGGCGCAAAAAAAGGATAGCATGCCCCGCATTCGCTATATTTGCACAATCAGCCAAAGGTATGATAAAGTTCACCAGACATTTCCTCAAAAAACTGGAGGACCTCCTCAGCGACCTGGGATTCCTCCTTCGCTACGAGAAAGGCAATTTTCAGTCGGGCTACTGCCTGGTAGAAAATCGAAATATAGTGGTCGTCAATAAGTTTCTTGATACTGAAAATCGCATCCAGGTGCTGTTGGACATCATCCCAAAATTGGAACATGCCAATGCCCAAACGTTGACACCCAAGTCAAGAAATCTTTGGCAACAAGTGCTGGCAGGCCAATGGGAGAATGCCGCCGTGGAGGAAGAGGCCAATCCGCCGGCTCCTTGAAGTTTACATTGCTTGGCACCGGCACTAGCCAGGGAGTCCCGGTTCTTGGATGCTCCTGCTCCGTCTGCCGCTCGGAAGACCCCCGGGATAAACGCTTGCGAACTGCTGCACTGGTCACGGTTGACGCCAGCCATCTGGCCATCGATTGCGGACCCGATTTCAGGCAGCAGATGCTTCGTGCCGGGATAGGCGACCTCGACGCCATCCTACTCACCCATAGCCACAACGACCACATCATCGGACTGGACGATATTCGTCCCTTCAACTTCCGCTCAGGCCTTCCCATGGCCATTTACGGCCAAGCCGGTGTGCTGGACGAACTCCCCCGCCGATTTCCCTATGCTTTCGAAACAGCTAATCGTTATCCGGGGGTACCCTCCCTAAGGACCCATCCTATCTATGACCATGAGCCCCTATTCTGGAAGGACCGGCCAATTTATCCCATCGCCGTGAAGCATGGGGAACTGCCGGTACTTGGCTTTCGTTTTGGCAATCTCGCCTACGTCACCGATGTGAATTTTATCCCGGAATCCTCCATGTCCCTCCTGGAAGATCTGGATTTTTTCATTCTAGGGGTTCTTCAGCCAGAACCCCATCATGCACACTACCATTTGGAACAGGGTCTCGAGGTCATTGCGCGCCTTCGGCCTCGGCAGTCTTTTCTGGTCCATTGCAATCACCGCATGGGACTAACAGCCGAAACAAATCTCCGCTTACCATCGGGGGTAGCTCTCGCCTTCGACGGGCAATACCTGGACGTGAATTGGTGATAAATCCCATTATTTTATATACATTTTATTTATATTTGTCGGCATGTCTAGAATCGATTATATCACCATTGCCGTCGTGGCCATTTGCCTCACCTTGCTGGGAATCGTTTTCTGGAAGGTGGCCGACTTGAATAAGGCCGATGCCGAGCCCCTGCTGCTGGAGGAACCGTTGTCCGAAACCTCCGAGGAACCTGAACCTTTTGTCGACGGAGATGTGGCGATTTCAGATTTTGCCTCCTTGGATACCTCGTCCCAAATTCCTGAACCAGTTCAGCAGACTGATCTTTCCTCCCAAAATGGAGGCTCAGCTGTGATTGATAGCAGCCGGAGGGTCAAACCTGTTGTGTTGCCCCGAAAAGTGGAAACCGGGACCAACCCAGAGAACCCAGTTCCTGGCGCAGCGGCCGAGGAATACCTGGTCTGGGGAGGTACCTTCACTGCCAAGGAAGCTGCAGAAAAGGAACAGGCTCGCATTCGAGCACTGGGTTACCGTGCCGCGGAGGTATCCCTTTTCGACAAAGGCAAGTACGCGGTGGTCATTGTGGGCCGGTTTCCCACGCGGGAGGGCGCCGAAGCTCTGGCAGCTGAACTGAAGAGCCGGCATGGGATTAACGCCATTGCCAAGAAGAAAAAGTTATAGGTTGCCGGCAACTTCTGGTCTTAAGTGGGTTTCAGCCCCGGTTTCTTCATGCCAAGAAGGATAACCCTAACCTCTTTGAGGTAGATGCATCCATCAGGGCCATACACCCTGAGGATTCGGATTAATTGCTCTTTACCCGGGATTAGGATGCGGGTCAGATGATCATAGTGACTATATGGCTGAAAGATTAGAAGACGGAAAAAACTGTTTCCCATCTCTTGGTTGCAATGCCAGGCCATCCTCTCCAATTAGTAGGCCTTTCCGGAATGGTGGCTAAAAAGGTTTCCGCAAGCCCTGAGTTTCCCTGGGGTGTCGGGAAAATTCTGAAAAAGCAAACTGCAGGCTTAGCCCTATGATTATCCTTCAGGCGCCTCTGTGCCCGACCGATTCAGGGCTTCCAATGAAGAAGCACTTGCACAGGAAGATGGTCGGAAGGGTAACGGCGCCCATAAGAATCACTCAGCACGCCATATTTTTCCACCGCCAAGGATGACCCCAGGAAGATGTAGTCGATCCGCCGATCCAAGGCCGCTTCCCAGTTGAAGCCATTGAAGGTCCCTTCAGGCCCATAGGGAGCTTGTGCCGAATGGGCCCGGGAATCCCGGTATCCCGCTTTTAGCAATATCTCGATGGCTGGTGATTCCGGGATATCGTTAAAGTCACCCATCAGAATGACCGGCAAATCACCCGCAAGTTCGCGAGCTTTTTGGTCCATGAGCCGTGCCGATTCCAAGCGGGCCGTGACACCCTGGTGGTCGAAATGGGCGTTGAATACGACAAGTTGGCGCCCAATGGTTCGATCCCGGAACCTGGCCCAGGTGCAAATTCGCTTACAGCACCGGGCGTCCCAGCCCATAGTCGGGATTTCAGGTGTGGGACTGAGCCAGAAGGTGCCAGAGTCTAGGAGTTCCCAACGGCTTTTTCGGTAAAATAGCGCTGCAAATTCCCCGGCTTCCACGCCGTCATCTCGACCCGACCCCACCCTGCCGTACTCGCCGAGTGCCTCCAGATCTTGAATTTGGTCGAGCAAAGCCTCCTGCACGCCAAAGAGATCCCAGTGGTGAAAGCGAATAAGGCCCTTTACCAAATCTTTCCGATGGGTCCAGGCATTCACGCCATCGGCCGGATTGTTGAAGCGTATGTTGAAGGTGCCCACGGTAAAGTGATTAGCGTCCTGGGCCGGAAGAAATCCGCCGAGAAGGGTTAGTAGCGAAAGAAAAAACGTTTTCATAGGACAAGGGGTATGGTGGGGATGCATTCGGGGCTGAGCGGCGGAGGCAGGAAATCAATACAGGGGTTCCACATCAAAGCCAGCCTGACGGAGCAAGGAAATGAGGCCCTTATCACCAGGAAGATGGCCGGCTCCAACTGCAATCAGGGTCGGTTGCCGGCGCATCAGGTCAATGACTGGTGCCACCCACTTTCTATTTCTTCGATAAAGAAGGAGATCCTTGAACTGATCCATGCCAGCATCCGCTTCGAGCATTCGCTCCATTTCCTGAATATCCTGTTGCCGATAGACCTTGGACATCTCCCGCAACATTCCCTCACCCTCACGCTTGCGCTGAATCTGCTCCAGGAGCATGCGAGCCTGAATGGCGTAGGGAATACTGTCGAAGAGACTCATTTGGAAAGCCATGGTTTCCAGTCCCCGAACTTCCAGATTCCTGAGGCGAGCCTTAGCAAGCAAAGCCATCTCATAAGACTTGAGAGGCCCCCCTTCACCGATGCCCAGTCCGGCAGGATCGAGGCTGGAAAGGAGCATTGGTTTCAGTTTTTCCAAAAGCGCCATGGGCAATCCCATATCCTGAAAATGCTGGGATACGATGCGGTAATCTTCCGGATTAAACAGCATGGACAAGGTGGTGTCTGCCTTCATGAATCCCTGCATCATAAGGGGCAGCAGCTGGGAGACATCCTCCATAGCCGAAACATCGATTTCCATAGCTAGCCCCTTCACCTCCCCCATCGCCTTTTCCAGGGAGGGGAGCATAAAGAAATCCTGTTCAGCTATAAGATGAATGGTGCCATAGAGATAAGAATCGGCGGGCAGTGTGCGGCTCTTGATTTTCCATAGCAGGGATTTTTCCGTCGGAGCTTGTCCGAAAAGCAACAGCGGGAAAAGAAACAGGGATAGCAAAGGACGCAAAGGCATAGCAGCATTAGATTTTTCCAAAGGTAAGGATATGCACAACATGCGGGATTTCGCAAACGGAATGGTACCCCAACCTGTCCATCCTACTCCCGCTACCATCAGTAAGCCCGGGAATTGTCCGGAAGCAACACCAACCCCGGGACCTGCTGCTCAAACCAGTGCAGAGGTGCAAGATTCTTATCGCCTGTGCAGGTATCACATTTAAAAAAAACATAATACAATTGGATTTCATCCTGAATAAGTTCCAGGAGCTTTGCCAATCTTACTTGTGCCTGGATGGGCTGCTGATAAGGAAACATCATGCGCCAAATAAAATAGGCCTCGTCATGCCAGGCAACGAGCCGAATCAGGGTAGCATCTTCTCCCCGAACTTCCAAAAATCTGGCCGCCAGGGTACTGTGATGATGGTTCCAGTCTCTGGGCCAGCCCTTCGCTTCCCGAAATTTGAAGGTATCATGGACTATGGCGACCAAACGCAAGAGGCTTCTCGCTGAGGCATCCTCCACCCAAAAATCGATGTTGCGCAAAACCTCCCGGACATGTTTGTAAACCTCACCCTCCGGATGACCATACCGTGGTACCCCCCAATGGAGACCTTCCTGAAACTCCGGCAGCGCAAGCAGGGCTTCCTCTGCTGCAGTTTCCGGCTTCAAGTAGGTTACGAGTTCAGCATAGGATAACATAGCTGGGAAATTGTCCCGGGAAAATCTTTCGGCTACCCGGATTTTTGGCAAGTCCATCCGTCATTAGATGAAAAATCAGAAACCCATCAGGAATGTTCATGTTCCTGCATTGAAAAAATGGGGGATTTACGCTATGCTTCCCCAGTGGAAAGATTTGCTGGCCCTATTTTTTCCGCCGTTTTGTCTGGCTTGCCTGGGCCCTGTGGCGGGCCAGGATGCCCTGATCTGCCCGTATTGCCAGGCAGACCTACCCCTTACCCGGCACTGGCTGGGGCCGGACAATAGCATGGAACAACGTTTCTGGGGCCGGGTCCATTTTGTGCGGGCCGCAGCATTCCTCCGATTCCAAAAGGGAAATATGGTGCAGAACCTCTTGCATTTTCTGAAGTATGACCACCGGGAAGACCTTGGGGAATACCTGGGAAACTGGTTTGGCCGGGAACTGGCTCAGGGCGGACAATTTACCGGGGTGGACTGGGTTATCCCAGTGCCTATTCATCCGAAACGCCTACGGAAAAGGGGATACAATCAGATTACCGCCTTCAGTCATGCGCTGTCTCGGCAGATGGGGAAGACCTGCCGTGAAGACTTACTTATCCGGGTTTCCCATAGTCGAACCCAGACTACTCGAAGCCGCGACCAGCGTTTTGCCCATTTGGAAAAAGCCTTTAAATGGACAAAACCTGAAGAACTCGCCGGCAGGCATCTGTTGTTGGTGGACGATATTCTCACCACGGGAGCTACCCTCGAGGCTTGTTGCGGACCCCTGGAGAAACTTTCTGGTGTTCAGGTAAGCCTTTGCACTCTGGCCATCGCGGAGTAGTCAGGACACCAAGGTGCCCACTTTTTCCCCATGGATGAGGCGGCGCAGATTATCCGGATGGTGAATATCGAATACGATGATAGGCAGGTTATTCTCTCGGCAAAGTGTGAAAGCGGTCATATCCATGACATCCAGGCCCTCGGCAATCACCTTTTCGAAGGATATCGATTCGTAGCGCACCGCATCGGGTACCTTTTCCGGGTCGGCCGAATAAATACCATCCACCCGGGTGCCCTTTAAGATGACCTGGGCGCTGATTTCATTTGCCCGAAGAGCCGCTGCGGAATCCGTGGTGAAATAGGGGTTGCCGGTACCTGCAGAAAAAATGACCACCCTTCCCTTTTCGAGGTGGCGGATACAGCGCCGGCGGATGTAGGGTTCGGCAATTTGATTGATGCCGATGGCAGAAACCAGCCGGGTAAAAACCCCCAGCTGTTCGAGCGTACTCTGAATGGCCATGCCATTGATAACGGTGGCCAGCATGCCCATGTAATCGCCCTGAACCCGTTCGATACCTGAGTTGGAAGCCTGAAGTCCACGAAAGATATTTCCGCCCCCGATGACCACCGCCACCTGCACCCCGAGGTCTGTCAGCATTTTGATCTGCTGGCCATAGTGCATGAGGCGCTCCGCATCGATGCCGAATGAATGATCCCCCATGAGGGATTCCCCGCTTAGTTTGAGCAAAACGCGCTGGTATTTTAGGGGCATGTGGAAGTGATTATAGGAGCAAAAAAAAGGCGGACCGCCTGCGCGATCCGCCTTTAACCTTATCCCAGGGCGACGTGCCTGAAATCTGAGACTGTCAGGCTTTTGTCCACCTTCTGTAGGTATTGCTCCACAGTCAGGGAATTGTCTTTAACAAACTGTTGATTGAGGAGGGTCATTTCCTTGAAAAACTTGTTGAGCTTACCCATGGCAATCTTTTCAAGCATTTCCTCGGGTTTGCCCTCATTGCGGGCTATTTCTTTACCAATTTCGATTTCCTTTTCTACAAGAGAAGCATCTACGGAGTCTTTATTCACGGCAATAGGCTTCATGGCAGCCACTTGCATGGCGACATCCCTACCTGCATCGTGATAGGCGGGATTGTCCAGCGAAAGGGCTACGATCACAGCAGCCCTGTTGCCCATGTGGATGTACGAGCAAATCTGAGCACCCTGAAGGGACCGAAAGTCAGCTACTTCGATTTTTTCGCCAATGACGCCGACCTGCTCGGTAACTTTGGCACCTATGGTAAGTGGACCCTCAAAAGACAGCGCAAGCAGCGCCTCTAATGTAGCCGGCTGATGCTGGACTGCGATTTCCGCAATTTTCTTGGCAATCGCAACGAATTCCTCATTCTTTGCCACAAAATCCGTTTCGCAGCTCAGTTTGATAATGGCGCCCCGCTTTCGGTCGGGGGAAACAGCAGCTACAACGGCGCCTTCGGTCGCCTCACGGTCTGCCCGCTTTGCCGAGAGCTTCTCCCCTTTCTTACGCAGAACCTCAATGGCCTTTTCGAAATCACCATCCGCTTCGGAGAGGGCCTGCTTACAGTCCATCATCCCAGCTCCGGTCATATCCCTCAGTTTCTTGACATCATTGGCAGAAATGGCAGTGCTCATATACGTTATGATTTGGGTCGTTTTAATGCTGCATCAGCCAACGGCAGCTTCGTTTTCGGTTTTCATTTGACTGCGTTCCTCAAGTCCCTCCAGGATGGCTTCTACCACATAATTGGTGATAATTCGAATGGATTTAGAAGCGTCGTCGTTAGCGGGGATGGCGAAATCGACCTGATTGGGATCAGAATTAGTATCTACAATGCCGAAGGTTCGGATACCGAGGCGCTGAGCCTCCGCGACGGCAATGTGCTCATGGGATACATCGACCACAAAAATCGCTGCTGGAAGGCGGCTCAGGCTGGCAATGCCACCAAGCACCTTTTCGAGCTTATCTTTTTCCCGGGACATCGTTAGACGCTCCTTCTTTGTCACACTGGAAAGGGATCCATCGCCAAGCATCTTCTCGAAAGACTGCATTTTGCGGATAGACCTGCGGATAGTCATGAAGTTAGTCATCATACCACCAAGCCAACGGTCGCAAACATAGGGCATGCCTGCTCGGTTAGCCGCTTCCGTGACGATATCTCGGGCTTGTTTTTTGGTGGCGACGAAAAGCACCTTTTTGCCGGACCGTGCCAAGGCACGCATGGCATTGGCAGCACGCTCCATGCCCTCTAGGGTGCGATTGAGGTCTATAATATGAATGCCCTTGCGCTCCATAAAAATGTAGGGGGACATCTTCGGGTTCCACTTCTTCTTGAGGTGGCCGAAATGCACACCGGAATCCAGCAAATCTTTATAAGAAGGTTTTTCCATGGTGGTTTTTTGTAAAGGGAAAAGCAGGGGAACCGATTAACGTTTGCTGAATTGGAAACTCTTCCGGGCCTTGGGTTTCCCGTACTTTTTACGTTCCACCTCTCGGGAGTCCCGGGTGAGGAATTTCCTCTCTTTGAGTGGTTTGCGGAAATCTTCATTTAAGGAAACCAGCGCCCTGGAGATGCCCATGCGCACCGCCTCGGCCTGCCCCTTGAATCCGCCTCCGCTCACATTGACCACCACGTCGTAAAGCTTGGTCAATTCCAAAGCCTCCAGCGGAGCTGTCACTGCAACGCGAACGTGGTCCTGGGGGAAGTAGGCTTTAAAATCCTTGCCATTAACAAGGATATTTCCCTCTCCTTTTTTCAAATAAACGCGGGCTACGGAACATTTCCTTCTACCCGTTGCATTAATCATTTCCATACAGGGATCGATTCAGATGGTTCAAGCCAGATTTTCCGGCCGCTGAGCCTGGTGGGGATGGTCTGCCCCTTGGTAAACAAATAATTTCTTAAACATGCTCCGGCCAAGACGATTTTTTGGCAGCATGCCGCGCACGGCCCGCTCCACAATATCATTGGGCTTTCTGTTGAGCAACTCCTGGGCAGTGTAGGTTTTGCGGCCTCCGGGATACCCGGTGAAATGCTCATAAACCTTGTCAGCCAGTTTTTGACCGGTGAAGCGGATTTTGCCGGCATTGATCACTATAACAAAATCGCCAGCATCGGCATGCGGGGTGAAGGAGGGCTTGTGCTTGCCCCGCAGCACTGTGGCTATCTTGGTGCACAAGCGGCCAACGACAGCGCCCTCGGCGTCGATAACATACCATTTGGGCTGCACAGTCTGTTTGTTGGCATGCACCGTTTTGTAACTCAGAGTATCCACAATGCGCTTGTTTGAATGATGGAAATCCAATAACGCTTTGGAAAGCGCGTGCAAATGTACCGCTCTTTTCAGTCTAGGCAAGCATCGCCCGATTTTTTTATACAAAAAATCATAAGTTATTGATAAATAGCTGAATTTTTGACCAGAAATTTTAATAGGCTCCCCAACAATCCCCTCTTCTGGAGGGTTTGGCAGAATATTCCCTTACCTTTGAAAGGAAATTCTGATTATGTCCGATCCGCATGCGCCGGGAGGCGAAGCCGACCCCACAGCAGCAAGCCGAAAGCAAGACCATATTGACCTTGCCTTCCGCTCCCGGGTACCCACCGGGAATCTGCGAAGGGAATGGCACTATGAACCCCTGTTCTCGGGACATCCTCCCGCAGGTATCCTCCCCGCCGTGCCCCTTGGTTCGAAGTGGCTTCGGGCACCCATCTGGGTATCCAGCATGACGGGAGGTACTGCCAAGGCAGGCAGGATTAATGCCAACCTGGCGAGAGCCTGCGCCGAGTTCGGCCTAGGCATGGGACTAGGATCTTGCCGGCAGCTCCTTTATGACAATGCGGCTATCGGCGATTTCGCCGTGCGGCCCCTCCTGGGGGATTCCGTCCCCTTCTACGCCAATTTGGGCATTGCTCAAGTGGAAAAACTGTGGCGCGACAGGGAACTTTCCCGCGTGACCGAGCTGCTTGGCAAACTGGATGCCGACGGACTGATTGTTCACATTAATCCCCTGCAGGAGTGGATGCAACCGGAAGGGGATTCTCTTAGCCATCCCCCGGCTTTCATCCTGCGGGAATTAGTCAACCATTTCCCGGAGTTGTCTCTCATCGTTAAGGAGGTCGGACAAGGCATGGGGCCACGGAGTCTGGACTTCCTTTTGTCCTTGCCGTTGGCAGCAGTGGAATTCGCCGCCGCAGGAGGTACCAATTTCTCCAAGTTGGAACTTTTTCGGGCTATGCCGGATAGGGCGGAGGCATGGGATCCTATGACCCAAGTGGGTCACGATGCTACCCAGATGGTGGGCTTCTGTAACACTATTTATGCCGCCCAGTCTGGCGCAGAGCGCAAATGGCCGCTGCTGATTATATCCGGAGGGATTACCGATTTTCTGCACGGCTATCAACTCATTGAATCTTCCAAATTGCCGGCCATTTACGGCCAGGCTTCCGCATTTCTAAAGTATGCCATGGAGGATTATGCCGCCCTGCAGTCCTTTGTGCGTTTGCAAATAGCCGGATTAGAGATGGCCTGCCGCTTTCTTTCTCTCCCTGAAGCTTAAGACCCCGCCAAATGAGCGAGCGAATCGTTTCCGGATTTTCCCGGTGGACCAGGGAGGAAAAGCGAGCATGGATAAACCGAACCAGTGGTACAGGCAGCGCCTCTGAAGAAGATCCGCTCGACCTATTCACTATTTCGAATCCGCAAGTCCGGGAAACATTGGACGCTTTCAGTGAGAATACGCTCGGATATTTTGCCCTGCCCTATGGGGTGGCGCCAAACTTCCTCATAAACGGTCAGACCTTTACTATACCTATGGTGACCGAGGAAAGTTCGGTCGTTGCCGCCGCTGCAAGTGCCGCAAAATTCTGGCTGGAAAGAGGTGGATTCCACACCCAAATCTTATCCACCACCAAGGTCGGACAGCTTTTTTTCCATTGGTCAGGTCCGTTCGACCGTTTGCAGGCTTTTTTTCCCGATATGGAGGCGAAATTGCTCGCAGAAAGTCAGCACCTGGGGGCAAATATGACCAAGCGAGGCGGAGGGGTTTCCGGGATGGAACTTCTCGCTTGTCCTGAGGCGGGAGAGGGATGGTTTCAGATTCGGGTACAATTCCTGACTTCCGATTCGATGGGAGCCAATTTCATCAATAGTCATCTGGAATCGTTTGCCAGATCCCTCGCCGAGTTCTTCTCCCACCGCGATGATATACCCCAAGCGCAAAGAAAAGCGGATGTCCTCTTGGCTATTTTGTCCAATTATACCCCCGAATGCCTGGTATCTGCTGAAGTCAGCTGCCCTGTCGCGGACCTTAGCGGCGTTTACCGGGAAATGCAGGCTGAAGTTTTTGCCGAGCGATTCTGGCAGGCAGTGCACATTGCGGAAACAGATGTCTGGCGAGCTACCACCCACAACAAGGGAATTTTCAACGGGGTGGACGCTGTCGTTTTGGCCACAGGCAATGATTTTCGGGCTGTAGAAGCCGCTGGTCACGCATTCGCAGCCCGGGATGGAAGGTATCGCAGCCTGAGTACCTGTTCCCTGGAGGAGGGCCAGTTCCGTTTTGGCCTCACCCTACCCCTCGCTGTGGGCACCGTGGGAGGAATTACCGGCCTGCACCCCCTTGCCAGAAAATCACTGGCTATTTTGGGGCAACCCAATGCTGGTCAGCTAATGGAAATTATAGCCGCGGTTGGATTAGCCCAAAATTTTGCAGCAGTCCGGTCGCTGGTCACCTCCGGGATTCAGGAGGGACATATGCGCATGCACCTGATAAACATGCTGGTTCACCTTCAGGCAAGCAGCGCGGAAAAAGAAAAAGCACAGGCTCATTTCAGCCGGGAACCCGTGAGCTTTGCTGCCGTGCAAACGTATTTGGAAAATCTTCGATCCTAACACCATGGCACCCCGCTCCTTCCATGCCAGGGGCAAACTGCTCCTCGCAGGTGAATACGCCGTGTTGGACGGAGCCCTCGGCCTGGCGCTGCCCACCAAACCCGGCCAGCAGCTCGTGTTCTATCCCAACCCCCAGGCATCCACCCTGCACTGGGAGAGTCTTACCAAGGAGGGAGCATGCTGGCTGAGTGCCTGCTGGTCCTCCCAAACCCTTAAACAAATCGAAGGAGAGGAAAACGCCGCCTCCGAGCGATTGACGAAGATGCTCCATTTCCTCCGCGACCAGGTAGGTCTTCTCCCGACCTTCTTTGCAGGAAAGGTGGTCACCCGGCTGGAATTTCCGGCCCCTTGGGGCCTTGGATCCAGTTCGAGTCTGGTGGCGCTGCTAGCGCAGTGGAGTGGGGTCAATCCCTATGCCTTGCAGGCGCATGTCTTCGGTGGTTCCGGCTATGATGTGGCCGCGGCGATGGCCAGCAAACCCTTATTGTACCGTATCTTACCAGAAAGCCCCATGCAGCCCGAAGTGGTACCGGTCAGCTTCTGCCCACCTTTTGTGGACCAAATGCTGTTTGTCTATTCAGGGCGAAAACAGGACAGTCGGGAAGGCATTGCAGCCTACCGGAAAAAGCCATTTGCTCCGGATTACCTGGTCCAAATTTCAAGTATCGCGCGAAAAATGACCGTGGCGAACAAGCGGGAAGACTTCGAAGAGCTTATGCGGGAGCATGAGGACCTCACAGCAAGGCATCTCGGGCTGCCTGCAGTTCAGGAAAAATACTTTCCCGATTTCCCGGGACAAATTAAATCGCTTGGAGCTTGGGGAGGGGATTTCCTCCTGGCTGTAAGCCGAAGGCCACAGGAGGAAATCCGGCAATATTTTCTCCGCAGAGGCATGCCGGAGCTCATACCCTTCCGAAATCTCATTCACTTCGACTGAAATAATAAAATATGGCAGGTGTATGGCGGGAAGCAGTGCTTACCGGAGTGCGTGAAATAGCCCCTCAGGTTCGTGTTTTCACTATGAAAACCACCGACGGGGATGTCCTGCCTTTCCAGGCTGGTCAGTTTATCACCATGGATTTACCCGTGCATGAAAAACGCTTGTTCCGGTGGCGAAGCTATTCGCTGGCCAGTGCTCCCGAAAACACCGGATCCTTCGAACTTTGCATTGTGCGAAATCCCCTTGGACTGGGTACTGCGTACTTGTTCGATCAACTTCAGTTGGGGCAAACCCTGCGATTCAAGGGTCCCGAGGGCCGGTTTATCCTTCCGGAATCCCTGCCTGAAACCCTTTGCCTTGTTTGCACCGGAACCGGTGTAGCTCCTTTCCGGAGCATGCTTAAGGACCTGCTCCGCAATCCCACCCAAGCACCGGCGATCCGACTCCTCTTTGGCACAAGAAAGGCAGAAAGCATCCTGTTTTTGGAGGATTGGATAGCGATGGCCAACCAGTTTCCCGATTTTCAGCTGCACGTGGCGCTATCCCGGGAGACCAATCTGCCGACGAAGGGCAATGAGAAGATAGCCTTTCATCACGGCTATGTTCATGGAATCTATCTTTCGGAGCCTTCCTGCAGGCTTCCGGGTACCTTGTTTTATCTCTGTGGATGGCAGGCCATGATCGATGAGGCTCGCGAAAAATTGGCCCTCCTGGGAATACCCCCTGCCATGGTCCGGGTCGAATTGTACGGCTAAAAGAAACAATCAGGAACCTCTGGCGTTTTTTTAGAAAAAGAAACCCCGCAATGGAAAATACCACACCGCAAAGTCCAGTGCTCCTCTATACCGAGCAAACGCCCAATCCGGAAACACTGAAATTTGTGACCAACAGAATGTTGTATAAAGGCACGGCCGATTTCAGAGAGGAGGAGGATGCCCGCAAATGGTCCCCCCTGGGAACGGCGTTGTTCGCATTTCCCTACGTGAAGGGGGTTTACCTGTGCAACAATTTCGTCACCGTCACCAAGGAATTCAGCTATTCCTGGGAAACCATAATGCTTCCACTGAAAGAGTTTATCAAATCCTATGTCACCGAAGGGTCGGAGGTTATCAAAGAAGGATACGCCGAGGCCATGGCAGCCGTCGAGGCAGAGCGGGGTGGATCGGAGGATACCGGCGAGGGCCAGGGGGAGACCGTAAAAAAAATCAAGGAACTGATAGAAACTTATGTCAAACCCGCCGTGGAGATGGACGGGGGAAATATTGAATTCAAGAGTTTTTCGGAAGGGATTGTTACAGTGACCCTCCAGGGAAGTTGCAGCGGCTGCCCCAGCAGCACAGTCACGCTGAAGTCAGGCATCGAGGGTATGCTCAAACGGATGGTACCTGAGGTGACTGAAGTGGTCTCTGAAATGGGGTGATTTAAAAAAAATATCTATATTTGACTGTTTTTTAGACAGATGACCTCTCCAAAACCCTGTAACCTGTTGCAATCGACAGGATGTTTCAACTTTTGGAGATATGAAGAAATTCCTACTTTCCCTTTGCCTTGGCAACCTCAGTTTGCTGGTGTGGAGCCAGGGTATACGCCCGGGCGATTTAGTCTTAGCAGCACGCGGACGAGGTGAGTCCTTTTCGAGTTACTCGCTGTTTTCACCCGAGAGTGCTTCCTTGCGGCAGTATCGCGAGGCTGATGCTGCCATAGCAAAAAAAAGTTTCTTCTCTGCTTCCCCGGTAAGCATCAATCGCCTGCTCGATGATGCCCCGAGCCGAATTAGCCTGACTGTACCCGGCCTGCGGGGCGGACTACCGCTCGATTTGATTCAGGTGAACCTGATGACTGTGGATTTCCGGCCAATGCTTGCTTCAGGCGTTGTTTCGGAAGAAGAAGAGACGATTAAGCATTATCGTGGGATGGTGCATGACGTGGAAGGGTCTTTTGCTGCCGTTACGGTCAGCAAGGGGGGAGTTCAGGGTTCAATTTATTCCCGGGAAGAAGGCTATCTGGTTTTTGGTCCTATGGCAGAAACGGAGGGTATGCCGGCCTTACCCCATATGCTCTATCCAGCTAGCGCTTTCCCTTCCAATATGCCATTTTCCTGCGAAGCAAAAGGAGAGGAAAGACACTATACGCGCATGGAACTCACCGAAACGCCTTCCCTGCGCAGCGAGGCCAAATGTGTGCGGGTATACCTGGAAGTCGACAACGATATCTTTACCGACAAGGGAGGTGCGGCGGCGACCACGGCTTTCATGACAGGCTGGTTCAATCAGGTGGCGACCCTCTATGCCCAGGATAATGTCCAGGTAAGGCTGAGCGGATTATTTCTTTGGGATGTTTCGAGTCCCTACACGGGCAGCGACTATAATATGCTTACCCAATTTGGGTCCCAGCGGCAAACTATTCCCGGAGATATCGGCCAGCTAGTCTCTTACAAAGGTCGAGGGGGTATTGCCTGGTTAAACGGGCTGTGTGCATCAGCCACCCGATACCGCCTCAGCTATGTCAGTGCCCTTCGTTCCTTCCAAAATGTTCCAGCCTTTTCCTGGAATGTCATGGCCATGACGCACGAGCTGGGACATATCTTGGGTGCACAACATACCCATGCCTGCGTTTGGAACGGAAACGGTACCGCACTGGATGGATGCGCCGGCAATACGGAGGGTGGCTGTGCATTGCCTCCTTTGCCGCCGGAAGGAGGGACCATCATGTCCTATTGCCATAATACCTCAGTCGGTATACGTTTTGGCAACGGATTTGGTCTCCAGCCTGGCAACGTCATCCGAAATCGAATCACGAGCGCAACCTGCCTGCAGACTTGCCCAACCATAGAGAATAGCGGGAGCGGCTCGGGAAGCGGGAGCGGCTCGGGAAGCGGGAGCGGCTCGGGAAGCGGGAGCGGCTCGGGAAGCGGAAGCGGCTCGGGAAGCGGGAGCGGCTCGGGAAGCGGGAGCGGCTCGGGAAGCGGGAGCGGCTCGGGAAGCGGGTCTGGGGGTGGGACAACGGACACTGATACCTGCCAAACGATTAAACTGGAACTTACATTAGATCTTTTCGGGGCAGAGACTACCTGGCAATTGCGTGATAGTGCCGGGACCGTCAGATTGGCCGGCGGACCATATGTAAACAAGCGGAATGGGCAAAAAACGGTTATTCCAATATGTCTTCTACCCGGTTGCTACACCTTAAATATTCTGGACAGCGGCAGTGACGGACTTTGTTGTGCCTATGGGAACGGCAGTTTTGTCATTACAAATATCCGAGACTCCATACTCACCCGAACCGGCACGTTTACCCAGAGTACCTCGCTACCTTTCTGCCTACGCAGGCCCATTTCCCCGGGTGGGGGAAGCGGTTCGGGAAGTGGTGGTGGTTCTGGTAGCGGCTCGGGGAGTGGCTCGGGGAGTGGCTCGGGGAG
>Ga0172372_10004832_pt1 | contig 18992 bp, 16 predicted proteins | sample LakKiv5m_2_FD_114544 | JGI IMG/M metagenome (GOLD analysis project Ga0172372, IMG submission 114544) | Freshwater microbial communities from Kabuno Bay, South-Kivu, Congo - kab_092012_9.5m | ecosystem: Environmental > Aquatic > Freshwater > Lake | place: Democratic Republic of the Congo...
CGATTACGCCGCGCGCGCGGCGGTGGATGGGGTTGCCATGGATACCAGCATGGACCCGCGCTGGGCGGCGCAGGCCGTGCCCGCCACCATGCCGCTGCAAGGCAATCTCGACCCGCTCGCTTTGGTGGCCGGCGGCGCCGCTTTGGAAGCCGAGGCACGCAGCATCCTTGCCGCCATGCGGGGACGGCCTTTCATCTTCAATCTGGGCCATGGCATCATTCCACCAACACCGCCCGAGCATGTTGCGCAGCTCATGCGCATCATCCGAAGCGCGTGAGGAAATTCAGGCCGTTTCGTCAGATGCGAAGGGCGGCTTCAGCCAAATCGCTTCCTTGACCTTGGCTTTGACAAAGGCCTCATGCGCCGCCAGCGCTTCCGTGGGCGGTGTAATGAGCAACGCGGCGCGTTCCACCTTTTCGACTTCCAGCGTTACCAGCCGCGGCGCTGCCTTGGCTGCCAATTCCAAACCTGGCTGCTTGCCGCCCATCATTTCCAGATAGACTTGCGCCAGCAATTGGCAGTCGAGGATGGCGTTGTGGCTACCGCGCATGGAATTATCCACGCCGAGCCGCCGGCAAAGCGCATCAAGATTATTCGGCATGCCCGGATAGCGCGTCTTGGCCATCGCCAGGCTGTCAATCATGCGGCGCCGATCCAAGGCAGGCCGATTGCAGCGAAACAACTCCGCATCCAGAAAGCCAAAATCGAAGGGCGCGTTATGGGCGATGATGTCGGAATCGCCGAGAAACGCCATCAGCGCCTCAGCGATATCCACAAATTTCGGCGTGCCGGCGACATCGCCATTGGTGAAGCCATGGATGCGCGATGCCTCAGCGGGGATATCGCGCTCCGGGTCAATCAGGCTGTGGAACACCTCGCCAGTTGGCAGCAGGTTGAACAGCTCGACTGCCGCCACTTCGATCACGCGATCACCGGTCAGCGGATCAAGCCCTGTGGTCTCGGTATCCAGCACAATCTGGCGCATCAGGCGGCTTCCCTCAGCCGATGCATCAGGCGCCTGATCGCGGCTACGGCGAAATGCCGCGACAAGCCGCTATGAATGACGACATCCGCCTCGCGCCGCTTGGCCGCATCCGGCATTTGCCGCGCGCGAATGGCGGCAAGGCGTTCGTGCGTCATGCCAGGGCGCCGCATCACGCGCACCGCCTGCACCGCAGCGGGCGCCGAGACCACCATTACCTTATCCACGCGCCTTTCGCCGCCGGTTTCCAAGAGCAAGGGAATATCCAAGACGACAAGGGATTTCCCTGCGCGCCTTGCCGCCGCCAAAAAACGCTTCTCCGCATCACGCACCAGCGGATGCACTATGCGTTCCAGAAGCTTCAACGCGGCTGGATTGCCGAGTACAGCCCGGCGTAGTGCTTCCCGATCCACTGCGCCATCGCGTGTCGTGCCGGGAAAGGCCGCTTCAATCGGCCGCACCGCGCGCCCACCCACTGCTTGCAAATCATGCACGGCGCGATCAGCATCAAATATCGGCACGCGATGACGGCGAAACGTAGCGGAGGCGGTGGATTTCCCCATGCCAATCCCACCCGTGAGGCCGATAATTTTCATGCGCCATCCCGCTTTGGGATATCGGCCGCCACCACATCGCGCAACGCCTGATCCACCTGCGGCGCCACGCCGAACCAGGCCTCAAAACCAGGCCGCGCCTGATGCAGCAACATGCCAAGCCCATCCACCGCAACCAGGCCCCGCGCCCGCGCCGCGGCCAAAAGCCGGGTCTCCAGCGGCGCATAGACAATATCGGCCACCACCGCGCTTGCCGGCAAAGGTGCCAAATCCAATGTCAGCGCGGGCTGCCCCTGCATGCCGAGTGAGGTGGTATTCACGAGCAAGGCTGCGTCCTCCAATGGTGCGCGATCCGCGACTTGGATCGGGCCACCAAGATCACGCGCCAAAGCCTCGGCCTTCGCGGCCGTGCGGTTCACGAGCGTCACGCGCGGCGCGCCGGCATCAAGCAAGGCCGCCGCAATGGCCCGCGCCGCACCGCCCGCCCCCAACAGCACCGCTGGGCCGGCATCCGCCCGCCAACCAGGCGCCGCTTCACGGATGCTTTCCAGAAAGCCGAAGCCATCGGTATTTGAGCCCTCGATCCGCCCATCGCGGAAAATCAGCGTATTCACGGCCCCGGCGCGGCGCGCGAAGGGTGCCACCTCATCACAAATCTCAAAGGCCGCGAGCTTATGCGGAATGGTCACATTGGCGCCGCGGAAGCCGAGATCCACGAGCGCACGCACCGCCGCGCCGAAGTGCTCAGGCGGCACGCCAAGCGGGATATAGGCGCCATCAATGCCATAGCGTTGCAGCCAGAACCCGTGCAGCCGTGGCGAGCGGGAGTGGGTGACCGGATGGCCGAAAACCCCGGCGAGCCGGGCATGACCGGAAAGCAGCTTCATGGCGCCAGAAAGCACTGCCGCCGGGGGGAAAGCAAGCGTTCAGGCGCCCACCTGCCGCAGCCATTCCTGTAAATTATAGTACATCGTCACCCGGCTGATCCGCCCATCCCGCAAGACGAAAAACGCCCCGGCTGGCAGCGCATAGCGCTGGCCGCGCGCTGGCGGCAGCCCGGTATCCTCTGCCAAATATGCCCCATGCACCTGAAATTCCGCCGCAGCGCGGGCGCCATCGGGGCTCGCCATGATCACGATATCGCGCAATTCTTCCCGGTAGCAGCGCGCCATGCGGTCCAGGAAGGCCGCGAAGGCTGGCCTGCCATGCTCAGCGCCGCCCAGGTTGATGTCATGCACCACATCATCGGCCAGCAGAGCCACCATGCCCGCCCAATCCCCGCGATTAAAGGCAGCCAGATAGGCGCTGATGATATCTTGCGTCGTCGTCATGCTGGCTTTCCTTGCCCGGTCCCGGTCCCCTGCCTATAGAGCATTCCGCACGAGCCCAGCGCCAGAGCCCGGAACCACCATGACCGCCAAGCCCCCCAGTTTTCAGGACATCATCCTGCGCCTGCATCGCTTTTGGGCGGATCAGGGCTGCGTCATTCTGCAGCCCTATGACATGGAAGTGGGCGCGGGCACCTTCCACCCGGCAACCACCCTGCGCGCGCTGGGGCCGAAACCCTGGAAGGCCGCCTATGTGCAGCCATCGCGCCGCCCGGCCGATGGCCGCTATGGCGAAAACCCCAATCGGCTACAGCATTATTACCAATATCAGGTGATCCTGAAGCCGTCCCCCGCAGACCCGCAGGCGCTGCTGATTGAAAGCTACCGCGCGCTTGGCATTGACCCTGGCTTGCATGACATCCGTTTTGTTGAGGATGATTGGGAAAGCCCAACCCTCGGCGCATGGGGCCTTGGTTGGGAGGTCTGGTGCGATGGGATGGAGGTGACGCAATTCACCTATTTCCAACAAGTCGGCGGCATTGCCTGCGACAAGCCAAGCGCGGAACTCACCTACGGGCTGGAACGCTTGGCCATGTATATCCAGGGCGTCGAGAATGTTTACGACCTTGCCTTCAACAATGACGGCGTGAAATATGGCGAGGTGTTCTTGCGCGCCGAGCGTGAATACAGCGCGCATAATTTCGAAGCCGCCGACACCAAAATGCTGTTCCGCCATTTTGAGGATGCAGAAGCCGAATGCGCCGCGCTGCTGGAACGCAAACTCGCGCTGCCGGCCTATGACCAATGCATCAAGGCGTCGCATCGCTTCAACCTGCTGGATGCGCGGGGTGCGATCAGCGTGACCGAACGCGCTGCCTATATCGGCCGGGTGCGGGCGCTGGCGAAGGGGTGCTGCGAAGCCTGGCTGGCTGGCGAAGGGGCGTGATCTTGCGCTTTCGGGGGTTTTCTACCATATCCGGCGTGGTTTCTACCAAAGGTGCGCCATGGGCCAGTTGAACATTAAGGATGCCGCCTTGATTGCCGAGGCCAAGGAGCTTGCCGCATTGCTCCGCACCACGGCGACTGGGGCAGTGCGCGCAGCGGTGCAGGAAAAGCTGGCAGCTACCAAGGAAGCTCGGGCGCGGAAGGTGGCGGCAATCCTGGCGATTGGGGAACGCGTGCGCCCGACGCTGCTGCCGGGGGCGAGTTCTGATCATCGCGATCTTTATGATGAAAACGGTCTACCGCGGTGATCCTCGATTCCTCCGCGGTGCTGGCCATGTTGTTTGGCGAACCGGAAGCGGCCGCCTTTGCCGAAGCGGCCGAGGAAGCGACTGAGCGCGCCATATCGGCGGCATCTTGGCTGGAAGCGGCGATTGTAGCCGATAACCGCAGTGCAGTCGCGGCTGCGGAATTTACGGGGCTCATGGCACGGCTTGATCTGGAGATTGTTCCTTTCACCGCAAGCCAGGCGGTGCGTGCGCGGGAAGCGCATCGCCGCTACGGCAAGGGGCGGCACAAGGCGGGGCTCAATCTGGGCGATTGTTTTTCCTATGCGCTGGCCAAGGAACGTGGCCAGGCATTGTTGTTCAAGGGCGATGATTTCGCCGCAACCGATATAGAGCCGGCGATCAAAACCCATGGCTGAACTGCTGCTTGAATTGTTTTGTGAGGAAATCCCGGCGCGCATGCAGGCGCGGGCGGCAGAGGATTTGGCGCGGCTATTTTCTGATGCCTGCGCCGCATTGCTGGAAGCACCGCCGCGCGGCTTTTACGGCGCCCGCCGCATCGGACTGACCGCGCAATTGAAGCCAAGCGTCACCACGGAAGGCAAGGAAGAACGCGGCCCGCGTATTGGTGCGCCGGATCAGGCGATTGAAGGCTTCCTCAAAAAACACGGCGCGACACGCGACGCGTTGAAGGAAGAAGGGCAATTCTGGGTACTGTCCAAACCAGGCCGTACGCTGGAAGCGCGCGCGCTGGTCGCGGAAGCCATGCCCGCGCTGATCCGCGCCTTTCCCTGGCCGAAATCCATGCGCTGGGGCGGCACATCTTCCATGGTGTGGGTGCGGCCCTTGAAGCGCATCCTCTGTGTGCTGGATGGCGCCGTGGTGCCATTCACGCTCGCGCAGGCTGCGGATGATGGGCATGGGCTAGCGAGCGGTGATATGACCGAAGGCCACCGCATTATGGCGCCGGGCGGTTTCGCGGCGCGTAACTTCGCTGACTATAAAAGCGAACTCGCGGCGCGCCATGTGGTGCTGGAAGCGGAAGACCGGGCGCGCCTGATCCGCGATGGCATCACGGCGCTCGCCACCGCTGAAGGGCTGGAAGTTGTGCCAGATGAGGCGTTGATTGCCGAAGTGGCGGGCCTGGTCGAATGGCCGGTGCCTTTGCTTGGGCGGATTGATGACGCCTTCATGGATTTGCCGCCGGAGGTGATGCGCACCACCATGCGCGTCAATCAACGCTATTTCGCCTTACGCAAAAAGGATGGCTCGGCGGCGCCGCGCTTCGCGTTGGTTGCGAATATCGCCGCCCCCGATGGAGGTGCCGCGATCATCGCCGGCAATGAACGCGTGCTGCGTGCGCGGCTGGCCGATGCGCGCTTCTTCTGGGATTTGGACCGCAAGCAAAAGCTGGAAAGCTTCCTACCGAAGCTGGATAGTGTGGTGTTTCATGCAAAGCTCGGCACACAAGGCCAGCGCGTGACGCGGCTTGAAAACCTGGCTGGGCTGATCGCGGAACAACTCAGTGCCGATGCAACCCTGGCGCGGCGTGCGGCACGGCTGGCGAAGGCTGATCTGGCTTCCGGCATGGTGGGCGAGTTTCCGGAATTGCAAGGCGTGATGGGGCGCTATTATGCGCTGGGTCAGGGTGAAGATGCCCGTGTGGCGGAAGCCATCGCCGCGCATTACCGCCCGGCAGGCGCGGGCGATGCCGTGCCGACAGAACCGGTCGCGATTGCAGTGGCGCTGGCGGATAAGATTGACCAATTGGTTGGTTTCTTTGCTGCGGGCGAAAAGCCAACCGGCAGCGGTGATCCCTTCGCGTTGCGCCGGGCCGCGCTTGGTGTCATTCGCATCATTCGTGAAAACGGACTGCGGCTGGCGCTCGCCGATCTGATGGGCGAGGCGTTCTTTCTCTATCCGCAAGCGACCAACGCCACAGCATCACCGGATTTCGGCTTGGAGATTGCCGAGGCGAAACGCTCGACCGGCTGGCAAGCGCCAAGCGGTGCTGCCCATCCGCCGATGGTGGCTGCCTTCGCCGCCGGTTTGCTTGACTTCCTCGCCGAACGCCTGCGCGTCCAACTCCGTGGCGAAGGCGCGCGCCATGATGTGGTCGCCGCAGTCTTTGGCGCGACACCGGATGATGACCTCAACCGCCTGCTCGCCCGCGCCGATGCGGTGCGCGGCTTTGTTGAATCAGACGCCGGCGCCAACCTCCTCGCCGCGCATCGCCGCGCCGTGAACATCCTCCGCATCGAGGAAAAGCGCGACGGCCATGCTTTTGATACCGGCTATGAAGCGCATTTGCTGAAACTGCCGGAAGAAGCCGCCCTCGCCGCCGCGCTTGAGGAAGCCGGCAGCCGCATCCGCCTCGATATCGAAGCCGAGGATTTTGAGCGTGCCATGCAAGCCATGGCCGGGCTTCGTGCCCCGGTGGATGCTTTTTTCGAAAAAGTGATCGTGAACGACCCTGCGCCGGAACTTCGCCGCAATCGTCTGCGACTGCTCGCCCGTCTTCGTGCCGCCATGGATGCCGTGGCGGATTTCTCCAAGATTGAAGCCTGAGGAACCCCCCCATGACACAATGGGTCTATAGCTTCGGTGCCGGCCATAATGAGGGCCGCGCCGATATGCGGAATCTTCTGGGTGGCAAAGGCGCCAATTTGGCCGAAATGGCCTCGATTGGTTTGCCGGTGCCGCCTGGCTTCACCATCACCACCGAAGTCTGCACGGCCTATTACGAAGGCGGGCAGAAATACCCGGCCGATCTGGCCACACAGGTGCGCGCAGCATTGGCGCGGGTTGAAGAAGCGGTGGGCAACCGCTTCGGTGATCACCACCGCCCCTTGCTGGTATCCGTGCGCTCCGGCGCGCGGGTTTCCATGCCGGGCATGATGGATACGGTGCTGAACCTTGGCCTGAATGATCAAACCGTCGAAGGCCTGGTCACGGCTTCCGGTGATGCGCGCTTCGCCTGGGATTCCTATCGGCGCTTCATCCAGATGTATGGGTCCGTCGTGCTCGATGTTGATCATCATCGCTTTGAGGAAATTATCGAGCATGTGAAGCTCGACACCGGGAAGAACGAAGATACCGAACTCACCGCTGCTGAATGGCATCGCGTGGTGGATGGCTACAAGGAAATGGTGGCCGAGGTTACCGGCAAGCCCTTCCCGCAGGATCCTGAAACCCAGCTTTGGGGCGCGATTGGCGCGGTGTTCGGCAGTTGGATGAACCAGCGCGCGGTGACCTATCGGCGCCTGCATGACATCCCGGCCGAATGGGGCACGGCGGTCAATGTGCAAGCGATGGTCTTCGGCAATATGGGTGAGGATTGTGCGACTGGCGTCTGCTTCACGCGCGATCCTTCGACCGGCGAGAATATCTTCTACGGCGAATACCTGATCAATGCGCAGGGTGAGGATGTGGTGGCGGGCATTCGCACACCGCAGCCCATGGCGAAGGAACGCTCAAAACCCACCGAACGCAGCATGGAAGAAGCCATGCCGGCGGCCTATGCCGAATTGGTCCAGGTGCGCGCCACGCTGGAACGCCATTACCGGGACATGCAGGACATTGAATTCACGGTGCAGAGCAACAAGCTCTATATGTTGCAAACCCGTAATGGTAAGCGCACCGCCGCCGCGTCCTTGAAAATCGCGGTAGATATGGCGCGTGAGGGGTTGATTGACCACACCGAAGCCGTGCGGCGTGTGAACCCCGCAGCGCTTGATCAATTGCTGCACCCAACGCTTGATCCAAAGGCGCCGCGCAAACTGCTGGCCAAGGGCCTGCCGGCTTCGCCTGGTGCGGCCTGCGGCATTGTTGTCTTCAGCGCGGATGAAGCAGAAGCGCGCGCGCAAAAGGGCGAAAGCGTTATTCTGGTGCGCATTGAAACCTCGCCCGAGGATATTCACGGCATGCATGCGGCGCGCGGCGTGCTGACCACGCGCGGCGGCATGACCAGCCACGCGGCGGTGGTGGCGCGCGGCATGGGCCGGCCCTGTGTTGCCGGCTGCGGCGGTATCACCGTGGATTACAACAACCAATATCTGAGCGCGGGTGGCGTTCGCATCGAAGCCGGCCAGACCATTACGCTGGATGGCGCGACCGGTGAGGTTTTCATCGGCTCTGTCGCCATGGTGGAACCGCAGCTTTCTGGCGACTTCGCCACGCTGATGGGTTGGGCGGATAAGGTGCGTCGGCTCCGCGTGCGCGCCAATGCCGAAACGCCCTTGGATGCGGAAACCGCGCGGCGCTTTGGCGCGGAAGGCATCGGGCTTTGCCGCACTGAGCATATGTTCTTCGACCCTGAACGCATCGGCGCGGTGCGCCAGATGATCATGGCGGAAACGGAAGAAGGCCGGCGCGCGGCCTTGGCGCGCTTGTTGCCCTTCCAGCGCAAGGATTTCCTTGACCTGTTTGAGATCATGGCCGGGCTGCCGGTCACGATCCGCCTGCTCGATCCGCCCTTGCATGAATTCCTGCCGCATAGCGAATTTGAAATCGCCGAAGTGGCGGCGTCCCTCGGCACCGAGGTTGAGGCGATGCAAAGGCGTATGCAGGAATTATCGGAAGCGAACCCGATGCTCGGCCATCGCGGCTGCCGCTTGGGGATTTCCTTCCCGGAAATCTATGAAATGCAGGCGCGCGCGATCTTCGAAGCGGCGGTTGAGATCGGGCGCAAGACGCATAAGGCCCCGGTGCCGGAAATCATGATCCCGCTTGTCGCGACCAAGCGCGAATTGGACATCACCCGCGCCATGGTGGATCGCGTCGCACAGGAAGTTTTCGCGGAGGGCGGCTATCATGTTGTCTACAGCGTCGGCACCATGATTGAATTGCCGCGCGCGGCACTAACGGCGGATGCCATCGCGGGCACGGCGGATTTCTTTTCCTTCGGCACCAATGACCTGACGCAAACCACCTTCGGCCTTTCGCGCGATGATGCCGGCAAGTTCCTGCCGCTTTACATCGAAAAGGGCATTTTCCCGAAGGACCCGTTTGTCTCCATTGATCCGGATGGTGTGGGCGCGCTGGTGCGCATCGCGGCTGAGAAAGGCCGCAGCGTGAAGGCCGATATCAAGCTTGGCATATGTGGGGAGCATGGCGGCGATCCATCCTCCATCCATTTCTGCGAAAGCGTTGGTTTGGATTACGTGTCCTGTTCGCCCTATCGCGTGCCGGTGGCGCGCTTGGCGGCGGCGCAGGCGGCGCTGCAATCGGGCGGGGCTGATCGCACCGCGTAATGGCAGCGGCGCCAACATCGGCGGGGCGGGAAAAGCGCTGCGGGGTATGCGGCCATGAAAGCCGCCAACCAGGCTTTCGCCCGCCCGCGCCGGAACAGGCGCCCGATCTGGATTTGCGCCCTGGGGAGCCGGTGCGGTCCACCATGGCGCGTTGGCTGCAAGCCTGCCCGCATTGCGGCTACGCGGCGCCCGATATCACAGAAGCGCATCCCGCAGGCGCGCAGGCTGTGGCGGCAGCGCCCTACCGGGCTTTAATTGCGGATACGGCGCATCCAGTTTTGGCGCGGCGCTTTCTGGCCTGGGCGCATGTGCTGGAAGAAACCGGCGCCTTGCACGCGGCAGCGGAAGCAACGCTACATGCCGCATGGGTGGCGGATGACCTCAATCGCGACGATCTGGCGCGGCTTTGGCGGCGCGAAGCGGTCGCGCTGTGGCGGAGCGGCCCCGCTTTGGATGCTGAGCAATCCGTGCGCGTGATTGATGCGCTGCGCCGCGCGGGCGATTTCGCCGAAGCCGAAGCCGCTGCGGAAGCCCTGGCGGCGAGCGATCCGCCCGAAGCCGTGGCGCAGGTTGCGGCCTTGGAAGCGCGGCTGATTGCGGCGGAAGATGCGGGGCGGCATAGCATTGCCTCCGCCATCGCTCCCCCGGCCCGGCGGCCGCATGTGACACACCAACCAAAAAAAAGGCCGCCCGAGGGGGGCGGCCTGAAGGCCTGGCTGCGCAGGATATTCAAAGGTTAGGCAGCGCGCCCCGTGGGCAGCACGCCATCATTGGCGGCTTGCAGCGCGAAGCCCGGTTCAAAAACGCGACTGATGTCGCCGCGATCCAGCCCGATATCGGCAAGCTGCTTGTCCGAAAGCTGATCAAGCGCCTTATAGGTGTCGCGGCGGGTCGGCCAGGTGGCGATGGCGGTCACCACGGCGCCGATGCCGGCCCCGATAATCTTGAAGGCATGGCCGAATGCCTGCTTCCGTGCGGCGGCGCGGGCGGCGGCGGCTTGGCGGTGAATAGCCTCAATCGTCACGGCGCGGGCCGAGAGGCTGGTTTCGAGATTGGCGAAATGCGGGTTCATGTTTAGCTTTCCTTTGCGGAGGCGCCACCCGATAGGGCAGGATCGCTGTCCGTTAGGCGATGATATAGAGGCTTTCGAGGCACAGGTGATGCGCGAAGACAACATTAGAGCCATGCGCGAAACGCATGATTTCACAGAAAGCCATGCAACAATTGAGAAACATTTGGTCAGGTGGTGTCCATGAACAGGGCTGAACGCTTGGGCGCGCTCCGCGCCGAACTCGCGCGCATGGGGGTGCAGGGCTTTCTGATCCCGCGCGCGGATGAGCATTTGGGCGAATATGTGCCGCGTTCCGCCGAAAGGCTGGCCTGGCTCACGGGCTTCACCGGCAGCGCGGGGCTCGCGATTGTGCTGCCGCGCCAGGCGGCGGTGTTTTCCGATGGCCGCTATACGCTGCAATTGCGCAACCAGATTGATGTCGCGCATTGGGAGCCGCGCCACATCACGGAAGAACCGCCCGCGGAATGGCTCGCTGCGCATGGCGAAGGGCTGGTGATTGGCTATGACCCCTGGCTGCATAGCGAACCGGCCTTGGACCGGCTGCGCTGCCCAGGGCTGACTTTCCGCGCGTTGGAAGCCAACCCGATTGATGCGATTTGGCCGGACCGTCCCCGCGCGCCGGAAGCGCCGGCGCGGGCGCATCCGCTTTCCTATGCCGGCAAGCCATCGCCCGAAAAACGCGCGGAAGCGGCAGCAGAATTGCGCGCGGCGAATGAGGATGCGGTGGTGCTGGCCGATGCTCATTCCATCGCGTGGCTGTTGAATATCCGCGGTGGCGATCTCGACCATACGCCATTGGCACTTGGATTTGCTTTGCTGTTTGCGGATGGGGCAGTGTCGCTGTTCATGGACCCGGCAAAGCTGGATCATGACACCCGCGCCTATCTCGGCAATGCGGTTGCGGTGGCTCCGCGTGCTGCCATGCCGGCGGCGTTGCGCAGCTTGAAGGGCAAGCGCGTGCGCATTGACCGGGAGGCAACGCCTGCCTGGTTCACCGATTGGCTGCGCGACGCCGGTGCTGAAATCCGCGCCGGCGAAGACCCCTGCCGCATGCCGCGCGCCTGCAAGAATACGGTGGAACAGCAAGGCGCGCGCGCGGCGCATCGGCGCGATGCGGTGGCGATGGCGCGCTTCCTGCGTTGGTTTGCGGAAGAAGCGCCAAAGGGGGGCTTGAATGAAATCTCGGCTGCCGCGCAGCTATTGGCGTTTCGCCGCGAGGTGCCCTTGTTCCAGGCGGAAAGCTTCCCCGCGATCAGCGGTGCCGGCGAAAACGGCGCCATTGTGCATTACCGCGCGACGGAGGCGAGCTATCGCGCCATCAACCCGCATGAATGCTATTTGATCGATTCCGGTGGGCAATATCTGGATGGCACCACGGATATTACGCGCACGCTCTGGACCGGGCCGGGCGCCGCACCACAATGCTTGCGGGAATGTGTCACGCGCGTGCTGAAGGGCCATATTGCACTGGCCACCTTGCGCTTTCCCGCCGGCGTCGCCGGACCGCATTTGGATGCGCTGGCGCGCCGCCCGTTATGGGATGCGGGGTTGGATTATGATCACGGCACCGGCCATGGCGTTGGGTCTTATCTTTCCGTGCATGAAGGCCCGGCAGCCTTCAGCCGTGCGGCACGGGCGGTGGCTTTGGCTGAGGGCATGATTCTATCAAATGAGCCTGGCTATTACGCGACGGGCGAATTCGGCATTCGGCTGGAAAATCTGCTGCTGGTGCAAAAGGCCGAGATTGCTGGCGCTGCCAAGCCCTTTCTGGAATTCGAAACGCTCACGCTGGCGCCCTTTGATCGCACGCTGATCGAACCCGCGCTGCTGACGCTGGCCGAGCGCGATTGGTTGAATGCCTATCACGCGCGTGTGGCGGCTGAGGTGGCGCCGTTGTTAGATGGTGAAGCCGCTGCCTGGTTGCGGGCGGCTTGCGCGCCGATTTAAGTGTGACTTCGTTTTGGGCGACTGATTCACCGCTTCGGTCATGCGACCGCGAGCAGATCACGTTCAGATGGAAAATCTGAACGTGTGAAGATGCTCGAAAAACAACGAGGTAGAGCGGGTGGCGTGAACACATGTGAACGCAACACGCTCTACGCGGATCAGGCGCCCGCGAGTTCCACCCACTCGGCTTCGGTCAGGGTTTTCACGCCAAGCTCTGCCGCCTTGGCGGCTTTAGAACCTGCATCGGCGCCAACCACGACGAAATCGGTTTTTTTCGAAACCGATTTCGTGACCTTGGCGCCGAGGCGTTCGGCGAGTGCTTCCGCTTCATCGCGCGTCATTTTCTCGAGCGTGCCGGTGAAGACCATGGTCTTGCCGGCGAAGGGGCTATCGGCGGCACCGGTTTCTTCCACCGGCAGCGGCGAAACTTCGGCGGCAAGATCATCCAGCGCGGAAAGGTTGCGCGGCTCAGCGAAGAATTCGACAAGTTCTTCCGCAATCGCGGGGCCGATGCCTTGGATGGAACCTAATTCCTCCCGCGCTTCCGAACCGATGATATGCGCCGCGATCATCGCCGCGCGCCAGGTTTCCAGGCTATGGTAATGCCGCGCCAAGAGCTTGGCGTTCTGTTCACCAATACGGCGAATGCCGAGTGCGAAGATAAACCGCTCCAGCGCCACGCTGCGCCTGGCCTCAATCGCCTCCAGTAATTTGCTGATCTTGCGCCCACCCCAGCCTTCAAAATCCGCGAGGGTTTCGCGCTTCTGGTGCAGGCGGAAAATATCGGCGGGGCTTTTGATGAACCCGGCATCAAAGAGGAATTGGATGTTCTCTTCACCCAGTCCTTCAATATCCATCGCGCGGCGCGACACGAAATGCCGCAAGCGTTCGGTGGTTTGCGCGGGACACGTCAGGCCACCGGTGCAGCGGCGGACCACGTCTTCACCATCGCGGATGGCGTGGCTGCCGCAGGCGGGGCAATTCAGCGGAAAGGCATAGGGCAGCGCATCAGCAGGGCGTTTTTCCAGCACCACCCCCAGGATTTGTGGAATGACATCGCCCGCGCGTTGCAGCATGACGGTATCGCCAATGCGCACATCCTTGCGGGTGATTTCATCCTCATTATGCAGCGTCGCATGGCGCACCACCACACCACCGACATTGACTGGCTCCATCACCGCGCGCGGTGTCAGTGCGCCGGTGCGGCCAACCTGGATTTCGATATCCAGCAGCTTCGTCACCGCCTGTTCGGCAGGGAATTTCCACGCCACCGCCCAGCGTGGCGCGCGGCCTACAAAGCCAAGTCGGCGCTGCCAATCAATCCGATCAAGCTTATAGACCACACCATCAATGTCGTAGCCGAGTGCAGCGCGGCCCGCGCCGATCTCTGCCTGGAAGTGCTCGGCTGCATCTTCGTTGTCCAAACGCCGAGACAGCGGGTTCACCGCAAACCCCCAGCGGCGCAGCGCGTCCAGGAAATCATGATGTGTTTCCGCCGGCGCATCGCTCGCCGCGCCCATGGCATAGGCGAGCAGCTTGAGCGGGCGTGTTGCCGTGATGCGCGCATCAAGCTGACGCACCGAACCGGCGGCGGCATTGCGTGGATTGGCGGGGATCACCACCGCGTCACCCAATTTCTCGCCCGCCGCGCGGCGCGACTCGCGTGCTTCGGCGGCGGCTTCCTGCGCGGCGCGGAAGGCAAGGAAATCCGCCTTTTCCATGAAAACCTCGCCACGGATTTCGATACTGGCGGGGAAGGGTGGTTTCAGATGCCGAGGCAAGGACGGGATGGTCAGCAGATTGGCGGTGACATCTTCGCCTTCCGCGCCATCGCCGCGCGTGGCACCCTTGATGAAGACGCCGTTTTCATAAAGCAGGTTGATCGAAAGCCCATCAATCTTGGGTTCGCCCACAAAGGCGAGCGCTTCGGCCTCAGACAGTCCCAGAAAGCGGCGGATACGCTTGCAGAAATCGCTGAACTCTTCTGGCGAAAACACATTATCCAGGCTCAGCATCGGCTCGCCATGGCGGGATTTGGCGAAGCCTTCCGCAACTGGCGCACCGATGCGGCGTGATGGGCTGTCGCTGCGGATCAGGTGGGGGAACTGCGCTTCAATGGCGCGGTTGCGCGCGACCAGCGCGTCATACGCGGCGTCGGTGATCTCCGGCTGGTCCTTGGCGTGATAGAGCCGGTCATGCCGCGCGATCTCGCGCGCAAGCTCCGCCAGTTCAATCGCCGCATCAAGCTCCGAAAGATTTTGTACAGCAGGCGCCTTCATGCGCTGCCCCTCATGCAAGGGCGGAAGGCCAAAAAAAGGAGGGGGCGCGGGGGAGTTCCCTCCCCCGCCCGTTCTTTTCTAATCACGCCTTATCCCCCAAAAGGCTCCGCGCCGCCGCCCGCGCTGCTTCGGTCACTGTTTCGCCCGCCAGCATGCGCGCGAGTTCTTCGTGTCTTTCCGTCTGATCAAGTATTTCAACCCGCGTTTCTGCGCGCTGTCCCTTCACCTGTTTCGCCACACGGAAATGCCGCGCACCGCGCGCTGCGACTTGTGGGCTATGCGTCACCACCAGCACTTGTACACGGTCCGCCACGCGCGCCAGGCGTTCTCCTACGGCGGCGGCGGTGGCGCCACCAATGCCGCTATCTACTTCGTCAAAAATCAGTGTGGGCACGGGCGATCCGCGCGCGAGTACCACTTTCAGCGCCAGCATCAGCCGCGATAATTCCCCGCCCGAGGCGATTTTCGCGAGCGGTCCTGGCGTTTGCCCTGGATTGGTCGCGACAAGGAAAGTCACGCGATCCTGCCCATCCGCACCCCAGGCGGGCTCATCACGCCCTGTGAGGTCAATCACCAGCCGCGCGCGGTCCAGCTTCAGCGGCGGCAATTCCTCGGAAAGCGCTTTTTCCAGCGCGCTGGCGGATTTGCGGCGCGCGGCGGAAAGCTTGCCGGCGGCGGTGATGTAGCTGGCGCGTGCCTTCGCCTCAGTCGCTTCAAGTGTGGCGACTTCGCCGGCACCGGCATCAAGCACTTCCAGCCGGGCGCGCAAACTACTGAGCAATGCGGCAAGTTCCGTTACCGGCACGCTATGTTTCCGCGCTGCGGCGCGGAGCGCGAATAGCCGTTCTTCCACCTGTTCCAAGCGGCGCGGATCGGGGCCGGTTTCATGCATCAGCCGGGTGAGCAAGGTCTCGGCCTCACTCAACGCATCCTGCGCGGCGGCAAGCGCCTGGATGGCGGGCTGCGCTTCCTCATTCGGCGGCGGCAGGCGTTCCAGCGCACGCGCCGCTTCGCGGAGTGCGCGCGCGGGGGAAGCTGCACGGCGGTCACGCGGCGTCAGTTCCCCAAGTGCGGCGGCAATCGCCTCGGCCCGGCGTTCGCCCTGTTGCAGCTTCTGGCGTTCGGCGGCGAGTGCGTCTTCCTCGCCTTCTTCCGGCGCCAAATCCGTCAATTCGCCAACGGCGTGGCGCAGCCATTCCTCTTCGCGCTGCGCGCTGGCAATGGCTTCGCGCGCGGCGGCCAGGCGGCGCGTGGCGTCACGCCAGGCGGCCCATGCGCTGGCGGTGGCGCTGCGTTCGCCGTCCAAGGCGCCGAAAGCATCGAGCAAACCAGCATGGGTGGTGGGATCGGCAAGCCCCACCTGTTCGTGCTGACCTTGCACTTCCACCAACGTCGCGCCCAGGCGTTTGAGCAAGGCAACACTGACCGGCTGGTCATTGATGAAGGCGCGGGATTTGCCATCGGCTTGCAGCACGCGGCGCAGCACCAATTCATCCTCGGCGCTGATGCCCTGGTCGCGCAAAATCTCGAAACACGGGTGATCATGTGCGGGCAGGAAGGCGGCGGCGACGCTGGCTTGCGCCTGCCCAGCGCGCACCAGCCCGGCTTCGGCGCGCTGGCCGAGCGCCAAGCCAAGACTATCCAGCAAAATGGATTTGCCCGCGCCGGTTTCTCCCGTCAGCACCGCGAGCCCAGCATCAAAGCTCAGGTCAAGCTTTTCGATCAGCACCACATCGCGAATGGCGAGAGAGGCGAGCATCGGCGCGCCGCCCCGTGCTCAGAAAATCTTGTTCAGCATCCGGCTGACAAAGCCGGGACGCTCACCACGCGCTTCGGCGCCGGCGGCGACCAGCAGCGCATAGCTATCGGCATACCAATCGCTGCCGGGGTAGTTATAGCCAAGCACGGCGGCGTTGCGGCGCGCTTCGTCGGGCAGGCCAAGATTCAGGTAGATTTCCACCAGCCGATGCAAGGCTTCGGGCACGTGGTTGGTGGTCTGGAAATCCTCCACCACGCGGCGATAGCGGCCAATGGCGGCCTGATGCAGGCCCTGGCGCTGATAGAAGCGCCCAACAGTCATTTCCTTGCCGGCCAAATGGTCTCGGCCGAGATCAATCTTCAGCCGGGCATCGCGGGCATAGGCGCTATCGGGGAAGCGATTGATGACTTCCTGCAAGGATGCAATGGCAATGGTGGTCTGGCGCTGGTCGCGCTGCGCATCGGTGATTTGTTCGTATTGCGACAGCGCGCGCAGGTAATAGGCATAGGCGATGTCGCGATGCGCCGGGTGCAATTGAATGAAGCGATCCAAGGCGCCAATTGCTTCCGTGTAGCGATTGCGCAGATATTCCGTATAGGCCGCCATCAGCTTCGCGCTGGTGGACCAGGTGGAATAGGGGTGCTCACGCTCAATCGAATCGAAATACTCAACCGCACGGGCATAGTTGCGCGCGCGCAGGTTTTGCATGCCAAGGACATAGAGCTGCTGCGGTTCTTCATCCGCCGCATTGGCGGTGACGCGGCGCGTGAGAGACGGATCGGCGCCGGTGCTCGGTGTCGGCGCGGCGCCGCCGCAAGCGGCCAAGGCGAAAAGAATGGGAATCGTCAGGAAGCGGCGCATTGGTCCCGGTTCAACAGAAAGACAGCGTTGATATAGGGCAGAATGGCCCTGGGTGAAATCACCCTTGGCCAGAGATGCGCATTCAGGCGAAGGCGGGGGCTTTTTGCTTGGCCGGGGTGGCAGTGCCGCCCACCCAGCGCCAGGCGCTGGCATCGGCGAAAAGAGCGCGCAGCACCTGGTTATTCAGCGCATGGCCGGACCGGCTGCCGATGAAACGGGCGCGGAGCGGCGCACCAGCCAGGGCAAGATCACCCACCACATCCAGCATCTTGTGGCGGATGAATTCATCCGCATGGCGCAGCCCGCCGGGGTTCAGAATGGTCATGCCATCCACCACCACCGCATTGTCCAGGCTGCCGCCAAGGGCAAGGCCGACTTCATGCAGGCGCGCGACATCTTCCTTAAGGCCGAAAGTGCGGGAATTCGCCAGCGTGGTGCGAAAGGCTTCTGGCGTCAGGCGGATATTCAGTGATTGATGGCCGATGGCGGTCTTGGGGTAGTCAATTTCCAACGTGGCGTCGAAGGCCGCTTCGGCGTTCGGGTGCAATTCGGCAAAGGCGCCTTGGGCATCTTCCACGCGAACCGGGCGCAGCACTTCAATCATCTGGCGCGGGGCGGCGCTGGTCGCGATGCCGGCGCAATCAATCAGGAACAGGAGGGGCGCGGCGGAGCCATCCAGAATGGGAATTTCCGGCCCATCCACTTCAATGATGGCATCATCAATGCCTGACCCTGCAAGGGCCGCCATGATATGTTCAATGGTACCGATGCGCGCTGCCGGCGCCGTGGGCGCCGTGATGGTGGTGCAAAGCCGCGTATCGGTCACGAAGTCAAAGCGCGCCGGAATATCCACGCCAAGATCGGTGCGGCGGAACTGAATGCCCGCGCCCGCGGCAGCCGGGTGCATGGTAAGGGAGATCCGGCGCCCGGAATGCAGCCCATCACCCACGCAGCCAATCGAGGCCTTGAGGGTCTTGCGCCGACCATGTTCCGCGGGAAGAAAACCGTCCATCATACCCTTCTGTTCCGGGCTGAAAGCCGTGCGGGAAGCGCGGTCCTCATCAACCCAGTGTTACTTTCCCATGACGCTTTGCCAAAAGCGATTCAAGCCTTGTTTCTGCATGTTTCATCGCAAGATATTGGTTTATCTGAATTGGTGCGATGCAAAAAGAGGCGAAATAAAGGCTGGATTGTCTTAATTCCTGAAGAAGCCAGCGCAGCTCACTCCCGCCGTAGCACCTGATCCACCAGCCGGTCCGCCCAAGGGTTGCTGGAAAAACTCTCACGCAGGGTCGCTTCCGAATAGGTATAGCGCAGCCAATCCAGGAAGGGAACCTCGGGGCTTTCACGCTGGAAGGCAGCGAAGTTTTTGAAGAAAGCATCCAGAATGCCCGTGCGCGCCGCTGCGATATGGCCGTAGCGCAGCGAGAGCTGGGCCAAAGCCTCCTGCACCGGGCGGCCTTGCAGCAAAAGCCAGATGCCAGCGGCGAGCCCGGTACGATCCGCCCCGGATTTGCAATGGATCAGCGCCGGTTCTTCCATATCCTGGAAGATGCCCGCAAGCCGTAGAATGCGGTCCTTATGCGGCGCGCCGCGGCTTTCGAAAGGCGCGTCTATATGCGCCAGGCCAAGCCGCGCCGCTTCGGCCCGGCTGAGTGCATCGGCGCCGCAATCGGCGCGGTTGCCGCGCAGATTGATGATGGCGCGAATGCCATGACGCCGCGCCGCC